>Ga0210387_10001887_pt1 | contig 15895 bp, 16 predicted proteins | sample IncBWC7OmetaG_FD_160108 | JGI IMG/M metagenome (GOLD analysis project Ga0210387, IMG submission 160108) | Forest soil microbial communities from Barre Woods Harvard Forest LTER site, Petersham, Massachusetts, United States - Inc-BW-C-7-O ...
GGCCGTGCTGCGAACGTGCGTGCCGCCGCAGAGCTCGCGCGAGTAGGAGCCGTCGCCGATCTGCACCATGCGCACGACATCGCCGTACTTCTCGCCGAACAGCGCCATCGCACCGAGACCGCGGGCCTCCTCCAGCGTGGTGGAGATCGCGCGCACGGGGTCGCCCGCGGCGATCCAAGCGTTGACGGCGTCCTCGACGTCGCGCAGCTCGTGCGCGGTCAGCGCGCCGGTGTGAGTGAAGTCGAAGCGCAGCTTGTCCGGCCCGACGTAGGAGCCGGCCTGTCGAACGTGGCCACCGAGGCGCTCGCGCAAGGCGGCGTGCAGAAGGTGCGTGGCCGTGTGATTGCGCTCCGTGGCGCGCCGCGCGGCGTGATCGACGCGCGCGAGCACCGGCTCATCGGGCGCGAGCGAGCCCTGTTCGATCGCGACCTCCAGGGCCTGATCGTCGCCCAGGCGGTAGACGTTCGTCACGCGGCCCAGGCACGCGCCGGAGGCGCATTCGATCGTGCCGGTGTCGGCGACCTGCCCACCGCCGGCCGGATAGAACGGCGACTCGGCGAGCTTCACGAGCATGCTCGTGCCGGGAGCGCCCGCGGCGAGGGCTTCCGCGCCGACTCCCCCGGCGGAGGCGAGCGACGATGCGCTCCCGTCCGCGGCGAGGACCGGGGATGCGGCGCTGACCGGAGCGACTGCGCCAACCGGAGCGATGGCCCCGACGGTGGTCTGCTGCGTCTCGGTCTCATAGCCGGTGAAACGGGTCTCCGCGACCGAGGCCGCGAGCTCGCGGGCCAGCTCGCGTGGATCGACCTCACCCCCACCCTCGTGCCCGCCGGAGCCCGCGGCCGCCGCCCGGGCGCGAGCGCGCTGAGCGTCCATCAGCGCCTCGAACCCCTGCTCCTCCACACCGAGTCCGCGCTCACCCGCGAGCTCGCGGGTGAGGTCGAACGGGAACCCATAGGTGTCGTGCAGGGCGAACGCATCGGCGGCCGCGATCGCCTGCTCGCCGGAGTCCAGCGCGCGGGCGATCAGCTCGTCCAGCAGCTTGGTGCCCTGCTCGAGCGTGCGCCCGAAGGCATCCTCCTCGGAGGCGAGCCAGCGCTCGATCGGATCGCGCTGGTCGTCCAGCTCGGGATAGGCGCCCGCCATCAGCTCGCGCACGAGGGCCGCGTAGCGCAGCAGGAACCCCGGCGCCATCTCCAGGCGCCGCGCCTGCAGGATCGCGCGGCGTGTGAGGCGGCGCAGGACGTAGCCGCGGTCTTCGTTGGAGGGGACCACGCCATCGGCGATCAGGAACGACATCCCGCGGGCGTGGTCGGCGAGGATGCGCAGCGCCCGATCGGCACCGGGGTCCTGACCGTAGGAGCGATCGGAGAGCTCCTGGCCGAGATCGATCAGCGGCTGGAACTGGTCGGTGTCGAACACCGAGTCCTTCCCCTGCATGATCGCCGCCAGCCGGTTCAGGCCGAGGCCTGTGTCGATGTTGCGCGTCGGCAGGGCCTGCAGCGTGTCGTGGGGATCCTGGTCGTACTGCATGAACACGAGGTTCCAGTACTCCAGGAAGCGCTCGTTCTCGCCACCCGGCAGATCGTCGGCCGCGCCGAAGGTCAGACCGCGGTCGATGTACAGCTCCGAGCACGGCCCGCTGGGACCGACGGGGCCGGCTTCCCAGAAGTTCTCCGAGCGCGGGCAGCCAACGATCCGCTCGCGCGGCACGCCGATCGCCTGCCACAGCTCGATCGCCTCCTCGTCGGGCCCGAGCCCCAGCGCCTCGTCGCCGGAGAAGACCGTCACCCAGATGTCCTGCGGATCGAACGCGAACGCCTCCAGGGAGAGCTCCCACGCGAAGCGGATCGCCTCGGCCTTGAAGTAGGCGCCGATCGAGAAGTTGCCGAGCATCTCGAAGAACGTGAGATGGCGCAGGGTGCTGCCGACGTGGTCGATGTCGGGCGTGCGAAAGCACTTCTGGCAGCTCGTCAGCATCGGCGCGGGCGGTTCGGCGCGGCCGAGGAAGTAGGGCTTCAACGGCTGCATGCCCGCGGTCGTCAGCAGGACGCTGCGATCGTCCGCCGGGGGCACCAGCGAGGACGAGGGGATGCGCAGATGGTCGCGTTCGGCGAAGAAGGCCAGAAACCGCTCGCGGATCTCATCCGAGGTCATCGCCGATTGATATTAAGGGAGTACGCCCGAGCGGCGAGTGGCGCGGATGAGAGGGTTCTCATGCAATGGTCGTTCCCGGCAGCCGTATCCCAAAGCGCTCCTGACGGGATCGAGGGTCAAGTCGAGCCAGGACGCAAGGAGCGTGGCGTACTACGTATGCGTGCTGGCCGATCGGCGATCCCATCGATCGACGATCGGTAAGGACGCCGCACGACGCAGGCCATCGGTTCCGTCAGGTAATCGTGCCGTGACCGATGATCCTATCCCCGTCATACAGGCAGGCGATCTGACCCGGAGCGGTGCGCTCGGCCGGCTCGCGCAGCTCGACCTCGATCGCGGCGTGCCTACCGGGCCCAGTGGGCGCCGCCAGGCGACAGGGCAGGCGCGCGCCCCGGTAGCGGACCTTGATCGCGTCCACGCGCGCGCCGTCGCGATGGAGGGTCGTGTCTCGGACACGCACCGCGCCCGTGAGCAGCTCTGGGCGCGAGCCGACCGTCACGGTGTTCGAGGCGCGGTCGGTCTCCAGCACGTACAGCGGCTCGCCCGCGCGGTCGAGGCCCGCTCCGGAGCCCAGCCCGCGGCGCTGCCCGACGGTGACCGTGTGAATGCCCGCGTGCTCGCCCAGCAGGCGCCCCTCGCGATCACGGATCGCGCCCGGACACGGGTCCAGGCTGCCGTGGCGCGCGAGGAAGTCAGTGCGGCGGGTGCCCGCCAGGAAGCACAGGTCCTGGGAGTCGCGCCGCGCAGCGACCGGCAGGCCCGCGCGCCGCGCGATCTCGCGCACCTCGGGCTTGGTCAGCTCGCCGAGCGGGAAGCGCATGCGCGCGAGCGAGGACGGTGAGAGTCCGCTCAGCGCGTAGCTCTGGTCCTTCGCGGGATCGACCGCCACACGCAGCAGCGGCGCGAATGCGGACTCTTCGCGATCGATGCGCGCGTAATGGCCCGTCACGAGCGTGCTCGCCCCCAGCCGACCGGCGAGGTCGAGCATCGCGTCCAGGCGCACCGAGCCGTTGCAGCGCACGCACGGATTGGGAGTCAGACCGGCCGCGTGCTCGTTCAGCCACGGTTCCACCACGCCCGCGCGGAACTCCGCGCGCAGGTCGATCGAGAAGTGCGGCACGCCGAGATCGTGCGCGAGCGAGCGAGCGCCACGGACGGCCTGGGCGGAACAGCAGCTGAGATCACCGTCGTTCTCAGGGTCCGACCACAGCTCGAGCGTGACCGCGACCGTCTCGTCTCCGACTTCGGCGCTCAGCAGCGCGGCGACCGCCGAGTCGACTCCGCCGCTCATCGCCACGAGCGTGCGCCCGGACACCGGCTCAAGGCGCGCCTCTCGCAGAGCCGAGCCGAGCGCGCGATGCAGCGCGTCGGCGGCCAGCTCGGCGGCGTGACGCTTGGTCGGGGTGAGCCCCCCGAGCTCCTGCGCGATCGTCTCGGGAGCGATCCGCGCGGCGTCCAGCAGCGGGCTGTCGCGTAGAAGCGCGACCACAGCGCTGCCGGCCGCGATCGTCGCACCGCAGCCGCTCGCGTCGAACCCGGCATCGATGATGCGCCCGTCGGGGGCCTCGGGGTCGAGCGCGAGCGAGATGCGAATCAGATCCCCGCACGCCGCCCCGCCCGCGGCGCCCGTGTGCGCGCCCGCGGGCACGTGCCCGCGGGCGAGCGGTCGTTCCAAGTGCTGAGCCAGGCCCGTGGCGAGCGTCACATGGCCGAGTGTAATTCAGGAGTGGCGCGATTCGGCGATGGCCTGCTGGATCGCGAACGCTTCGGTGAGCCCCGTCAGCACCGTCGTCTGACCGTGCGGGTTGACGATCAGCAAGGTCGGGGTCTGGGTGACCTGCACGGCGTGCGTGACCGTGCCGAACGCGCCGACCTGACCGGCGCTCGCGTAGTGCACGGCGACCTTCGAGCCGAGCGCGTGCTGGACGGCCGGGAGGGAGTTGTGGACCGCCACGTCGTCGGAGCCGTGACGGTTCCAGAAGAGGATCAGCACGGTCTTGCCCTGCTGCAGCTCGTGCTCGACCGTGGCCTGCATGCTCACCGCGACCGCCGGGTGCCTGATCGCCGGGTGCTTGATCGCCGGGTGCTTGACCGCGGGCGCCGTCACGTGGACCTTGGTCGGCGTCGCCGTCTTGGGATGCGCCGGTGCACGGGTGGCGGTGGTCGAGGCGTGGCTCGCCTGCGCCGCAGCCGCGGAGCTACCCGAGGAGGCGGAGGGTTCTGCGGTTTCCACGCGATGGGCCTCCTGCTGGGACTGTGCGACCGCGCCGTGGGCTTTGTTGATCGCGCGGGTCAGGCCCTCCACTCCGGGGGCCGCTCCGTGGTAGACGTGCGTGGGCGCAGCCGCCGCCTTGGCCTCGGCCGCGCCCGACGGGGTCGCCGGGGCGCTGGAGGCCGCCGGCGTCGACCCCGAGCCGCCGCCGGAGGCCGACGTACGGTGGCGCAGCGCAGCGAACCACACGAGCACGAACAGCGCGAGCGTCACGAGCGCGATCTGGAAGGGACGGGAGATCTGGGTCATGGGTCTAGGGCCAGTGTCGGCAGATCTCGCCCGTGAGTTGAACCGCAAACCTCGCGATGGACCACCCACGCCGCTCGATCGGGCCGCAGACAGGGTCGGTTGACGCGTCACGAACGTATGGACCGCCCGCCCGTGTACCTCCCGAGGAGCTGCCGCGCCGGCTCCGCCGTCCCAAAGAGCCCGACTCCTGAGACCAGCGACCGCGGGACGATCTACAGCGTGCGCAGGCCGCGCAACACGGCATGCACGACCGCGTCCTGTGCGACCGTCTCCTGGGAGGAGCCGAGCATGTCCTTGAGGACAGTCTCGCCGGCGCCGACGATCGCGACGTAGCGCGCCTCCAGCGTGTTCGCGTAGCCGAGCTGGCCCTTCAGCGAGCGACCCGCGAGCTCCATCTGCGCCGTCAGTCCCGCGGCGCGGGCCTCGCTCAGCAGCGCGAACGCCCCTGCCGGCGCATGGCGGCCCGTCGCCGGCTCGCTCTCGCGGGAGTGCCCGTAGGCGACGAACAGGTCCACCGGCGCCGGCGCCGGATGCGGCGCTGCGCCCGCGAGCAGGATGCGCTCGATCCCCGCGGCCCAGCCGATGCCGGGCGTCGGCGGACCGCCGAGCTGCTGCACCAGTCCGTCGTAGCGCCCCCCGCCGCCCACGCCCGCCTGCGCACCGAGCCGATCGGAGGTGAACTCGAACACCGTGCGCGTGTAGTAGTCCAGGCCCCGTACGAGCGTCGGGTCGATCTCATACGCGACGCCCGCAACGTCCAGGCGGGCACGCACCTCGGCGAAGTGCTCGGCGTCCTCCGCGCTCAGGAAGTCCAGCAGGCGCGGCGCGCTCTGCATCACCGCTCGGGTGCCCGGATGCTCTGAGTCGAACGCGCGCAGCGGGTTCAGCTCGATGCGCCCGCGCACCTCCTCGGAGAGCCGCCCGGCGTGCTCGCGCAGGTGCGCCTGCAGCCGCTCGCGATACTCCTGCCGCGCCGCGAGGCCGCCCAGGCTCGACAGGCGCAGGCGCAGCGAGGCGACCTCGAGCTCGTCGAGCAGCCCCGCCAGCAGGGAGATCGACTCGGCGTCCACGGCCGGGTCCTCCGAGCCGAGCGCCTCCGCGCCGATCTGCCAGAACTGGCGGTAGCGCCCGGCCTGCGCGCGCTCGTGGCGGAAGAAGCTCGACAGGTACCACAGGCGCACGGGCTGGCGGAGCTTGTGCATGCCGTGCTCGACATACGCGCGGCACACCGGCGCCGTGCCCTCGGGACGCAGCGTAAGCGAACGCCCCGAGGCGTCCGCGAAGGAGTACATCTCCTTGCTCACGATGTCCGTGGACTCCCCCACGCCGCGCGCGAACAGCTCGGTCGCCTCGAACGTCGGCGTCTCGATGCGCTCGTAGCCGGCGCCCCCCAGGATCGCGCGGGCCCTGTCCTCGAGCACCGCGCGCGCGGCGGAGGACTCGCCGAGCACGTCGAACGTGCCCCGCGGGGCTTTGATGCGGTCGGCTCCGCTCAACTGCCGCCGATCTCCCGGACCGGCGCCCGCTGGGAGATCGCGCTGTCGGCGCGCAGGTCGTGCAGGAACGGGTTCGTTGCCAGCTCGCGGCCGATCGTCGTGATGCCCATGTGCCCCGGATACACCGTCGTCCTGCCCGGCAGCGTGCGCACGAGCGTCTGGAGCGTCCGTTCAAGCGTCGCGTGGTCGGCGAACGGCAGGTCCGTGCGCCCGATCGAGCCCTGGAACAGCACGTCGCCCGAGAGGATCGCAGCGTGCGCCGGCAGCGAGAACGTGAGATGGCCCGGGCTGTGGCCCGGCGTGAGCAGCACCTCGATGTCGAGATCCGCGAGCCTCAGCGACTCACCGCCCGCGAGCGTGTGCTCGGGCACATAGCTCTCGAACGGCCCGAACCCGGGCGGAGTGCCGATGCGGATGTCTTCGAGCACCGGGCGCTCGATCTCCGGGCAGTACACCAGCGCCCCCGTCGCGCGCGCGAGCGGCGCGACCGCCCCGATGTGGTCGAAGTGGCAGTGCGTGATCAGGATCGCCCCGATCGCCACCCCGAGATCCTCGATCGCCCCCAGCAGCCGCTCGGGCTCATCGCCCGGGTCGACCAGCAACGCGTCCGTGGCGCCCGCGCGGCGGACTATGTAGGCGTTCTCCTGCACCGGCCCGACCGTGAACGAGCGCACGTCCAGCTCGCTCATCGTCTCCTCCCTCCCCGCTCACCGGCTCGTGCCGGAGACGGCGCGCGGCGCACACAGCACGTGCTCATCGCACCGGCGCCTTGCCACCGCCCTGCTTGGCTTTGCTGCGCATGCGCCGGTTGTAGAGCCACATGTCGGTGTAGTAGCTGATCGGGATGTAGAAGATCAGGACGATCGGGAACAGCGCGATCGCCTCGTTGGGCTTTTTCAGCAGGAACAGGCTCGCGAGCAGCATCAGCACCGCCGCGGCCATCGCCCGGTAGAACGCGCCCTGCCAGGTGGGCGGACGGTCGCGCTTGGGGATCTGCTGCTCCGGGCGCGGCTTGCCTTCCTTCTCCGCCTTCGTCGGCTTGCGGCCCGTACGACCGCGCGACTCGACCACACCCGCGGCGTTGCCGCGGTGCTTGGTCTGGCGCTTGCGCTTCGTCTGGGCCATCACCGCAAGCCTACAGCCCGCGTGCGGGCGCTATGTCGGAGCGATATCGGAACGCCGCCCGAGCGCCGACTCGATCAGGTGCGCGGCCGGATCGAACCCGGGCATGGGCACGTTCTCGGGGAAGCCCGCGAACGCCGCGCGCGGCGCGAGTCCGACAAGCTCCGCGCTCGCCACCGGAGCATGCGCGCGGACGCGCTCGAGCACCAGCGCGAGCGGGACCTCGAACGGGCGCTCCACGTTCATCGACACCTGCGCAACCTCGCCCGTGAGCCGCACCCCGATCGCCCGCACCCCGGGCAGACCCTCGGGGCCGCCCTCGCGGATCAGCGCAGCGATCCGGCGCGCGTCCGCGATGTCCGCAGGTGGGGCGAGCTGGAGGTTGAACGCGACCAGTGGCGCGCGCGCGCCGACGAGCGTCGCGCCAGCCGTGGGATGCAGTCGCGCCGGACCGAAGTCGGGCGCGATCTCGCCCGTGGCCATCCGCCCGGCCAGACCGGCCACGCCCCCGGAGCGCAGCTGCGCGCGGGTGCGCCCACCGGCGAGCTCCCCGTAGAGGAACACCGGGATCTGCAGCTCATCGCCGATGCGGTCCGCGATCACGAGCGCCTGCGCACAGGCCGCGCCGCGGGATGCCTCCTCGAGGTAGACCACCGGAGCCACGTCGAGCGCGCCCACGTGCGGATGCTCCCCGCGCGGCGCCCGTGCATCGGCATCGCGCACAACGTTGGCATCGCGCGCCCCATCGGCCTCACGCATCACGTCGATACACGCACCGGCCCGCTCCGCGCCCGCCAGCAGCGCATCTGAGAGCGCGCCGGGCGCTCCCACGAGCGTGTACACCGAGCGATGGTGGTCGGGGTCGCTGTGAACGTCCAGGAGCCTCACCCCCTCTCCCGCTTCAAGCGCCTCGGAGATCGCCCGCACCGTCGCCGGATCGCGTCCCTCGGAGAAGTTCGGGATCGCCATCAGAACGCTCGGCTGGTGCGCGACGGTGGATGCCATGGTGGAACCCACCGCGGGCACGGCCGGCGCGCATGCACGGCGCGAGAGCTAAATGCCGGAGGAGGGACTCGAACCCCCGACACGCGGATTATGATTCCGCTGCTCTAACCAGCTGAGCTACTCCGGCGGGACGGCGCAGTTTAGCTTCGCGCTCCCCTAGGAGGGTCTAGCGAAACTCGCCGTGAGCTTGGTGAGGATCGTGAGGTCAACGTGGAGTTGCACGCGAGCCAACCCCCGCACCCGTAGCGGCAGCATCGCCCATTCGTGCTTGAGACGCCCGAACTCTCGCTCAATGGCACCACGCCTCTTGTAGAGCGCCCGCCACCACTCTGTGTCGCGGCGGATGAGGGGACGCAGGCGCGAACCGTCCGGGTCGCCAGAGAGATGGTCGCCGCGCTTGACGGCCGAGGTCTGACGCAGGGGGATCACGGGCTGCACACGCCGCTGGGCGCACTCGGCGTAGATACGTTCAATGTCGTAGCCCTTGTCCATCGCGCACGTCGCCGGTGGGTGGGGGAGCTGGTCGAGCAGAGGGGCGACGAGCATCGACTCGTGCGTGCGGGCGCTCTCCACGGTCCAGCTCAGCGGCAGACCCGTGACCGTGCAGACCGCGGCATGGATGCGGTAGCCGTAGAAGCCGCCGCCCTTGCGTGTCGACACGGCTGAGCGATGACCCCACGAAGCGTCGGGATCGCTGTACTCGCTGGCCTCCCGTTCGCGGCCACCATTGCTCACGTACCGCTGTCCGTTCGCATACGCCGGCAGGTCTGAAGCGTCGATCGCCACATTCTCACCCATCCGGGGGTGCTGGACCCGCAGACGACAGAGCACCCGCTCGATGCAGTTCTCCAGCAGTCCCCGGTGCTCTCGCAGCTTGCCCGCGAAACGGTAGACCGCGTAGACGCTCGGGGTGTCCCCGAGGACGCGCTGCAGCGCCTCGTGCTCCTGCACCAGCGCAACGGTGCGACTCCACGTGGGGATGGCGTACAGGCTCTTGGCGAGCGCTACACCGAGCAGCGCCCGGATGGGATAGCCGGGGCGTCCAGTGGAGCGCGTCGCTTCGAGGTCTTCGATGAGGCGCGCGATCTCTGGTGAGTCAAGGATCGCCTTCAGTTCGACGACACGTCGCCGTGGTACTTTTGACGAGGCCAAGGAGCATCCCTCCCGGGTCCAGGCCCCCGGACGTTCCACCGTCGCGGGGGCAGCTTGAATAGAAGTTGACTGGCCGAGAGCCGCGTCCCCGCCGATCAAGACAGAGGGCGCGGCTCTCGGGGTTTAAGGACGCCGACAGCCCAGCCCGGCTTGCAGCGGTCGTCCGGTTCTCCTCATGGGCTCTCCAGGGCGTTCCTCTCTATGCGGCGGCCGCGAGGCGCCCGTGGTCGGCAAGGTGCTGACGGATCAATCGGCGCACCTCGGCCGTGACCGTCCGGTCTTCTTTCCGGGCGAGATCCTCGAGTGCCTCAACGTGCTCGCTCGGGACTCGGACTGATATCTGTGTTTGTGTTTGCGGGGCCTCAGCCATGCTGTCCTCCTCGTCTCGGGTAACTCAGACGAAGTGTGCAGCATCCCTCGGACAGTAAAAACATCCCCCCGCTACCGGCGGGTAGCAGCCGCTTTCGGGCCGTCTACGTCGGATCGCGGCGCGGGAGCACGACCAGCACGAGCAGGCCGAATACCCCCGTGAGGATGCAGACGAGCGCCCACACCCCCGCGTTGCGACCGCGTTTCTCAGCCACGACCGCGCCGGCGATCCCGCACAGCACCCATATGACGATCAGGGCACTCACCGCCCTTCCCCTTCCTCGTGTTCGACGGTGGGGAGGTACGCGACCATGACCCTCTGTGCCGCCTGACGCGCAGGCCCAGCGGGGAGCTTGCCGAGGGTTTCGCGCATACGTTCATCGAAGATGATCTTCGTGGGGAAGGTGACGCGTTCCCATCCTTCGATGAAGGTGTGGGCGGCCACTTCGCCCGTCTTGCGTTCCCGAGCGGCCTGGTCGGTGTTGCCGCAGCCAGCGAGTAGCGCTGAGAGCGCCAGCAGGAGAACGAGCAGGCGCGGGGCGGTAGGCTGGCATGGCATCAGGACTTGACCTCCTGGTGTCAGCCCCCGGAGTGCTTGCGCTGCCGGGGGCGCTGTTTCCGGAGGCGCAGCCTACACGAATCTTGTCGATACGTCTCTTGGCTTCTTAGGTCAGAAGGTCGAAGCTGACGGGCCGTGAGCCCGCTTGAGCGCTTCGCCGCCAACATGAAGGAGCTGCGCGCCGAGCGCGACTGGTCCCAAGAGGAACTGTCCCGCGTCAGCGGCCTGCACTACACCGCGATCTCCAAGATGGAGCGAGGGGCGCGAGCCCCACGTTTCCCTACCGTCGTGATCCTCGCCGAAGCGTTCAAGGTCCCAGCGGGACGCCTGTTCGACGGCATACCGTGACGACACGTTTCGCTAGACCCTCCTAGTCGCCGGTGGCCGAGAAATGCTCGGGATCGACCGGCCCGAGGACACCACCCACGAGCTTCAGCGGTCCCGTGTAGGAGCGCAGCACCGCGATCAGCTGGGACGGTTCGGTCACGTCCACCGCACCGCCCGGATACACCGTGGTCTCGTGATTGCTGTGCCCCGCGCTCGCGCTGAAGGCCCCGGCGGCGTTCAGCTGCGCCTGTTCGTAGTAGGTCCGGTACCCGCTCGTCACCGTCCCCGCCCAGCCGTGCAGCGACGCCCACTGCAGGACCGGCACGATCCAGTCCGCGATCGGCTTCAAGCGCGGATTCCACCCCACTTCGGGCGTCTGGATCTGCGCCGCCGCACCGCCCGTCGCGGACTGCGCCTGTTCGAACGACGAGGCCGAGTCCCCCGACGGCAGCACGATCCCGGCCTTGCGCGCTTCCCTGATCTCGCGGCGAATCTCCGCGTCCGAGGCCGCGCCCGGGGCGATGTGCACCTTGCCTTCGGCCAGCACCGCGTCGGATGAGGCGTCGATCCGCGCGACCGTGCTGTTGGGCACCGCCGGTGGCGTGCTCGACCCGGTGTTCGCGGTCGCCCCCGCGGCGCCGGTTGTGGCAGCAGCTGTCCCAGCCGTGGCAGTGGTGGCGACGCTCGCCGCCTTCGCAGGAGGAGCGTTCGGGACCGTGGCTTCGCCGCATCCCGCCGCGCCGGCGCAGGCGATCACCACGAACGGCGGGAGCACGGCGACCGTGACACGGGCGAAATGACGCTCGAGCGTCACGCGAATCCCCATGTGGATCAGCGTAGCCGGGCAGTCGCTCGGCCGTCACGCTTACGATGTGCTCGACCGCCCCGACCCCGTCCCTCTCGCTGATTTACCTCCCGGGCCGATTCACACAGTCGGCTCTGTCCGCGCCGGCGAGCATGATGCCCCATGGTGATCCCCGCTGTCATCTTCGTGGTCTGCTTCTTCGCGGGCGTGTGGGCGAGCACGCGGTGGCTGCCGCCGCTTGCCGAGGGCGCGGTCGGGGGCATCGCCTTCTTTGGTGTGTGCGGTTTGCTCGGCGCGGCACTCGGGCTCACCGGCCTGCACATCTACTCGATCGTCCGCACGATGGAAGACTTCGGCGGCGGACTGGCGGGCGAAGCCAAGGGTGATCTCCTGGCCAGCGGGCTCATGCAGTTGCTGTTCGAGGTGGGGTCCGTCTTCGGGCTCGCGCTTGTTGTGTACCTGCTCGCGCCCTCCTCGCCGGGTGCCGAGGACCGCTTGGGTTCGGCGGCCGATCCGCCACCCGGCTCGCCCGGCGTGTAGTCACCCTTGCCACCCGCAAGCGGTGTCCGGACCGCGATGCTCTGACCGCTCAACCGAGCGGTTCCATAGAGATCGCCCAGTTCAGGCTCAGGGCCGACCCTGACGAGTACCCAGCGACTCGACCAATAGAAAAGCCCCGCCGGAACGGGGCTTTTCCTTAGCAGGTCGATAAGCCGGGTTCTGTCGTTGAGCAGCCATCCATCTGCGCGGCCTACCTGGATCTCGGCGGGCTACCTGCAATCGATCCGCTTTGACCTTGCACCGGGTGGGGTTTGCCCAGCCGTCGCGTCACCGCGACGCTGGTGCGCTCTTACCGCACCATTTCACCCTTGCCGGTCCGCCGTTCACGTGGGACGGCGGACGTAGGCGGTTTGTTTCTGTGGCACTTTCCCGCGGGTTTCCCCGGGTCGATCGCTCGACCACCCTGCCCTTCGGTGTCCGGACTTTCCTCGAGAGCCTCGCGGCCCCCGCGGCTGCCTGACCTGCACTGCCACGGTAGCGCTCCCGCGGCGCGGTGTAAAGCGCCGTCCCGAACCTGCGCCTTCGGCGCTCAAACGCTTCTGAGCAGCCCCACGACGCGCCCGAGGATCTTCACGTCGGTGCTGAGGATCGGCTCCATCGTCTCGTTCTCGGGCTGCAGGCGGATGTGGTCGGGTTCGCGGAAGAAGCGCTTGACGGTCGCCTCCTCGCCGAGCAGGGCCACGACGATGTCGCCGTCGCGGGCGGTGCTCTGCGAGCGCACGACCACGTAGTCGCCCTCGATGATGCCCGCTTCCTTCATCGATTCGCCGCGAATCCGCAGGAGATACTGGCCGTCCCCGCCACCGGCGATCTCGGGCACCGAGACGTACTCCTCGACGTTCTCCTCGGCGAGCACGGGCGCACCCGCGGCGACCGAGCCCACCAGCGGCAGGCTGTCGGGGCGCACGATCCCGCGCACACTCTCCACGGCCGCACCCGCGGCCCGATCCAACAGCTCGATCGCACGCGGCTTGGTCGGATCGCGGCGCAACAGCCCGATCTTCTCGAGGTTCGCGAGATGCGCGTGTACGGTCGACGACGAGGCCAGACCGACGGCTTTGCCGATGTCGCGCACGGTCGGTGGGTAGCCGTGCTTGGCCGAGTGCTTGCGAATGAAGTCGAATATCTCCTGCTGGCGCTTGGTCAGATCCATGATTTGCCTGCTCCGCTCCCTGAGTGGTTCGGTGGACGGGGGACTTCGACGAACATGTGTTCGCACATTAGCGTCCCCCGTGGACGGATACAAGGACCGGATGCGTTCTGTCGCCCCCCATACCCGGCCGGGAGTCGTCGCCGGGTCGGCTCGACCGCTCGCCGGAGCGCCCCGCTGGAGCGCCTGCTCGTCTCACCGCGCCCACGGGCACGGCTATACTCGCCCACTCTGCGCTCGTGGCGGAATTTGGTAGACGCGCAAGGTTGAGGGCCTTGTCCGGCGTAAGCCGGGTGGTGGTTCGAGTCCACTCGGGCGCATCGAAAAAGTCCTGCACAGCGGGGCTTTTTCGCGTTAAGGGCGCGCGTAGGCGCGGCCGAGCGCACGGATCCGCTCGTCGCCGCGCGCTCCCGTCGGCGGCGAAGATGATGCTCTTCGGCTCGCCGTCGACGCCGCGACCCCCTCCTCCTTCCAGTCGATCAGGATCTTCTTGAGCTCCCCCGCTCCTGCAACGCAGCGATCAACGCGGCCCCCGCAATCGCCAGAGCGATGCCCGCCAAGAAGCCGTTCCGCGATCGAATGTCCTGCGCAGATGGCCTCACGGCACTGAGCGACGGCGCAAGATCCGCCTCTTCCCGCCATCCTGCGGTGCGCGACACAACCGTGCCGCCACCGGTCGGCAGGTCGCTCAAGATCTGATAGCCGCTTAGATCGACATCGAGCTGCTCCAGTGAGCGCAGCGTCGTCGGCGAATAGAAAGTCTTTACGTTCGGACGGGCAAATGAAGCGGGCCCGCAAGATCGCGCCGGGACGATGCCTGGCGTCCAGTTGATTTGTGCGGGCACAAACGACTGCGTGCGAGTGGCGGTGGCGAGGTCGCAGCCCGAAGCAGTGAATTTAGGCGCATGGGGCAAATAGAGATTGTTGAGAACAGGCAGCTCCGCCTGAATGGTATCGCTGGACGCGTGGAGAACGTTGGGCACACGCAGTCGCGTAAGGGGATACCCCAGCTTCGTTTCTTCACCCATAAGGTTTTCAGCTGTGTTGCCCGCATACACCAGCATTTGATGGGGTTCGTGCTCGCCCGGTATGCCGAGATAATTAGGAACCGTCCTGGCAGCGGGATCCGAGGCCGCTCCCTGGATAAAGATCAGAAAATACACGTTCTCCCGTGCGGTGGGCGGATGAACTTTCACGAACATTGCGGCTTCGTTCGTCCGAAGTCCCGGTGTTAGGGGATCAGAGCCCCCTCCCACCTCAACGCTCAGGGTAACGGTTGCGCTGGGGTCGCTCACGAAGATGTCTATTGCCGGGCGATGCTTTTGTGCCAGAGGCGCGAGAGATACCGGGTGGCTCTTGCCGTACAGAACGGCCCCGGCCACGGCAGAGATAACGAACAGCGCGACGAACACGACTATTCGCCAGCCGCGCGTCGGCCGGCGCGATTTACTGCGCGGGGCATCTGGACCGCGGCACGGTTTCGTGGACGGGTTGGTGACGCGCACTGTCTTATTGTAAGGCCGCCTCATCGGTCCCGTCTTCCGTGACCATTTGATGTATTCGCTTCCGAGGGCCGGGAGCTCGTTCTCACTCCGGCCGGTGATCATGTCGGGCATCGGGCGTGTCTCTTCCATTGGCTTCGGTGGTGAACCCCTCGCCCGCGATAGGATCTACGGTCTCGTGAGCGATTCACCCGATCTTGGCGCCGCGCTGGCGATGGGCCTCGGGGGCGGGCTGCGCGCGTTCGCGCCGGCGGTGGCACTCGCGGTCCACGGCCACGGGCCATTCGCCGGGCGCGCACGTTTCATCGCCTTCGGTGCCGCCGTCGTCGAGCTCATCGCCGACAAGAATCCGAGTACGCCCAGCCGCTGGTCATCTCGCGGGATGTCCCCGCGCCTGGCCTTCTCGGCCACAGGTGGACGCGTGCTCGGCGGTGGACCCGGCGCCGCGATCGCCGCGGCCGCCGCCCTGGGCGCCGCGTTCGTCGGCTCGCGGCTGCGAGTGAAGGTGCACGGGCGCGGTCGGCAACTGGTGGCGGCGACCGCCGAGGACGCGCTCAGCTACTCGCTGGTGCTGATCGCCACGTCCTCGTTGCACGAGGGCCCGAAAATGGTCATGGCATCCGCCGCGGAGGTCGCGCTTACCCGGACCCTGTGCGGGACTGAGCTGCGGCAGCCGTGCGCGTTGACGTAGGTGGGACTCGACGGATTCAGAGCTTCGGGGTCCGGATGAGCGCGCTTCGGGGTCCGGATGAGCGCGGTGAGATCTGATCGAGCTTGCGCCCGACGGCGTGTCCGGGGGGCTTGGGTTGTGACCGCGTTGACGGCGGGCCGACCGGTCTTTGCGGACTGAGCGAAACGGCCGTCGTTTGCCTCTAATCTTCCCGGCATGGCCGTGGCGGAGCGCATCGAGGTAGCTGACGCGCCCGACCGTGATCGCTACGAGCTGTCGATTGACGGCGAGACGGTTGGCTTCACCGCCTATCGCGCGCGCGCCGGCCTGATCGCTTTCGTCCACACCGAGGTCGATGAACGCCTCCGGGGGCGCGGACTCGCCGATCGGCTGATCCGGTTTGCCCTGGAAGACGCCCGCGCGCGAGGTCTTGCGGTGCTGCCGTTCTGTCCGTTCGTCAAAGCATTCATCGACCGTCATCGGGAGTTCGAGGCACGGG
>Ga0210387_10001889_pt1 | contig 15879 bp, 12 predicted proteins | sample IncBWC7OmetaG_FD_160108 | JGI IMG/M metagenome (GOLD analysis project Ga0210387, IMG submission 160108) | Forest soil microbial communities from Barre Woods Harvard Forest LTER site, Petersham, Massachusetts, United States - Inc-BW-C-7-O ...
TCCAGACGAAAGCCCGTGAAATGGTCGGCCGAGTCTCGATGCCTACGTGCAGTATTGAGACCGTCCAAATATCGACGCCTCTTATCAGCTTGTCGACACCCAGTTCATTCTTCTTTGCGCCGCAGGCCAACATCACCTTGGAAAGTAGCGCCGGCAGCAAACACGATGTTTGGAAATCTGCGTGCAGTCAGTCAAGATGATGATGGTAGATTATGACAAGGACCATTCTTCTCATCGGCACGCAGATATTTCTCGCTGCTCTGGGCAGCGCCCAGACTGTTTCATTGCCGGAGCCTCCGCAGGTGCAAGCGAAGAATCACGTGGTATCCCTTACGCTGCATGCGGTGAATGAAAATGGCCGGGATGCGTTCGCTTTCAACGGTGACACGGTGGCTCCTGTGATCCGAGCTTCCCCTGGTGATGTTCTCAGTATCACTTACGTCAACGATCTTCCTGCCAAGTCCCCGGAAACTTGTGCTGTAAATCCCTGCATGGACATGACCAACCTGCACTTTCATGGGCTCAGCGTCTCGCCAGATGCCCCTCAAGATGACGTCCTAACAATGCTGGCTAAGCCTGGCCAGGTTTTGCACTACTCAGTTGAGATTCCGCGCGACCATCCGCCGGGGCTGTTTTGGTATCACACTCATCCCCATGGCGAGAGTTACCGGCAGGCCTTGGACGGAATGTCGGGAGCCATCGTCATCGAGGGCATTGAGCGTTATGCCCCCGAACTAGGACGACTGCGCGAGCGTGTCATAGTTGTGCGCGGTCGCTCCATTGAACATGATCCGAGTGCAACCGAACTCATGCATCAGGTTGAAATCCCAGCCAAGGGATGTGGGGGAGAAGCCGAGCAAGTCGAGGAAATCTTTACCGTGAATGGTGCGGTTCGCCCGCGAATCGAGATCGCGCCTAAAGAGCAGCAATTCTGGCGTATAGTGAACGCCTCGGCGGACCGCTATTTGGACCTGCAGCTGGATGGAGAGACATTTGAAATCGTAGCGCTTGACGGGATGCCCCTCGCGTACCACGAACCTAAAAGCCCGAAACGCACCACCAATCACCTGCTGCTGGCGCCTGCGGGACGGCTCGAGGCTATCGTCACCGGTCCACTTTCTGGAACACATAGTGCTCTGCGTACGCTTTGCGTAAATACGGGTCCGGTTGGCGATCCCAATCCGGAAATGGTTCTGGCAGATCTGGTGCAACCCAGTTCAGCTCAATCCAGTTCACATCCAGCGACAGAGCAAGTGCATGCTATCGATGACCGGCCGCCGCGTTTCCAGCCGATTGATGTTGAGCCGTTGAAGAAGACTGCACCGGACTTCATTGTCACCTTTACAGAGGACAAGAACGGCTTCTACATCAATGGCCGCAAGTTCGCTATGGACGCAAGTCCGATGACAACCGCCAGCGTAGGTACTTATCAGCATTGGCGCATTGTCAACCTAACCGCCGAGCTGCATCCCTTCCACATACACCAGGTCCACTTCCTCGCCTATGCAGAAAATGGCGCCCCGCTCCCGCACCCTGCGTGGCTGGATACTGTGAACGTTCCGTATGGCGGCTCCGTCGATGTCATCCTGGACTTTACCGATCCCGTTATCAAGGGTATGTCGCTATTTCATTGCCATCTGTTGAATCACGAGGACAAGGGAATGATGGCTAAGATCCTGTTCAAGTAGTAGGAAGGCGTGATCGCAAGTATCGCTCGCAAGTTCGAGCGAGGAGCCGACTGAATCCAGCAGAACCTGTGATGGAGTGGGATCACGATGGTCGAGAGACTGTCGATCTTGGATGGTGCCATGGGACAAGGTCGATTGCAGAGCCTGGTTTCGATGGGCTGGCGTTGGCAGTTGGATGGCATTTGAGAAATAGAAGAAGTTTCTCGCGTGTTCCCACCTGTCCAGCCCCCCTGCGAGGCGGTTCCTATTACCACAAAAGCCAAAGCTAGGGCCTAAATCGAGGCAAATGACGACCTCATCTGGTGAAGTATGTTTTCCACATTGTGCCTCCGTCGCACTGAGTTGGACCCGCTGCTGAGATTGCTGTTGTGCAGAAATCTGGCTCAGGGGAACTAAACCGAGCTGCCTGGAAATGTACGGACTGCCGCGAAGATGGCATTCCTGGAAAAGAAGATGAGAATGGCCGCGATGACTGCGCCGCTGTAAAACGCGACGAGCAATCGTCCGAATCTCTGCAACGTTGAACCAGTTGCTGATCGCCGATCTCTCCCGATGAAGTCCATGTTGTTGTTTCTCAACTCTCGATTACTGTTGCTCTCCACATTTGCTGCTAAGCGGCGGCAGCCAAAATACAAGGCTTCGCAGTCGCTGCAGCCTCCTCGCGAGAGGAGAAGCCAAATGCAATGATGCAGGGTTCGGCTATGACATTGTGCAGTGCTTGCTCGCTGCGATACGCAATCACGAACCGTTCGGAACCAGCTTCGGTCTGAAGGGCTTCTATTACTGCGTACTGCACTTCCGAAAAATTAACCACTTTGTTCATAGCCGCACCCTGGACCACCATGCCCGTGGGACGCAGTCGTACTGAGCAGCAGCAGGCGATTCCAAACCGGTTCCTTGAACCGAAACAATGCTGCAGAGGCATTTCGCACAAACACCAACCTCCGTTCGTGATCGCGTCGACGCGGGCTCATGTGATTAGCTTCATGCCGCCGGGCGCCAACTCGAGCCAGTCGGGGCCTTTATTTTTGGAGCCACTGTCGTTGTGCTCGGCCCGAGATTCTTTTCATACACGATCCCATCCCGACTAACCAGAAAGGTCATGACCCCGGAGGACTGGTACTCCGCGGGATACGCGACCAGAGTCGAGCTTTCCTTCGTTCGGCCATGGCTGCTCGCATCGGCGGAATTCTTGGTCACGATCCGAAAGTAGTACCCGTGGAAAGGATTGGACTCTTTGTTGCCAGCATTGGCCGCGCCAGCAGAGACCAGCCTTTGAACGAATTCGGTGATCGGGTCTTCGCTCGCTGCCTTCGCGTCGTCCTCATTCTTTGTCATTGCGAATCGCTCACACACTGCAATTGCCGTAGCCTCGTTTTCTCCGATTCTGCGAAACAGGACCTCCTGCTGGCCGCGATCAGAATCGAAATACCATTCACCGTTCTTGGAGACCAATGGGATGGGGAAGGGCCAGTTTTCTGCGCCGATGTACAGAACCGTGCTTCCGTCGGGTTCTCGGACCAGACGGTGCATCTCCTGATATTTCCGACAGAACTGCTCGTGCTCCAGTTTGTCCTCGACTTCGTCGTTTGATGAGGTCACTTCTTTTCCTGCTCCGAGGATGGCTTCCAACGCTGGCTCGTCTTCGTTATGTGCGGCCTCAACGAGAGCCTTAATGGCTTCCCCAGGAGACGAAAACGTTCTTGGTTGTGACTCCTGAGCAAGGCTCGATCCGGCGAAGCCTACCACGAGCAGCAAGCTCAACAGCAGTAGAAGAGGGACCGCGGACGCGAGCCCGCGGGCAAGTCTCACGATAGATGTTTCAGTGGTTTCAAGCGTCATATTGTTCGTGCGCATGAGTTCTTTCTCCGTATCATCAGTCTCGTTTGTCTTAATCATTACCTTCGACCGCCTCCGCCGTGACCGCCGCCTCCGCCGTGGAAACCTCCGCCACCTCCATGAAAGCCTCCGCCAAAGCTCGACTGCCCTCGAGCGGAGAAGCCTCTTGCCTCTCCTCCATGATTGAAACCGCTGAACGCTCCGGAATGAGTGCCGGTCTGGGCATGTGGCGTCGTAAAGCCGTGCCCCGATGGCGCGAAGCCTCGGCTACCGGAAAAGCCACCACCATGAAATCCACCGGCGCGATTGAAGTTGTTGCGATTCACGAAAACCCTGCTGTGAGATATGTAGGTGTTGTGGTTGTAAATGATGCCGTGGTGATGCCAATCGTAGCCCCAGTTGTGCCAGCCCCAGCCAAACCCACCAAAGAAGCCGATTCCAAAGCCGAAGCTAAAAGCAATTCCCGGACCGGCAAGGAATAGTCCTGGGTACGAATACCAGCCCGGCCAGACGCCGATGGGCGCTCCATACACCAGCCACGGGTCATATTCGGGGACGTAAACAACCTCAGGGTCGGCTGGTTCGATCACGATTGTTTGCGCCTGCTGAGTCACTTTTTCTTGTGATGTGGTCTTCAAGTTCCCCGCCTTTTCCGCACGGTCACGCATAATCTGCACAGCGTTCATCACTTCCTGCTGTTGGTTAACGTAAGCGTCGCCGAGGGCTGAGGTCCACGAGAGGTTCTTGTCCATATTGGCGAGCACCGAAGGAAACTCGGTGAGGGCCTTAACACTGGGATCCCAGGGCTCCTTATCAACTTCTTTACCGAGTTGCTCGCCCTTGAGATCGGTATGTTGCTGCAGCCACCGGTCTGCTTCCACAACCTGATCGGGATAGGTGGCGGCCGCGAAGATCTGTGCCAGCAACGCATCGGGATACAGCGCGATCGGCGCCACAAGTTGCTGCAGCTGTTCTGGCGTCTGTTGCGCGGCCTGAACTGGTATTTGCGCCGCTGGTTCGTCCGCCTGGGCGAATCCTCCCGGCACAGTAGCTAATACAAGGCAACCTGAGAGAAATAGCGACAAACTCTGTCTTATAACCTTCACAATCGATTCTCCTTCGACGGGTCGGATCGACGATCACGGGCGGATCCTGTCCGATGGTGTGCGCCGCCGCAAAGTATTGTTTTCAGTTAGCCAGATTGGCGGCACTTTGAGGTGCGAACTGCCGAAACGTTTGCGGACACACCAGATGATCGCATTGACACGCGATTTCCACGTCTTCGCTTCCCGCGTCACGACAGGATTCTCCGCAGTATTCTTCTCCATTCGGCACATCGCACAGGCACGGTATGTGTGCGCACTTCTTGGTCTTTTGATTCGCCATTTTGGTTCCGTCTTTCTGGTTTCTTCTTCGATCCCACTGCACTGCGATTCTTGACGTAGCCCTGACTCACTCTTATGTGGTCAGTTTTCGATGCCACGCTATTTCCACTAATTGCATTCGAATTTCCAAATCCCAATTCGCCGCTAGCACGCGGTTTTGCAGGGTTTGGCGGTCGGCAGTAAAAACTCAACGAAGTCACGAGTGTCGACAGTTTGATAGTGCGTCGGTATTTGGACGGTCCCGATGTGCTGTCCTTGCGCCTCCTTAACTTCACTGCGGAGTCAACCAGTAAGGTAAGACGACTGAGAAATTCCCGACTGTTACCGCGAGTACAAACAGAGAAGTGCGAAGATCGATTTGGCGGGGGTAGATACGCGCACGAAGATATTCGTCGGGCTCACAGGTGGGGCGGAAGTGGGGAAAGTGTCCGCCGAACAGCAGGGACAAAGCGAGAATCTGCGAGCGCGGTTTGCGCCAGGTGTTCAAGGCATTGGAATCGCATTCATGTGCCTCCGCACCCTACTATGCTCAACCGCGCTTGCAGCGTACCGAATCGCACAATCTAAGTTACTTGATTAATGTCTTACACCTGTACTCGGCCTTGTCTACACAACTTCCTGACTCTGCGAAACTGGTTTTCAACGGCATAGCTAGGATTTATGCCTTGGGGTCCTGGAATCCAGTGTCGAAATCAGTTCCTTAGCTCCCGCCGGGATCGCGACGTTCCCAGACAGGACGATTTGCCTCGCTGGAAGATCCTGCCCGTAAATCTGCCTGTTGGCACCATCGTCGGGGCGAATGGTTGATCCGTCGAGAGATATCCCTATAAACGCGCCCCGGGCGCGGGAGTAGCTCAAGATTTCCGCACGCAGGGTGGCGTCGGTTTCCGCCGAGGCATCGCGGCCGACCGGACCCGCGGCAACCGACGCATCGGCTCCAAGCTTCACTTTGCTGGTAAGAATTCCGCTTGCACCCCGCTCATTCATTACGAGGAGGACAAAATCCGTCGCCTGGCCACCTATTTGGAAGCCGAAGCTGCCGCCCTCTAGAGCCATCATGGAAGGTGCGCCCCAAGCACCCCTGAAATCTTGACCCTGGCGACAGGACATTGCGCCCCGCCCGTAGCTTCCGCCAATGATGAAGGCAGCTTTCAATACGGATGGGAAGACAACCACGCAATCGGCCTTGTCGAGTAGGTCTTGGGGAATGTCGTCGGGAACATCAAGAATCTCCTTCAACACCATGCCCGAGTTCTGTAAACGATCTTGATCCTTTTCCTGGTCAGCAGCCCAAGCCGACACGGAGAGAATGGGCAGAGCTGCAAGTAGCGTACTTATCAGATAGGTAATTAGTTTCTTCATGTCGTTTCTCCTTAAAAGGTTTCGAGCGACTCAGACCAGACTCTGCAAAGCTTCCGCGCAACAGCAGAGACAAACAAGAATCTGCAGCTCAGTTTGCGTTGTTTCATCCGGCCTTCATCTCTCTTTAACGAAGTAAGCATTTGACCTGCCAAATTGCGTCCGTCGATATTGGCAAGAACAAGCAGGAGATTGCCGACGCGACCCGCGTATATGGTCAGCGGCCTCCTGTTTGGCGCATTGGTTTGCGACCTTGACGGCATCCTTCCTTACTTGTCGTACTTTACTTATCGGAGATTAGGTGTTCGGTACATTCCTTCGTAATAGTCTTGATTGAAGTTGCCGTCAGCGTCAGCGACGAAGGAGCCCCGCCTCTCCCCGTGGAGTCAGAGCTTGTGCTCAGCGAAGGCGAAGTCTGCCCCGTGACTTCGACTTGTTGCCCCAGGTAGCGGCCGAGTTTCACTTTGCCTGGCGAATGAAGTTCATAAGTCATCGCTGGGTCTTGCTTCACGAGAATGAAGTCGCCGTTAAACCTGCTCACACAACCCCGTACTGTTGTTTGTCCGTTTGCAGGCTTCGAGTTGTCAGAACTCGCGCCGTTGGACGGATTGTTGTCTTGCGCCAGTAGAACACTGGCCGAAATTAATAGAGCGAGCAGCATTGTCTGTTTCATAAAGATCCTCTCCTCTTATTAATCAATTAATTTAATCAATTAATTCAGACTCGTTCGTGAATGGGATCGTCCGTCGAATCGAGCTGACAGAGTTCGGTTCCACACCGGACGCCAATCCGTCCGACATTCACCCTGGCATTTGAACTCTTCACCGAGCTCACCCATTCTTCCGCCGCACTCAGGGCACACACAATTCAGAATGCTGGATATCACATCCCCACGCGCCCTGACCGCGTCATATCTTTTGAACTGCATACGCACCTCCCGAATGTCAGAACATCTCAATCGCAAAAATGCTGAGTGCATTTCCAGTTCCACACCACGGGGGACATTGTGAATGTTGATGCAAGTGCGCAATACCATTTCCGCTAAAACGCAACCGAGTTGCGAACCGCGGCATCAACAGCCCATATGGCATGTGTTAAGAGCGGGAGTCGCCTTCGCAGTCCTGCCTCCCTAGATCTTTCATTCCACTGCGAAGGCGGCTCGTGCTCGCTGCATACCCTGAGCGGAATTATTAGATCGTCTAGGAAAAGGAGCCGACATGAGGTGGAGACAAATCGAAGATGCAGCGATGTGCTGCTACGGGGAAGCGGACATGGTTTCGTTTCCAGGAGGGCGCCCAACAATTCGCGGTCGTAAATTCGCGGGACCCCAACCCATGTCGCTGATATCTCAGGTCCGAGTCCTGTCGAAATGCGGACGGTGTGTCAACCGCTGGACGCCGTATTCAGCGTCATGAGCCCGCCCCTCACCACCCAGTTGACTCATGTCGCTGAAAATAAGCAATTAAGTTACCGGAGTTGATTGGAAAGCGGCGTGCCTTTTGATGTCAGGAGCTGAGGCGACAACCAATGGAAGCGGCGGAATCGTACATCGGAAGCGAACAGCAACTTGAAGTCCGCGTCCAGGAAAGAGCTACACAGGAAATGCAGGACGTTCTCTCGCGCTGCCTGCCTTTATTTTACAGACGGGCCCATCGGCATCTGGGCAATGCAGCCGACGCCGAGGATGCGGTTCAGGATGCGCTCCTGTCAGCTTACAAGCATTTGGACCAATTCAAGGGGCAGGCGCAAATGTCGACTTGGTTAACCGCTATCGTCACGAACAGCGCACGAATGCAATTGCGCAGCCGGCTGCGGCAGATCCACCTGTCTCTGGATGAGCGATTCGCGGAGGACGAGGGAAATCCCTTGGCAGAACGATTGGCGCACCGCGGACCAAGTCCCGAAGACGAGTGTCAAAACTCCGAACTGCATGGACGCTTGATGCAAGTCGTATCTCAGCTTTCACCCCCATTGCGCCACGCTTTCCATTTGCGCGCATTGGACGGGCTGACCACGAGCGAAGCGGCGCACATTCTGGGAGTGCCGGACGGAACAGTAAAAGCCCGGCTCGCACGGGCGCGTGCAAAGCTCAAGCATCTCCTGCAACGCGGTTAAGCGAGATCGCGAACGGCTAATTGACAGCTGTCGCTAATTGATCAAAAGGAAAATTCTATGTGGATTGTGCGACTCGCATTGCGACGGCCCTACACCTTTGTGGTGATGGCCATCCTCATCCTGGCGATGGGCGCGATTTCAATCTACCGCACTCCAACGGACATCTTTCCAAATATCAATATTCCGGTCATCAGCGTCATTTGGAATTACAACGGCCTTATCCCCAAGGACATGGCTGACCGGATCGTCAGCGTCACCGAGCGCAACCTGACTACGATCGTAGACAACATCGAGCATATCGAGTCGCAGTCGCTTTATGGGATCGCAGTTGTGAAAGTGTTTCTCCAGCCAAACGCGAGCATAGATCGCGGCGTCGCGCAGCTTACAGCGAGCTCTCAAACGCAACTCAGGCAACTCCCTGCGGGGACAACGCCGCCACTCATCATTGCTTATAGCGCATCTAGCGTGCCTGTTTTGCAACTGGCGCTCTCGGGACAGGGGCTTTCCGAACAGGAACTGAACGACTACGGTCTCAATTTCATTCGTACTCAACTGATTACGGTTCCGGGAACGGCGGTACCGTATCCCTACGGCGGCAAACAACGCCAGGTGCAGGTCGACCTAAATCCGTCGGCGTTACAGTCGAAAGGCCTTTCTGCGCTGGACGTAGTGAACGCAATCACGCTGCAGAATTTGATCCTTCCCACGGGTACGTCGAAAATCGGCGGCAAAGAGTACGACGTCGACATTCCCAATGCGGCGCCACAGACCATGACGGACCTGAACCGCATCCCGATTAAGACGATCGGGAGCACTACGATCTACATGAAAGATGTGGCCTGGGTACGCGACGGGTTCCCACCACAAACAAACATTGTGCGTGTTAACGGCCAGCGCTCGGTACTGCTGACCGTCCAGAAGGCAGGCGACGCCTCAACGCTGAGCGTAATTTCAGGCATCAAGTCTCTGCTGCCACAGATCGCGACCACGGTTCCGCCCCAGCTAAAAATGGAACCCCTGGCTGATCAATCCATTTTTGTTCTTGGCGCGATTCAGGGCGTCGTACAGGAGGCCCTGATTGCCGCGTGCCTGACCGCATTGATGATTCTCACGTTTCTGGGGAGCTGGCGAAGCACGCTCATCATCGCGACCTCCATTCCTCTGGCCATTCTTTCGTCGATTATTGTGCTGAGCCTGATTGGACAAACCATCAACATCATGACGCTCGGCGGACTGGCACTGGCCGTCGGCATCCTAGTGGACGATGCCACGGTGGAGGTGGAAAACATCAATCGAAACCGGGAAGCAGAGCCAGACAAGAATCTGGACGAGGTCGTCCTGGACAGCGCAGCGCAAATCGCAACCCCCGCCTTCGTGTCTACGCTATCGATCTGCATTGTATTCGCACCGATGTTCTTGCTCTCGGGCGTAGCGCGGTATCTCTTTCTGCCGCTTGCAGAGGCCGTCATCTTTGCAATGCTGGCCTCATATTTCCTGTCCCGGACGATCGTTCCAACGATGGCAAAGTATCTCCTACGAAATCAGAAAGTCGGAGAGCAGGGCAGGAGCCGCAATCCGCTGGTCCGACTGCAGAAGGGATTCGAGGCCGGATTCGAACGGTTCCGTGAACGATATCACCGCCTACTGGAACTTTGTCTTCATCACCGGCTTGCTTTTCTGGCGGCGTTCTTTGCGGCCTGTCTGGGATCACTCGCGATTCTTATTCCCTGGCTTGGTCAGGACTTTTTCCCGAGCGTTGATGCAGGCAGTTTCAAACTACATCTGCGAGGTCCCACGGGGATGCGCATTGAAGATACAGCCTTTCTGTGTGACCTGGTTGAGAAGTCAATTCGTCAACAAGTCCCGGCTGCCGAAGTAAAGAGCATTATCGACAACATTGGCCTGCCATACAGCGGCATTAATCTTTCGTACAGCAATTCAGCGCCGGTGGGCACATCCGACGCAGACATCTTGGTCACGTTGACTCCGGAGCACCATCCAACTGCGGTTTATGTTGACCAACTTCGCCTGAACCTCGCAAAACAATTTCCCGGGGTGATGTTCGCGTTTCTCCCCTCCGATATGGTCACGCAGATTCTGAATTTCGGACTTCCGGCGCCGATCGACATTCAAGTTGTTGGCAACGACTTGGAAGGCAACCGTGCCTGGGCGAGTGCACTATTGCAAAAAATCAGATACGTGCCTGGCACGACTGACCTGCGAGTCCAGCAGCCCTTCGATGAGCCCTACTTGCACCTCAGAATCGAGCGCACAAAGGCCCAGGAGCTTGGCTATTCGGCACATGACATAGCACAAAATCTGCTCGTTTCTCTTAGCGGTAGCTTCCAAACCTCACCGACTTTCTGGCTTAGCCCGCAAAACGGAGTCAGCTACTCGATCGCTACCCAGACGCCGCAATACCGCGCAGACACGTTACAGGATCTTGTCAATATGCCTGTGACGGGAACAAGCCCGACTAATTCGCCTTCCCTCTTGGCCAGCCTAGTCTCGATGAAAAGAGGAACCGGCATGGCAGTCGTATCTCACTACAATGTTGCGCCGGTGATTGATATCTTCGGCTCGGTCTCAGGACGAGACTTGGGAGGAGTTGCTGGAGACATCAACAAACTCATCGGTGTAGCCCGCCCCCAATTGCCCCGTGGCTCGCGAGTTGTAGTTCGCGGCCAGGTGCAAACCATGCGATCCTCGTATATCGGCCTTCTCGTCGGTCTGGTGTTTGCGATCATGCTGGATTACCTCCTGATCGTCGTCAATTTTCAGTCCTGGCTCGATCCTTTCATCATGATTTCCGCGCTGCCTGCGGCGCTGGCCGGAATTGCCTGGTTCCTGTTCGTCACCCATACAACTCTGAGCGTGCCCGCGCTCATGGGAACGATCATGTGCATGGGCGTGGCTACCGCGAACAGCATTCTGGTGGTGAGTTTCGCGACGGAGCAAATGACGGAAGGGAAAGATCCGATTGCCGCCGCGCTACAGGCAGGATTCACGCGTTTTCGCCCCGTACTGATGACGGCCTTGGCCATGATTATCGGCATGATTCCCATGGCCCTTGGAATGGGGGATGGCGGCGAACAGAACGCTCCCCTCGGACGCGCGGTCATTGGTGGCCTGCTTTTCGCAACGGTTTCTACGCTGTTCTTCGTCCCGACTTTTTTCAGCGTGTTGCATGGCTGGCGGCAAACAATGTCCTCGACGAAACAGCACACACCGGGCAATACCATGGGTGATTGATATGGTGATAAACGAAGTCAAGGAACCGATCGGCAACCAAGAACTGAGCCCGCCCCCTGCGGCGGCTCACGAAGAGGGAAAGTTTAGACGTTGGGTGATTCCCTCGATCGTTGTGCTGGTCGTCGCCGGAGTCTTGATTTCCGGAATCCGCTCCCGGATCAAGGCCTCGTCCACTCTGCGCGCAGTGACCGCGCAAATGGCGGTGCCATCGGTTTCGGTTGTGGTACCCAAGCGAAGTGCTCCTGCCGAGGAAATTATCCTGCCCGGTAACATACAGCCATTTATCTCATCACCGATCTACGCTCGCACCGATGGCTACTTGAAAAAGTGGTATTTCGACATTGGAACCCGCGTGAAGGCGGGAGAGTTGCTGGCCGTGATCCAGACCCCGGAAGTCGATCAGCAATTAGCCCAGGCGCGCAGCACTCTTGCCACTGCCCAAGCCAACCTGGAACTGGCGCAGATCACGAAAGACCGTTACGAAGGGCTGTTGACAAAACACGCTGTCTCTCAGCAAGACGTTGACAACGCGGTAGGCAGTTACCGGGCAAACCTCGCCATGGTCGAAGCAGACAAAGCCAACGTACAACGGTACGACGCGCTGGTTTCGTTTGAAAAGGTATACGCTCCTTTCGATGGTGTAATCACTGCCCGCAACACGGACATTGGCGATCTCATCAATTCCGGAAGCAATACCGTAGCAAGGACCGACCTGTTTGACATAGTTCAGCCGGGTACATTGCGCGTGTACGTAAATGTTCCAGAGGAATACTCGCGAGGCGTCAAGCCGGGTGAAACCGGTGCAGACATCGTGTTGGCTGAGTTCCCCGGCGAGAAATTCCCGGGAAAGTTAGTGCGTACTGCCAACGCGATTAATGGGACTACTCGCACGCTACTGACGGAAGTTGATGTGGAGAACCCCAAAGGAACTCTGCTCAGCGGCTCCTATGCCGAAGTGCACCTGAAGATTCCTGGGCAGGTTCCTACCTATGTACTTCCTGTGAGTGCTTTGATTTTTCGGTCGGACAATTTGCAGGTTGGTGTGGTGAAAAATGGCAAGACCGTGCTCACCGATGTAACTCCGGGACACGACTTGGGTGCAGAGATAGAAATTGTCGCCGGCTTGAAGGCTGACGACCAAGTCATTATGAATCCGTCCGATTCGCTCGTTTCTGGACAGGAAGTGCAAATCGTCAACGCTACGTTGCCGGGGGACACCAAGTGAAGCTCCCTCGCAAGACAATTTTGTCGGAGGTCCCGCGGCCGGCACATTGGCTGGCGCTGCTCGCAATGGCGGCACTTCAGTTGACTGGATGCGTGGTTGGCCCAAAGTACCACGCTCCTGCAGTACAGGCCCCACCTGCTTATAAAGAGCTTGGGGACTGGAAGCCCGCCCAACCCAACGACCAGAATCTTGGCGGTACGTGGTGGACGATTTTCCAGGATCCTCAGCTTGATGTCCTGGAACTCCAGGTCAACGTCTCGAACCAGAATCTCAAGGCCGCCGCGGCGCAGTATCAGGAAGCGCGAGCCGCGCTACGCTATAACCGGGCTGACTATTATCCGACGGTGCCGGACCCGCCATAGGCGACCCGGACGCGAGTTTCGGCAAACCGTCCGCCCCCGAATTCGATCTTCAACGGCATCACTGAGAACGACTTTGTCCTGCCGTTCGACGTTTCCTATCAGGCGGATGTCTGGGGACGAGTTCGAAAAAACGTGGAGTCCTATCGCGAGCAAGCACAAGCCAGTGCGGCAGACTTGGCGACGGTCAACCTGAGCATGCACGCGGATCTGGCCGTCGATTACTTTGGGGCCCGCAGCCTGGACTCCGAGGAGCAACTCCTGAACTCTACGGTCACGCAGTACGAGCAGGCCCTGGAATTGACCCAGAACCGTTATGACGGGGGGATTGCTTCGGAAGTTGAAGTTGAGCAGGCGAAGACCATACTTCAAACTACTCGAGCAGAAGCGGTCGATGTGGGTGTTGCGCGGGCGCAGTTCGAACACGCGGTAGCCATTCTTATCGGTAAACCACCAGCGGAGTTCAGCCTCCCCCCGCTGCCACTCACCGCCCCGCCTCCGCACATTCCTGTCGGCGTACCTTCGGACCTGCTCGAAAGGCGTCCTGATATTGCGGCTGAGGAGAGGCTGGTTGCGTCCGCGAATGCCCAGATCGGCGTAGCGAAGTCGGCCTACTACCCGTTGGTCAATCTGAGCGCTTCTGGAGGATTTGAAAGCTCCGCCATCACAACTCTCATCAATGGGCCGAGCGGCCTCTGGTCTATTGGACTGTCCGCCGCGGAGACCGTGTTCGACGTGGGAAGACGGCGCGCCCTCAACGACCAGGCGCGTGCCGCTTATGACTCTCAAGTCGCTAACTATCGACAGAGCGTACTGGATGGATTCCAACAGGTCGAAGACAATCTGGCGGCGGTGAGGATCCTGGAAAACGAGGCCAAAATTCAGGATGAAGCGGTGGTCGCGGCACAGCACTCGCTGGACCTCTCGATCACCCGATATAAAGGTGGAGTCACAAGTTATCTCGAGGTAATTACGGCGCAAAATGCCGCGCTCGCAGATGAAGTAACGGCAGTCAATATTCTCGGCCGTCGTATGGCGAACACAGTCTTGCTGATTCAGGCCCTGGGTGGCGGATGGGACCGATCAATTTTGCCGGCGCGACCCGAATGCTGCGGCAAGCTGGTGAGCAGCAGCGGTAATTAATCAATGCTGAAGGAGACCAGCTGAGTCAAAACCTGAGATCGTTCTTAGGCGATTAATGCCCGACTGGGCAGATAGAAGGCCAAATCAAATGCAAGAAGATCGGATAGAAACCAAACCATGGCCTCCGTGCAATCAGTCGGAGCCCATTCACGTGTTTGGACTTGCGAATTCAAGGTAATAAAATGAGTGAAAATCCTCGCCGTTTCAGGGCAGACAGTGTCATCAACCAGCAGTTAAAGTCCAGTCTAATAATGTTTGTTTGAGAGGCCAGGAGAGGAATCGCTATGGTTAAAGAAATACTGACGCGCTGGCCGGTGGTTCGACAGCTTTTGACCCACACCGATGGTACTGGTGTGGAAGCGATGAGCGATCGGACTCGCAATCTTGCTCCCAAGCATCACGATGCTCAGGTTTCGCGCTCGGTGTGTCCTTACTGTGCCGTAGGGTGTGGCCAACTTGTGTATCACAAGGATGGAAAGCTGGTTTCAATTGAAGGAGACCCAGATTCGTTTATTTCCCGAGGTAGGCTTTGCCCAAAGGGCTCCGATAGCTTCGAACTGCTGACGCACGCGAACCGGGAGACGCGCATAAAGTATCGCAGGCCGTACTCCACCCGATGGGAAGAGCTGGAACTGGAGACGGCGATGGACATGATCGCCGATCGCGTCTGGGACACGCGGGAGCGCACGTTTGAGGAGGAGCGGGACGGAGAGGTCGTAATGCATACGACCGCCATGGCCCACCTGGGTGGCGCCACTCTCGATAACGAAGAAAACTATCTGATCAAAAAGCTCTTCGCAGCCGGCTTGGGCATGGTGTGCATCAGCAACCAGGCGCGTATTTGACACAGCTCAACGGTGCCCGGTCTGGGCGCCTCCTTCGGTCGAGGCGGAGCCACGACTGCGCCGAGCGATCTCATAAATTCGGATGCCATTCTGATAATGGGCTCGAACATGGCGGAGAATCACCCGGTCGGCTTCCAGTGGGTCATTGAGGCGCGAGAGCGCGGTGCTAAGGTCATTCACGTCGATCCGCGTTTCAGCCGCACTTCTGCGATGGCAAACATCTGGGCTCCCCTGCGCGCTGGATCGGACATCCTGTTTCTCGGGGGCCTCATTCATTACATTCTCGAAAACGAAAAAGATTTTCGCGAGTACGTGATCCACTACACCAACGCTTCGATCATTCTTCCGGAGGAGTTCAAGGATACTGAGGATTTGGGAGGCGTCTTCTCTGGTTGGGACGCTAACAATACGAATTATGACGCAAGCACATGGCTTTACGGGGCTTGTGTTGCGGGCGGCCCAGTGGTGGCCAAGAGCGCCGGACCTCATTCCGGTCACTGCAAGGAAGGTGGTGGAGCCGCCGGTGACCTCAGGGATTGCGAATGCGACCCCACGCTCAGCCATCCACGATGTGTATACCAAGTTTTGAAGAGGCATTATGCGCGATACACGCCTGAGTTGGTTGAACGGTTTTGCGGTGTTCCCCGCGAGCGGTTCCTGAAAATTGCG
>Ga0210387_10001890_pt1 | contig 15874 bp, 17 predicted proteins | sample IncBWC7OmetaG_FD_160108 | JGI IMG/M metagenome (GOLD analysis project Ga0210387, IMG submission 160108) | Forest soil microbial communities from Barre Woods Harvard Forest LTER site, Petersham, Massachusetts, United States - Inc-BW-C-7-O ...
CCCATCGAGGGATTCAGTAATCGGGAAAATGCGGCCTCTCAGAAAAGAGGCCGTCGCGTCCCGATTTCACCATTGTTGTCTGTTGGCGAAAATGATGGAGTAAATGACGGGCCAAGTTCCCGTTATTTGCTTCAGGAATTTGTTTGATAACTTTTTGGAGCATGAGCATGAATGAGACTTCAAACGCATCACCCCCTACCGTCGCCCGTCGAGATCTGCTGGCCGGCACAGCGGGCGTTCTCGCAGCAGCTGCTGTGAGCTCGCACGCCATCGCCGCAGGCTCGAAAGCCGGAGCTGACCACAAGCCAACGGAGCGAGCGGCAGCCACGACCAAGTCGTTCATCACAACCAAGGACGGAACAGAGATCTATTACAAGGATTGGGGCAGCGGCCAGCCGATCGTCTTCCACCACGGATGGCCTCTCTCGGCGGACGATTGGGATGCCCAGATGCTTTTTTTCCTTGAGCACGGTTATCGCGTGATCGCCCACGATCGCAGGGGCCATGGCCGCTCGACCCAGACCTCCCATGGCCATGACATGGATACTTATGCCCAAGACGCCGCGGCCGTCGCCGACGCCCTGAACCTGAGGGATGCTATCCACATAGGTCACTCCACCGGCGGCGGCGAAGTAGCGCGCTACGTAGCACGCTATGGCAAAGGTCGAGTGACGAAGGCCGTCCTGGTGAGCGCGGTGCCGCCCATTATGCTGAAAACCGCCAAGAATCCCGAAGGCACGCCAGTCTCGGTGTTCGACGGGCTTCGTGCAAAGCTCGCGGCGAATCGGGCACAGTTCTTTCGAGAGGTGCCGATACCGTTCTACGGGTTCAACCGCCCCGGCACGCAGGCCATTGAAGGCGTTGTCGATAACTGGTGGCGACAGGGCATGATGGGCGCCGCCAATGCCCACTACCTGGGGATCAAGGCGTTCTCGGAGACCGATCAAAACGAGGATCTAAAGGCAATCGAGGTGCCGACCCTGGTCATGCAGGGCGATGATGATCAGATCGTACCTTTCAAGGACGCCGTTTTGCTTCAAGCAAAGCTGATCAAAAACTCGACGCTGAAGGTCTACCCGGGATACCCGCACGGCATGCTTTCGATTCATGCCGAAGTTATCAATCCCGATCTCCTGGCCTTCATCAAGGGATAGAGCGCCCAGCTGTTTTGTGTCCAATTCCTCGCGCATTGCTCGCGCGGTCGACAGTTGCGACAGGGAAGTCGCAACGGACGGAGCCTTTTGGACGAGACACACAATCTCGCCGCCGCCACGCGATCTGTCATGTCTTTGGAAAAACAGTGTTCGGCTCACCGGTCCTTACCGTGTAGGAGATTAGAAACTTCATGGGCTTGGTGTCGCTGCCGTTGCGTACGATGCGGTGATAGCTGGCGCGATCGACGAAACTTTGGCCGGCGACGAAGGTCTCCTCCGGATCATCGTCGAAGGCAGAGACCATGACGCCCTCGAGGATGAAACCGACGCCTACCACCGGATGCGAGTGATTGTTGGCATCGGCACCCGGCGGATAGGAAATAAGGAACAGTCGCACTTCCCATCCGGGCAAGTCCGCCAGTGGGGTCGTCTGCAACAATTCACGCGTGATTTCTGCGCCCATAGATTCCTCGCCCGTGGACACGCCTTCAAGCGCGGTCACGATCGTTACGCAATTTTCAGCCAAACCACATCCCAACTCTCGCGCCGCTCGATGAAGCCGGTAATCTTGCCGGAAGCGTCGCGCTGGAAAATCTTGCGGATGCGTGGATCGCCGCTCAGAAAGAATACGTCCGACGCCTCCGCGTTCCAAGTAGCCGGCTTTCGGGCATCGCGCGTGCCGATGAGCTGCCCATCGATGAGTTGAAGAGAATAAGTCGCCGCCGAATCCTTGAGCTGGTATTTGCCAACATATTGCGCGAGCTGCTTGGGCGGCAGGGTGATCGCCGGAGGGTCGATTTTTTCGGCCAACACCTGCGATGCGATAAGCTTCCAGCCCTCGGGGCGTTTTCTCCAGGTCGTACTGGTCAGATACTTAGCGTAAATGGTTTGGCCAAAGTAGTGCTCGGTTTCGTTCTGGCGGAACAATGCGACCGCGATCCCATCCTCTTCGTGGTAGGACAGGAGTTCCACCTTGATCACGCCGCTCAGGCCCTTCGGCAGCGGCACGATCTCCTTCAGCATGTCCGCCTTGCCTTTGTAGGTATCATTCTCTTCGGCGAAAATCACGTTGGGATCCAAATATTTGTCCCATACAGCGGCATCGCCGGAAGCGATTGCGTCGGACATGGCCTGCATGTAGCCTGTGATGAGCGCGCGATCCTCGCCGAGCGCAGGTAGTGAGAGCAGCGACAAAACTGCAATGGTGGCGAAGAATCGCATTGTTTGTTCCCCGCAAAATTAGCAGTCTGGCAAACTCTTTCGATCCTATCCAGAACAATCGTCGACTGACATGACTTCGACTAACGCCGCCGAGTTCGATTCTGGATCGGACGATGTGTTTACCCGCATTGCGGGGCGGTATGACCGACTCTGCGATGTGTTTAGCTTGCTGGCGCATCGGTATTGGAAGTCGACAATGGCGCGGCAGATCGCCGGCGATCGGGGATTGAGCGTCTTGGACGTGGCGTCGGGCACGGGAGACATCGCGCTTCGCGTGGCTCAGCGAAGGGACGCGGCCGATAAAGCGATCGTTGCGGGCGATATCTGTCCCGCGTTCTGAAGCCCGAAGGGCGAATCTACTGCCTGGAGGCCTCGCAAATCCCGGTCGCGTTTATTCATGCCGCGTACCTGCGTTACATGGATTGGTGTTTGCCGCTGATCGCGAGGATCGCGACGGGAGGAGATCGCGGAGCGTATGACTACCTGTTGCGGGGCATCCATGACTTTCCTGGCGCGCCATTGCTTGCGCGTGAAATCGAGTCGTTTGGGTTTCAGAATGTGTCGTTCCGGTACATGACATTCGGCATAGTGGCGCTGCACATGGCGGCCAAGCCAACGGCAGGGCAATCTGGGTGAACGGCGATCTGCCCGTTGGGCGGCGCGTGCTCTTTGTCTGCAGCAGCAATCAATTCCGGAGTCCGACGGCAGAGCAACTTTTCTCCGCCGTGGAATTAGGATGTCTGGTTGTCGCGTGCAACAGCCCTTCGCCGCAACACGACCGAAAGAATTCGATCCAGCAAGTAGCCGATGGCGAATGCACCGATGGCTTGGATTGCGCCGCTTGTCGGATTGGGCGGGCTGTGAACTACGCTGGGCGCAAATATCAGTAGCAGGCCGTAAGCAATCCAGAGCACCATGAGACCGCGGGCGATATTGAGCAGTAGGATCATGGTGTCATTCCTTTGACGTAGTGAGAGTGGAGCGCCATTGTAGGGCACGTAGCGTGCAAGCGTCAAAATGGGTGGACGAGGGTGCCCCACTGCAGACGAAGTCGCGGGGCTGCCGTTGGTTGCGCTCTCAGGCAGAGACGCGCATGCTGATTGATCTGCCGTTTGCGGCTACATAAAAAGCGCGACCTCACTGGGACGGCGCATACACTTCAATTCTTGGGGAAAGAAATGAAAACTATATTCAACACTCTTCTTGTCGGGGCGATGATTGTAATCGGCACGGGCACAGTGCTAGCGGCGGACTCTGCAGTCGGGACTTGGAAGCTAAATCTTGCGAAGTCGACGTTCTCTCCAGGACCGGCGCCGAAGAGCCAGACGCGAATTTACACCGAATCTGCGCAAGGCATGACGGTCATAGTGAAAACAACTGGGGCGGACGGAAAGGATTCCACAACCAATCTGACTTACAAAGAGGACGGGAAATCTTACCCAGCCAGCGGCAGCCCTGACTTCGACATGGTGTCCATCTCGCGGGTGGATGCGTGGACCGTTCACAGCACCCAAACGAAAGCGGGTACGACCACCGGCAACGCAGTCCGTACTGTGTCGAAAGACGGCAAGACGCTAACTTTCGCGCAGAAGGGCACCCATGCTGGGGGCGCAAAGTTCGATGACGTGTCGGTCTACGACAAACAGTAGTCGAGAACACGCAGGCAAAGTCCGGCGCAATAGGGCGACGGTAATTCAGGGGGGTGCCGCGAATCCGCGGCCTCTTCGTGCGTCTCACAGCTTGACCGCCCTCGCCGCGAAATTCTCGCGCTCACCCGCATTTAAGTTCCAAGTCTGATTGTGGCTAGGATGAGGACGGACTTTGCATTTCTTCGCAATCGTGGGGTGTATTAAGCACTGGGAGAACCGCTAAAATCGGTGCCCCGCCAAAAAACGCCACAGGTGTCATATGAAGCCTAACAGCGCCCTCGCGATCGCAGTTGTAACACTGACTGGTCTTGTCGCCTACCTGGTCACTGCGGCAGGACAGGCAGATGAAAATTCCGCTCCGGTCTTCGTAACTAAAATTCCTGCTGGATACCGAGACTGGAAGGTGGTCTCCATGGCCCACGAAGCAGGCAAGCTCAACAGTCTAGGCGTCGTTTTGGGCAACGACATTGCGATCAAGGCGTACCGCGAAGGGACGCTGCCCTTTCCCGACGGCGCGATCATCGCCGCCTTGCACTACAGTCACGTTCCGTCCGATGAGAACAACAAGGTCTTTGGCGACAAACAATCCTTCGTTCCCGGCGCCCCCACAAACATACAGTTCGAGGTCAAAGACTCGAAGAAGTACGCGGCGACGGGCGGTTGGGGTTTCGGGCACTTCAGCGCAGACGGCAAACCGGGCAGCACTGCACTACTCAAAACCTGCTTTCCGTGCCATGAGCCTGCCAAAGCTACCGACTTGATCTACACGCGTTACACGCCTTAATAGTCGTTCGCGGACAGACTCGGGCCGTATAGGGAGGCCAAAGGCCGCCGTACGGCTGTGGCGATTTGCCTTATGTCGTCCTTGGCTCGACGCCGTACTACCATTGCGCCATAATCGACCCAGCGTTGCTCAAGAAGGCGGCGCATAAAAATAACAAGCCAGGGATCGATTCATGGTGGAGTTCAGTCTTGCCGCAGACCGAGGACGTTTTGCGGCATTTCTGTTGCTGACGTTTGCGACCTGCTGCGCTCGCGGCGAGGACTGGTTGCCGATTTTACCCGAAGAGCTGAGCATGCGGAGCGCGCCCCAGGCGCCGAATGCACCCGCCATCTATCTGTATCGGCAAGTCGATCGCGATGACAACGAGCCCTCGGAGTCCACCTATGAACGCATTAAGATTTTGACGGAGGAGGGCCGGGATAACGCAAATGTAGAGATTCCCTACCTCAAAGGCCCCGAGAATATTCGAGGCATTCGCGCGCGAACTATTCGGCCCGATGGCAGCATCGTCAACTTCGACGGGGAAATATTCGATAAATCGATCGTGAAAGTCGGCGGCGCCAAGTATTCGGCCAAGACTTTCACACTGCCGAACGTGGAAATTGGCAGCATCATTGAATATCGATATCGGCACGATTTTGCGCCAAACCTTGTTTACGACTCTCAATGGGTCTTGAGCCAGAACCTATTTACCAAGAACGCACAGTTCTCGCTGAAGCGTTATCCAGGATTCGTGTTGCGATTCGCGTGGCCCAATGGCATCCCGCCGGGATCGACGCCGCCGGCAATTGTGTCAGACAAAGTGCGCATGGAGGCGCACGATGTTCCCGCCTTTGTCACCGAGGAGTTCATGCCGCCGGAGGACGAGCTCAAATACCGCGTCGATTTCGTCTACGACTCGGGTGAACTCGCGCACGAAAAGGACGCGACGTCCTATTGGAAAGCTTTCAGCAAGGACGCCTATAAGACAGTCGCGCGCTTCATCGACAGGCCGCGGGCGCTGTCGAATGCCTTGGCGCAGATCCTCAGCGCCGCGGATCCCGACACTGTGAAGCTTCAAAAGATATACGAGCGCGCCCAGCGCATCCGAAATCTGACCTTTGAGCGCTCGCGTTCCGAGGAGGAACTCAAACGCGAAGGGCTCAAGGCAGCGAAGGACGTCGAGGATCTATTGGATCATGGCTACGGATATGGGGACCAAATCACTTGGCTGTTTCTAGGCTTGGCTAGAGCGGCGGGATTCGACGCCCATCCCGTGCTGGTACCGACTCGAAACAAGCGTTTTTTCAACCCGCAGCTGATGAATGCCAGAAATTTGAACGACAATATCGTGTTGATCATGATAAGCGGCCAAGCGAAGTATTTCGATCCCGGGGCCCGCTACACCCCCTACGGTCTGCTGCCTTGGTACGAGACAGCCGTCGACGCACGCCGCCTCGATAAGGATGGCGGCGATTGGGTGACGACAATGCTGCCTTCGTCCAAAGACAATCGCATTGAGCGTAAAGCGCAGTTCACTCTTTCGCCGAGCGGCGCACTGGAAGGGAATGTCACGGTGACTTTTACCGGGCAAGAGGCGATGTCGAAGCGACTCGCCGAAAATCTGGAAGACGAGGGGGACCGTAAGCAGTATTTGGAAAATGACTTGAAAGCCGCAATGCCCAGGAGCGCGGAAGTGCAATTGACCAATCACCCGGACTGGGACAGCGCTGCATCAGCACTGGAAGCGCAATACAGCGTACGAATCGACGGGTGGGGCACGGGCGCCGGCTCGCGCCTGCTGTTGCCGGCCCAAGTATTCACCGCGCGGCAAAAGAGCGTGTTTCTGCATTCGGCGCGCGAACACCCCATGTACTTTCCGTCCCCCGTCGAAATGAGTGACGACATCACCATCGAAGTGCCGAAAGAATGGCAGGTGAGCGGCGTGCCGCGGGCGCGTCAAGTTTCGGAAAAGGCCTATGCCTACAGTAGCTCATTCGAAGAGTCCGGCGGAAAGATGCATTTGCAGCGCTCTTTTCGCTTGGACTTGACGCTGGTCAACGTCAAATACTACGGCACGCTGCAGACCTTCTTTCAGAATGTTCGATCATCGGACGATGAAGCCTTGGTGCTCTCGCGCCTGCGAAATACTGCGGCCCGATAGCATGAGGTCCGCCGGCCGAATCGAATTGTTTTCAATCGCAATAGCATGCGCGATACTGTTTTCAGCCACGGCTCAGGGCGGTACGCCGGCGTGGATGCGAGCGCAACTGGGCGCTCAAGTCCCGGCGCATGATGCGAAAGCGAATGCGGTCATTCTGTATCGCGAAACCGTGCTCACCGTGACGCCAAACGGCAAGATTAAGCGCCTGAACCGGCAAGTCACGAAAATCTTGAGGCCCGACGGTGTAGATCAGGCAAAGCCGCGGTTTTACTATGGTCCGACCAACAGCATCACCGATGTTCATGGCTGGAGCGTTACGCCCGACGCCAAGGACTACGAAGTCAAGGAACGGGATGCGATTGATTCCGCTGACATCGACGTCGAGGGTGGGGAGTTGGTGACGGATTTGCGCATGAAGCTGCTGGCCATTCCGGGTGCACAGGTCGGAACCGTCATCGGCTACGAGGTCGAAGAGGAATTGCGGCCCGAGTTCCTGAGCGAGGATTGGGAGGTGCAGAACATCGTGCCAATCGGCGAGGAGCGATTTACCCTGATATTACCGGCGGGGTGGTCTTACGAGTCCCGCTGGCTGAATCACGGCATCGAAGCGCCTCGAAGCCTCGGGCCGAATCAATGGGTCTGGGTCTTGAATCAGGTTGCGCCCGTCAAAATCGAGCCTTTCATGCCGCCGTGGTCGGGGATCGCGGCAAGAATGGTGCTGTCGATGAGCCCTCCCGGTGGCAAGGGTTCGGGAATCAGCACCTGGAACGACATCGGCGTTTGGTATGGCAGGCTGATCAGCGATCGTCGCACCCCATCCGCGTCGATGAAACAAAAGGTGGCGGAACTTACCGCAAACGCGGCTAGCCCCTTGGCGAAGATCCAGGCAATCGCCAAATTCGTGCAGACCGATATTCGTTATGTCGCCATCGAATTGGGTATCGGCGGCCATCAGCCGCACCTTGCCGCGGATATCTTCAGTCATCGTTATGGCGACTGTAAGGACAACGCCACGCTGTTGAGTACGATGCTCAAAGAAATTGGGGTCGAATCTTACTACGTCATCATAAACACGGAACGAGGTGCGGTCTCCGAGAGCACCCCGCCCAACCTGCAATTTAATCACGCGATTCTCGCCATTGTGTTGCCGGCGGGAGAAGGGGCCGACTTGCCCGCGCAGATGCTGTCCTCGAAATGGGGACGAGTGCTGTTTTTCGATCCGACCGACTCCTTGACGCCATTCGGCGTACTGCGCGGCGAGCTTCAAGCCAACTTCGCCTTGCTGGTGGGACAGGACGGCGGTGAACTCGTTCAGCTTCCGCAGCTTTCGCCGGAATTGAGCGGCGTCACACGCACCGCGACGATGGAATTGGACGATCAGGGCACGCTCAAGGGCAAGGTGAACGAAGTCCATCGCGGAGGCCACGCGGCACAACAGCGCGCACAACTGCGCGCGGCCGCGATCGACACGGATCGGATCAAACCGATCGAGAGATTGGCGGGCGCCTCGTTATCAAACTTTCAGGTCATCAAAGCATCGATCTCAAACCTGCACGCCGAAGCTCTGCCATTCGAATGGCACTACACGTTGGAAGTTGCCAACTACTCGAAGACGGCCGGCGATCTGTTGCTGCTGCGCCCCCGATTGCTTGGCAATGAGGCCGCCGGTTTTCTCGAGACCGCAAGCGCCCGGGTCCAGGCTGTTGAGTTTGACGAGCCGGAGCGCGACATCGATACCGTCGAAATACAACTGCCCGTGGGTTACGCGGTGGATGAACTTCCCCCGGCCACGAATATCGAGGACGGTTTCGCCTCATATCACAGCAAGACGGAATTCTCCGGTCGGACGCTCAAGTACACCCGCACATTGGAGATTAAGGAGCTTAGTGTGCCGCCCGGGAGGGCCGATGAGCTGAAGCTCTTTTACCGCAAGATCGCGGAAGATGAGCGCAACTCTGCGGTTTTGAAGCGACCCAAGCAATAAGGACGAAGGTCGCTTCTTTTTGGATCGTGCCGGACGACAAAGGAGGGGCCCTTGCGGGGCCCCAAGACTTGGCGTTGCGGGCATGAGGCACCGCTATTCGATCCTCCTGCCGTTACTCGTCACGATGACATTCGGCGTTAGGACGGCGGTGCGGACCTCGCGTCCTTGATCGACCACCACGATGCTCAGAGAGAGAGTCATCCCGCCGGCAGTGAGAGTCATCGTCCCGGAGCAGTCGGAGTTCAGACTATAGGTGCCTGTGCCGGGGCGGTCCGGCTGAAGCGGGACGGTCGGGGAGTTGACGTTGATGTTGTCGAACTGATCGAGCGTTCCGTCGCCATGAAACGTCGTTAGCGCCGTGCCGACCACGGCGACTTGAGGGGCACCGGGTCCTGTAGGACGTATGCCGGTCAGGGTGAATCCATATTTGCCCTTGAGGGTTTCATTTGTGCAAGTGAATCGATCCTGATGATGTTCATAGCCAGGTTCGGCCGCTTGCAGTGAACCAGTTAGAACTGCGCATGCGGCGAGAGCGCAAACGCTGATTAAGGACCTCGGGAGGGGGGCGGCGGTGTTTTTCATAGGAACTCCAGTTGATTGAGGGCTGGGAATCAAGTGCGCGATGGATGATCGGTCGCCGAAGACAGTGCCCTAACGTGATGCCGCCGTAATGATGAGGGCATTAAGGTGAGCTGAGGATGCGTGGAAAAAGGTCTGAAAAGGCTGGTAACCCGCGCCGATCTCGAGTTTTCGTCCTTGTGGGCCGCGCCGAAGGATGATTTGACCCTCTTCGGTATACTGAGTCTTCACTGTGCTTCATAGCCCGATGCGGGGCAGATATCGCACTGATGGGGTCGTCGCTGATGAATTCGCCGAACATGAAGGGACTGCGAGTTGGCGAGTGGTGGGTCGACCCTGCGCTCGACGAGATTTCCAAGGATGGGGCGACCGTCAAGCTCGAACCCCGGGCGATGCGCCTTCTATTCTGCCTCGTCGAGCATGCCGGCGAGGTCGTCAGTGTCGAGCAGCTGCTGGATGAGGTGTGGAAAGAGGTCGTAGTCACTCCGAATTCGGTCTATCACGCGGTGGCAACGTTGCGCCGAGAGCTCGGCGACAACACAAAGGAGCCGACCTACATCGCCAACGTCTTGCGTCGCGGGTATCGACTCGTGGCGCCAGTGCAATGGTTTGATGCGCCCGGAAAGGAAGCGCAGTCGCCGGCCAACCTGCACGGCAATGTCGGAGCATCAAGGACGCCGCTTAAGACCTGGTTCCGTTCGCGCCCTTTGTGGTTCCTGCCGGCTCTCCTCATTGCGCCACTAATAATCGCCTACTTCCTCACGCTCAAGCCGCATAAGCCAATGCTTGTCGTACTGCCGTTCGAGAATCTCAGCGGCGACGCGAGTCAAGAATATTTCTCGGACGGGATGACCGAGGAGCTGATCACGCAACTCGGCAGTCTCGATCCCGAACACTTAGGCGTGATCGCGCGAACCTCCGCCATGCAATACAAGGGGGCTCACAAAGATGTCGCGCAAATAGCCCGCGAACTCGGCGCGAACTATGTACTCGAAGGCAGCATCCGCGGCTCGAAAGAACGAATTCGTGTCACTGCACAGCTGATCACAAGCAGCGACCAAGCGCACATTTGGGCGCAGAGCTTCGATCGCGATGCGAGCGATGTTTTGAGACTGCAAAGCGAGGTAGCGCGTGCTATCGCTGAAAAAATCCAACTTGCGCTGCCGCAAACAATCGCTACCAGGTTGAGCCACTCACCCAGTCTCAATCCGGAGGCGCATGAGGCGTATCTCGAGGGCTTGAGCGCGGAGAATCAACGCACGAAACCTGCATTTGAGCGCGCGATTGAGTCCTTCAATCGAGCTATTGTTATTGAACCGCAATACGCAATGGCGTACGCCGAACTGTCTCGCACGTATAGTCTCGCGACCGTGGTCGGTCTGGGTCCACCAACTGAAATGATGATCAATGCGCGAAATGCTGCCAACAGGGCGATTCAGATAGACGATTCCGTCGCGGCGGCGCATACCACGCTCGGATTTATCCACGCGCACTTCGAGTTTGACTGGCCGGCTGCGGAGAAAGAGTTTCTGCGCGGGATCGAACTCAACGCGAACGACGCAAACGCGCATCTTTTCTACTCCAATAGTCTGTTGTCGCCGCTAGGGCGACATGACGAGGCCATTGCAGAGATGAAATCCGCCATCCGACTCGACCCGCTGTCGGCAGCGGTGGATTCGTTTCTGGGCCGTACCTACCTATGGGCGAGGCGCTACGGCGACTCGTTGACCCATTTGCAACAATCGGTACGGCGATTCCCCAATTTTACGCTCAATCACGTGCGCCTTGCGCATCTCTATACCTACTTAGGCAAGTTTGACGAGTCAATTGTCGAAGAGACGAAGGCGTGGGTGTTATCGGGTATCGACACTGGTGATGCGCTCAAGCGGGCAGATGCGCTGCGCTCGGCACTTGCATCTAATGGTGCGCCTGGATATTGGGAGCGAGTTTTGGAGATCTCACGAACGGCTGTCAACGCTCCTGAGTCGTATAGCAGCAGCTATGGCACCGCAATTCTTTATAGCCGTCTTGGTAAGATCGACCAGGCAATCGAATCGCTGGAACTCGCTTTCACTCAGCGCCAGCTCGCCATGACGGAAATCGCCATCGAGCCGGCGTTTGATCCATTGCGATCAGACGATCGATTTGTCACATTGGTGCGGCGAGTCGGCGTGGGAAAGCCGCCACGACGCGAGTGACCGGGACGGTGACTTTAGAGGAGACCTCGTGATTCGCGTTCTGCTTTCGTTCGTTCTCGTAGCGTTCGCGTCCTTGGCCGTGGCGGCCGACGCGCCCATGCCCTGGGCCTTTGTGAACGGGTCTGCGAAAGGGTACTCGATCAAGCTGGAATCGGCTTCGCCGGCGCCTGGCGTTCCTATAACCGTTGGGCAGACGGTGGAATTCAAGATCGCAGTTTCATATCGGTTGTCGATCGCGGACAAGGGCTCGATCCTTGTGGTCGTTCAAGACGAGACAGACAAGAATCTGTTGACTGATCAGAAACAGCCGAGTCAATCGGTGGATCGCGGCAAAGGTGCGGTGACTCTCACAGTGAGTTTGGCTGTGCCGGCGGGCAGCAATGAGGTTCGTCTGTTCATTCCGCTGGTTCCCAGCGGCATCACCCACACCAGTGGTGAGTTGGTCATCCGATATCCGGTAACAGACCCTAAGAAGTCGTCGGGGATTGGTTATCCATCGGTTGCGGCAGCTCTTGCGGATTTGCACTCGAAACCGGAGGTGATATTTCGGGAGGAGGGCGGATGGATCATTGCCGAAGATCGAAGTCATTACACATTGTGGTCGTTCGCGACGGAAGGCGATCCCGCGTATCCATCGGCGGTTAAGAGAACCGCTGTGCAGGAGGGAGGCGGGAACGTCACCATGAACATGAATATCCTGTGTGAATCGACGCAGGATGCTTGCGATAAATTGGTCGCCAATTTCAATGAGTTGAACGAGCGCGCGCGGGAGTCGCTCAAGAGTAAGTAGCGCCGCGAATGAGCAGCGGATCGTGGGAATCCCTTCGGAAGTTCAGTTAGGAGAGGTGAATTTCATGATGGCAACAGCAGGCACTTTGCTAAGCGCGGCGGTGACGGTGCTCGCCGTCTTTCTTTGTCTTTACACGATAATGCTGGTGGGTCGCATGCGCTCAAAGCACGCAGTGCATGCCCCAGCAGTGACCGGCGCTCCCGAATTCGAGCGAGCGTTCCGTGTGCAGATGAATACTCTCGAGCAATTCGTGTTGTTCCTGCCGCTTCTTTGGCTCGCAACCGTTTATCCTGTCGTATCAGGATACTTGGCGCCTGGATTCGGGCTGATCTGGCTGGTGGGGCGCATCTTGTATGCTTCAGGGTATATGGCTGATCCAGCAAAGCGCAGTTTAGGCTTCAACATCGGTGCGGCCGCGGTCCTCGGATTGCTGGTGCTGTCGATTATAGGGATTATGCATACGTGGATGGTGACGCGGCCGGTTTGAATTTTGCCCGATGGGTCCAGGCCAACGTCGTCGCGTTTTCGCGGACGGGCGGAAATTGATTTGAAGGGAGTGTGGCTCTTGCGAAAACTCGGCCCATTCAATATGCGCGGTCAGGCGAAGCCTTTTCTCAGAGTGGGTCGATTCGTGCCATGCGGCGAGAATCAGTGGCATTGCGGGTTCCCGGCCGGTCCCGACCCCTGAATGATTCGGGAGCAGTTTCCAAAGGCTGTTCCATGGCTGCGGCATAGGACAGACGCGCAATTTGTCGCGGCAATAGGCGAGGAGTGATTTCACCGAATCGCGTTCGGAAGAAAGAGCGTTCGCTCTAGAACGCTTTGTCATCGCGCGAGACTTCAATTGAGTATCCGCGTCAACCTAGACTTCTAGGAAATACTGCTTCGCCGGTTGGCGCTTCATCGCCTTAAGAACGGTACCCGCTTGTGCAGCGGTTGTGGAACCCTTGATCGGAATCGGCGGTCTGTGTTCATTGCATCACCTGTACTGTCGCAGCGGCTGCGATTGCGAGAATTATCAAGCCCAACCAAAGCAACTCGCTCCAGTCCTTCTCAGACGGTGCACTGGCATTGAGCGGAGGAATTGAGGCTGGCGCGTCAAAGCCGACCATGCGCGATTCCTCCACGTGGCGTTGGCTTGCACCGCGGCCAGGGCGTGTGACGGTCGTGCGAGTGCTGGAGAGGCGTTTGATTGAACGACGGAACATGAGCTCTCACTAGACGACTTGACCCATGAAATGATGCCTTGAGGCCGCCGGATAGTCTGTAGGGCAACTACGTCGTTTCCAGTGCATAAGCGTGTGCTGATTCACAATGTCCCGCCGCGCGCAGCAACGTTCGAAGATGGTTGCGGCTGGTTTCGCCGAAGGATTGAGGGTGTACCTGATTTGTCGGGGTCCGCGACACCGGTCACGGGGGAACTCCAGATAGCGGAAGTGGGGCGGGACGCATGGGGGGCAAGTGGTGCAGGATTGGGCAGACCATCGAAGGGAAGCCAAGTATGCCCACCAGCCAATTGCGTTTTTTTTCAGCCCTTGTCGCCGTAAAGATATGAACCTGGTGCATTGTGTCTACTGCAGCGCCTCCACAAAGACGCCCCTCACTGCGTCGGAACTTGAGTGTCTCTTGGAGGAATGTCGACGCAATAATTCCGAGGCGGACATCACGGGAATTCTGCTTTATCAGAATGGTTCGTTTTTCCAAGTGTTGGAGGGTGAGCACGTCCCCGTCGAAGCTCTGTTCAATAAAATCGGCACAGACAAACGTCATCACAAAACAAAGAAAATCATTTTTGAGCCTATAACAACACGATCATTCGCGGCCTGGACAATGGGCTTCCCGAAGATCACCTCCAAGGAACTGGCGACGATTCCGGGCCTAAGCGATTTCTTTCACCACGGAACGTCCTATACCGAACTCGGAGAAGGCCGCGCGAAGTCGCTGTTGGCGGCTTTTAAAGACGGGAAGTGGCGCGCTTCGCTGTCCTAAATCTGTGCGCATTGGAGCGAGGCCCACGGGGCGGAGTTCGCCGCTAAATAGTCTCCAGGCTTTTCACGCGTCCTGGATTTTAGTCCGCCTGCATGGCAGCAAGTTCATTGCCGGCAGGGTCACGAAAGTGAAACCGCCTGCCACCTGGAAAGCTGAACGCGGCTTTCGTGACAACTCCGCCCGCTTGCGTGACAAGTGCTACAGTGGCTTCGAGTGAGTCGACTTGAATAACAGGTAGCGGGGCGCGCGAAGCTTCTTTGGCGTCGGCCTGAAGCCCAAGGTCTACGTCTCCGGTCATCGTGCAAGCATACGTGGGACCGAAGTCGGTCATCGCGAAGCCGAATGCGTGAGTGTAAAACGTCTTTGCCGGGCCGGTGGTCCCGACTGGAAGCTCGACGAAACAGATTCGATTGGGCATGGGGTACCTCTCACTGTTTTCCGGCAGTGCGGGCAATTTGCAACGGCCCACTGATTCTAGTTCCCCTATTATCATTTCTTAAGGCGTCGCCAAGCAACTGGATCGGTGCGGGGCCTGTAGCGCGGACGATGCACAACCGCACCCAAGGATCGACATGACGACACTTCCCGACCGACCGCACACTGCTCTGCTCGTCATCGACATGCAAGAGGCGGTTATCGACAAGGCCCATGCGCGAGACGCGGTCGTGGCGAACGTCCGTCATCTCGTTGACAGGGCGCGCGGCGAGGGAGTACCCGTACTGTGGGTTCAGCACCACGATACGAACATTGTGAAGGGTGGCCCGGGCTGGCGGATCGCGGCAGAACTTATGCCAAGTGAGGTCGAACGTGTGATCGAGAAAAGCTATGGCGACGCGTTTGAGGACACGGCGCTCGAGGGTGTGCTATCCGAGTTGCGCGTGGGCCGGCTCATCATCGTGGGAGCGGAAACAGATGCGTGCATCCGCTGTACGTTGCATGGCGCGTTTGTCCGAGGATATGACGCACTATTGGTCAGCGACGCCCATACGACGAACGACCATACAAAGTGGGGCGCACCCACTCCGGCGCAAGTCATCGCGCACACTAATCTTTACTGGATGGACCAGACCGCGCCCGGTAGAACCGCCGGCGTGACTGCTACTCACACGGTCGATTTTCGAAGCCAGGCCGAGACGGCAGGTTCGGCTTTGACATAGCTGAAGCACTTCTTTTATGCCATCGCACGATTTTTGCGACGCAGGCGAGGAGCATTGCCCCAGGTGTCACTAGCTCCCCGCGGTCGAGTGTTGTGAGTAAATAGCGTGCCAGTGGCGGTTCTGGTAGACGAAAATATCGCAGGAATAGATCGGTGTCTTGGAGCTCGGGTCATCTGACACCCAAGTCAAGACCGCGGTATCTCTATGGATCTTCACCTCTGCATGA
>Ga0210387_10001895_pt1 | contig 15860 bp, 16 predicted proteins | sample IncBWC7OmetaG_FD_160108 | JGI IMG/M metagenome (GOLD analysis project Ga0210387, IMG submission 160108) | Forest soil microbial communities from Barre Woods Harvard Forest LTER site, Petersham, Massachusetts, United States - Inc-BW-C-7-O ...
TTCGTTCCGTCTTCCCGATGCCCTCGCCCAGTTGGGTGACGCGCTAGCCGCGGACAATCAGCTCGAGCGCGCCAAAACCATCTTGGAGCAGCTCGTCGAACGTCAGCCCGATAGCGATTCCGCCAGGCGCAAACTGGACGGCGTCCTCCGCAAAATGGGCTTGCTTCCTTCCGAGCCAATCCCCGCCCCTCCCCTCGCTCCCACAGAGGATCTGCAGACAGATATCCCCAAGGCTCCTGCGCCAAAGCTGCGTCAAGAAGTGGAGACGGCCTTTACCCCCGTCGCCGGCGACAAGCTCGCTGCCGTCGCTGTCCCCTCCGAGCCTCCCCTTGACGAAGAGACCCAAAAGTTCATCGCCCAGTCCCTCACCGATGTGGACCTTTTCGCCAGCTACGGCCTCACACAAAAAGCCATTGGCCTCCTCGAAGCCATTTTGCGTCGCGCGCCTCGCCACACTCCAACCCTCGAAAAGCTCCTCGACTTCGTCCTCGGCGCGGGCGACGACCGCCGCACCGCCGAACTTGCCGCCCAACTCGAGCAAATCCATATCGATCATGCGGACCTGCGCGGCGCCGAGCGCTTCGGCGAACTTCGGCGCAGATTCCAGCGCGCAGCCGGTCTCACCGATGCGGAATTAGCAGCCAGCAACGCTGTTCACCAGGCGCCTCCAGCGGCAACTATCCCGGAAATCCCCATGATGGAAGTCACCGCCGAGCCGCCCCCAATCGTAGAACAACCGGCCCCCAAGGCTGAAAAACCGGTGGCTGCCGAGCCGGTCGAAACCAGCGCCTCTTCAAAGGCCTCCTCCGTTCATGAGGAGGTCGACCTTTCCGATGAATGGGCGTCGATGCTGGAAGATTCTCATCCGGCCGAGCCTGCCGTAAAGCCGCCGCTGGCAAGGCCCGCCGCTCCTCCTGCCCATCCGGAGGTTGCCGCGGAGCCGGTCGCCGCCGACGAATTTTCGATCACAGAAGAGCCAGTCGCCCCTGGACCTTCCGCATCTCACGAGGTCGAGGGATTCGAACTACCCGCCGAAGCTCCTCCAGTGCTCGAGAAACAGCCAAATTCCTTTGCCGACATTTCCGCAGAGCTTCCTCCCGTTCACGAACCGAAAACCGCATCTCCCGCGCTCCAGAAAAGTCACTCCCCCGCAATCCCAGAAAAGCCGGTCGCTCCCAAACAGCCTGCCCCTCCCAAACAGCCTGCCCCTCCTGCCCCCGCTGAACCCGAATTCGAGCTTGAGCAGGATTTTGAGCTGGTCCTGGAGCCGGAGTCGCTCGTTCCCGCGTACGACCAGAAGCCTCCGGAGACACCCATCGTCGTTCCAAAGCCCGCACCGGACGCCATTCACCCTGGCCAGAATTCAACCGCTGCCCCACCCGCAAGCGGTTTCGCCTCCGACCAGTTTCTCGCCGACCTCGCAAAAGAGATCGACGATCTTGGCCTCGATGCCCTCACGCCTTCCCACTCGGAACCTGCGCCTCAAGCGGCCCGACCTAAACCGGAAGAAAAGCCCACTGGGCCAGCGGAACACAGCCCCCTCAAGGAAGTCTTCGACGATTTTCGCGCCGAGCTCGGCGAAATGGGAGTCGAGGACGAGGACCTCGAGACCCACTATAATCTCGGCACCGCCTTCCGGGAAATGGGCTTGCTCGACGAAGCCATCAGCGAATTCCAGAAAGTCGCCAAGGCCACCGAGCGCGGCAAACCCTTCCGCTACGTCATGCAGTGCTGCACGCTTCTGGGCCTCGCCTTCATGGAAAAGGGCCAGCCGGGCATCGCCGCCATCTGGTACGAGCGCGCCCTGCTCACCCCGGGCATCGAACCGGAAAGCATTCTCGCGTTGCGGTATGATTTAGGAGTTGCCCAGGAATCCGCGGGTGAGCCGGAAGCAGCGCTGAAGAGTTTCTCCCAGGTCTATGCGATGAACATCGATTATCGCGACGTCGCTGATCGCATCGCCGCTCTCCAGAAGCCTATCCGCTGATACTCGGCACCCATTAATGCTGGCGATTCCCTCTTAACCATGAACCGTGTCTTCCGCGCACTGCTGGTCGTCGTTTGCTTCGAAATGGGAGCTCTGCTTCTCTATCTGCCCTGGTCTGCCTTCTGGGAACACAACTTTTTTCTCCTCCATTTTCCTGCGCTCATTCACGTCGTGCTTCATCCCTCCTTCCGCGGCGCCGTCAGCGGTATCGGCCTGCTAGACATCCTGCTGGCTCTCAGCTTTATCGGTTCGCGCTCTGGTTCTGCCAGTGTCCCTCCCAAATAATTCTCCGATCGATTCCAAGTCGCATCCGGAGAAAAAGCCCCTCCTCTGCTACGTCTCCGCCCGCCTTAGCTTGCGGGTCCCACCCGGCAAGGATTTGCTCGAGCTGCTTCTGGACAAGGTCGAACTGCTCGCTTCCGCTGGCGTCGATTGGATTCAGCTTCGCGAGAAAGATTTATCGGGGAAACAAATGGCCTCGCTCACCCGCGAAGCCTTGCGCCGTGTTTCAAGACAAGCGAGCCACACCCGGCCTCCCACGCGTATTCTCGTGAATGACCGTCTCGATGCCGCTATCGCCGAGCAAGCCGGCGGCGTCCATTTAGGTGAGAACTCTCTGCCTGCGGATCAGGCGAAACATCTGCTGCTGGCCTCTCCGGCCGCACAGTCGAGCTCTCAAGGTTTTCTCGTCGGAGTTTCGTGCCATTCGCTGGAAGCAGCCAAATCAGCAGCCTTCGCTGGAGCCGATTACATCTTCTTCGGCCCCATCTTCGCCACGCCCTCTAAAGCTGTCTTTGGCGCGCCAAAAGGTCTCGAACGTCTCGCAGAAGTCTGTACTTCCGTAACGATTCCGGTCCTGGCCATCGGCGGAATCACTCTGGAAAACGCACCCGCATGCCTCTCAGCCGGTGCATCCGGTATCGCCGCCATCCGCCTGTTTCAGGACTCTGCCGATCCCGCCACGATCATTCGCGCGCTTCGCCACCAAAGTCTCTAATCCAATCCCGGCTTATGCTGTGCATCATCAAGCCATCAATCGGCGGAGCAGCCGTATTTGCCCCGCGTGATACACATCGTGCAAAGCCACCCCATATATACGTCGAAGAAGCTTTGCTCCCCGCGGTGTGTCCAGAACTTTTTCGATTACCACGCGCAACGCCCGGTGCTCTCGCTCGAGCAGCTCCCTATCCGTTCGCCACGCCGCCTCCTTGGCGTGGCCCTTCTCTGGCCGTGGGAAAAAATTGCTCCCCTTCAGCGCAAATGAGTTTCGTTTTCCCCCTTCGATCCACCTCTTCACCACGTATTTCCAATATGCTGCATGCAACGTCTCTTCCCATATATTGTGCCTTCCTGGTCCCGGCCGCCATGCGGCCTGCTTGGCGCTCACTCCCCGGATCGCCTGTCTCAGATTGGGCCCATGCCAGGTCTTCTTTTCGTAAGCCTCGTCGAACAGTCTCAACACTAGTTCCCGTGTCCGCACGCAGTCCTCGCTTCAGCGAAGGCATCTTTTCGACGCAATCTTTCTGCTTGACGAAAGGTTGCTTTTCGCGTACTATCTCTTCTGGGTAATACTATGGTTCGACCCATGCCGCCAGCATCTTGCTGGCGTTCTTACTTTCTGGACCGTTTTTGCGGGCTAAATTCCTCTTCTCCGCGCTTGGGAATCAAACCACTCTCTGCGCTAACGCAGCACAAGCAAAATCTTTAGAATCAACACTTGCAAAAGTGTATCAAAACAAACGACTTTAACTGCCTTTAGAATCAACACTTATATAAAACCGGAGGGGGCCCCGTCTCGCAAACTTAGCTGCTCCGGACCCAATTCGTCCCGCGAAATTCCTTCGAGCGGGGACCTGCAAGAATCTTTCAAATTTGGACGTTGCCGTTAGGCTTCTAATTGCATGTCGCCGCCAGCTGTAACGAGATCCAACCGATCCATCCAGCAAAACAATCGAGCTGAGCACCTCAGTGATCAAAGGAAGATGGGAAACCACTTTTGCAAATGTAGAGATGCAGGCTCATGCGGGCCGTGCTACTAGGGAATTCTCTGAGAATCTGTTCTTACCGCCCAAGCTTGACGGGAAGCCAACCTCCCTCGAGTCCTATACCTATTAGTACCACCGTACCGTTGACCATAGCAGTCCTAAAACCTATTCTCAACGAGTACGGAACTGGCGCTCCCAGCTCACCTAGCGAAAGCTTGGCGAAGGGAAGTGCCGGGTACGTATGTATCAATACGGTACAAGTCCGTAGTGCGAGCTACTTGACATCCCTGTTGTAAGGGGTAGAGTGTCTCTGGGTGTCGTTCATTCCCCGGAGGCAAAAAATGTCCAGGAAACTCGCAGTGGTATTTCTCACTATGCTCGTCTTGGTGGGAGCTATGGGCTTGAAAACAGTTGTAACGGCTCACGGCGACGGCTCCGCAATCATGGCCAACGGCGCAGGGCCGGCACCATCAACGCCGTACAAAAACGGCGCAGGGCCGGCACCATCAACGCCGTATAAAAACGGCGCAGGGCCGGCACCATCAACGCCCTATTGATCGCACAGGAAGAGTGCAGACGCTAGACTAGCTCTTCTGCGGTAAACGATCAGGGTCGCAGATTGGCGGTAACGTGCCTGGTCTATTGGTAAATTTTCTCTGGCTCGTAGGCATTTTGGCTGAAGCAGGCGTGGTGGTGTGCGCGCTCAAGAAGGGCGCGTTCCGTCGCTATCTTCTCCTAAACTTATACATGGCTTGTCTGCTGTGTGTGGAACTTGGCCGCTATATAAGCGTTAGCGAATACGGCTTGAAGTCCACGCAGTTTCAGTATTTTTATTTCTATTCTGACGCAATACTGACAATCTTCCTCTATTTCGCGCTGTGCACCCTCTATTCACATGTTTTCAGTGAAATGAAGGCGGAGCGCTACGTGAAGTTGGGCGCATTGCTGCTTCTTGCGGGGACGGCTCTTTTCACCTACGCCGTAGTTCAGCAATCGAGCGCCAAGCTCGTGACTCATTTCGTCGTCGAGCTCTCCCAGAACCTCTACTTCGTCGGGGTCGTTTTGACCTATGTGCTTTGGGGTGCAATCCTAAAGTTGCGTGAGACGCGTACAAGGCTTATCCAGCTCGTGCTTTCTCTCGGTCTTTATTTCAGCTTCCTTGCCGCCAACTACGCTGTTCGGAACTTGTATCCGTCTCTGCACACCGTCTTCATCCCGCTCGTCCAGATTTGTGGGATATTCCTCCCCCTGGCTTGGGCCTACGCCTTCTGGCGCTTGCCTGAAGAAGCCAGGCTGGTGCCTGCGCGGCTGGCGGTGATCCCCCGATGATGGCCGCAATCATTCTCGTTTGTTCAGTAGTTTTCTTACTGCAGTTCTTCGTGTCTTATAGCCGCTCCTTGATCGCGGCTTCGATCAAGCATCCTCTTTCTGCGGAAGTGCAAGATGTCACGGGCATCAAGGACTCGGCGAGCGGTGAGGATTTTGACCGCGTCGTTCAGCTACTGCATCTCTGCCCGGACCGCCCGGAAGATCGCAACGGTATCCAGGCCATCGGGGCCTATTTTGGGCTTTTGGGCTTCCTGCGCTCCAGTGTAGCGCGGCTCGTTCCTTCTTTGCTTGCCTGGACAGAGACCGAGCGCGGACAGTGTACATATTTCGCGGCAGTAACCCTCGAGCGCCGCATCGCCTTCAGCCGAGACATGTTCGCCCAGCAGCTCGAATCTTAAGTTCAGGCTGTTGCTGGCGCTTCCCGTGGGCTTTGGCCGCTAACTGATTCGCCACTTCTTCCTCTCAATCTTGGCTTGACTTTTCCAGTCTCGTGCTATCCTGACCGCGTTCCCTCCTCACCGGAGTGGACGCGTCCGCAGCGCAAAAACGACCGGTGACAAAAACATGTCTGCAGTGTGGCGCGGTACTGCCTTCGAGCGTACGCGTCTGCAATTTTTGTGATTCATCCCTGACGCTGGATTTTTCTTCCCAGGCGGCCAATTTTTCGTCGGCTTCGCAGGAAAATCTTCGCCCGCAAACTGGACGGAACCGCGCGGAGGCAGCTCCCAATACTGATTCGGATCCCGCTTGGCGTGGTGAACTGACGCAGCGGCTCCAAACCTATCGCGCACGTAGGCGCAAGCTGGCGCCTAATCTCGCTCAATCAACGCTCCCTTTCGAGGAGCCAACGGCACAAGAGCCATCTCGCGATTCCGTGGGTGTAGCTGTAGCTTCGCCCGCGGCTGATGACGATTTCTCTTTCACGATCGCTATCGGCCGGAATGCGTCGACTCGCGAAGACTCGCGAATGGTGATCGACGTGTCCCTGCCTCCTGACCCGGAGCGGGGCTTCGAGGCCACACCTGTAACAGAGGCACGCTCGGAACAGACAGGCTTGTATCCAGTGGCCTCGATCGACGAGCGGCGCATTGCTGGGTTAATAGACACAGGCTGCCTGCTCTTCGCGTATGGCGGCTTCCTCACACTCTTTGGTTCGCTCGGCGGACAGTTTACGTTCAGCAAGCTAAGCGCAGTTATGTGTGTCGCGACCTTTGTTATCGTGTACTTACAATATTTTGCGCTCTTCACAATTTTCGGCGGCACAACCCCAGGCATGATGCTGCGTGGCTTGCAAGTTGTCAGCTTTTCGGGCGAGCCTCCCACGCCACGACAGATGCTTTGGCGTAGCGCCGGATATATGCTATCCGCGGGCACTTTTTTCATGGGTTTTCTGTGGGCGATCTGGGACGAAGATGCCTTGACTTGGCATGATCGTTTGTCCCGCACGTATCTTTGTCCCGCTCCTACCTTCGCCGACATCAGCGCCACTCACGTAGCTCCGAGCCGCTGAAGGCCTCGGTGAGGCGTCTATTTTCTGAGAGAACTTTTTAGGCGCGGGATTCCCGCGCGATGCGGACAATTGCTGCCAGGCTGAGCTCGACATCGGCCTCCGTCGTCGCCCAGGAAGAGACGCTGATTCTCATTGCGGACTTCCCCTGCCAAGCCGTTCCGCCGCACCAACATGTGCCGTCTTCTTGAACGGCGCGAATCACCTTTTGGGTGGCTTCGGAGCTGCCGAAAGAAACGAGCACTTGGTTGATCACGACATCGTTTAGCACCTCGAAGCCTGCATCGCGAAACCCTTCTGCGAATCGTTGCGCGTATGCGCAGGTTCTTTCAATCAAGGAGCAGAGCCCCTCGCGCCCCATGGACTTGAGCGCTGCCCACAATTCCACGCCGCGCGCCCTTCGGGACGACTCGGGAGTGTGGTGCATAGGCTCGCGGCGCGCGCCTCCTTCGAGGTAAGCGGCTGTTATTGTCATCGCGGAGCGCAACGCCGTGCCGTCTTTCACGAGGACAATTCCGCTGTCGTAATTAACGTTTGGCCATTTGTGCGCGTCCGTGGCCCAGGAATCCGCCTGCTCGAATCCTTCGGTTAGGTGCCGGTACTTCGGCGACACGGCGGCCCACAAGCCAAAAGCTCCGTCCACGTGGACCCAGGCACCTTGCTTGCGGGCGCGAGCGCAGATTTCCGCAGCCGGATCGAACGCTCCGCTGTTCACGTTGCCGGCCTGTATGCACAGAATTGTGCGCTCGTTCAGCCGGGGCAATTTATCTGCGCGCATCCGTCCCTGACCGTCTACTTCCACGCGCGTCACACGCTTCTTGCCAAACCCCGCGAGACTTAGCGCCTTGAGAATAGAAGCATGAACCTCGTCGCCCACCACGACCTCGATCGGTGGTGCTCCAAACATCCCGTCATCCACGACGTTCCACCCCACGCGTGCAAGGAGCGCGTGACGCGCTGCCACCAGTGCCGTAAAATTCGCGGTCGTAGCGCACGTCACAAGCCCGCCTTCGCAGTTCTGCGGCAGACCGAACGCCTCGCATACCCAGCGGAGCACCACCTCTTCCAGCTCTGCCGCCACCGGCGACATAACTCGCAGAGCTGCATTCTGATCCCAGGCGCCTGCTAGCCAATTTGCCGCGAGAGACGCCGGAAGCGTCCCGCCAATTACGAAGCCAAAGTATCGGCCGCCGGTAGTCGCTACTGTCGCTGGAGAGCCAACGTCCCCTAGCTTCTTGAGTACCAGCATTGGATCGCTCGGCGCATTTGGAAAGGGTTCATGGAACTCCTTCAAGTTATCCGAGTCTTCTTGAGAGGGCGCAACTCGGCGTTCACCGATTCCCAGCGCGTATCTGCGCGCAATCTCTGCTGCTTGCCGTAAGAGCTCATCTCTCTTGGATAGTTCATCCATGACAGTTTGCGTGGCCATTCGACACCTTCCCGCAGGCCGCTGTTTTCAGGAAGCAACACTTTGGCCTGCATGGCGCGGGCGCGCCGGTATTCTTACGTCAGAGTTCAGAGTAGAGGATTCAAGAGGGAAGGAAAGAGCCGAATTGTCTGCTACTTCTTGATGACGGCTTCGTCGGAAGCGATCTTGCCGTCGCGGATGAAGATAATCCGGTGCGCGTGCTGCGCGATGTCGTTTTCATGGGTGACGAGAATAATCGTGTTGCCTTGCCGGTAGAGATTCTCGAACAAGGCCATGATTTCTTCGCCGGTTTTTGAGTCGAGGTTACCAGTCGGCTCGTCCGCCAGCACGATCGACGGCGAATTGACAAGGGCTCTGGCAATGGCCACGCGCTGCCTCTGGCCGCCCGAGAGTTCGTTTGGCTTGTGCGTCATCCGGTCCAGCAAATCCACACGCTCCAGCGCTTTCTTGGCTTTTTCGATGCGTTCCTCGGCAGGCGTTCCGTTATAGATCAGGGGAAGTTCTACGTTGTGCAGCGCCGTTGCGCGAGGTAATAAATTAAACGTTTGAAAGACGAAGCCAATCTCTTTATTCCGGATGTACGCAAGTTCGTCGTCGTCCAGATCGCTCACCAGGCGTCCCGCAAGCCAGTATTTTCCCGCGCTCGGAGAATCCAGACACCCGATGAGGTTCATCAGCGTGGACTTCCCCGAACCGGAAGGCCCCATGATGGCCACGTACTCGCCCTTACGAATTTGCAGGTCAATACCGCTGAGAGCGTGGACCTGCTCCGAACCCATTTCATAGACCTTAGTGAGGGCTTCCGTCTTGATGACGACCCCAGAGCTGACCAAATCTTCCCGGTATGATTCTGCTGTCGTTGTCTCTACGGGCATTCAATCTCCCTCGCGGCTCGAACTTCCTCAGCTCTGCTGGTCGTCTTGTTTCTTGGGCGCCGAGTTATCCACCTTCACGCTCGCCTCGGGTTTCAGCGTTCGCAGCGCTTTGTAGCTGCCAACAACGATCTCATCGCCGATCTGCAAGCCCTTGGTGACTTCGATGTCGGTAACGCCGGTGATTCCTGTTTCCACCGGCCGGAAGAACGCCTTCTTGCCGTTCACGACGAATACGCCCTGTACCTCATCCTTTTTGGGATCGCCGGGCGCGGCCGGCGGAGGCGCTGCTAGCGTAACTCCCGAGCTTCCCTGCCCCTTCGCATTCTTGGCCGCTTCCTCGAGGTCCTTGCGGGTGCGCACTGCCAGCGCCTGAATCGGAATGGCAATCACGCTCTTCTTCTCTGCTGTTTTGATCTTGGCTGTTGTCGAAAGTCCTGGCCGCAAATTGTCCGGAGGATTATCGAGCCTTACGACCACCTTGAAGTCCTTTGCTTCTTGCGTGCTCGTCGTGGATTGCGTTGTGGCCAGGCCAGAGCTCCTCAACGTCGCCTGCGACCCAATCTCTGTGACCTTGCCCTTAAACACTTTCCCGGGCACCGCATCAATCGTTACATCGGCATCTTGTCCAAGCTTCACGTTAACGATGTCCGTTTCGTCGACCTTAACTTCCGCGGTTACCACCGACATATCCGACAGCGTCATCAAGAAACTGCCGTTGGAATTCTGAATGCCAGGAACAACATAGTCGCCTACGCGCTCCGGCAGATAGCTCACGATTCCATTGATGGGGGATGTGTACGTAGTCTTCGACAATACGTCTTTCGTCCGAACGAGCATCGCCTCGTTCTGACTTACCTGCGACCTTGTTTGATCCAGTTGGGCTTTGAGCGATAGTACCCGCGCTTTAGCCGAGTCTACCGCCGCCACGGCAGCGTCGTACGTGCTCTTCCGCTGGTCGAAATCCTGTTTTGGTATCAACCCATCCTTGAATAGTCCTTGCCCACGCTCCCAATCGAGCTTGGCCTTTTCCATGTTCGCCTGCTGGGAAACAAGGTCTGCCTTTGCTTGTGCGTAACTCGCGTCAGCCGCCTGTACGCCGGATTCCGCGGTGTGGATAGCGGCCGACTGCGCCTGCACGTCGGCGCTTGCCTGAACATTTTCCTGGAGCAATAGCCGATCGCCCTTCTTGATATGGTCGCCTTCCTTGACGAGGATTTCGGTGATTCTGCCGAATCCCTGGGCTGTCACGTTCGTATAGGTTGTTGGCTTGATCTCTCCGGAGGCCGTCACCAGAGAAACCAAATCGTCCGAATTTGCTACTTTGGCTGTTTGGACCGTAACCACACCCTTGTTCGCCTGGTTGACGCTGAATACCACGATACCCATCAGCACCCCGGCGACGACCACTCCGATGAGTACCTTTTTCCACGTCTTCATGTCATTCCTCTTTAATCCACCCTGGAAGGGTCACCCTCAAGGTCCCCAGGACGAACCACCAGGGATGGGACACGATTGCCTTGTTCTCCCGCCCGTCCGCTACATTACATACGCCCGTGTGGGTCGAAATGTTTCGCACAAGAGGTTGCTGCGTATTACGCGGATTGGGTTCCCGTCGTTGGCGCATAGGGCCGACCGACGGGGCAACTCCACGCAACTTCAGCAAGTTAGGCGCGGTTCTCCCCTATATTCTAGAATCAAAATGGCCTAAAGGAAAGAACTCCTCTCGGAACCTGCTAAATACCCTTGCGGCGAGCCGACCTACCCCTTTATGACGTATGGCTTCGCATTTTGTTAACGGTAAGTCCTGCCACCGTGGCATTTTGGCCGTTTGCCTCGGTTAGTTTGATGCTATACTTTGTGAACTCGTCGGGCGGAAGTCTCTGAAGCGACAGCAGGATTCAGGGAACTTTCTACCCGAAAATCGCGGAGAGGTGGCAGAGCGGCTGAATGCGGCGGTTTGCTAATTCACCCTGACCTGTTCGCACAGACCAAGTTTTGTTTGTTTTGTTAGCGTGGCAAGCTTCCTGTTTGCATTGGACACCCCCCGGTTGCAGTCTATTGTTCAGCAACTGTTCAGCACTTATCGCTAGCCGAGTCGCAATCTATGCAGCTCTCGGCGAGGTCAAGCCATTTCTCACCATCATTCCGGAAGCACTGTCAACCTTTCGTAAGTCACCGAACGGTCGTGGGAATGTGGTTCGCACTGATGCTAAAAATCGCCGGAACGCTCCAACTTGCGGTGGAGTCTCTCGAGGGGTTCGCGTGCTTCAGTTATTGGTTTTTGTTTTCGGAAAGAATAGCTTTTCTGCCGAAATGACCGATGAGGTAGAACGAAACACCTAGCGATATGACGTCCTTGAAAAGGAACAAGCCCAAGAAACTCATGTACCTCATCCCATGAATCCCGGGTACGGAAATTATCGCGCCGGGTGTAGTCACCAGCATGGTACTGGTTGTGAAGAACATGACGGTTGCGATCAGCCCTCCGACAATACCGGCTTTAGGCCTGAAGTATCCTGTGAAGATCAATATCGCGGCGATGACCTCGGTAAGACCGATGATGTCGGATCCGACGTAAGGGCCGAACAACTTAAAGTGCCACCAAATCAACGGGCTGTTAGAGACCAGGGGAACTATGCCTTCGGCTCCCGGAGCCGTCATCTTGTAAGACCCAGCCCAAAGCAGCATGGCAATCATGCCGACACTGGCAATCATGAATGCGATATTGCGCGCGATTATCCATGCAGCCAATTTGGTTAGATTGCTTTTGGCTTCGTGTGAGAACTCCAGCTTCTGCAACCCAATTGCTTGTTCAGAATTGACCATTAGTATTCCTTTCACGGCAGACGAACGCAGCGCTTCTAAGGCCGGGGCTGTCTCTTGGAGCCCGCCGCCTCCGAATTCAGAGAGGGTCGCGGCAATCAATGAACTTGCACGGCATCTTCGCAGGCGGCGGTGCAGACGGCGGCGCGGTCTCTTCGCCGCTAATTAAGCCGAAGGCGAGCAGGGAAGCCGCGAATGCCACGCAGGCCGCCACGAGGGCCGCCGACGCGAAGCCGGCCCCGTAGGCCGCCAGCGCGACGGAGCGCAGCGGCTCGCGCACGCCGGGCGGTGCGGCCGCCAGCAATCCGGAAAGATCGCCCGATGTCACACGAGCAGCGGCCTCGCGTGCAATGTCGGCCGACAGTCCGATCTTGGTTGCACCCACAACGAACCGGTTCCGCGCCACGTCGGCGAGGACGGCGCCGAGTGCCGCGATGCTGACGAGGATCCCGATGAAGCGCGTGGTGCTAGCAATACCCGAAGCCATGCCAGCGCGATCCTCAGGAACCGCGCCCTGCAGGACTTTTACGGTCTGGCCGTTGAGCAGGCCTGCGCCGCAGCCAGCGACCAGCATGGCGACCAGGAACAGGCTGTATGGCAGATGGGAATCGGCAACGAGCCAGAACGCGGCATTCCCAGCGACGGTGACCGCCAAGCCGGCAGCAAGAAGCGTACGCCCCGAGTAACGGGTCGCGAGCCGACGCGTCTCCCGTGGGGCAAGCACCATCGGCAGCGCAAAGGGAATCATCGCCATGCCAGCCGCCAAAGGCTCAAATCCGTAGGCGTTCTGCAGGTATAGCGGAAGGAAGAAGATCATGACCTGCGCGCTCGCGCCGTAGGCGATCATCGCGAGCACCGCACCGACAAACGTCCTATTTCGAAACAACCCGAAGTCCACCATCGGGCGGTCCTGACGGACCTCCACAATGACGAACGCGATCAGGAACACGAAGGCGGCTACAAGGCGCAGGACGATGGTCGGGCTTGACCACCCCGCGTCGTTCCCGGCGATGAGGGCCCAGATGAGGAGCGCGAGGCCCGCACTGAACGTGACGGTGCCGAGGACGTCGAGCCGTTTGGCATTAGGGTCGCGAGACTCGCCAATGAACTTCAGGGTCCCGGCGACGAGGATGGCGGACGCGGGGACGTTGACCAGGAACACCCACCGCCATCCGAAGTAGTTCGTGATCACGCCCCCGATGATCGGCCCTATTGCCAGCGCTACGCCGAGGCTCGCTCCCCAGAACGCGAAGGCGTAAGCGCGTTCGGAACCGGTGAAGGCGTTCGACAAAATCGCAAGGGACGCCGTCACCAGGAAGGCGCCCCCCAACCCCTGAGCTGCGCGGGCGATGTTGAGTAGCAGCGAGCTCGTCGCCACACCGCACGCCGCCGACGAGGCTGCGAACACCACGAGGCCGATCAGCATGGACTTCCGGCGGCCTCGAAGGTCTGCATAGTTGCCTGACGCCATGAGAAGGGCGGCGTAGGTGAGGACATAGGCGCTGATCACCCACTGGACATCGGTGAAAGAGGCCCCGAGCGACCGACCGATCGCCGGCAGGGAGACCGCCACGATGGTGGAGTCGAGCGTAATCAACGAAGAAACCAGCGACGCGGTCAGGAGCAGCCACGACTTCGAAGCTTCGAGTTTCAATTCGGTGGCTACGTTCGGCATTGGCACATCTCTCTTGGTCGCATCTCAAAGGGTTGGGACCACGAGAGTGTCGACCTAATTGGCGCGGTGCTCGCGAAAATCGACGCGCCGATGGACAGGCTAACGAACCGCCGGGATAAGACTAGTCTTTCCGGACCGCGATACACTCGATTTCAATATCAAACGGGCCCGTCCACACCGGCACACAGAAGAAAATGCGGGCTGGCGGATTCTTGGGAAAGTAGCGCTTGTAGATTTCGTTGAATGCCTTGAAGCGCTCCGGGCTTACACAGAGTACGTTCACCTTCAAGACGTGCTCGAGGTCGGATCCCGCCGCCTCAAGTGCCGTCTTCAACTCTTCCAGGCAGCGTTCGGCCTGCTGTTCAAAAGGCGCGTGGACGAGAAGTTCTCCAGTCTTGGGATCAAATGGCGGCAGACCCGAGACGAAGATCATGTCGCCGGCGCGAGTGCAGGTCGAAACCGGCACACCCCATTTCTCGAAATTGCTGTCAAACGGTTCGACGCGGATAATTTCTCTCTTCACGATCTGTCTCCTTAGTTCGATTTGGTTGTTTCCGTCGACGTCCATGAAGACGTTGTCCTGGCCGAAGTGAGCCTTGAAACGATCAGGAATTCCAAGCACCAACGTGCCCAAATAAGCGAAGGTCCGGCGATTCATGATTTCTCCTTGATGGCAGGCCCATCAACTTTGCTAGTAGGCGTAACTCGTGGGATTTTGCTCAGTTAGCCGTTTTATCAGGAGGTATTCGAATGGTTAGGCATGGCACATCTTCTCCTCTCTTCTCTTGTGAACAAATCTACCGCAGCGATCTGAAGCCCGCGCGAACCTCTTCTGAAAACAGTTGCGGCTGCTCCCAGGCTGCATAGTGTCCGCCTCTGTCTACCTGGTTGTAGTAGATGAGTTTGTGATACGCCCGCTCCGTCCAACTTCGCGGGGCTTGATAATTCTCGCCGGGAAAGACGCTCACAGCAGATGGGAAAGAGACATTGGCCGCGTTATAAAGATTGAGGTGAAGTTCCCAATAGAAACGCGCCGCAGAAATCGCCGTGTTGGTCAACCAGTAGAGAGTGAAGTCATCCAGCACATCGTCTCGTGTCAGATCACCTGCGGAGTGTCCATTGATCGTGCGCCCGAGTACTGCCGAAGTGATCGGTGCCGCTGGCTGGCCATAGCCGTCACCGTGGTCAAAGAGCCAAGCTGCCAGGAAGACGGGTGAATCCGCCAATCCATACAGCGTTTGCGGGCGAGTCGCCATGAATTGCGCGTAGGCGCGTTTCTTCGTAAATAGATTGGTCAGCTGCTCGTATGCGCGTCTTTCGTCGGCAGATAAGCCGGATGGCGGGGGATCGCCGCACTGGAGCGCCCTCGCAATGTCGGATGGAATAGTTCCAGGGAAGTTGGTGTGAATTCCCAGTAGTTCTGGAGGTGTGTGTTTTGCCATCATCGTGCAAACACCCGCGCCCAAATCGCCGCCCTGCGCCACAAATTTTGCGTATCCCAGGCGCCTCATTAGCACTACCCAGGCACTTGCCGTGCGCTCCGGACCCCAGCCGGAAGTGGTGGGTCTTGCGGAAAACCCGAACCCTGGCAGCGACGGAATTACCAGATGGAAGGCGTCCGACGCGCTCCCGCCATATGCAGTAGGATTGGTCAGTGGATCGATAATTTTCAGCTGCTCGATGACTGAGCCGGGCCATCCGTGCGTGACGATCAGCGGCAACGCATTTTCATGTTTCGAATGAACGTGAATGAAATGAATGTCCAGCCCATCGATCTCCGTGATGAATTGCGGCAGGGCGTTCAGTTTCGCTTCGCACTTGCGCCAATCGTAGTCTGTCGCCCAATAGCGGGCAAGTTCCTGAATTGTCGCAAGGGGCACACCTTGCGATTCATCGGTGACCGTCTCCCGATCAGGCCACCTTGTCGAGTTGATGCGCCTGCGCAGTTCTGCGAGTTCTGCTGCTGGAACCTTCACCTGAAACGGACGGATAGTCGTTTTGTCGGCTGCGTGTGTAGCACTGGTTTGGGCCATGGTGTTTTCCTTTTGAGCAGTATTGGATTTCGAATCTGCAAATGCCTCGCCGATGGTTGCTGGTCGGAACGCGACTGCCAGGCCCAAAATCGAGCTCGCCTTGAGAAAGCAACGGCGCGATCTGTCGTCTGCTTGTTTCATCGTGTGCTCCTTTCACCTCAGGACGCGGAGACCAGGACTGCGATAGCGCCAATCGTTGCCAACAGGCGGTCGGAAA
>Ga0210387_10001896_pt1 | contig 15858 bp, 19 predicted proteins | sample IncBWC7OmetaG_FD_160108 | JGI IMG/M metagenome (GOLD analysis project Ga0210387, IMG submission 160108) | Forest soil microbial communities from Barre Woods Harvard Forest LTER site, Petersham, Massachusetts, United States - Inc-BW-C-7-O ...
TGGGATTTGAAAAGTGGTTAGTGTATTCTAGGCGTGATAGACGAGAACAATAACCAGGAAGGTGGAGTAGGAGTGAGGCACTTACGAGGTCGTCCATGACACTGCGCATGTGGTCCGAGATGACCGTGGGACCAGAGTTGGGCGCATCGTCGGAGAACACTTGGAAAACTGGCACTTCGGATGTGACGAACAGCTTCGTCTGCAATAAAAGTGTCAGTCGATGAAAGGAGAATGAAGCGGACCGTCGTCCACCTTGCTTTCATAGCATGCTGGAAGGAAAAGACAACATCAGCTGATGGCTTTGACAAACAACGAATTGATCCACGAACCATCTATGAATGTAATAAACCTCCTCGCCTAATCAAAAACCATCAACAACGTCCCAAAACCACACGACATATTATAAAACCGACACACCATATCCTTTGAATGCAACCCCATCTTCGGCACATCCAACACAAACACAGTCCCAAATGTCTTCGTCACCTCCAAGTAATCCGCAGCGCTCAAAGCCTTACCACAAAGATCCTCAAAGGTAAATTTCGCGACCTTGCTACTGCTCTCTGGGACGACGAGGGTGCGTCCCCAAGTGTGCAGTTCGCGGTTACGGATAGGGGGGTCGGAGGGGTCAGAGGATGTCAAGGCTTCAAAGATCTTGGACACTTCGAGGACGTTGGAGGGGGTAAGTGGGTGGTAGTATACATGTGAGAGGGCGCGGGGGATTCGGCGGTAATCTGGAAAAATAGGAGATTTCTATGAGGAAGAAGAGAGAGGACCGCGTGTAGGTATACGCACCAGTTCTCGAGTCGATACTTGTTACGTCGAAGTGAGATTTGAGGAGTTCGATCGCTGGAATGAAACTGGAGCGCTGAATCCCGTTCTTGTATAGATCGTCTGGGTGTCGGCTGGGTGACGAGAATGAGGTGTAGGTGATAGAATCACAAAGGGTATGAGACGCGGGTGACTTACTTTGACGTCATCACGCATACTACACCAAAATTCATCAGGCCCTCAAGTAGCCGTCGAAGAATCATCGCATCCGCAATATCTGTAACCTGGAGGAGGGGTCCACTTAAGTTGCCCATTCAAGAGAAACGTAGAAGTGAAAACCGCACCTGAAACTCATCAAAACACAGCACAGATGCTTCATTCGCCAGATCACGAGCGACGGGTAGTATCGGGTCACCCCCATTGATTCCCATGGCAATCTTGGCCGCGTGAACGCGCTTATGCACGTCAATCATGAAAGCGTGAAAGTGTACGCGCCGTTTACGTTTCAGGGACGGAGGAAGGGTGTGGTAAAAGAGATCCATTAGCATGGTTTTTCCTGTTCCGACGTCGCCAAATAGATAGAGGCCTTTAGGGACATTCTCCGGAGGAATATATGGGGTGGTCGTGTCGAGGGAGAAGATCCGGGATAGCTAAGAGATTACGGAATATCATAAGCATTGGACGAAGGAAGTATGGAGTTGATTCGGGGTGGGCTTACTAATGAATTAGACGCAGATGGGTGGGGTATAACGGGTGGGTCATAGTTAATGAGTTGGTTGTGTAAGTTCTGTAGTTTGTGGATGATGAGTGTCTGATGATCGTCTCCCCGTAGCACCCCAGTTTCTACGAGTTTATGGAAACGGCGCAGTGGTGTCGTCGCTTCTGAAAGAAAAAATGTAAGGAGAAAATCTTCGATTGGGCTTCGATGCTCTCACCTTGCGGTGCAAAGATTGGAGGATTAATATTATTGGTTGTGTGAGATCCGTTGAAGATTGAAGATTCATGGTGATTAGTTGTATATTCGATAGCTAGAGATGAATTGAACGCCCTTCCGCGGTCATTGGTAGGACGAGGAGGCGGGATCAAAGATGAAGAAAGGAGAGCACGACGATTGATCGATAATGTGATATAACGACGGGGTGTCGTTAAGATAATCGTCCGGATAGCCTTCATGGTGCTCGGGAAGATATTACGACTGTCCAACTGCAGGAGTAGATGGTGCAAAGGTCAGAAAGGCCAGTAGAAAGCGCAAAAGCTGTTTGAAAATAACAGAGACTCGGGAGTGTCGGAACGGTAACTTACTGAGGGGTTTCGAGCACAGCCGGAACAAAAACGGAGAATGTCACGTGCCTTTAATTAGTAATATGTACTGCCATTCCGGTTACAGGTCGTTCCCGAGCCGGACTAGCCTATTTAAGCAGAAGATGAATAGTAGAAACCTTTATCGCCATGGACCACGACGACGAAGAGACTTACATTATGCTACTGCTCTCCGATAGCAATCTCCCAACAGGTTCCTTCGTCGCGTCCTCCGGTCTCGAATCTTACATCAAACACGGGTTTTCCTCGCAACCGGACTCAACTACCATCACATTCCTCCGTGACAGTCTTCAAACATACGCCCGTAGCGCCCTGGCATTTGTCTCCGACGCCCATCGCATCGTAGAGCAATTCCGTCTGGATGGTGATGATGGTATGGAAGAAACACAGGAAAAGTTGTTGTCAGATCTTTCAACTCTCGACGAAAGCTACGAGACGATAACCCTGAATCACGTTTCTCGCCGTGCATCTAAATCACAAGGGGTCGCTCTTCTAACTTTGTACTCCAAAGGATTCTCGCGGCCTTCCTTTTTACCGTTCCGTGGATCACAAGACCAGCAAGCCAAAGAGAGTCACCTGGCCACTTTGGTTGACCGATTCAAGCTTATGGTCAGGAGAGGCGATACGCACGGGCATCTTCCCACCTGTTGGGGCGTATTAACAGCTGTTCTTGGTTTATCACTAGGTAGTACTCCGCTGCGCTTCCGACTTCTGAATGTTCATCTTACCTGAGCTGCAGAACGCGCTCAGTACCTCCATCTTTTCCTCCATGCACGAAGTCTCCTATCGGCCTCAGTACGTCTAAACACTGTTGGACCATACGGTGCCCAACAAATCTTACTGCATGCCATCCGACCCTTGGTCGCAGCAGAAGCATCAAGGTGCAAAGACTTACGCACCGGAGTTCTCGAAGGCACAACCAGTGCTAATTTTGATGACACGGTTCACGGACCCGCAACTACGTGGCCGCTGGGAGAAATACTCGCAGCCCGCCACGACTTGCAACATTCACGCATCTTCAATAGTTAGGCAAGGGAAAGCTGCTTGATTGTATAATCTTGAAATCTAGATGACATCCTCCATAATCAAACAAGCAAGCCATGCACTACAGACTATGATGCCGTGGTGAGGGCTAGCCGAGACGACACCTCCGCTTGCGACCGCACGAGGTTCGCAAGATACGAAACCATTAGTGTATCCTGTCCAAATCTCAAAACTCACAAGTCAAGGAAAAAATATATGTGATAACGCACCTGCAGACTTGCATTAAACCCACCCTTCTCCAAATCATCTGTACTTGTACCAAGGGTATCCATCAGATACCTCCCCACCGCGGGGTCCCCTTTTGTTTCACCCGCGAGGACAGAACGCACATACGCGAGTACACGATCGAGCATGTTGGACACGGTCTGGATAGATCGCTCGAGGATCTCGAGGTCTGTTACAGGTTGGGAAGTGGTGGATGTGGATGAGGATGCAGTGGTTGTTAATAGATCAACTAGATGGGGGATGAAGGGGTTAATAGTGCCAATTGTCGGGACGGGAAAGCAAAAGACGTACTGCCGCTCCGTTCTGCGTCATGGAAGCGAAGTTCTACGGGAACTGGGACGAAGACACAGTTTTCTGGTTTTGGGAATACTCCCACTGGTGAACTATAATAAAGGATGGGTAATTGAATTGATAACTTTCGGAGTGGAATAATTCGATGACAGGACGTACCTGACGTAGGCTTTGACGCCAGCCTGCTCGCTCTCGTCGAGGCCGGTGTTCAGAGCGACGTGAATGGCTTGATGGGGCGCCGTCTCTTGCGAGTAGAAATTTTGAATGAGGGCAGAATATGTATTCAGGTTTGATCCCGTCGAATACCTAAGACTTCAATTCAGCAAGCCATTCATCAAGGGGGGGGAATTACTGACCACCCAACAATAATCTCCTTCGGGTTAACTTTATGGTGCAGCTCATACATCGTCCTATGGTATTCCATATCTACCGCGACTTGCTCGCTCGTCTCGCTGTGCAGCACTGCGAACGACGAACGAACCTCCACTTCAGTTTCGGTACGCATGCCCAGTAGAGTGCCGATGACGCGGTCCTGGGCATCTGTGCGCCGGAGGTAGTGGTCGAGGATGGAGAACAGGGCCACCGGGTGAATTGTTATGTTTGCTGGTGTGCGTCTGGGAATCAAGGAATGGGTTAACGAGAGGTTTGTGGAGGGAATTCTAGTACATACGGGGAATTTGAGGCTGCTCCTGGAGAGACGTTTTGGATATGGACCGCTGAGGAGGAGGGTCCTAGAGGCATTTTTGGTGATGGAGGAAGCCAAAAAAGTTGTTTCGGGATTTACCGAACACGCTCATTCCTAAGTTCTCCGTCAGCTTTTTGTGCAGAAGAAAAGTATTGCAGATGCCTTCAGAAGATACAAAAGTCGGTATCTGTCGTCGTATTCTGGGATGGGCTCTAAATGCTGGTTATATTTATGTGTTACAGGAGCGTATTGCCAAAGCTATTGAAATCAGCCGCGTATGTTGTCTTTGATTTGCCGAACACCCTGGAGGCATTGCAAACTCAATTGACTCGGTCCTAGACTGTTCTCCACTATGGCTGGATACCACTAATCATATATGTTGGATTTACGCGCAGTAATCCCCAACCTTCTCTGATTAAGTGTGTTCCTCAATGATGGTTATGTTCTTGGTTTATGCTGACGGTTGAGTGCATTATAGATTGATCAGCCCACTTGCATGACGAGCCATGCTGTTTATATTTCTGTTAATCGTTAATGCACTAGATGGTCCAAAAAAAAAACATCTTTCTCGCCCTCTTTATTGATGAAGCCACCTCTTAAGGACTGAGTGCCCCCTGTTCGTATGAAGGATACTTACTGGTGCGTAAAGATGTTCTCTATGCTGGGGCGGTGATTATATATGTCGTGGTGGTACATTCGCTGTACTCCGATCTGCCCGTGTTTCTTCGCGGTGTAGTGCTTCCTTTGTAGCCGCCTTTCTGGGGCTGGTTTATTGGAGGCCACGAGATGCGGACTTGACAAGGCCAGATATGAGCTCTCCGTTTTTCCCTTCTTCATATCCTCCCTAATTTTAAGCCATTACTGACATGACATGCAACGTTGCTGACAACAGACAACTTGATGCATTTCATGCCAGGCGAGACAACAGAAAACATCATGACATTCATAAGTATATCTTCCTCAAGTCAGTCGCTGCTGTGATACGTTTGCAACTGGGACACAGTTTCGTCGATCCAAGACACCGTAGCCAACATTCTCGACAACAGGTATGCCAACATCCAGTCGAGACCGTGGGCTCCGTATATGGGTCCAAGCAAATCCGGCAAAGTAGTGAAGTTGAGGACGATACCCGCATGGATTCCTTATTTACTCATGAGAACCGCGGCAATATTAATGTCAACGGAAGTAGGAAGGAGAACTCACCAGCTGCTTTATTTTATTCTCGAGTGCAGAGATCAAAGACGACGCGTTTCCTTGCTTTCGTGCAGCCAATACAGCAAGATCCATCCTGTCAGCATCTCCCAATCCCATAACCTCCTCCATCTTCGCCTTTGCAGCCTCTACACCTTCCGCAGGTGTTCTCCTTCTCACAACTTTACCCTCAGCAACCAAATCACGCAGCGTCTTCTGTTCCTTTTGTGTCTCCGTATCGCTATCGCCTTCAATTTCTACTTCAATTTCTACATCCAGACCCTCGACTGGATGGGTATCGTCGGCGAGACCGAGGATGTCGCCCTCTGTGAATTGTGCGTCCCCGAATACTGCTTCGTCATCTCCATCTACGTCCACTTCATCCTCTACATCTTGTTCATTGCGATCGCGTACGTGAAACCCCGTTCCTGATCATATTTCAAGTCCATATCCCGTCCCCCGAAACAAAATGTCTCACCTCTTGCACCTGAAACATTTCCAATACGAATGCCTGGTTCCCCATCCCCGTCAACCCCCTCCGACAAATCATGATGTACATCCCTCTCCCGCTCCTCCTCCAACCTCCTACTCTCATGCGCCAAGCACGCATCCACATGCGCCTCCCTCACATCCTCATCCCCCCTGACTGTTTGCAAACACACCGGACATACAATCTCTCCACCACCGCTCGCCCACGTATCCCTAACTTTAGTAGTCCCCTCTTCGTCGTCCCGTGTCATCTCCCGTAGCCTCGCGTGCCGCTGCTTTCGATGCCGTTTGATAGTCTGGATGGCTTTGTTCATTTGTTCGAGCATGTTTGCGGGGTTGGCGCGTGGGTTCATTGCGCTGAGAGATTTGCGTGCTCTGACGGCCGAGCGGCGGCTTCGGTTACTTGGACTTGAAAGTATCAGGTCTACGGTCTGCGTGGAAATCGAATGGGAAAACATACTCTTCATCAGGCTCGTCAAGCATTACTACTGTTGAGCCTACGCCTTTGATAATCTCTTCCACACGCTCCAGCTCCAATTCGGAATGTGTAGCCAGCAGCCGGAGAGGAATAAGTTCATCACAGACTGGACACTTTCTTGTCTCTGCGCGCTTGGCTTGGTGTAGATTTAGTCTGACCCCTGATGCAGAGAGGAAACAGGCGGGACGCACATACGTTTCTTAACAGGCGGCAGTTCGGGCGGTACGGGAGACAAGGAAGACGAACTGCTCTCAGCCTGGGTTTCGTCGTATGCTCGTTTCTTCCCTCTGAAAAATAAAATACAAAAAGTCGTGTAAATTAGCGAATCCATGGATTATGGAGGAAGAACAACACACTTTGACTTTTCCTGAACCATATGGGGCGTGGAATTTATCCGCCGAGGTTTTGGGCGAGATTGCTGATTTATTTAAGCGACCGGCGAAGGATTTTGGAGAGGTTTTAGGATGGATTGGAGGATGGAGAAATGGATGGCAGAATTTGGATCGATCAATTTATTACCGTGCACGTGACCCGTCGCGTTCGTCTTCGGTTGAAGGATATTCAGCTGAGATGAACGTCCATCAGCAACCGCAAGTTACCCATGATTCTGACACAGCTCCTTGACAACTTCTCCCGTAACCTTGAGCTTCTTCGCAAAATTTAAAGCCGCGTGACTGGACAATTCAGAGATAATATCCGAGGAATGTCCGAAAGAAATCATCCGAAATCCCGTCTCGGATTGAAATCTAACTGCCCACCATGTCCGCTAACTTCAATGTCGAAGAAGTCCTAGCAAAGTTGTCCATTTCCAACAAAATAAAACTCTTATCTGGACAGGTGGGTGCTACAGATTTCGACTCCTAAGCTCAGGGATGTGATCCGGTGTTTTTGGCTAGGGATGGTGGCACACCGAACGCATCCCAGAAGCTGGGATCCCGTCAATGAGGATGAGCGATGGTGCGCTTTTTCGTTCTACCATTCTGTATCCTTAATTCCCCGCACGGCAGGCCCGAATGGCGTTCGCGGTACTCGTTGTACGTATTCCCCGCTTTATCTTTTCATTATCTCTTATCATGGATACACACAGTCTTCAATGGCGTTCCTTCGAGTTGCTTCCCATGTTCCACTGGTCTCGGTTCGTCATTTGACGTTGACCTTGCCCTCAAAGTCGGTAAGGCTTTGGGAGATGAAGCCCGTGCTAAAGGTATTTCAACGCCGATATTATCTTTTTTTTTTTTGCTTCACTCTTTACACGTTTCAGGTTGTCATGTGTTACTCGCACCAACTATGAACACGCAGCGTTCACCTCTTGGTGGACGGGGATTCGAGTCCTTCTCTGAGGACCCCCATTTGAATGGAACGATTGGAGGAGCGTATATTCAAGGCGTTCAATCGAAAGGAGTTGCTGCGACGATTAAACACTATGTAGGTGAATCACTTTATTGTTTGCCATATCTGATACCTACCAATATATAAGGTAGCAAATGACCAAGAGTTCCAAAGGTAATCCGTTGTATATTTTAATGGAAGATTTTCTGGTTGACAGTATAAACGCTGGTTGAAGGTTCTCGATAAGCAGTGGGTATGGCTGCCCTTTGGCGGAAATTCTTCCTAATTGTATTTTGGATTAGGTGACGTTAGCGAACGCGCCCTTCGTGAGATTTACCTGAAGCCCTTTCAAATCGCCATCAAGAATGCGGATCCTTGGGCTTTGATGACGTCGTAAGATTGACTATCTCATTGGGCAGGACATCCCGTTTACCATGCTTGCAGTTATAACCGTGTTAATGGTGTCCATGTCTCCGAGAATAAGAGGCTCCTGGAAGATATCTTGCGAAATGTTGGTGTTCCAACGTGAATGCGTGTCATTAAATTTTATTGTTTTCCTAGGAATGGAGTTACCAGGGTATGAGTTTTGAAGTCGACCATGAAGCTGATTCAATGGGTGTATTCAGGTATGATTATGAGTGATTGGATAGGGGTCTACAGCACCACCGAGAGCATAAAGGCCGGCGTAGATCTCGAGATGCCGTAAGCTACTTTCGAATTCTCCAGACTATTAGCTGACCAGCACTCATCATCCGTTACAGTGGTCCTACCGTCATGCGCGGAAAGGCAGTGGAAAGGGCTCTCATCGCTGAGAAACTTTTCCCCACTGACATCGATTGCTGTGTTCGAAAAGTTTGGGTCACCACTTCTCTCCTCAACTCCCTCCTCGATTAACCTCCATTAAATAGATTCTCGAACTCCTCAAACGGGCACAAATTTCCGGAATCCCATTCGACGGACCGGAGGAAGGGATTGACACTCCCGAACTGCGCCAACTCCTGCGTACAGCAGCGGCGGACGCCATCGTCCTCTTGAAAAACGACAAGAATATACTTCCCCTTACGTCCGCGACTCTTCGGAAAATCGCCGTAATCGGGAATAACGCGAAACAAGCCATGACCTCTGGAGGAGGGTCCGCTACACTCTTATCAACATATACCGTTTCACCTCTTGAAGGCATCACCGCTGCAGCGAAGGAGATCGGCGCGGATGTAGTTTATGGAATCGGGGCTACATCACACAAGTACTTGCCATTGCTTGATCCTTATGTGCAGCTGGAAAATGGGCAGCCCGGCGGCCTGTTCGAGTTTTGGAACGAGGGTCCTTCGAAAGACTTCACTAGTACTGACCCTGATTTCGAGAAGTTAAAGGAGTGTGCTTGGAGCACCCCTACATCTGGGACTAACTCCTTCTTGTTGGACGGTGTGGTAAGATACGCATATTCTCTCTCAACTCTTCCCAAGCTGAGAAATACTATAGGATGATTCCAAGGTCAACAAAATTTGCTGGATTCGTGTAAGTTTGCCGCTATCGGGCAATTCAGCAAACTTATACTTGTTCACACATCCAGTACTCCACTAAGTTCGTCCCGGACGAAGACGGCGACTGGGAAATCGGCCTCAGCATCGCTGGGCAGGGCAATCTCTTCATCGACCAAAAACTAGTCATCGACCTCAGCACCAACCCAACACAAGGAGAATCCTTCTTTGGTCTCGGAACAATTGACGTACGCAGCGTTGTGAAGGGGTTGAAAGCCGGACAGAGATATGATCTAGAGATTAGGTTGAGTAATGCTGAATTCATCGCAAGAGGGAGTCCGTTTACTTGTCGGGGAGGCATACGGTTGGGTGGCATCAGGCAGATTGGGGAGGAACAGGCCATAAATGAAGCAGTTCAGCTGGCGAAAGAGTCGGATGGTGCGTTGCTGTCCCATTTTTACGCCCTTGTCGTAGTCACGTTTCCTTCGTAGTTGTGGTTCTCGTAGTTGGCCTGAGCCACGAGTAAGTCAATTTTCTAGGTGTATGGTGTCTTTCTGATATTGTTTTTCGCAGTTGGGAGAGCGAAGGCTTCGATCGGATAAACATAGAGTAGTATATTTCTCACTCTCACTTGCGCGTATTATTAACATCCCTACAGCCTTCCTGGCCTCACAAATCGTCTCGTAACCGAGGTTCTCCTAGCTAATCCCAAGACGGTGGTCGTTAATCAATCTGGCACTCCGGTTGCTATGCCTTGGATCGATGACGCGACTACAGTGCTCCAAGTGAGGTATTCGGCCTTGACAATAGGGAGGATTATTGACATTGTTGTCCACGACAGGCCTTCTATGGTGGCAACGAGTTGGGTAACGGTTTGGCCGACGTGTTGTTCGGCAAAGTAAATCCTGCTGGGAAGCTGCCTCTTTCCTTCCCGTCAGTTTTGTTTCCTCTTCACCCGTTCAGCAACTCAGTGTGATTCTACAGGAAACGACTAGAGGATGGGCCATCTTATCCGTCGTTCGGCAACAAAGGTCAACAGCATGGAAAGATCCTGTACAATGAAGTGCGTGCGGTTTCAAGTCTCCACTGTTGCCCCTCAGTTGAGTATGGTATTCAGGGAATATTTGTAGGTTACCGTGGCTTCGAAATCAGGGACATTGCTCCTCTCTTCCCATTCGGCCACGGCCTGTCCTACTCGCAGTTCGAGTATTCCAGTATCGAAATAACCCCAATCTCCCTAGATGGCCATTTCACCGTGACATTCAATGTCAAAAACGTCGGCAAGGTAAATGGGCGGGAGATCACTCAGATTTATGTCGCGGATCGGGAGTCGTCCCTTCCTCGCCCAATTAAAGAACTCAAGGGCTTTGTCAAGGCGAGTTTAAAGGCCGGGGAGACTAGATCATTGAAAGTAGCCCTTGATAGGGAGGCACTTGGATTCTATGATGATCGAAGGATGGCTTGGGTTGCTGAAGCAGGGAAGTTTGACGTGTATGTTGCGTCATCTTCGGAGGATGTCAGATTAACAGGCGAGATTGAATTGGGCGAGTCCTTCTCTTGGACGGGTTTATAAGTAGATACATCATGTAAAATAACGAAAACGAGGATAGTAACTACATGCAGAGAGACTGCCAACGGAACGTATAAAACGTCATGGCATTTGGGTTTCGAATACAAGATCGATTCCTTGAGCATGAGCTGTTTCAACGGCAAGACGTTCTTTCTCATGTGTGAATTCAATCACGGACTCTAGGACGTCGCGTTGGCCTGTACACAAATTCACTATGAATTACTATTGCCCACAATACCTGCAACCAAAATACTCACCTTCAATATAGTCGTGTAGCATCAATGCCACTTCGGGGCGCATTTCCACACGATCATACTCACCTTTAGTTGGTGGCAGACGATCAAGCAATGTCTGTATCATATCCGCCAGAACTCCCGCAGCCTCCAAATGGTCGTCATAGCTAGACTCCGACTCGGGGTCCTGAGCAACCAAGGCCAGAATCTCCTGCCATACACCATCCGCGCCCCATGCTTTACGACCAACCTCCCATTTTTTCCCCTCAGTACCCCCAATCTTAAGAACAATGGTGTCGTCGGGATTCTGAGGTATGGAGAATCCATACCCTAGGATCAATTCTGAGTTTGGTTTTTTGCCGTAATTGTTGAAGAGCTCTTGGCCAGGGATCGAAGGGGTGTGGAGGACGAGGGAGACCGTCGGTTGTTTCAACTTCTCTGGTCTGCAGGGCAAACCCGCCATGATGCCATTTTCTTTTGAACACGCGACAACCCACGAGATGCGTTGCCCACGAGCGTGATTTAGCGAATCGATTCCAGGAAGTAAGATAGGATTTGTAGACGGAGAGAACAACAGAGAAGGTGTTGGTGAAAGAATGGATGAAGGGAATGCCCGAGACGACAGATATGTTGACGCCGTCAAATACAATTGCCTATTTTCGGTGTGAATCCATAGATAAATTGCAGGAGACAATTTCATCAACTGACCAAGTAAACTCCAGACCCCATCCTGCATTCGCTGCTGACACGACGGTGTGACATTGACTCCATTCAGTTTGCCATTCACGTTCCCGGTCAAGAGTCGCTCCGTACAAATTCGTCCCTTTAAAAGCAGCGAGCTCGAAGGGGGTGAAATGGAGTGGCGTCCGAAGGTTTTCTGGAGCGGGTAAGGTCTTGAAATAAGGGAGATGTGCTAAGATATCTGTTGCGCTGGGTCAACGGCATCGGCTCCGCTCAGCATTCGGTCAGATTTCTTTCACCAGGGCCCAGACATCTAGTACCTTGATTCTCGAACAAAGCAGTGGAAACACAGATATGAACAGATTAACTGTCGCTCGGACCAGCTTGCCAACGTAGGAGAACCAGTCAAGTTCATCAAAGTAGACAGTGCTCGCTTTGAAACCTCTTGCGTAATTGCAAGCGTAAAGGGACATGTCACGATTGTGGTGTCTGCCGGCAGTGCTTCCCTGGCGACGACAGAAAGTCCGGAGGAAACTTGCCAATCTCAAGGTCAGGGCTGTGCAGACGATTTTGCAGCAAGGAAAAAGGAATAAATATACCTTCGCTGAATCGTACGCGGGGGTGGAATCCTCCACCGTGCATCTCAAGCCATTCCTTGAACGCAGTGATATCGTCTGACTCAGAGCTTGCCATTTCTTGTTGTCGCCCGGATAACCAAGAAAACAAATAGATCCTGGGAGATGGAGTTCAAGTTCAAGTTGTCGCACATCTTAAGTAGCGCTTGCGAAGGTGGGAAACAACGTACGCCCCCGGCAACGAGATATATGAGGAAGAAGCGAAAGAAATACTGACGTGTTATGAGTTGAAGGCTGTGGAAGAACTTGAAAGTTGAAACGTTAAAGAACAAAAATGACCAAATACTGTATGTAAATTATATATTATAAGGTTATCTGGCGCAAACTTTCAACTTGCTTCACGTTTACGCATCCCAGGCACTGCTCTTGGAACACATGCCATACGTCTATACATCATAGCTGTTTGACCCGACGCACCGTCTACCAATCTCGCACAAAATGTGATGGTAGTGACCGTACTGTGCGCTAATTTCAATTCGTGGCTAGACTTTTGACATATGACGCAAAAGAAAGGGATTAACTCGCAAAGCAGGAGAAGGCAGACATTCGCTCGACTCCTGATGCGTTTCAAATGGACTTTTTGAAATCGTTGTGGAGATCTGAGATGGTAACAACTTCAGATCCTAACGCGTGCAAACAATAATGTTTGGTCGAACACAATATAAAGTATTGTTGATATCTATGTCAGAAGGTCGAACCCAGTGGCATGAAGGAGTGTTGCGAACTGCACATTCAGCTGCAATCAAAATTTCTCGGAGCTGAACCACGCAAGAAAAGACATACCTGAACTTTTGCAATCAACTTGACTTGCTCGAGGTCGTATCCGTCGCGATCACTCAAGTCGCCTTTTGTTTGAAGTCCAATCAGAAGATTAGGCGAAAACCAGCTGGATTGGCATGCTTACCGCTGTTGTGATACATGGGATCGGCAACTAGGAGCCAAGACATCGACGAAGGACAGCAAGGGTGAAAAATATAGACTTACTGGGTCCTGCGCGTTCGAAGACTTGGGTTGCAGGGAAACCTTGTTCATGGAAGGACTATATTACAGAAACGAGTTGGCGGTGTAACGAAGCGGAAGAAGAGATTGATTATACCTGATGATCACTACAGCATGCCTCACCACAGCATTTATGAAATGTCTACCCATCAACTTCAAAAAGGGCAGGACTGACTGAGGTAAAGCCGACTTTTAGCTCAGGGCTGTAGATGGCGGAAATGTTTGCGACTAGTTGCGTGACAGCTGGGGTACCAATCCTATGGTTAAAATGTTAGTGATTTGCTGAATTGAAAGATCACGGAACCAACAATTCCGGAAGTCCCAATTGAGGCGGCTCGCCAGGCGCGCGGTATGCAAGCATATCCGCTTGGATCATAATTGTCAAGTTGGCGTCGGCCGCCCTCAGTTCTCCTGTGAAAATTTTAGTTTGAAATACGTATCGTGGGATGTATTGCACAACACTGACGGGAATAAGCTCTCGAACCCAGCAACCCTTGTTCTTCTCCAGCGAACGCGACGAGCTCGACGTTGGCGTGGAATTTCACACCTTTACGTGCAATCGTGCGAGCAATGGCAAGAAGTGCGGTTATTCCTGAACCATCATCATTTCCACCCGGAGCACGGACGCTCCCGAACGATCCACGACTATCGTAGTGTCCGCTTAGCAAGACTGTGGCAGTAGTGTTTAAGGTCGAGGAATAGCGACTAGAATGAGAAAGATAAACTCTGGTAAAACTCGAAACATTCACGAACTTACCAGATAACGTTCGGCGCATAACCGATCAAGAATGGTCTCAGTTCACATGCCGCTCCTGTGTCCTCAAAGCGATCCTTCAACCATGTAGCCGCGGTTCTCGAACCGTGGGCAAAAGAATGACGGGAGACGATCCCCGAGTTCCCGTCCTCGCCTGTGAGGAATCGGATGTCATTTAGCATCTGAAGAACCGAGATGTTGTTTACGATAGAAGCGACGGCCGGGTCGAATTTCAACGTCGATAATATATGTTCGACGTGCTTTACTGCTCCAGGTGGGACGGGTTGGAAAGGTACTGGGGATGTCGGCATAAGAGTCGACTTCCAGAAACGAGGGAGAATGGTGTCAAGGGTCTTGGCTGTCCCATGGCTAACAGACAGGAGTGCGGCTGTTTGAGTGCGGTAGACCACCTCGTATCTAGATCCAATATTTGGGAATATAAGCACATCTTGACCCTGGTCGTCATCGTCGGGTGATTGCTCTTGGGTGGACGACAATATCTCGAGGAAGCTGTCAAATTCATTCCTAAACGACCGAGTTTCGGTTTTCAGTGCTTCATCAATTGATTCTTCTTCCAGCCACACGAGCTGTTGAATTTGTGGGGATGCAAAAGTAACTGATGCTGAAGTCAAAGTCTCGGATGCCCATGTGTCGAGGCAAGGGCGGTCTGGGATAAATATGCTCAGTGTCAAACCATCTCCATTTTGATAGTTTCCGTAGAAATGTGGGGTTAGACACGACTCTTGACCGAAGAGCGACAGGTCGAATGGCGTGATGAGTAGAAGAGCGAGGGCTTTGGATAATGCTGCCATCAGGCTTGCGTTCCGAAATTGTTGTGCGAGAACCAAGCGAGAACTTGAAGTGAAACTCGACTCGGACCAAACGTACTGTGGTTAGCAACACAGCCACCAGTGCTTTGGACGCGTCCTGTCTGGGTCACCTCAGGCTTTCAAGTTGCCCATGCTTCATTTGCTTCTTTCTTATCGTCTGTCGAAAGTTTAAACTATGGGTGCGTCTCCTTGACATCCCTTCGAGAATCACAGAACTAAACGTCTCAACCAGAGTCCGCCATCGCGAAACAGTTGGTTGACAAAATCTACGAGAAACGGAAAGCCGCTGCGCTTGACCTTGAGAAGTGGATCCAGCCGACTCTATATTATACATTCTGGGACTTATGCACGCGTGCTTAGGCAAATTCGGGAATGTCACCAGCAAGGAGACCAGCGTCGGATCAGTCAGATTATAGACCAGCTGGTGGAAATGTTCAACAATACTTCGAATCCGCTCCACATTCGCAACGGTGGACTTATTGGGCTTGCTGGGACTGCGATAGCTTTGGGTGTAGACATTGCCCCATACATGGAGAAATTCGTCCGCCCTCTCCTTGACTGTTTTGTCGATCCCGAGAATAGGATTCGGTACTTCTCTGCCGAATGCTTATACAATATTGCCAAAGTATCCAAAGGCGAAGTTCTGGTTTATTTCAATGATATTTTCGATGCTTTGAGTAAAGTGGGTGTACTCGTGTTATTTAATATATCCAACTTTCTTACTGCAACGATGTACAGCTCGCGGCCGATTCAGAGTTGTCTGTCAAGAATGGCGCCGAACTCCTCGATCGTCTTCTCAAAGACATTGTTGCAGAGTCTGCTTCGGTCTACATTCCCTTGTATCCAGAAACAGAA
>Ga0210387_10001897_pt1 | contig 15858 bp, 12 predicted proteins | sample IncBWC7OmetaG_FD_160108 | JGI IMG/M metagenome (GOLD analysis project Ga0210387, IMG submission 160108) | Forest soil microbial communities from Barre Woods Harvard Forest LTER site, Petersham, Massachusetts, United States - Inc-BW-C-7-O ...
CGTGAGGGGATCATTGGTGGCGGGAGGTTATTTCGCGGCGTGATATTGATACAATCCTGAGCGACATGGACTTCGTCCCTACACTTCCTACATTCGCGAGTGATGTCACCGCGCAAACCGTATGGAAATGGTTTGAACAACGCCTTACTGGTGAGGACGGAGTCGCGTTTTACAAGTATCCCAACGTTGGTGGTCCAAACACGCCGCAACCCGACCTCACCATCGTCACACGCAGCTTCCATCCAATCATAATCAAGTGCTCTGACCTTCAAATTGATCAGCTCATTGAGATCGGTGCCGATTCGTGGACCGTGGCAAACGGAGCGGATGGAGAGGTCATCGACTCCCCACTTTTGGAGACGGAAGATATCGCCGTGGCAATGCAGGAGAAGTTTGATCGCGAACGTCCGCTGCGTCATGCGCTGAAGGTCAAAAATATTCTCGCTCTGCCTTTGATGGATCGACATGAATTCGAGAGGCGATTTGGAGAACAGCACGCGATCCTTTGGGACGAATTGGGGACTGTGCGCTGGTTGCAGCGCTTTGCGTCGCCGTTGGAAAGCGACCAGTGGAGACTAGTTCAATCTGTCGTCCAGGCGGCAGTGCCTCTTTCACGTTTTACCGGAGGACATCTCAGAAAGCCGCCGGCGACTTTCGGGGACGCCCTGAAAATTCTTGAAAATAACATCGCCCTTCTCGATATGGAGCAGCAACGGGCGGCGACACAGATTCCACCGGGCCCTCAGCGAATCAGAGGTCTGGCCGGAACCGGCAAAACCGTGCTGCTGGCGCTCAAAGCCGCCAACATACACCGACAATTTCCGGACGCGACCATTCTTTTCACCTTCAATACTCAGAGTTTATACAACCAGGCGAAAGCACTTATTTCGAAGTTCTATCGTCACTTCAGCGGCGTGGAACCGGATTTCGACAAGATGCACATTCGCCATGCCTGGGGTGGAAAGACGCGAGCGGGTGTCTACTACGAAGCCTGCAAGAGACAGGGACTGCCGGCGCTGGACTTCTTGTCAGCCAAGGCACGGGATCGGGAAGACCCTTTCAGGGCGTGTTGCGCGGAACTGCTCAAAACGCCGATTTCGCCGGTCTATGACTTCATCCTGATAGATGAGGCGCAGGATTTCCCCAAGGAATTCTTCCGCGTAATTTTCGCGCTGGCGAAAGGGCCCGGTGCAAAGTCCATCTACTTTGCCTACGATGAATTGCAGAGCTTGTCTGCGATAGAGATCGCCAGCCCAACGGAAATGTTTGGAAGTGACGCAAACGGGGAGCCACTGGTTTCGCTGGATGGAGAATATCCCGGCCCCATCGACAAAGACTTTGTCCTTCACAAGTCCTATCGTTGCCCGCAGGAAATCCTGATGATCGCGCATGCGATCGGGCTGGGCCTTTACCGAACGAGGGGGCCCGTGCAGATGCTGGCCGATGTCAATTCGTGGCGGTCGATCGGCTACGATCTCGTCTCGGGAACGTTGACAACCGGGGAACAGGTAACAATCGAACGCCCGGTGGAAAATAGCCCCAACCGCATCGGAGAAATATTTCCCGGCAAGCCGCTTTTCTCTGCGCGCAGGTTTGACGACAGGAATGCGGAATTGGATTTTGTCGCGCAGCAAATCAGTCGGAACATCAACGAAGACGGGGTCCGGCCTGAACAGATTGTCGTTATTTCCCTGGACTCTCCGCGGGCGAAACAGCATATGAGTGCCCTCCAGGCAAGTCTCTGGGCTCTGGGAATCGCGTCCACAATTCCTGGCATTGTGGATGGCCAGGCGGAATTTGCGGAACCGGGAAAGATCACATTGGCCACCGTGTACCGCGCCAAGGGGAACGAGGCGCCGGTCGTTTACATCATCAGCTTCGACTCCCTTTTCGACTATGTTGAAGAGATCCGTAATCGCAACCGGGCCTTTACCTCCATTTCTCGATCCAAGGCATGGGTCACAATCAGCGGTATCGGAGCGCAGATGGCTGCGGCTGAAAAGGAAATAGCTGAAATACGAAAGCGGTTGCCTCGTTTTGAGTTCGAATTTCCTGACATGGGCAAGATACGGAAGCTCGATGCGTCCGAGACGACGCGCAGGAAGAAAGAGGTCAAACGAGCGCAATCCTGGGCAGCGCGGCTCAATGAAATCGACGTCGAGGCGATTCGCAAGCTGGATGCGGACCTGCTCAAGCAACTCAAGAGCAAGCTGCTGGAAGCTACCGATGACGCCGAATGATCTGATGAGTCAACTCACCTCCGTTTTTGTCGAATGGGAGGGAGTTTTAAAAGATCCTCAATATATTCGGAACGACGATTCGGTCACCTGGGCGAATGCCGAAATCGTGATTCTGCCCGAGGAAATTACGAAAGCCGAGACGTTCGAATTGTCGCGAAGGCGGCAGTTCACATTTCGCATGTCTGCCGACGATTCCGTTGTGCAGCTCAGTTATCGGTTTAATCAGGGCAACATAACGGAAGCCAGGCTCGCATTTTACGAGGTCGGACTTCGTGAGTACGAGGACGATGTGGGAAACGTTCGACCGGTGGAGGATGCGGACGCAAATCTCGCAGCCCGATGGGTGCGTTTTGACTATAGAGAAACCGGCCTCGGGCGGGTGCTTCACACAGATTCGCATTTGCATGTGTCGGGGCTTCCTGGCACGAGGTTCGCGGTTAGCGGCCTATTGACACCGAAACAATTTATTGAGTTCATCATCGCTCACTTCTACCCGGACATCTACGAGAAGGTTCGGCTCGCCCATGGCGTCGAATTCAATGATGTAATTGACAGTATCAATGCAGACTGTTTTGAATGCGGAAGTGAACCGACTCACCTTTACGAACGAATCGCCCACTTCCGGATACCAGGTTCCATGAGTCAACGCGTGCGCGAGTGCTAGTTGAGATCGGGTGCCCGAATGCATTGTTCCGAATCAGCCCGGCCCACAAAATCTGATCCTCCCTATTCTTTGCGCAGCCCAACCATCTGTCGCACCCGCGCCTTGAGGACCGTTTCTGCCGGGCTCCGACAGCCCCGGTTCAGCCAGTTTTCAAAGTCCTAGCGGCTCCCGAAGCCGCGCATCGCTTGCAGCTTCGCGAAGGACGAAGGCTGCAATTCCGTATGCAGCTCTCCTGCGGACATACAATTGTCTGTATGCTGGCGGACCCTCACGCGGTGCAGATATCGGTCGACGGTTCCTGCTTCCCCAACGAAAATCGGAGGTCGGGGTATGCCGGGATCGTCGTTTATCCTGACGATCCGACGGAAATTGAGGTCGCATTCCAAGGGTTCAGGGAAAGCACGATCAATCGCATGGAACTCGCTGCCTGCATCGCCGCGATGGACTGGGTCAAAAAAGAAGGCATAGGGCGGCGTTACGGCAGGGTGCAGATATTCAGCGATTCACAATACGTCGTTGACCGTCAGTTTTCCGCGCCGTACTGGCAAAGGGCGAAGTGGCGCAACAGTGCCGGCCGCCCGGTTGAGAACTGGGCGTTGTGGAAGGACTTCCTGTCATCGAAGGCGAACGCGGGCGTTCGCGTTGACATCTGCAAGGTGAAGAACAAATCCACGCCGTTGCTGCAGCGGGTCGACAGGCTCGCGAAATCCGCCGCAAAGAGTCACCCCCGGATAGATCGCGGCCTCGTCGTCGGCAAGATCGGGCGGGCAAAGATCAAGGGCAGTGCGTCGATGTTCCCCGCGGCCGGCCAGGTGTTGGTCATCCGCATTGTCGGCTCCAGGACCGTCGGCCGCGAAGGGGAGAACCGATTTGTATTTGAAGTCTTTGATGAGGGCGCCAGTGTCTATCTCTCCAAACACTTCGCGTACTGCACGCCTGATGTCGGATCGCAGATGCACAGACAGCGGGGTTTTCGCGTAAGGATGAACGACAAGCCCCATTACCCGCAAGTCATCGAGGTGATTGAAGAAGTGCCGCTGCCGAAGGCGCAGCGGCGGAAGTCTTCATCGCTGCCCGCGCCGGGCACCATCTGATTGGCGCCGTTGCGGACATGAAGAGTTTTCATCACTTTTTCAGTTTCCCCCGCCCGATTTTCCTATTGACATAATAATCTACACTTCGTTACCCTATAGGTAACGGTATGACTAGGAGAATGAGTTACCTGATGGGGAACGCATGGATATATACGTCAGCGACAACAATCTGCGCGGCGCGATCAGGGACGAAGGCGATTGCCGCCGGCAGTACGGGGCGGACACAGCGAAAAAGGTCACTTTGAGAGTGGCCGCCCTCCGGGCCGCTGATTCACTCGCTGATTTCTGGCCTCCCAAATCGGGACCTGAGCGATGCCACGAACTGAAAGGCGATCGCGCGGGCACATTTTCGGTCGATCTGAAGCAGCCCTATCGCCTGCTGTTCGAAGTGTATGAGGCGACGGCGATGCCGGATCGTTCCGACGAACGACTGCGATGGAAATCCATTACGGCGATTCACATCCTGGGGATTGAGGACACACATGAATAGCGCTCAACGAACTCGTTTTGAGCCGAACGCTGTTCCCCATCCGGGCGAGACGGTGCTTGAGTATCTCGATTTCTTCGGGTGGTCGCAGCGCGATCTCGCGCGGCGCACGGGCCTGGCGCCCAAGACGATCAGTGAGATATGCAGCGGAAAAGCTCCGATCACGCCTCAGACGGCGCTCGTTTTTGAGAAAGCCTTTCAGCGGCCTGCGCATCTGTGGCTCAACCTGCAGCGCAATTTTGATGAGGCCGAGGCGCGCCGCCGGGAAGTCGCCAAGTCCCTCGATTGGGGCGAATGGGTCCGAAATTTTCCGCTGAAGGAGATGCAGAAACTCAAATTCTCGCTGCCGGAGGGACACTCTGACGCCGACGTTCTCCTGAACTTTTTCGGCGTGTCTTCGCCGGACAGCTGGAGTTCCGTTTGGAAAGCCTCGGCCGTTTCATACCGGCAGACCCGCACGCTCAGGGCGCAGGAAGGGGCCATGGCTGCCTGGGTCCGCGAGACCGAACTGGTTGCCAGAGATTTGGAGGTTGCGGATTTCGACGAAAAGCGCCTCATGTCATCGCTCGACGAGATGAGACGGTATAGCCGCATACGCGCCGACGAGATTATGGACCCCGTACAGGCGATTTGCGCGCGCGCCGGCGTGGCCGTGGTCTGGGTGCCTGAACTTCACAACACCGGCATCAGCGGATGCGCCCGCTGGCTGACCGAAAAGACGGCTCTCATCGGATTGACGCTTCGGTACAAGACGGACGATCAGCTCTGGTTCACGTTCTTTCATGAAATCGGACACATCCTGCTTCATAGGAACAAGCGTTCTTTCGTGCTCGACAATGCGGCGGAGGATCTGTCCGATCATGTTGTCGATCCCGAAATGCATCGGTACGAGGAGGAGGCGAGCCGCTTCTCGGCCGATACGCTGATTCCCCCGCGCGCGCTCGCGGATTTCATGCGGGCGGGCGTTTTCACCAACGACTCCATACACGATTTCGCGGAAGCCATCGGCGTCGGGCCGGGGATCGTCGTGGGCCGGTTGCAATATGACGGAATTCTGAAACGCCATCAGGGCAATGCTCTGAAACAGAAACTTGACTGGAAATTTGCAGAGTAGAGGTGAAGACATGATTGGAAAGATCTTCATAACGCGCGCCGGTTACGATCCTGAATTGGGCAAGCACGTGAAGGACCCTTATCTGGGTCCGTGCCCCACGCTGGGCGCCTGCCGGCCGGATGTACGGCGGAGACTGGAAAAGGGTGACCACATCTTCGTCATTTCGGGCAGGGTGCCGGACCACAACCAGTTCGTGATGGCCGGGTTCGAAATTGAATCCAAGATAACTGCGGTCGAAGCCTATCGCCAGTTTCCCGAGCATCGGCTGCGCAAGCGCGAAGACGGGCAGCTCACGGGAAACATCATCGTGAGGGCCGACGGCCGGCAACACGAGCTGGACGATCATAGTTCGTTCGACGCGCGTATTAAGAATTACGTCATCGGCACTAATCTCATCGCGCTCGCGACGCCGGAGGAAATCGCCGAGGGACGACGGCAGACGCTGGAGGCGCTGCGCGACATCCTGCACAAGGGCGGAAGTTCGCCTTTTGCGATTGTCGGCCGTTTCGGTACGCAGCTGACCGAAAAGCAGATTCTTCAGCTGCGGGAGTGGCTGGAGACGCTGAAGGGGTCTGTGAATTAGTCGCAGGAATGGCGGTTCCAATTGCCTGAGTCTTCCAGGCAGAGGAGTGCGTATGACCAAGTCAAATTCTGTCCGCGGTTCAAAGAGCGGTGCCGCCAGGCCTTCGCATCGCCAGGCGGCCTTGTTTCCGCCAAGTGACGCATCCCAGCACGAGTCGGACGCTTTATCGACGTTGTGCGATATCGTCTCCGTGGGAAAGCGCAGGGATGGCGGCACGCGGTACTGGTGCCTTCGGCACAAGGCCGACGCGACGGCCAAGTATGGCAGGCCCGCCAGCCAGTGTCGCACCGCGCATATCCCGCCGATCAGCGCGGCGGAGACGCTTGCGCTCGATATCGACAAATATGAAGGCGGGATCGCTCTCTGGGGCGCAGTTCCGCCGGTGTACGACACGACGACGCAGCCGATGGACCGGGGCATCCACGTCCACGCGCGCATGATGGTCGGCGGGGTCAAGGAAATGGATCAGACGTATCGGGCTGTGCGAATTTTCGGCGACCGTCTGCCGGAGGAAGGCATTCTCGTCTCCGAACTTGACGCGATTTACTACATGGTGTCGTCGGTATTCGGCTACAGAATGAAGCACGTCACCTGTTCGTATTGCGGCTATGCGCACTTGGACCGGGACTGGTTCAGCGTCCATCCGCATCGCCGGCATCTCTGTGCCGGATGCGGCAGGCACTTCCGCGATACCGAGACGGGCATCGGCAATCCCATTTACGCCGTTCGCGACGCGTGCGGCGTCACGACGCTGGAGCCGAAGCTGTCGGAGAAGAAGCTGGACATCAAGCAGGCAGATTTTCCGGGCGGGATTCAGGTTTGGGGCTCGAACCCGGCCTTCATCTGGACGAGCGGCATCAACGAGGAAGAAGGCATCCACGTCCACACCTTCCGCGAAAATACCGGCATGCCGGCGCTGGATGAAACCTATGGCAGGGTCACCATCGATGGCGTGAAATTGAGCCCCTCGATGGTGCGCACGCTGATGGCGCAGAGCGCACTGCCTTCCCTGACCAACCGAGTCCTGCCGATCGATTGTCCGTCTTGCCGCAAGGCCCAGTTTGATGTTGGGGATCTCGCCTTCACGCCTTCCGTGGAACGCAGGTGTAAGGCATGCGATCACGAATTCACGGCTTCCGGCCGCCTGCGGAAGGTCATCGCCAATCCGCTTCCGGGCATTCTCGCGCGGCTTGCCGAAAAGGCTCCGCGGCAACCGCAACGTCACGATCTCGGTCTGATGCCGGAAACGCTCTGACTTTTCTTCGCGAGGTTCAATTTCATCAGCTTTCGATGAAGCACAAGCGGCAACATATCGTCCCCAACTGTTATCTGTCGGCGTGGCTGGAACCCGTCACGCCTCCAGGACAACAGCGAGCCCTCTGGAAGTTCTCAAAAGACGGAACCGGAAAACATCGGCGCTCCCCCAAGAAAACCTTTGTGGAATCGGATCGATATACCGTTCTGTTGAAGAATGGTGAGCGCGATCTGCGGGTGGAGCACAGGCTCGATCAGATAGAGAACGATTTCTCCGGCGTCTTGCATCGTTTGGAGCGCCGGGAAAAACTGACGATTCTCGACAGGGCGAAGCTTGCTATCTTCACCGCCGCCATGCTGGGACGAACCAAGCGGCGTTCGGATCACTGGAAGGACACGTGGCAGAACCTCCGTGGCATGGTGTCTCAGTTCCGGGGAGACGGCGCCGGGAGCAAGGCTTCCGGAACCCTACGGCGGCATGAGGCGTTGCCGCCGGGAGCGGTGAGCGTCAGCGCGGAGGAGATCGACGATTTCCTTGTCAACTCTCACCCGGAGTATCTGACGAACACGATTGAGATCGCTGGGCCCATGCTGTTTGCCATGGACCTGTCCATCTACTCGACTGACGACAGGCTGGGATTCCTGACCTGCGACGAACCCTGCGTCATGCATAACCCAACGGCCTACCGATACCATCCGATGAGGCGGAGCCCTGGGTTGCGCCAACGCGACGTGCAAGTGCTGCTGCCCTTGAGTCCGAGGCTGCTGATAGCATTCAGCCACCGGCAGACTTACCCATTCATTACGCCGCTGTCGAAGAAACACGTCGATGAGATCAATCGGATGATGGTGTGGCACGCCGACAAGGAGTTTGTGTCATGGCAAGGCGAACTGCGGGATGAATGGTTTGAGGTTCCTGACGCATGCCCGTCAGACGGGTGGGAAAACAAGACCCAGGAAGGGCGCGGGGGCGGGCCCGACGTCTTCGAACCGTTGGAAGGTCCCGAGGTGCTAGACGACGATGAACGCTTTGAATAGATTGGCGATAGACGACGGGCTTGTCATCCAGGTCGCTGGTTGTCCGGCTCAAAGGAAACGTATAAGCTGGCGGCTTCTAACCATCATTCAGAACAAGGCTCAGATAACTCCATGTCAACGTTCGTTCGGACCATCAATCCGTCGAAAGGCCTGTACATAAAGCTGGGCGTCTCCGGTACCTGGGAAAAAGAATGCCTCGATTCTGGCATCCTCCGTTTCGGTTACGTGCAAACGCCGTTCGACGCAGCCGTGGCCGGCGATTGGGAAGCGGTGCGAAAAGTATGGCTGGCGGAACGACGGGATGAAGGGACAGCGACCAGGGATGTGAGTCAGATTCGGCACTTTTTCGAAGCTAGCGACGACACATTGTGGATCACGTTTCACGGCGGCTTATTGTGGTGGTGTTTCGCCAAGCCGGGCGTGAAACTCCATCAGGATGGAGATGGAACCTATCGGGATACCGTGAACGGATGGCATAACACAGATATCAATGGCAAGAAGCTCTCCGCCGACAAGTTGTCAGGCAATCTATTAAAGACGCAGGGCTTCCAGGGCACTATCTGTGGGATTAAAGAGTTTGAATATCTGAAGCGGAAGCTGAACGGTCAATTGCTGCCGGCCGTGGACGAAGCGGCACAGGCTGAGAATCAGATGGTGCAGAAGATAATTCCGTTGATGCGGCTTCTGACATGGCAGGATTTTGAGTTGCTGGTCGATTTGGTTTTCTCAAATAGCGGCTGGCGCCGCATCGGGCAGGTTGGCAAGACGCAAAAGACTGTCGATATTGACCTCATGCTGCCGACCACTGGTGAGCGCGCCTTTGTGCAGATCAAATCGTCTGCGGGAAAGCAGGATCTTGCCGAGTATCTTGACCGCCTGAAAACTTCCGAGGCGTATGACAAGATGTTTTTTGTTTGGCATTCCGGCGATGTCGGAGAAACCGGCGAGAGTAACGCCGTTCTGATCGGCCCCGACCGTTTGGCGAGGATGGTTTTTGATGCCGGGCTGACGTCATGGCTGCGCGAGAAAGTGTCCTAGCTGTCGCGATCTACGTTCGGACCATGCGAAAGCCCAATTCGCGCTACGTGGCAGCGAACACAAACGGATAATTGCAGAGAAGGACGCTGTTTTACAACTTCTCCCGTGAGCCGCAAGTGCCGGGTTGGACTCTGGAGAGGTTCGCGACGACAGCACGAACGAACTGGCACTACGAATGTGCCATCGCGTTCCTGGAATCCGCATGAACTATTCAAGTAAGAGATGGAAATATGAAGTACCCGATTTTAAACGGTCCGGGGGCCACTTGCAGCTTCACCGATATGGTGTAATGTGGTGAATTACTTGGGGCTTATCCATGAAGAAGACAAGGGGTACCGGGAAGAGCATGAAGACACTAGCCGCGCTGGGGGTTCGGGCATCGATCAGTTTTCCGCTGGCCCTTTACGAAACTCTTGAAGATATTGCCAAGCAAAAGAAGGTGTCGCTCGCTTGGGTTGTGCGCGACGCTGCGGAGAAGTACGTCGCAGATCGGTCCGGCGCTGTCAGAGAACAGATATGAAGAACACGACCCGTCTCCAAAACCACCAGCCGACAGCCACGATGCAAAAGCGTTCGGCTGTGGCCGATCAGCCCACCAAAGAACAGTTCAAACAACTCGAAGCTGACCTCTGGAGTGCCGCTAACAACCTTCGTGCCAACTCCGACCTTAAGTCCAGCGAGTATGCCACGCCTGTCCTCGGGCTGATCTTCTTGAAATTTGCTGACGACAATTATCGACGGCATGAGGCCAACATCATCGCCGAATACCAGAAGCTGGAGGGCACTCGGCGCGAGCGGAAGCTTTCGGATATCGCCATTGAGAAGTGCGGGTTCTACCTCCCCGATCATGCGCGCTATGAGCACCTGCTGAATCTCCCGGAGGAGAAGGATATCGCGAAGGCGCTCAAGGCGGCGATGAAGGCCATCGAGGAATACAAACCCGAGCTCGACGGTGTTTTACCCAAAGACGAGTACTTCCGACTCACCCGCGACGAGAAGACAAAGAATATTCCGAATCAGCTACTGAAAACTTTCGCGAACATCCCGGCAGATTTCAGCGGCGACCTCTTCGGGCAGATCTACGAATACTTCCTCGCTGAATTCGCTCGGACCGAAGGGTCGAAAGGAGGTGAGTTTTTCACACCGCGATCAGTTGTCCGCCTCATGGTTGAAATGATCGAACCTCATGGCGGTAAAGTGTTTGACCCCGCGTGTGGCTCAGGTGGCATGTTCGTGCAGTCCGCCCAGTTCATTGGGGAACATCGGAAGGAACTCCAGCACAATGGCGCGGGTGTTTTCGTTTATGGACAGGAAAAGACCCTGGAAACCGTCAATCTCGCCAAAATGAACCTGGCTGTAAATGGGCTGCGTGGCGATATCAAGAAGGCGAATACCTACTACGACGATCCGCACGGGAGCCTCGGCGCGTTCGACTATGTCCTCGCCAATCCGCCGTTCAACGTAGATGACGTGAGCCTCAGTAGCGTCGAGAAGGACAAGCGCTTCAATACCTACGGCATCCCGCGCAATAAATCCAAAGGCAAGAAAGCCGACGCAGGCAAGGAGACCGTTCCAAACGCGAACTATCTCTGGATCAATCTTTTCGCTACTTCGCTAAAGCCGAAGGGGCGGGCTGCACTCGTCATGTCCAACGCCGCCTCCGACGCCCGGCATTCCGAGGCCGACATCCGCCGAACGCTGATTGGTAAGAACTTCATCTACGCCATGCTCACGCTGCCCTCGAACATGTTCTACACCGTCTCGCTCCCGGCCACGCTTTGGTTCTTCGACAAGGCCAAAACTGACGACAACGTCCTCTTCATTGATGCCCGGAATATCTTCACCCCGATCGATCGTGTCCACCGAGAGTTTTCAGACGAGCAAATCCAGAACATTTCAATTATCAGCCACCTTCACAAGGGCCGGCGCGAAAGGTTCGTGGAACTCATCGACCGCTACTTCGCCGCAGGCATGGAACGTCTCATCGAGAGCAAAACGCGCGTCGAACCCATTTCCGCGCAACTTCTTGAAGTGCTGGACGACGCCGCCGGGAAACAGGCGGTCGGCGAACTAGTGGTGCAATGGGCCGGGCTCAACAAGCTTCAGACCCGCTACGATCAATATCGCTACAAACACTCCGACGAAAAGGCCGTGGACACTAAGAACAAGGCCCAGCACGAGTTACAGGAATTCTTTGATCCCTTCTTTACCGGCTTGCATGAAGGTTTGAAGCAGTTGGATAAAACCGTCCGCCAACACGAGAAGCTGCAGACAGAGCAGGCGCTGAAAGACGGAAAGCGAGGAGCGACAGACCGCAAGACTAAGGCGCTCAAGACCGCATTAGAGGCGCTACACAAGGAAGTCAAGAACGCCGAACTCTTCTACCAGCATATCCACTGGTTGCAGGAACGGTTCCCGAAGGCTGAATACGAAGACGTAACCGGCCTCTGTAAACTTACCAATCCCGCAGACGTAAGAGCGCAAGAATACTCACTGAACCCTGGTCGCTATGTCGGTGTGGTTATCGAGGAGGATGGCAAAACAGAAGAAGAGTTTATCGAAGAAGTGGCGAGCCTCGAAGTCGAACTTTCAACCCTTAATCGTGATGCCACAAAGTTGGCGGCCACTATCTCCGAGAATGTGAAGCAGATTACGGGCAACGAATGAACACCTGGAAGCCAACACGCTTTGAATCGCTCCTTCTCGACAGCAAAGATGGTGAGTGGGGTGAGGGTCACGAGACGGTAGGATCACATGAGTCCATCATTATTCGCGGAACGGACTTCGCGGACCTCGACAACCCGATGGCAGAGTTTCCTAGGCGCTGGATTAAGAATCATATCGTAGATCGGAAAAGGCTCAAGCCGGGCGATATCATTCTTGAAACGGCTGGCGGTACTTCTTCTCAGTCAACTGGAAGGAGCGCGCTCATAAAGCAAGCACTCTTTGAAGATAATCCAGGTTTCCCTATTCTCTGTGCGAGCTTCAGCCGACATTTGCGATTGCAACCAACATATTCACCTCTTTTCATCTACTATCTCCTTCAGACCTTGTATCACTCAGGATATATGGCGGTTTTTAATATCCAACATACTGGAGTCTCAAGGTTTCAATACACGTCCTTTAAGAATCACACGGAACTGCAGATCCCAGCTCTTCCAATCCAGAGGAAGATTGCTGCAGTGCTGTCGGCTTATGATGAGTCGATTCAAAACAACAAACGGCGCATCGCGCTGTTGGAAAACGTGGCAGAAGAAGTCTATCGCGAATGGTTCATCCGCCTCCGCTTCCCCGGTCACGACAAGGTGAAGGTCGTCAAGGGGGTGCCAGCAGGATGGCTGGTGGAGCCGTTCTCAGAACTCGTTGACGTAAATCCTTTGGAGCGCATCGACAGGGCTGAAGAACATCCCTTTGTGGGAATGGAGAACTTGTCTCTCACGTCAATGTTTTTCGCTCCGCATGAGACGAGGAAGGGTGGGCAAGGCGCAAAGTTTAGGAACCGTGATGTGTTGTTTCCGCGCATCACGCCATCAGTTGAAAATGGAAAACGCGGTTTCGTTATGACGCTCGAAGAAGGGCAGGTCGGTCTTGGTTCGACTGAATTCATAGTTCTGCGTGAAAAAATAATTTCCCCAGAGCACATTTACTTTCTGACGTGCTCGTCCGACTTTCGAAAGCACGCAGAACTAAGCATGATCGGCGCGTCGGGTCGGCAACGCGTTCAAGAGGATTGCTTTTCTTTTTTCCTGGTGAAGACGCCGCCTGCTGATATTCGGCGGCAGTTCTCGGACGTTGTTAGGCCACACTTCGATCAGATCCGCACTTTGTCTTGCCTGACTGACCGTTTGACGAAGATACGGGATCTTTTTCTTCCCCGATTAATTTCTGGCAGGCTCTCGGTCGACGACCTCCACATTCAGTTTTCGCCGGGCGTGGCGGAGGAAGTGAACTCCGAATCACCGGTCACAGCCAATGCCTAACTTCATTTCAGAAGACCAGATCGAACGGGCACTGGTGCAAAAGCTTGAGCAGTTGCATGGGTTCGATTCACTCAACTGCCATACCAAAGACCCAGAGGATATGAACGACAGATCGGGCCGCACCAATAAACGCGATGTCATACTGGTTGACCGCGTTAGGGAAGCTGCTGTCCGGCTGAACCCGACGATCCCGTCACAGGCCGTTGAGAACGCGTTGGAAAAACTCCTCTACCGGCGTCAAGCGATGACCCTTGTCGCCGCCAACCAGGACGTCTACAACCTCCTTCGCGACGGCATCCCGGTGGAGTTCGACGATTCCCAAGGCCAGAAGCAGAACGAACGAATGCGGCTGATTGACTTCAATGATACGGGACAAAACCGCTATCTGGCCGTCACACAGCTTTGGATAAAGGGCGAGCGCGGTTTCAGACGGACAGACGTGCTGCTTTACGTCAACGGCCTCCCGTTGGTCTTCATCGAATTGAAGAATTCCAATATAAAGCTCAAGGCCGCGTTTGACGACAACCTGACGACATACAAGAGGGAGATCCCTCAGCTTTTCCTGACTAATGCGTTTTGCGTTCTCACGAACGCCATTGAGACTAAGGTCGGTAGCATGACGGCAGAATGGGAGCACTTCTTTAACTGGCTCCGCGCCGACGACGAGAAAGAGAAAATTGACCGCGAGGCCATTAAGCAGAAGGGTACAAGCCTGGAGGGCGTCATCGCCGGGCTCTTTCCGCCACGGCGATTGCTGGATTACGTTGAGAACTTCATCCTCTATTACAAGGACAAAGACAAGATCATCGCCCAGAACCACCAGTTCATCGGCGTGAATCGCGCGTTCGACACTTTCCTTCGCCGCGAGGAGCTGAAGGGCAAGCTCGGCGTGTTCTGGCACACGCAGGGCTCTGGCAAAAGTTTCTCAATGATCTTCTACGTCCGCAAGATTTTCCGGAAGGAAACTGGCAATTTCACATTTGTCGTCGTGACGGACCGTGACGACCTGGACGGGCAGATCTACCGGAACTTTTTGCATACGAACACCGTCACCAAAGCTGAGGCCGCGCAGCCCAAGGACAGCGAGGAGATGCGAAAGTTTCTCGGGCAAAACAAGCGGCTGGTATTCACGCTCATCCAGAAGTTTCGCTGGGAAAAGGGCAAGGTCTACCCACTCCTGTCACCCCGTAGCGACATCATCGTGATTGTGGACGAGGCGCACCGCACCCAGTATAAGGATCTGGCAGAGAACATGCGCGCTGGTTTGAAGAACGCGCAGTTCATCGCATTTACCGGCACCCCTTTGTTGGGTAAAGAACGCAAGACCAACCAATGGTTCGGTGGTTACGTTTCAGAATACAATTTCCGGCAATCCATGGACGACGGCGCAACAGTGCCGCTGTTTTATAAGAAGCGGGTTCCGCAGGTTCTCATTCAAAACGACGATCTCACCGAGGAACTTGCCGAGATTTGCGAGGACGAGAACCTGGACGACGCGCAGCAGGCGAAGCTGGAAAACAAATTTGCGCAGGAAATCGAGGTTATCAAGCGGGACGACCGTCTCGATACGATCGCCGAGGACGTTGTTTGCCATTTCCCTCGGCGCGGCTACCTCGGTAAAGGGATGGTGGTATCGCTGGACAAGTTCACCGCAGTAAAGATGTATGACAAGGTCCAGCGCCTCTGGAAGGAGCAGATCAAAGAGCTTCGCGGCAAGATCAAAAACTCTGTAGACCATGGCGAAAAGAAGCTGCTCCAGAAGCAGCTCGATTACATGCGTTCTGTCGAGATGGCAGTTGTCGTGAGCGAAGAAGGCGACGAAGAAAAGAAATTCGCCAAACAGAAGCTCGACATCAAGCCTCACCGTGACCGGATGAACAAGCTGGACGAGCACGGACATGACATCGAATATAACTTCAAAGACCCGGAACATCCGTTGCAGCTTGTCTTCGTGTGCGCCATGTGGCTGACCGGGTTCGACGCGCCGACCCTTTCCACTCTGTACCTCGATAAGCCTATGAAGGACCATACGTTGATGCAAACCATCGCACGCGCGAACCGCGTGACGTCATGGAAAATCAACGACAAGGAGAAGAAGAACGGAGAGCTCATCGATTATTACAATGTCTTCCGGAACATGCGGAGGGCACTAAAGGATTACGCCCAGGGTCAGGAAGGGCAGGAGGGGCTGCCGGTCCAGGAAAAGGATGATCTCTTTAAGTTACTCGATGATGCTATCGCCCAGGGTATGGAATTCTGCGCCGGTATCGGCGTTGATCTCAAGGCCTTGCTGGAAAGCAAAGAGGTTTTCAGGAATGTCGGCGCCTTCGAGGACTACGCGAACACCATGTTAGCCAAAGACGAGT
>Ga0210387_10001900_pt1 | contig 15852 bp, 14 predicted proteins | sample IncBWC7OmetaG_FD_160108 | JGI IMG/M metagenome (GOLD analysis project Ga0210387, IMG submission 160108) | Forest soil microbial communities from Barre Woods Harvard Forest LTER site, Petersham, Massachusetts, United States - Inc-BW-C-7-O ...
TAATCCCTGTGATTCTCTCGGGGGGCGCGGGCACCCGGCTCTGGCCGTTGTCGCGCGAGATGTATCCGAAGCAGCTGCTCTCGCTCACCGGCAAGCAGACCATGCTGCAGGACACCGCCATGAGGCTGGCGGCGATTGCGGGCGCGATCCCGCCCATCGTGGTGTGCAACGAAGCACATCGCTTCACCGTCGCAGAGCAGCTTCACGCGCAGGGCATCCAGCCCTCGGCAATCCTGTTGGAGCCCTCGGGCCGCAATACCGCGCCCGCCGTCGCGCTCGCCGCGCTCAAAGCCTTGGAGATTGATCCAAACGCCACCCTGGTGGTGGCGCCGGCGGATCATGTGATTCGCGATGCGGGTAAATTCCAGCAAGCCGCGGGAGTCGCCGTGGCCCTGGCGCAGCATGACAAGCTCATCACCTTCGGCATCGTCGCCCATGCCCCGGAAACCGGCTACGGCTACATTCGCCGCGGCGAGGGAGCGGGGCCGGCCTATCCGGTGGCCCAATTTATCGAAAAACCGCCGCTCGACGTGGCGCAGCAATATGTCGCCACCGGTGATTATTACTGGAACAGCGGCATGTTCGTGTTCAAGGCAAGCCAATATCTTGCGGAACTGAGCAGCTTCGCGCCGGATATCCTGGCGGCCTGTACCGCGGCATTTCAAGGGGCCAAGACGGATTTGGATTTTGTGCGCATCGACAAGGCGGAATTCATCAAGTGCCGCAGCGAGTCGATCGACTACGCCGTGATGGAGAAGACCAAAGACGCGCTGGTGTTGCCGCTGGATGTCGGCTGGAGTGACGTGGGTTCCTGGTCCTCGCTATTCGATGTGCTTCCCGCGGACGAAGAGGGCAATGTGCTGCAGGGTGATGTCATGATCCACGACACGCATGATTGCTACGTGCACTCCACCAGCCGCTTGGTGGCGGCCGTCGGCATGGAAGATCACATCATCGTCGAGACCAAGGATGCGATTTTGGTCGCGCCCAAGGATCGCGTGCAGGACGTGAAGGATCTGGTCGCCAAGATCAAGAAAACGGGCCGCACCGAGTCGTCGCTGCATCGTGAGGTTTTCAGGCCCTGGGGCAGCTACGACAGCATCGATAGCGGCGATCGCTTCCAGGTGAAGCGCCTTTCAGTGAAGCCGGGCGGTGTGCTGTCGCTGCAAATGCATCACCATCGCGCGGAGCATTGGATTGTGGTGCAGGGTGCGGCGCGCATCACGCGCAATGATGAGACCTTCTTGCTCGCGGAGAACGAATCCACGTACATTCCCGTTGGCGCCACGCATCGCATCGAGAATCCCGGCAAGGTGCCTCTGCACATCATCGAAGTGCAGTCGGGCTCCTATCTGGGCGAAGACGATATCGTGCGCTTCGAGGACAACTACGGTCGCAAGGGAACCAACACGTGAATTCGATCACGTGCTTCAAGGCTTACGATTTGCGCGGCCGCATTCCCAACGAACTGAACGATGATGTGGCCTATCGGGTTGCTCGCGGCTACGCGCAATTCCTGCATCCCAAGCGGATCGTGGTCGGTCGCGACATCCGCCTGAGCAGCGCTGCGCTCGCTGATGCGGTGTGCAAGGGATTGACCGACAGTGGCGTGGATGTGTATGACATCGGTGTGTGCGGCACGGAAGGGGTCTATTTCGCCACATTCGACGGCGGCTACGATGGCGGCATCATGATCACGGCAAGCCACAATCCGCCCGACTACAATGGTATGAAGTTCGTGCGCGAGCAATCCAAGCCGATCAGCGGCGATAATGGTCTCGCGGAAATTCGCGGTTTTGCGGAGCGTGGTGCATTCGCTGACGCAACGCGCTCAGGAATTCGTCACCGCATCGATATCACCGAGGCTTATGTCCGTCACCTGTTGTCTTACGTTGATTTGCCGGCGTTAAAGCCGCTGAAAATAGTGGTGAATGCCGGCAACGGCGGCGCCGGGCTCATTGTCGACAAGCTTGAACCGCATCTGCCGTTCGAGTTCATCAAAGTTCATCATCAGCCTGACGGTCATTTCCCGAATGGAATCCCCAATCCGATGCTGGAGGAGAACCGCAGGCCCACAGCGGAGGCTATCGCTTCGCACCACGCCGATTTTGGCATTGCCTGGGACGGGGACTTCGACCGATGCTTCCTGTTCGATGAGCGGGGCGCATTTATCGAGGGGTACTACATCGTGGGCCTGCTCGCCTCGATACTGCTGCGCGGGCAAACGGGGGGCAAAGTCGTGCACGATCCGCGCCTCACCTGGAATACGATTGAAATTGTGAAAGCAGGCGGCGGTGCAGCCGTTCTCTCTAAATCCGGCCATGCCTTCATCAAACAGCGCATGCGCGAGGTGGACGGCGTTTATGGCGGCGAAATGAGCGCGCACCACTATTTTCGCCGCTTTGCCTATTGCGACAGCGGCATGATCCCTTGGTTGGTGGTCGCGCAAATCCTGTCCGAGTCGGGGCAAAAACTCTCCGCCTTGGTGGGCGAGCGAATCGGCCTGTTTCCCGTCAGCGGCGAATTGAACTATCGCGTCCCCGACGCCAAAGCCGCGATCGCGGCATTCGAGCAGCGCTACGCGCCGCAGGCGATTGCGCTCGATCGTACCGATGGGGTCTCTTTCGAATTTCCGGAATGGCGCTTCAACTTGCGCACCTCGAATACCGAACCGCTGATACGCTTGAATGTCGAGGCACGCGGCTCCGTTACGCTCATGCAGGCCAAGACCGCGGAGCTGCTCGGACTGCTCAAATCCCAAGGCGCGGTTGCCGCGGACCACTGAAAGCAGTGCGCAGCCCCAAACTCAGCGTCGTCATTCCGGTCTACAACGAAGAGGCGGTGCTGCCCAGTCTGTTCGCTCGATTGTATCCGTCGCTCGACGCGCTGCAGATTCCGTACGAAATCGTGTTCGTCAATGATGGCAGTAAGGATCGTTCCGTGGCGCTGCTTCGGCAGCAATTCACCGAGCGTCCGCGCGAGACGCGGGTCGTGTTATTTCATGCGAATTTTGGCCAGCATTCGGCGGTGATGGCGGGTCTGGCCTACGCGCGCGGCGAATACGTGATCACCTTGGATGCGGATTTGCAAAATCCCCCGGAAGAGATCGGCAAATTGGTCGGCATGCTCGATCAAGGTTACGACTATGTGGGCACGATCCGCCAGCAGCGGCAGGATTCGCTGTGGCGGCGCACTTTTTCCAAGGCCATCAACAAGATCCGAGAATGGATCACCCCGGTGCGCATCACCGATCAGGGCTGCATGATGCGCGGCTATGCCCGTTCGGTGGTGACCGCGCTCAATCAAACGCGCGAGGTGAATACTTTCATACCCGCGTTGGCGTCGATTTATGCGATGAACCCGATCGAAGTGCCGATTGCGCACGAGGAACGTCATGCGGGAAAGTCGAAATATTCGATGTACAGCTTGATCCGCCTGAATTTTGATCTGATTACCGGATTCTCCGTGGTTCCCCTGCAGCTATTTTCGATGGTCGGCATGGCGGTATCGCTGTTATCTGCGCTGTTCTTCGTCTACCTGATCGTGCGCCGCTTCACCGTGGGCGCCGAGGCCGAGGGTCTGTTCACGCTGTTCGGCATCGTGTTTTTCTTCATCGGCTTGGCGCTCTTTGGTATCGGTCTGCTCGGCGAATATGTCGGGCGTATTTATGCGCAAGTCCGCGAGAGGCCGCGTTACATCGTCGAGGCGGTCCTGGAGCAGGACGCAGATCCCAATAGGGCCATGCCGGGCTTGGTCATGTCGCGTCGGATCACGGATCCTTCCGTACCGTGACCAGTGCGGTGGTATTCGCCTACAGCGAGGTCGGTGTGCGCTGTGTGCGCGAGCTATTGGCTCAGGGAGTCGGCATTGCCCTGCTCTTCAGCCATGCCGATGATCCCAACGAAAATCAGTGGTTTGGCAGTGTGCAGCGATTGGCTGAAATACACGGGCTGAACATCGTGACGCCGGATTCGCCCAACACGGCGGAATGGATTGCCAAGGGTGCGGCCACGAAGCCCGATTTCATATTTTCCTTTTACTATCGTTACATGCTGGACAAGGCTTGGCTGGCGGTGCCGCGGTACGGCGCGCTCAACATTCACGGATCGCTGCTGCCGAAGTATCGAGGGCGAGCGCCGGTCCACTGGGCCATCATCCACGGCGAATCCACCACCGGCGCTAGCCTGCACTACATGGTGGAAAAGCCGGATGCGGGGGCGTTGGTGGATCAAGAAGCGGTGCCCATATTGGAAAATGACACGGCCCTGGATGTGTCGATCAAGGTCGCCGCGGCAGCCGAAACTGTGCTGCGTCGCAGCCTGCCGAAATTGATCGCCGGCACCGCCTCCGCGAGAGCTCTGGACCTGACGCAAGGTTCCTATTTCGGCCGCCGCCGTCCCGAAGACGGGCGCATCGACTGGCGATGCGGCGCGCGCGCAGTACATGACCTGGTTCGTGCCGTCGCACCGCCATTCCCCGGGGCTTTTACCGATATTAACGGGTATAGACTCGGCATTCTCGCGACTCGCCTGGATGCGCGCCCCGTGAAGTACCCCGGCCGAACACCTTGCCTATACTCATCGGACGGCGCCTGGTACGCCGACTGCGTCGACGGGCGCCGCCTTAAGATTTTGCAATTGACCGCCAATGGCGAGCCTGTGGCCCACAATACCGTGCCGCCGGCACTGGCCCACCAGCCGCTGGCGCTTAGCTAGCGCCTAATCCAGGGGTTTATTTTGAAAAACGTTCTGATTCTCGGGGTCAATGGATTCATCGGCCATCACTTGAGCAAGTACATCCTTGAGCATACCGATTGGCATATTTACGGCATGGACCTGCAGTCGGAGCGCGTCGGCACGTTGCTCAGCAATCCGCGCTTTCATTTCGTGGAAGGCGATATCACCATCAACTTGGAGTGGGTTGAATATCATGTGCGCAAGTGCGATGTGATTCTGCCCTTGGTCGCCATTGCGACGCCTGCCACGTACGTTCGCGAGCCGCTGCGGGTTTTCGAGTTGGACTTCGAGGCCAACTTGCCCATCATCCGCCACTGCGTGAAGTACAAGAAGCGCGTGGTGTTTCCGTCGACGTCGGAAGTATACGGCGCCAGCCGCGACAAGGAATTCGATCCCGAGACCTCCGAGTTGGTGTTGGGTCCCATTCACAAGCAGCGCTGGATTTATTCCTGCGTGAAGCAGCTCCTGGACCGCATCATTTGGGCCTACGGCCAACAGGGATTGCAATTCACTTTATTTCGGCCTTTCAACTGGATCGGATCCGGACTCGACAGCATGGACGATCCCAAAGAGGGCAGCTCGCGGGTGTTGACGCAGTTCTTGGGCCACATCGTGCGCGGCGAGCCGATCAAGCTGGTGGACGGCGGCACGCAAACTCGAGCCTTCACCTTCATCGACGACGCGGTCGAGTGTCTGACCACCATCATCGACAATCCGAACGGCATCGCCGACGGCAAGATCTACAATATCGGCAACCCGTACAACTCGTACTCGATTCGCAAGCTGGCGGAAATGATGTTGGAAATTGCCGTGTCCCGCCCCGAATACGCGCCCACGGCGCGCAATACCAAGCTGATCGACGTTTCCGCGCTCGATTACTACGGCAAGGGCTACGCGGACATTCCGGCGCGCCTGCCCTCGATCAAAAACACCACCGCGGAACTTGGCTGGACGCCGAAGACCGACATGCGTGCGGCGCTTAAGGCGATATTCGATTCCTACGCTCACGCCTTGCCCTCTGCTTCCGCCTTGTTGTCGCGCGATGCTTAAAGACACACGCATCGGCCTCAAGGTCGATGTGGATACCTTGCGCGGAACCCGCGAAGGCGTACCCCGGCTCGCCGCGTTGTTCAAGAAGCTCGCCGTCGATGCCACCTTTTATTTTTCCGTGGGCCCCGATCACACCGGGCGTGCCATACGCCGCGTATTTCGCAAGGGGTTTGCGCAAAAGGTGGCGCGCACCTCGGTGCTGAAACACTACGGGCTGAAAACCCTGCTGTACGGCGTGTTGCTCCCGGGCCCCGACATCGGCCGCAAAGCCGGCACCGTCATGCGCAGCGTGCACGATGCCGGCTTCGAGGTGGGACTGCACACCTTCGATCATGTGCGCTGGCAAGACCACGTCGCCGGCGCTTCGGAGGCTTGGACGAGGATCGAGTTCGAACGCGGCATGAGCGCCTTTGAGCGGGTATTCGGATTTTTTCCGAAATCGCACGCCGCCGCCGGCTGGCAAATCAACGCGCATGCACTGGAACTCGAGCGTGAATACGGCTTAGGCTACGCCAGCGATACCCGCGGCTATGCGCCCTTTTGGCCGATGCTCAAAGCAGAGCGCAGCACCTGTCCGCAATTGCCGACCACGTTGCCCACTTTCGATGAGTTGCTGGGGCGCGATGGCATTGATGAATCAAACATCGCCGATGCGGTGTTTCGGCTGTCGGAGAACAACGCCGGTGCGAGCGGTGAGAATCTGCAGGTGTTTACGCTGCATGCAGAGCTCGAGGGCATGCTGTTGCTGGGCGCATTCGAATCGCTGCTCAGAAAGTGGCAGGCGGCCGGCGTCAAGATCACGCGCATGGCGGGGATTCGCGAGCTCGCCGTCCAAAGGCTGCTGCCCGATCAGACCGTGATCATGGGCGAGGTTGCGGGGCGCTCAGGGCTGCTCGCCGTTCAACCCGCGCGGGCGGGTGCGGCGTGAGCCAAACGATTGACCTCAAGGTTCACGAGCGCTGGCTGTACGGGGGTCTCGCGGTGCTGCTGGTCGTGGTATGGCTCGCGACATTGGCGAACCGGCCGCTTTTCAATCCCGACGAGGGGCGATACGCCGAGATCCCGCGGGAGATGTTGAGCGGCGGTGATTGGGTGATCCCGCACTTGAATGGCTTGGACTACATCGAGAAGCCGCCGCTGCAGTACTGGGCGACCGCCTGGATGTATCGGTTCTTCGGCGTGAGCGAGTTCTCCGCGCGGCTTTATACCGCCCTCACAGCGCTCGGCACAGTGGCTCTGGTTGGGTTGCTGGGGACTCAGATCTGGGGCCGGGAAACAGGCTGGCGCGCCGCAGCGGTGTTGTCCGGCATGATCATGGTTATCGTCCTGGGTCAGTTGATCACGCTGGACATGAGCCTGACGTTTTACATGACGGCCAGCCTCACGGGATTTTTGCTGGCGCAGCGGCCGGGAGAAGCCGGCCTGAAGTGGATGCTGATGGCATGGATCGGCGCCGCCTTGGGCGTGCTCACCAAGGGTCTCGTGGCTGCGGCCATTCCGGCGGCGGTGCTGATCATCTACAGCCTGTGCCGGCGCGATGTCGCGCCCTGGCTCCGCTTGAGGTGGTCTTGGGGTTTGCCGCTGTTTTTAGCGATTGCGGTGCCCTGGCACTGGCTGGCGGCATTGAGGCTTGGTGATTTCCTGCAGTTTTTCTTCGTGCACGAGCATTTCGCGCGCTACTTGACCCCTATCGCGGATCGCCAGGAACCTTGGTGGTTCTTCGGGATGGTGTTCTTGATAGGCACGATCCCGTGGACCATGCCGGCGCTGCGGGTGTTGGTGGGCGGCTGGCGCGACCGCGCCTTGAATGCGCAATTCAGCCCGGCCTTTTTTCTGTGGCTCTGGGTGCTCTTCGTCTGCGTGTTTTTTTCGCTGTCGGATTCGAAACTCATGCCCTATATCTTGCCCGCGATGCCGGCGCTGGCGGTTTTGATCGCGGCGCTGCCCATCGCGACCTTGAAGCGGGATTTTTTGATCACGTCGATTTTGACCGCCATCGTCGGTCTGGCGTTGGGCATCGCGAGCTTCTATCTGCCGGTTCTGGTCCCGGCATCGGCCAACGGCCCCTACTTCCTTCTGCTCGCGAAGCCTCTGCGGGAAGTCGCGGCCCTGCTGCTGGTGTCGGGTGTGTACGTGTTGATCCAAGGAGCTCGCGACGCGACCCGTGCCGGGGTATTCCTGGGTGTGGGCTGGTGCCTTGCGGGGTTGCTGCTGATGAGGACCGCCACGCTGCTGGCGCCGATTTATTCCGGGATTGATCTGGCCAAGGCGTTGCCGGCGGCCGATGGCGACGCGCCGCTCTACAGCGTGCGCACTTACGATCAGTCCCTGACGTTTTATTTGCAGCGAACGGTCATGTTGGTCGGGTATCGTGGTGAGCTTGACTATGGATTGCGCAAGGCGCCGAGCGGCGAGATCGCCGATGTCGATGAATTTCTTCGGCTTTGGGATTCGCAAACTCGCGGCTATGCGGTGATGGACAAGCGGACATTCAACAACTTCAAGGAGCGTGGCGTGCCCATGCGAACGGTCGGTCAGAATGTGGGTCAGGTGATGGTGGCGCGGCAATGAGCGTCATGACGTGGGTGCTGATCTTGACGGGTGTGGGGCTGAACGCGGCCGCACAACTGCTGCTGAAAGTGGCCACCAAGCCCTTGGCGCAGTTCAGCGTATTCAACGCCGATACCTTGAACAGCAGTGTGTTCATTCTGTTCAAGAGCCTGCCGTTCTGGACCGGCATGCTGTGCTACGCCGCCAGTGTGTGCGTGTGGGTCGCCGCCTTGACCAAGGCGCCGGTCAGTACGGCGTATCCGATGTTGTCCTTGGGCTACGTGGTGGTGGCCGCCGTGTCGGTGGCGTGGCTGGGGGAGACGCTCACGCCGGCAAAGGTGCTGGGGATCGCGCTGATCTGCGCCGGCGTCGTGCTGGTGTCGCGGAGTGCTGCATGAAACCGTTCCTGCCCTTTGCGCGCCCCTCGATCGATGAACAAAGCATTGCCGCTGTTGCGGAGGTTTTCCGGTCGGGTCAATTGGCGAGCGGTCCCAAGGTGGCCGCCTTTGAAGCGGCTCTGGCCGCATACCTCGGCGGCAACCGGCTGGTGCGGGTCATGACCTCAGCCACGGCCGGCCTGGAGATGGCGCTCGAGGTTGCCGGCGTTGGGGCCGGTGACGAGGTCATCGTACCGGCGATGAGTTTCGCCGCGAGCGCGAATGTCATCGCGCGCTTGCGCGCCAAGCCCGTGTTTGTCGATATCGAGCTGCATACCCGCAACATCGATTTGAATCGCGTGCGCGCCGCGATCACGCCCAAGACGCGAGCCATCATGCCGGTGCACTTTGCTGGACTGCCGGTGGACATGGACGGGCTCTACGGTCTCGCTGCGGAACATGGCCTGCGCGTGGTAGAGGATGCGGCGCATGCCATCGGGTCGAAATACAACGGCAAGCCGATCGGTAGTTTCGGGGATCTGGTGGTGTTCAGTTTTCACCCAAACAAGAACATGACCACCATCGAAGGCGGTGCCATTTCCACCGGAGATGCCCTGGCGGCGGAGCTTCTGGAGCAGTACCGCTTTCACGGCATCAAGAAGAACGCGGCCGGCGAGGTCGACGTGATGTTTCCGGGAGCCAAGAGCAATCTTACCGACGTGGCGGCGCAAGTCGGCATCGACCAACTACGGCGCTTGGATGGATTTAACGCGCGCAGGCTTGATCTTGCCGGCCGATATTTCGACGCGTTCAAGGACTTCACCGGCGTCGTGCTGCCGGCACGAGGTGATTCGGGGCATAGCTGGCATATGTTTCAAGTGCTGATCGATTTCGCCGCGCGCGGCATGACTCGCGCCGGATTCCAGAAGGCAATGGCAGATCGAGGGATCGGCATCGGCGTGCACTATCCGAGCATTCCCAGCCTCAAATTTTACCGTGAGGCGGGTTATCGAGATGAGGACACGCCGGTTGCCGCGAGGGTGGGTCGCGAGACCGTCACCTTGCCGCTGTTTCCCGCGATGACCGACCAGGATGTCGGCCGCGTCGTCGGTGAGATCAGAGAAGTATTGAAATAGCGACCGACATCGTTGGCGGCGTCCACGCTGCAGACAAATCGACATTCATTTTTGAGGCAATTCTCAGCTTATTGCCCGCAAAGCGAGGATGGCGCAGACTGCCCACCGAGCTGATTGAGCTCCAAAGGAATTCTTACCATGAAGCGTCTAATGATTCTTGCCGTGAGCAGTGCGGCACTCGCCGCGCCCTTGTACGCGGCACTGGCCCCGGGCGTTCAGGCACCGGATTTCACCACCCAGGCAACTCTCGCCGGCAAGCCATTTACGTTCTCTTTGGCCTCCGCGCTGAAGACGGGTCCCGTGGTTCTGTATTTTTATCCGGCGGCGTTCACCACCGGCTGCACCATCGAGGCGCACAATTTTGCCGAGGCCACCGATAAGTTCAAGGCTTTGGGCGCGACAGTGATCGGCGTCTCGCATGACAATATCGACACGCTCAACAAATTCTCGGTGAGCGAATGCCGCAACAAGTTCGCGGTGGCCGCCGATGCGGATCAGAAAATCACCAAGGACTACGATGCGATACTGCAGCAAAAGCCCGAGTATGCCAATCGCACCTCCTACGTGATCGCGCCCACCGGCAAGATCATCTATGAATACACGGCAATGAATCCCGACAAACATGTCGAGAACACCATGGCCGCCGTCGAGAAGTGGAAGGCGGAACACAAGTCGTAATCGTCAAGTCATAGTCGATCAGTCCGATTAGCGGGCCGGCCATGGCCGGCCCGGCTTTCAGCGCTGGCTCATAAAAGACAGCACGGCGGCCGCGCATTCCTGAGGACAGGTCTGCAGCAACAAATGCGGCCCATCGATGTCAACCCGCTGCGCGTGCGCGATGCCGCGCAGAATCGTCAAGGTGGCGGCTTTCGAGACCACCCGATCGCGCGTCGCGCACAATACCAATGTCGGTGCCGAAATATGGACCAGGGCTGCGGTTTCATCCACGGCAAGCAATGCGGCAATGCGATGCCGAACCACCGCGGCCGATACGCCGGCCATCGCCCGCTCCGATTGTCGCGGCGCACGATTCGGCGAAGCTGATCCCCACATCAGAGGCGCGCGCACCCACCGAGGCAGGGACTTGAGCGGCAAAAACTTGGCCAGCGGCCGCGCCCAAGTGCCCGCCCAGGGGTAGGGGTTGCTGGCAAAGGTGACGCACAAGATAAGACCCACCAGCGAGGCAGGCCGGCGCGCCGCGATGCGAATCGCGAGCGGCCCGGAAAAAGATTCACCCAACAGGACAAACGGCCGATCGGTGGGCAACGCGGCGGTGACCAGCATCTCCAATTCGTCGTAGTTCATCGGGACATCTTTGGGATAGGCCACGACGAGCGTGCTGATGTTCAGGTCTAAGACCCTAAAGAACTCGGTAAATAATTTGCCGGTGCCATCCAGCCCCGGCAATAAAACCAGGACCGGCCTTGGGGCGCTAACGGCAAGCCGATCCGGAGTAGAATCCATCAAAAATCACCTCGCCAAAATCAGGGGTTTCGCATGACCGACGCCATCGCCTTCTACCACAACCCGCAATCGCGGGGCCGGATTGTGCATTGGATGCTCGAGGAGGTGAAAGTGCCTTACGAAATCAAAGTCGTGGATTTCGACAAGAAAGAACACAAATCGCCCGACTTTCTGGCGATCAATCCCATGGGAAAAATTCCCGCCATCGTCCATCGCGGCACGGTGGTCACGGAGTGCGCCGCCATTTGCGCCTATCTCGCCGACGCTTTTCCGTCAGCAGGCCTTGCGCCGGCCCTCGACGATCCCAAACGAGGAACTTATCTGCGCTGGCTATTCTTCGGGGCGGGTTGTGTGGAACCAGCGATCATCGACCACATGTTCTCCCGACCGCCGCCAAGCCGGCCCACGGCCATGGGCTATGGCAATTACGCCGACACACTGAACACCTTGGAGAAGGCGGTCAGTCCCGGGCCTTTCATTCTCGGCGAGCGATTCAGCGCAGCAGATGTGTACGTAGGCTCAGCCATCGGCTGGGGCCTGGCCATGAAAGCCATCGAGCCGCGGCCTGCGTTCGGTGCGTATCTGGGACACGTGAGCCAGCGACCTGCCTATCAGCGCGCAGTGGCGCAGAGCGAAGCATTGACGCCCAAGAAGCCTTCTTGAGCGACGTGTGGCCACAGTGGACACGATAGGTCTACAAAGGTAGAATTCTATCTACCAAGGTAGATATATGGCACTTAACATTAAAGACCCGGAAGCGCACAAGCTGGCACGAAGAATCACGGAGCAAACCGGTGAAACCATGACGCGCGCGGTCACTGAAGCGCTGCGCGAACGGCTTTCCCGCCTAAATAATTCCCGAAGGTCTAAGAGCACAGCAGAAGACCTGCTCGCGATTGGACGCCGCTGCGCTGCCACGCTCAAACGGAAGCCTATGGATCACGCCGCGCTCTTATATGACGAGCAAGGATTGCCTCGATGATAATCGATACGTCCGCGATTATTGCCGTTCTCTTCAGTCAGGATGACGCAAAATTTTACGCTGATGCAATCGCCCAGTCCGATTCTCGCCGAATGTCAGCGGCTACCTTTGTTGAGACTGCAATCGTTGTTGAAACTCAGACAAAGATCAGTGGTAGCCGGCAGCTCGACGCTTTTCTGCGAAAGGCAGACATCGCGATCGAGCCGGTCACCGAAGAACACGCGCATCTCGCGAGGCAAGCATTCAGTGACTTTGGCAAAGGCAGACATCCTGCGGGGCTCAATTACGGCGATTGCTTTTCCTATGCCCTCGCGAAAGCAACAGGCGAACCTCTGCTATTTAAAGGCAAAGATTTCTCCAAAACTGATCTGGTCGCCGCGGAATAATTTCCGCGCGTCGTAGGCGCGCAGCCTACTCATGCGCTCGCGGCGTGAGTAGTTTAGCGATCAACGAAGTCCACCCCAATTGATGCGATGCGCCGATGCCGCGGCCGGTGTCGCCATGGAAATATTCATAGAACGGAATGCAATCCCGATAATTCGGGTCCATTTGCAGTTGCGGCTGATGCCGCAGCACCGGCCGCTCACCCCTTTCGTCCTTCAAGAATATGCGCGATAGCCGATGCGACAGTTCGGCCGCCACTTGGGCGAGCGTCAAAAAATGTCCCGATCCGGTTGGGCATTCCACTTTGAAATCATTTCCGTAGTAATGATGAAACTTCTGCAGCGACTCAATGATGAGGAAGTTCAGCGGAAACCAAATGGGTCCGCGCCAATTGGAATTACCGCCGAACTGCCTGGAATCCGATTCCCCCGGGGTATAGCGCACTGACTCGTCGACGTGCCCCACCTGCAACTTGAAAGGCTGCTCCAAATGCGCCTTGGAGAGGGCTCGAACGCCGTAATCGGAAAGAAATTCAGTTTCATCCAACATGCGTTTCAAGAGTTTTTTCATGCGGTGGCCGCGCAGCAGCGACAACAGCCGGCGCTCGCCGCGCCCCGGCGACTGCCAATGCGACACCAGGCTGGCCAGATCGGGCCGATGCATCAGAAACCATTCCAAGCGGCGCCGGAAACCCGGCAGCCTTTCCAACAGCTCGGGTTCCAAGGTTTCCACCGCAAAAAGCGGTATCAACCCCACCACGGAACGAATGCGCAAGCGCACCCGCTGATTGTTCGGCAGGCACAGGACGTCGTAAAAGAACTGATCCTCATCGTCCCATAGACCGATGTCGTCGCTGAACATGCAGCTCATCGCTGAGGCGATGTTCAGGAAGTGCTCAAAGAATTTGCTCGCGATGTCCTCGTACACATGGTTGTGCTCGGCGAGTTCCAGGGCGATGCGCATCAGGTTCAGCGCATACATCGCCATCCAACTGGTGCCGTCCGATTGATTGATGTACCCGCCGGTGGGCAGCTGCGCGCTGCGGTCGAATACACCGATATTGTCGAGACCTAAGAATCCACCCTGGAAAATGTTGCGCCCCAGCGTGTCCTTGCGGTTGACCCACCAGGTGAAGTTCAGCATCAACTTGTGAAATACGCGCTCAAGAAATTCCAAATCGCCCTTGCCGGCATTTTGTTTGCGGTCTATTTGGTACACGCGCCAGGTTGCCCACGCATGCACCGGCGGATTCACGTCACTGAATGCCCATTCGTAGGCCGGGATCTGACCGTTGGGGTGCATGTACCATTCACGGGTAAGCAGGACGAGTTGATGCTTCGCGAAATGCGCGTCGATCAGCGCGAACGGGATGCAATGAAACGCCAAATCCCAGGAGGCGTACCACGGATATTCCCACTTGTCGGGCATCGAGAGAATGTCGGCGTTATTCAGGTTGCGCCAATCGCTGTTGCGTCCGTGAAGGTGCTCCTCCGACGGTTTTGGCTGCGCGGGGTCACCCTTGAGCCAGCGCGGTATGTCGAGGTAGTAGAATTGCTTGCTCCAAATCAACCCGGCAAATGCCTGGCGCTGCACGACACGCTCGTCGGCCGAACTCATATCCTTTTGCAGGTCCGCATAGTAGGCATCTGCTTCGCGGCGCCGCTCGTCCAGCCCGCTTTCGAAATCCTTGAACGGCGTCCTCACCGTGCGGCGGGCCAGGCGCAGCCGCAGTTCCAGTTTTCCGCCGCTCGGGATGGTTGATTGATACCACACCCCAGCCTTGCTGCCGGTGCGCTTCGGGTTCACCCGATCGCGGCGACCGCCGACGATGTACTCGTGAAATGCGTCCTTGAAATACCCGGCCGTCCCGTAGTTCCACAGTTTTTGGGCATTCGTTTCATTTTCCGTATACAGAACTTCAGGGTCGCCGTCGAAATATAAGTGGCTCACGCCGAGTGCAGCAGGCTCGACGGCAATTGCACGGTGCCCGGCATCTCTTAGTTCCGGCCTCTCGCAACCGGGCTCCCAACTCCACGTGTTGCGCAACACCAGTTGTGGGATCAGGTGCAGCGTCGCGGTCGGACCGCGGTTCCACGCGGTGATCTTCATGAGAATGTCGCCCGGTTCGACCTGGGCATACTCCACAAACACATCGAAATAACGATCCTCGGCGAACACGCCCGTGTCCAGCAGTTCGTATTCAGGAACATCGGTTCCGCGCCGCGCATTCTCCGCGACCAGGTCGGCGTAGGGAAATGCTCGATGCGGATATTTATAGAGCATCTTCAAGTAGGAGTGCGTCGGCGTTGCATCCAGGTAAAAATAATGCTCTTTCACGTCCTCGCCGTGATTGCCCTCGGCGTTGGTCAGGCCGAACAAGCGCTCTTTCAAAATGGGGTCGGCGCCATTCCACAGACCCAGGGACAAACAGACCAGCTGCTCGGCGTCGGAAATACCGGCAATGCCGTCTTCACCCCACCGATACGCACGGCTGCGCGCGTGATCATGCGGGAAATATTCCCAGGCCGTGCCGCCGGGACTGTAGTCTTCCCGCACCGTGCCCCATTGGCGCTCGCTCAAGTAGGGCCCCCAGTGCTTCCAACCGTCGGGACCCAGCACATTGGCCAGCAGACGCTCTCGCTCCGTGTTCATTGAGTCATTCCTTCAAGCCTTCGAGATTTTGCGTTCGAGGTAGATCCATGCGCGGAGGATCTCAGCGACGCTCCAGGCCTGCGCGAAACAGCCGCGCGCGGTGTGGGGCGCGTCGCCATCGAATATCTCGCTGACCGTGCCGAGACAGGCGCTGTTCACATGCTCGGCGACCGGGTCGAGCAGCGACTGCGCCAGACGAGCATCGCCAAAAACTCGAAAATGCGCGCGGGCGAAGGGTCCGAGCAGCCAGCCCCAAACCGTGCCCATGTGGTAGGCGGCATCGCGCTGATAGGGATTGCCGGCGTAATGCCCGACATAGCCTTGGCCGGTCGAACTTAAGCTGCGCAGCCCATAGCTGGTGAGAAGCTCTTGGCCACAGCGGTCAACCACTGCGCGCATCTGCGCCGCGGGTAGCGCGCAGTAGGGCAGGGAAATCGCCAGGATTTGGTTGGGTCTGACCCGATCATCCCGTGCGTCCGTACCCTCGACATCGATGACGTCGTAAAGGCAGGCGCGTTCCT
>Ga0210387_10001903_pt1 | contig 15847 bp, 20 predicted proteins | sample IncBWC7OmetaG_FD_160108 | JGI IMG/M metagenome (GOLD analysis project Ga0210387, IMG submission 160108) | Forest soil microbial communities from Barre Woods Harvard Forest LTER site, Petersham, Massachusetts, United States - Inc-BW-C-7-O ...
TGATCGGCGAGCTTGCGCATTTCCTCATCACCCTCGGATGCAATTGCGATCACTCGCGCGGACTGCCGTTTGAACCCTTTGATATTCGCAACGTTCTTCTCATAACGCAGCACTGATCCCTGATCGTTGCGATCGCAGGTGACAACGATGACAACCGGCAGATTCTCATCGATCATCGCATTCGGGCCGTGCTTGGTTTCTCCCGTGGGATAGCCCTCGGCATGGACGTAGGAAACTTCTTTCAACTTGAGCGCGCCGTCCATAGCCACAGGATAGTGAATGGCACGCCCGAGGAACAGAAAATCTCCCACTTGATGATACTGGTCAGCGAGTATTTTGCAATCAGGCGCGGATTCAAGCACGATCTCGGTTTTGGCAGAAAGTTCCAGCAGTTCGCGAATATACCGCTGCACCTGCTCTTTCGTGAGCTTGCCGCGCACCTGGCCAAGATAGACCGCGAACAGAAACAATACTGCCATCTGCGCCGTGAATGCTTTCGTGGAAGCGATGCTGATCTCAGGTCCGGCATGCGTGTAAAGCACGCCGTCCGCCTCGCGCGCGATTGTCGAATCCATCACATTGGAGATTGCGATGGTGCGCGAACCCTTGGCCTTGGCTTCACGCTGGGCTGCGCTGGTATCGGCCGTCTCCCCGGATTGCGTGATCACGATGGTGAGCTCGTTACGGCAAATTAGCGGATTTCGATATTCGAATTCACTGGCGTAGTCCACATCCACGGGCACGTTTGCCAGGTCCTGAATCATGAACTGTCCGGCCATGCCGGCATGGCGACTGGTTCCTGAGGCCACGATGTTAATCCGCTGTAGGGAACAGAGTTCGTCCACGGTGATGCGCACGTCGTCCAGACTGACCAATCCTTCTCCGAGCGAGACGCGAGGCGCGATCGTGTCGCGCAATCCCTGCGGCTGCTCGAAAATCTCCTTTAGCATGTGATGGGGGAATCCGCCCTTGTCTGCCATCCTGTCTCCTAAGTTCCTACTAAGCTTCAGCCACATCGCCGCGAACGATTGTGTTTCTCACTTCGCCGCTGGGACTCAACACAACGAAATCGGCTTGGGCGCCAGCCTCAAGCTTGCCCCGATTCCCCAACCCAACCACCCGCGCGGGATTGAGCGTGGCCAAACGGAGCGCCTGTTGCAGATCCCAGTGAGCGAACTGCATCACATTGCGCACCGCGCGATCCATGGTTAACACGCTGCCCGCCAACTTGCCGTCCAGGAGGCAGCGGCCGTCTTTCACTTCCACTTCGAATGTGCCGAGACGATAGCGTCCCTCCGGCATGCCAGTAGCAGAGATCGCGTCTGTGATCAGCACTGCGCCATCGGCGCCTTTGGCTTTCAGAAATAACTCGACGATCGCGGGATCGAGATGAATTCCGTCGGCGATGATATCGGCGGAAAGCCGCGAGTCCGTGAGTACTTCGCCGATAATTCCCGGTTCACGGTGGTCCAGTGGCCGCATCGCATTAAACGTATGGGTGGCATGCCGCGCGCCGGCAGCCACGGCGGCGCGCGTCGAATTCATATCACCATCGGAATGTCCCAGGCTGACGCAGACCCCCCGTCGCGCGGCCTCCGCGATCACCTCCCGTGCGCCTTCCAGTTCGGGCGCAATGGTCATGACGCGAATGTGCCCACGAGCCGCCTGCCAGAAGCGGTCGAAGGTTGGCAGGGTCGGCGGCAGCAGGTTCGCTGGCGGATGCGCGCCGCGGCGAACGTGACTGAGGAAAGGGCCCTCCAAATGGATGCCAAGGGGCTGGGCTCTTTTCGCGTACGAGCCATCGTCCCGCGACGCACTCTCAACCGCGTCCGCCAAGCGGTCGAGCGCGGACCAGGTTTGATCGAGCGGTGCGGTCACGGTCGTCGGAAAGTAACTGGTCACACCGTGTTTGAAAAGCAGTTGCTCAACGGCAGCTAATCCCGACGCATCAGCCTCCATCAAATCGTGTCCCGCTCCTCCGTGAATGTGAATGTCCACGAAGCCCGGAGCCAGAACGGCGTCGCCAAAATCCACCACGCGGGCTCTTTGGGGTATGGGACGCGCGGTGCGCGAGACGCACTCGACGATCGCGTGGCCTTCCACCAGAAGCAGTGGCTGCTCCACACGTTCAAGCGGCGTGTACAGACAATTTGCGGTAAAAGCAATCATCAATTAAAACGATAATCTAAGGGGAAATTCGTCCAATTGCCAGAGCCCCGCGTGTCCTGGCAGCGCTCGGAAATCATCTCCAGTTATACGACATTTCCGGGTGCCGCGTTTGTTTTTCGTCACGCTGCCGAGCGTTGCAGGCGCGGGTGAGCGTGGTGAACCCATAGCTGGCATGGTGCGGGATGTTATAATCAAGTCTTCTGAAGGCTACGCTAGCATTTCCTTCCTCTTGGCGCAGACTTACGAGTTCGTCGGGGAGTGGCTCAGCCTGGTAGAGCACCTGGTTCGGGACCAGGGGGTCGGAGGTTCAAATCCTCTCTCCCCGACCATTTCTAATCAAGCAGTTGCAGATACTCGAAGAGTGGGCGAGAAGTAAGGACTTCCACAAAAGGACTTACATTGGCGCAAGCGCTTTCTGTGTGGGCATGAACTCCCGCCATACCGTAGCGGCAGCCATGCTCACGGCCTCAACTCGCTCTTCCCACCACGTCTTGTTGTAGACGTTCTGGGTCACGTCGATATTGGCATGCCCCATGTTGTCCCGCGTTACCTCAGGCCGAACGCCAATACTGCTCATCAAGCTTGAGTGCATGGTGCGGAAGCTCCGAAAGTCCACGGTGGGAGGCAGACCAAGCTTTCTTATCGTCGGCTTGAGTTGCCTCCGCAGTAGATTCCGCCGGTTGATCGGTCCTCCTCGTGCGTTGGTGAATACTAAATCGCCCGGATTTCGAAGCTTCGACCGCTGCCAAGCCGATTCCAGAACACGTCGCAGAATTCCAAAGGAATCAAGCGGAATGCTCCGGTGTCCGGCATCGGTTTTGGTGTCGTTAAACTCGCCTTCGTAGAATCGCTCGAAGACTTCGATGCGGTCCGGGTGAATTCTTTCCCAACGTAGCGCGGCAACCTCTCCGATCCGCAAGGAACCAACGACGATCAACGTGACAATCGATCTTGTTGGTTCCGGTAGGGCTTCTACGACGCGGCGAATATCCTGCCGCATCAGCACAACCGGCGGTTTCCGAGCTTTCTTGTGAGGCAATCGGACGCCTTGGGCAGGGTTCATGCGAACCAGGCCCCAAGCTTTGCCTTGACTGAGAACTGCTCGCAAACAGCTGTGCATGTTGCGGATCGTCTTGGGAGCCAGACGAGGAGAAAAAGAGTTGAAGAAATCCTGAAGTTCGATGGTTCTGAGTTTTGTGATTCGCATCGAACCCCACCTTGGCAGTATGTACGTGTCCAGATGAAAGTCGTAGCTGATCGTCGTTGAGTTTTTCAGCAACGGCCACATCTTTTCTCGGCAAACCGCCACAAGACCTGAGAGTGAGTCTTTCCCGAAGGGAAAGAGTTGAGGTTGATTGTTCCGTTCGTTTGCGGTCTCCATGAACTGGTCGGCTAAGCGCTGCGCTTCGGTCTTGCTTGAAACCAAGCTCTTCGCCCAGCTCTTGGTGCGACCTCCACGTTTACCGGAACCGTACTCCCAATAACAGATTCTCCACTTGGCCCCGCAGTCCTGTACTCGGGGCCGTTGGTGTCGTTCTCGCATCACGATTTCCTTTCCGTGATGCTTCGACCGTGATCTAGGAGTAGCACCAACAGAGGTCATTGGCAAGGTCCACGATTTTCGAGAAATCGTTCCACTTCCGAGCGCTTGAAACGCACGTAACGCCCGAGCCGGATCACTGGGAGTTCGCTGAGATGGGAATAGATCCAACTTCTCGGCACGCGCAGTATTGCGGCAACTTCGTCTGCCGTCAGAAGGCAGCCGTCTGCTGATCCCATTCCGGCGAGATCGGTGGATAGAGGTGAGTGTTGGCTGGTTGACATGGCATACTCCACACTGGCCGCAGCTGGGGCCTGCAGCTTCTCTTGTGCCCTGTTTACCTCGGTTTCTCGCTTTGGTCAAAAATGTTCTCGACCGGCGATCAAGGCCGAGAAACTGAGTTTCGAGTGGAATCGCTACGCTATCCAGGAAATTGTTTGAGTTAGGGCCGTACAGAGCGGGTTGTAGGAATCGTTGGCTTCGGAATCGGCTGGCGCAGAAATTCTCACCAATTGCGGTTTAGCTGAAACCGCAGGCCTGACTGTCGACCCTGCGGCTCCATGTCTTGACAGCGTCCTCAAGCATTCTTCGCCCCTTCCCGAGCCTCGCTCCTTCTCCTCATGACACCGGCAATTTCGTCATAGTGCCACGGACGGAATTCGTGCGTGTCGACTCCCACATCCGTGGAGAGTGAGTTGGGAACTTCAGGAGCGGATCATGGCACCTCTACGGACATTCTCACGGACGCCTGTTCTTTGGCTCGACAATCTGGCAGAAGTTTCGATTCACGGTCAACCGATCGTGCTTTGTCACTACGCTCTGCGTGTCTGGAACCGTTTGCATCGATTGAGTCAGGGAATAATGGGTTCGAATCCCTCTCTCTCCGCCAGACTTTCGTAAGTCCTTTTCGTTACGTCGGTTATCTATCGTCACGTCACGGTGGCACTTACACTGACACTAAAGTCGGAGGGTCACCGTGAACGTGAAGGTTAATCTCTTCAAGCGCGTCCGCACCAACACAGGTCTTCGTTGCTGTCCGGTCGTCGAGGCCGCGAACGGTCGCGTCCGGCCGCACGTCGTGATCGTCGACGGCCGCGAAGAGCGCCACGAAGAAGGCGCATATTACATCTCGTGGTACGAGGGTCGGCGTGTGAAGCGGCTCTCCGTAGGCAAGGACGCGGTTGAGGCGAGGAACCGGCGCGACCGCAAGCAAGCGGAACTCATCGCCAGGAGTCGCGGCGTCGAGATCGTCACGCCGGATCAGGATGATCGCCGGTTGATCTCCACAGAGATCGCGAAGTATCTGGAGGAAGTGAAGCTAACCTCGAAGCCGAAGACACTTGCCGCTTACACCGTCGCGCTCAGCTACTTCGCCGAATCATGCACCAAGATGCGGCTGGAGGACATCGAGCGCGTGGACATGCTGAAGTTCGCGGCCTTCCTCCGCGATGAGAAGGACCAGTCGCCGCGCACCTGCTGGAACAAGTTCGCGAACGTGATGTCGTTCCTGAAGTCTCGCGGTAGGCGCGACTTCGTGAAAAAAAACGACTGGCCGAGGTTCACCGAGGAAGAGCCGGAGATCTACGAACGCGAGGATCTGGACACGCTATTCGCGGCGTGCGACGCCGACGAGCGGTTATGGTTCGAGTTCTTCCTGATGACCGGGATGCGCGAGCAGGAGGTCATGCATCTCTACTGGTCAGATCTGAACCTGAAGGCGAACACAGTGAAGGTCACCCACAAGCCGGATCGCGGCTGGACGCCGAAGGCTTACAAGGAGCGCGAGATTCCGATCCCCGCGAAGCTCACCGCGTCGCTGAAGGCGTGGAAGACCAAAGCGAACGGTTGTCCGCTCCTTTTTCCGACTGCCGGTTGCAACCCGAAGCTCGACTTCCTCGATTGCCTGAAGGCCGTGGCGACACGTGCCGAGCTGACCAAGGACGACTTCTGGCTTCACAAGTTCCGTGCGACGTTCGCGACGTGGCATCTGTGGTCCGGCGTCGATCTGAGGACCGTTCAGCAGTGGCTCGGACACTCGGACATGGAGAGCACGATGCGTTACCTGAAGCCTTCGCGTGAGGCCAAAACTCACGACAAGGTCAATGCGACGTTCGCCTAAGCCGGGCGCTGAATGCGACTTCATCAGCGACAGCCCGCATGATCACTGTCTGGTTTGCGGAAGCCGCTCCCTCTTCAACATCTCGCGTCTGTTAGGCGGGATGCTGCCCCGCCAGCGGTCTACGCTCATCGATTCTGTTAGCCGACCATTGACTCCGCCTAAGCGTATGCTGAAGTTCCCGAGAAGTCCCAGAGCGTTGGCAGGTTTCATCGAGAGCCGACGTGGTTTCATACGTGGCTTATAGTGCAGGTAAATCATTCCGATCTCAATACGGCAATTTGGAGAGGATCGCGTCGTCAGCGTGCGCGACTGGGCCCCGACTCGACTGGGTTAACGCCTGCAACATGTCCTTTGCATAGACCGCCTGGTGCGCTGCTGTGTAAACAGGAACGGTCAAGGTCAACGATGAATCACCGGTGACTCTTGCATTAGCATCCGCAGAAAGCTTGAGGACGTCAGCCTTGATGCTAATCTCTCCGCCCGTGGAATTTTTCAGCGTGTAGATTCCCTTGCCAACCCTGTAGGATTCTTGGGCTACGTAGACATCGGGCTGTGACAGATACCTCTCGCAAATCGACGAGAAGGCGGCAGGATTCTTATTCATCCATGCCATCACCTTTTGAATGTCGATGGCAGAGGCACCGGAATCCGACTGTTGAAACGTTGCACTGGTCGCCTTGCCGAAGTTTGGTCCAGCGCTCACACCGCGAATGTGTAGGACCGCGTTGGCTGCATAGTTTGCATCGCCCGAATATTTAAAAGTACCAGTGTCGTTGTTAACAGGAGCTAACACCTCTTTGGGAACGCCACAAGTTTCGAGCGAAGCGACCCAGCGCGGTGCGGTATTTGCCCGGGTTTCGAAGATCGTGCCAGGTACAAATCTGGAATCGGGCTCCAGAAGGGGCACCCAGCCGTGTTGTCGATACGCATTGTAGGTGGCTTTCGAAATTGACGGCGCATTAGCACCGGAGCCAATCACCGGCTTAGGGTGCTTCGCACAGCTGGAGAGAACTACCGAGATCGCGATCAGAGAGGAGACGAATATCACGAGCTGACACGTTAGTCGCGAGCGCGGAACCCGAACCTTCTTTCTCCGCATGGAGTTCCCCCGTGTGCCGCAGGAATAAAGACGCTTGTAACTCTAAATTGAGGATGACACATTCTTCAGCTCAACGAGTCGGGCGTGGATAGGCGCATGGACGGACGGCGGACTTAAGGATGCCATTCGCCTGCCCTTCGTATCGAATGAGATCCGCACACGCATAGATCCCGAGTCGCACCAGAATACATAGCTTTCCGATCTCATGCGGCACGTGCATACTGTTCTGGCCTGAGTTCAAACTGTTTTTTACATTCTTCTGAGCAAAAATAGTACGTTTGGCTTGCGTACTGAGATTTGAACTCAGCATTTTGCTCGTCAACTTCCATATTGCAAATCGGGTCTTTAGCCATACGGGTGGTCCTCCTTTCCTTCTCCATTACATGGACGGTGACACTTCGATCTTTTCAACGTGAATCACATTTTTCGTTTTTTCTAGCGTACCCGTGACCTTGACATCTTTCCCTGTGTAATTCTTGGCTTTCTTTTGACTGTCGAGTAGGTACTTCTCATTGCCGGCTTTTAAGACGTAAGCATCCCCATCTCTGACAATAGTTCCTATATAAACCCTTACGTCGGGCCGCGGCTTAGCCTCCGATGTCGGAAACGTCGGCGGAGTAGCTGGGGCCTGGGTTGCTGGAGCTTGGGCCGTGGGATCTACCGGTTGGGAAGGCTGACTTCCTTGCGCGAATAGATTAGGAAGCGAGCCTGCCAGCAGGGTGATAGTGCATAATGCGCCCGCATGTTTTTTCATGGCTTAGCTCCATAAACGAGGCAGCTGTTTGCCACAATGCTGTCACGAGATTCTTCGATTAATTGCATGCCTGTCGGTCACCCGTCCGAGATCTCTTCTACAACTCCGAATTTGTTCGTTTCGTTCTTTCTGAATCGCTGCACCCAAAGTCGATTAGGGAGCAAGCGCGTATCGGCAATCGGCACGACCCAAGAGAGCCATCATTTCGTCGAGCGTTGGAATGTCGAAATCTGAGAGCGAGCTGACCATTTTCAGCCTTTCACGCACGGATTTGGATGGATTGAACAGCTTTAATCCGATGCCGTGCTCGCGGGCCCATCGCTGCAGGTATATGAGCATGCCCAATCCGCCGCCTTCTATGGCGTGCACCTCCGTTAGTTCAAGCACCACAGTACGAGCATCGCTTTGAGATGTGACGGCGTCGCGCAACTTGAAAGCCGCTTCGCTCTACACAATTCTGCCTTCGCACTCAATGATCGCGAGCTCACCAATGTTGTCGATATTTACCTTCAACATGACTTCCTCCCAGTTCTTGGAGATTACACACGTGAAAGAGCACGAACCGTGCCATCTCTGTATTTTGCGCGAGTTAGGTCCCTCATCAAGTCGGGGGTCTGGAAATTCCGACAGGAACCGAGCAACTCTGCGCTACAGGCAATACTGTACTTGCGTTGAGTTGTAGGGATATGCCTCCGAACCAGATATCACCATCGCATTCAGAGCACCAAAGACGGCTGCTTCTGGGTCTCTTCCATGGTGTTGTCGATGACCCGGAAGAGCACATATTGACCCGCCGACCGGACCGCCCATCGCCGTCGAAACTGCAACTGTCCCAGTGACCGCAGTATATCGTCTGGATCTTGAGGCGGCCGCCCCTGCTGCGGTAGGCGGTATCCTTTCTTCGATTGGCCAGTCTGGGCCAAGTGTGCGTGGGTGTTCTTGGCGGGAGTAGCGTTGTGGCGGTTGGTGTACGAGTTGTTGTGTTCTACGGCATTCGCCCTATTGCTTGTAACCGGCGTCTAGGCTAAGGTAATCGTGCCGGCTCCAAGGGCGGTCACGGGTTAAGATCAGCGGCATCTTAATCCTTTCCTGGCCGCGACATTCGACCTCACGACCGCCCCCTCCGTAACCTTTCCCAGTTTCTGTACCTTACCCAGTTCGTGCTACGACCCTACCTCGCCGGTGCTATATACACTGGCTTCACCGCGAATATATTTGCTTTCCGATTGCTGGTGTCGGGGGATACGGATCGCAATGAAGGCGGCCGACCAGGCACTATACCTTTATTCGGCCTGATGCGGAAGATGCGTTTCTCTTTTGAGCGTGTCTGCGCAGGAAGGAACGACCATGAGAGCCGACTATGTTTGGGAGGAAGCGTACAAAGCTGCCCTTCTCGAAACTGACGAGGGGAGACTCCGAGAGAGGCTTCAGGTAGCAAGGGCCGCAATTGAGACGCGACTTCAGGAAATGCAGATAGACGTTAGAAGTACGCCCGAAGAACTGCAAGCTGTCACCGATGCGATGAGGGCACTAAGGACACTATTCAAAGAGTTACAAACTCGCACTCAGGAAGGTTCGAGCAGGGCGTGAACCTCCATACTCGTGAACTCCATACTGAGATATCCGAAAAAAAGGCACGACCCCCGCCAGGGATGGTCGGTCTCTAACGGGCGCTAAACCGGCACGACAGAATGCAGTCTCGCATGCCATTCTGTGCTTCTCGCGTCATGAAAGTTAAGAGGTGTTACGGTTTTTTCCAGTCAGTCATGGACTTCAATTCGGCTAGGATTTCCTGCAATCTCGGATCGCGCCTCGCGTGATTCTCCATCGCGACGAAGCCCGGTCTGGGCATTTGCATGTATGCGCTCTGCTCCTGGATCGCGGCAACCTCTTGCCTCAGCGCCTCGACTCGTTCTCGGCCCCCCCAAGCATGCTGGCTATCGTTCCAAACCTCCACCTTATGAGCAATTCACCGTGGGCTTCTGTTCGATGCCGAACTGTTCCTTATTTCGGCTTGGCGATTGCCTCAATCTCATCCCGTTATGCAGTGTGCTGTTATGCAGTGCCGAACCCTTGGGGCAGTCGTAAAAATCCGAGGTCGAACCGTTTGAGGCCGGACTGGCTCGGAGTTCGGGCCTTTTACTTAGGCGAACCTTAAGGATTGAACTTGACCTCGTATCTCACCGGCGGCTTGTAACGGGCGCAAGGGTCGTCAATAAGGATCAGATCCGGGCGAAGACCAGATTTTAACCTACATTGTTACAGGCTATGCCGTATGGCGGGGCAGTCCGCGAAGGGCCACCATTAATGACGGCAGGTTCGCCCGGATTATGAGAAACGAATCCCAATGAGGCTCAATATGAAAACGAAAATCGTTACATTGTTGATCGCCATGTCAGTAATGGCATTCGCGGAAACCTATGAGCAGCGATTGGCCGATTCCACGACAGTTCTCCACGAGATGTCCCAGGCGTCGGATAAGGGCATTCCGCAAGATTTACTCGAGAAGGCCCAGTGTGTGGTCGTTGTGCCGGGCCTGAAGAAGGTCGCGTTTGTCGGCGGCGGCAAATATGGCCGTGGTTACGCTTCTTGCCTGACGAAGAAACAATGGAGCGGACCGGCTGCCGTGAGAATCGAGGGGGGAAGCTTTGGCCTTCAACTAGGCGCGTCTTCCACCGATGTGATCATGCTGATACTCAATGACGGCGGTATGCAGAAACTCTTGTCCGATAAATTCACGCTTGGCGGTGAAGCAGCCGCTGCCGCTGGGCCTGTGGGACGCAACACCAGTGCCAACACCGATGTTTTGATGAAGGCAGAGATCCTGTCTTGGTCCAGGTCGCGTGGTGTCTTCGCCGGGCTTTCACTGGAGGGCGCTACTCTGCGTCAGGACGAGGACGAGAACGCGAAGCTCTACGGCAAACCGCTAACCAACAAAGAAATCCTAACCGGCACGGCGAAGCGGCCGACAACGGCAAGACCATTTTTGGCGCAACTTCAACGTTTCTCGGGCAAAGGAGCGCCGCCAGCTGTTATTCCTGCGAAGAGCCACCAGCCATCGAACCTCAAGAGTGACCAGGCCACGATGGCAGCTGCAACTCCCCCGAGCAACACCGCGCCAGCCGCTGACGATACGGCGAAGAATCAGTCCGCCCAGGCAGCGTCTGCGACTACGGCGGACCAACAGGGGAATGGCAAGACGGACCTTCAGCTGACCGCAAGCATTCGACGCAGCATCGTTTCTGACGGTTCGCTTTCAACTTACGCGCACAACGTGAAGATCGTCGTGCAGAACGGTGTGGCTACTCTCAAGGGACCAGTGCGAACGCAGGAGGAGAAGTCGACGATCGAAGCAAAAGCTGCTGCTGTGGTCGGCCAGGATCACGTTGTCGATCAGATGGAAGTATCGCCGCAAGGTAATTGACTTACGCTGCGCGATTCAGTCCTCCCGGTAAGAATTAGCCGCTCTAGGGCGGCTTTTTTGTTTGAGCCCATCATTACAACACTCGTGCCATCGACTTTACCTCGGCGGTGCCATTTACGAGTTCTAGTCGGGGATCTATTGTGTCGGCGAAGCAGTTCTGGGGGAGAGCTGCTCAACGAAGGCGTCTCTGGCTTGGAGGAGTCCGGGGCGCTTTCGTTTTTGGGTGTAGCGGAAGACTTCTCGTACACACCACGGACCACTAACCCGAACTTTAAGCGTGATCGATTCCTGGCCGCATGCGGGGTGGAATATGTCTGGGACATCGGACTACAGGATCAGGCTTTCGCAGGTGATAGCCATTCCAGCTCCAGTACAGCCCCAGCCATCGCTGTGCTATCCGGACAGGCATCGACGAACGGATGAAGTTAGTGCCAGTGAGCCGATGGTGCGGCGAATCGTGCAGGCGGCTTACCCCGTCATACCGTGGCCGCAAGGTTTCGATTGTGCTCAGCGGTATCCGCTCAACGTGCGCTCGTATTGGGAAGGCGGTTGAGGTGATTACTTCGTGTTTCTGCGGCTGGATACGTTTGCCGTCGCAGCCAGCCCAGAGCGCATTCGACAAACCGGTGCAAGGTGTCGATGCCGTGACGTTGCCATTGGGAATCGTGTGCGTCGAGCACTCGATCTTCTGCGGTAAGGACACCGGCATTCGAATTCAACCCACGACTGTTCAAAATTGACCATTCTTGGCCGTAGGTACTATGACATTATCACTCCGCCATGAAGAAAATAATCTACCCCAAGGTACTCGCTGTCCGTTGCCCGACTTGCGGCGCTGCGCCGATGCAGAGATGCGAGCTTAGCACTGGCCAGCCGCGTACAAACCCACATCGCGACCGCCGATTGATCGCGGCAGATTGAGTCCAGCCACGTACAAGCTGGTTATTACTATGAGTTGTTGTACATTTTACGTTGTTGACTGTGGGAAGACTGCGCGGTCGCTCGGGGAAATTGGAGAAGGAGCGAGGGAAGAATCGTCGGCTAGTTTGGCCAGATCGGCGAGTAGAAAAGGATATTCGGAGAGAGAAGCTTGAGATTGTCGTTGTGTTCATGTAGTGCATCCCAGAGTTCGCAAATTATGGGTCGCAAATCATCCGCGTTTTTCGCGTTTATGACCTGAATGCACAGTTCGTGAATCTGTCTGCACAAGGTAACTCCGTAACGTTTATCTCATTGTGGTAGACATAGGCGGGCGATTGCTTAGTCCCGAACTCTGCGCAACTACCGACGCAGTTAAATTTGTACCAGACTCAGGAGCACATTCTTACCTCAGACGTTTACCTTAAGGTCTCGACAGTATCTCACCCCTAAAGTGAGCAAGCACACAGTTGTTCTGAAGCGTTCCTAGCTAAGCGGACGGCCGTCTATGAGCAAACGTGTTGCCCAGCTTCGTGAAGCGACGAACGAAAGCCACATGAGACATCTCTCCCGACTCCATCTCATCGTCTCCCTCTTTCCTATTTTCAACGACCGAGAAGTGAACGTAGTCGTAGATGTCAACGTCTTCTACTTTGACCCGCAAGCCCGTTGGATCTCCGCAGATGTCACCAATGACAAGTTGTAAATCATGCATCATCATTGACCTCCAGTTTGTTGGCAAATGTAACTACCAAGGCTCTAACGAGCAACGAATCGGTAAGCGCAGAGCGGCTGGAACCCCTGTATTTCCCGGGGTTCCAGCGCATTGAGTCAGCACACGGACTATGCTGACATCGCTCGACGCGGCGACCGGCTCTCGCGGATCGAAGCAACCCCTCGCCGGACGTTCAGCCAGCCGTTCTCCTGAAAGAGATGGAAAAGGTCATAGCTGTAGGGAACCTCGCCGGTGATGATCTCTTCTTTCCCTTGATCATCGGTAACCGCGAAGGCAACCTGCACCGGCTCATCGGGTGAGTTTTGTTTGGTGAAGTGGACGAGTTTTACGTTGAGGGTGGTTTGTTCTTGAGTTTGCAATGGCATTGTTTTTCTCCCTCATCCCTAGTTGGGCACTCAACTTTGACCTTAGGAAAAACCGAAGTGCAAGTCAAGGTGATGGCACAAGATTTTTGTAAAGCTTTGTCAACACCGGTGACAATTTGCATAGCTCTCGGACTGATATAAAACGCTGTGCATGCAAGCACCTTGCGTGTTCAGGTTGCGGCACTTCCTCTCACGAATCCGTTTAATGAGTTGCTGTGTCTCCTTAATAATAAAAAGGAGAAGTGAAAAAAGTAGAAGTGAACCTGGATTCCGCTCGTCGTTAGAGTTATGGCACAAGCGAGAACCCCGCTGACTGCCGAGCAAATTTTGCGCTCTTTGCTTTCGACTCATGCCTGAGAGTGGCGCACAACGGATCGTGTACAGTTTTCCCTGTAGTTCTACGAGCGAAATGTCCATTGTGTAGTGTGGAATGCTACGTGGGCCTGGTCCTGTCTGACCTGAGGCATGTAAATAGAACGCTGAGCATCAACTCTCGAAAATCGCGGTCCAAGAGGAATATTGGTCCGGGTTACACGTGACCTGACAACATTCTTCGGTCCTCCCCAATTGGCCGGGACGATATTCCTTTGGGTCGAGGCGCTCGAAAACGCGGATAAGTCGAGGAAGTTGGATTCGTCAGGCCCGAGGCTTGAAATTTTTACCGTAGGTTGAGCATTCTTTCCCCGAGTGCCCCCGGTTTGCAGACGGGCCCTGTCTGTCGACCTCTTTGATTCAGCGATTTACGAAGTTTGGCACGTGTACTGCTCCACCCACCTTTGAACTGTAAGGAGGCTAATATGAAAAAAGCACTCCGAAGAGTAGATCTGTTGCTGTGGATACTGCTTTTGCTTTCTGCTTCGCTTTTAAGCCCCGCGATGTACGCGGAAAACGAGGTGATGGGAGAGATTCAATTTGAAGGAAAATCCCATGTCGAAAAGACCTCCGGGGTCTGGGTTGACGGAAAGTACGTAGGCTACCTGAAAGAACTCAAGGGATCGAAGAAGGTTCTGCTTTTACCTGGTGAACACGGTAATTACCGTGCGCCAGGACGGCTACCAAGATTTCACGCAGCGAGTTGTTCTCCAGCCGGGACAGAAGGAGGTCGTTCGCGTGGCCATGGAGAGAGCCCTGACAGGACCGCTCCCCAGCGTGACGGCGACAGTCAAGATTGCGGTCAGCCCCTCCAGGGCCGCAGTTTTCTTGGACGGTCCTTTCGTCGGACACGTAGGGGAGTTTGAGGGCGCGGGTCGAGGGATGCTAGTGGCGCCGGGAGCGCATCAGATTAGGATCGCGCTTCCTGGCTACCAAACTTTTGAGACGGACATCAATCCGATCGCCAATCAGAAAGTTGAAATTAAGACTGAATTGGTCAAGAATGGCGCTCCTCTGACAGAGCCCCTAGTCAAGACAGAAGCAAGCGACGCCACAGCGCCGTCCATTGCTCGTGATCCAGGTACGGCTCCGCAGCATTGACCTGCATGAGGAGAAGTAAAGTAAATCGGGATAGGCGAGTCGTCAGAGCAGCAAAACTCGTTCGACAAGGGACTAAGAGGTAAAGGAGCGAGGGAGTCATTCCTTATCGGGTGGCTGAACGGCATTTGGAGAAATCTACAAGCCTCCGAAACGGGGAGACAACACGGGAAGATAGGCAGAATGGGCAGAGGTCAACGCGCCCGGCGGCGCAGTGCATGACGTAGAACAACAAGCCGTACGTTTCACGGCAGCGGAAGTGTATGAGACCGGCAGGTCTAAAAGACGCATTGGTGCGCACCTATGCTGATGTGGTTCAGAACCATACGATGCAGATGGCAGCCGCGCTTGCGTACTATTTTGTTTTATCCCTCTTCCCAGCTTTGATTTTTCTATCCGCGGTGGTCGCATATTTACCTGTCCCTGATCTGTTCAACCAGGCCTTGGCCTTAATGGCACGTTTTCTGCCCATTGATAGCATGGGCCTCGTTCGCAGAGTCCTAGGCGATGTAGTCACTCCCAATAGAGGGACGTTTCTCTCTTTCGGAATCCTCGGAACCCTTTGGGCCGCATCAGGCGGTTTTGCTGCTATCATTGAAGCCTTGGATATTGCCTATCAGGTTAAAGACGACCGCCCGTTCTGGAAAACGCGGCCTTTGGCTGTCGGTTTGGTCTTCATCGTCGGAGCCCTGGTGCTGATTTCCTTGTCCGTAATGGTTGTGGGACCAAGATTTGGGGAATGGCTCGCTGGTAGAGTTCACCTTTCTGGACTGTTCGTTCTGCTCTGGCCTTACATCCACTGGACCATTGCAGTGGGATTTACCGTCCTTGCGATTGAAGCTCTCTATTTCCTCGCTCCCAACGTCAAGCAGCGTTTCCTCGCCACGCTGCCCGGAGCAGTTCTTTCCGTGGGCTGCTGGATCGGCTTGTCGTATCTACTCGGCACTTATTTCCGCCACTTCGGCAGCTTCAACAGAACCTATGGGACGCTCGGTGCCGCCATTGCGCTGATGGTCTGGTTGTACTGGACAGGTTTTGCGATGCTAGTGGGAGCGGAACTCAATGCAGAACTGGCGAAGATAAGCAACGAAGGCAAATTGCAAGAGAAGCACGAACCTCCCGCGGTTACAACAATTAATCTTGCGGCCTGAACCCTCCGTTCTGGAGCGCCTTGCTTATCTTATCCAGTGTGTTTTTGTCGCTCGCCAATCAAATCATCGAGAGGGGTAAAAAGAAAACGCAGATAGAGCAAG
>Ga0210387_10001905_pt1 | contig 15818 bp, 19 predicted proteins | sample IncBWC7OmetaG_FD_160108 | JGI IMG/M metagenome (GOLD analysis project Ga0210387, IMG submission 160108) | Forest soil microbial communities from Barre Woods Harvard Forest LTER site, Petersham, Massachusetts, United States - Inc-BW-C-7-O ...
CCACCACGATCCGTCCAGTGACCTTTCTCAACGGTCTCAAGCTCCTCAAGGTCCACCACCCCCACCCCCGCAGCAGCAGCAGCAGCAGCAACAACAACAGCAACAACAGCAGCAGCAGCAACAACAGCAACAGCAACAGCAGCGACCTCCTTCTCCCCGCAAATCGATGTTTGATTTTATCTCGCCTTTTGACGCCCTTTCCTCGACGGCTGGTTCCATCAAGAAAAATCCACTTCCTATACAACCAGCGAGTGTTTCCAGTGGAAATGAGGACTCAAGCTCTTGGACAGCCGTGTCTGATCCCAAGCGTCAGTCCGTCGACAACCTACTGGAACACCTAGCGAGGGGACCTGCTGTGCAAGCGCCACCACCGGCGTATGACTCTTACCTGGACAGTGACCTAGGACAGTCTAGAGCAGCGCCACCCCCGCTTCTGCCTAAGCCAGCCCCCAACCGCACTGCGTCTCCCCGCCCGTCTCCCCCAAAAATACACGCGCAACGACCTCCACCCCGTCCAGTTGAATCTCCAGCCAGTCAGCAAGGCGGACATCAAGCGGCCGCGGCTGCCACCAATCGAAGGGATAAAGAGAGCTCGCCTGGTCCGCGCGGGGGTTACAAACCAAAGGGATCAGCCGTCAATACTTCTCAGCCAAAGTTGAACAAGATTCAGTCCACCCCCAGGTAAGCCGATGCCAATTGTGATGTAATCCTGATCCTGAGAACGTTATCTTGGTATAGCCCCCAGGCTCAGAGTATAGTTTTCGATGTTTCCCAGGGCCTGGAAGATATCCAAGCTCCCCGTGATTCCGTCAAGTCTACAGCTATCGCCCTCGTCAAGCAAGACTCGGTCTTCCTGCCTGGCACTACTATTGGCGCTACCCACTGGGTTGCGTATGCCATGACTAGAGGTACGTCCTGCAGGCTATAGGGCCAATACCGTTCTAATGTCAACTCATCAATATGACTCAGGTCGTGTTCGTGTCATTTCGAGATCTAGCGGTGATCGTACACTACTGCAACTCCCCCCGACGTTCCTATCCGCTTCAAGTGTCACCGACATGGCAGTCTATGGCAACAGACTTGCGGGAGTCACGTCTGACGGAGGCTTTGTTGTGTGGGAGTTGCCCGAGCTGATCACTGACGACGTTCCGTGAGTTTCGTCTTGCTCACTCTTCCATGGAGTGGTTCATTTATTCTTGGTATCACAGGGGTCAATTATTACTCTGTGTTCCCCCAGCAGCCGAATCTGATGCCCTTCATTCCGTTAAATGGCACCCGAAGGAGCCGGATACATTGGCTGTGGCTTCTGAAAACAAAATATTCGTCATCGATTTGGCCAATACCCATGCCTTGCGAGGCCAACCTCTTCCACAGTCAGACCTCCACCACATTGGACAATTGTTTTCTGTTCCGTCTGTGAGTTTGCAGTTTCTACCGCCACCCGCGAGCTTCGCATTGACCATTCTTCCAGCCTCTTGTTGCCTTCGACTTTGATGTTGTGCACTATGCTCTCGCTACTATCTCGGAAGATTCTACGTTGACTCTCTGGAACATTCACGACAAGTTGCCATACACGACCCACAAAATCCGCGGAGAAGATGTGCCCTCATCTCTAACTTTCGTCGATGGCGGTCTCGTTGTTGGTCGGAAGAACGGTACCATATTCCAACTTCTCTCCATGACCACCAAAAACGTGCTATCGACCATCAAATTCATAAACGGCAATCAAGAAGACAACGACATGTTCGGTCATGTCAGTTACGACTCGAGAATACAAACTCTTTGGGTCGCCAACTGTCGACGCGACAGCATGATCGCATTCAAGATCAACCTAGAGTCCTCTGTGGTGGGCGGTGAGGAAGCAGTCAGAGGCTATTTTGATCAAGTCGTCGAGTTTGCTGGGCCGAAGCCTACCATCCACTTCGTCATCCTCACGGCTGACGCTGACCCCAATGGCCACGAGGCGCATGCCGCTTGCGTAGCAGCGAAGGTTCCCCCCGGCGAACTGGCGTTGGTAGCGTTCTCCGTGCACTCAAGCGGAGTTGATCAGATCCTTATCCGCAAAGAATGGTTCGATTCTGCTCTGTCATCGGCCGCCTCCAAGTTTCCCCCATATGCGCTCCCCCAAGTGTCTCAGGGCACCTTAGCCGAAACAAAGGTTCGGCAACCCTCCCAGACGCTGCACGCCCCTCCTACGCGGTTGAGAACCCCTCCATCCGAGGACGCGGAAGGCGATCTCACCCGTGATGAGGGTAGGCTTCCGGAAACAAAAATCAAGAACACGAAAGGCAAGAACGTTAACTGGAAAGAGAAGGACGATATTGCCAAGGATAGGGACAAGAACACCAAGTCTAATGATACTGCACTCATCAATGAATCCGCTCTTGGCCAGGCGCTAAGCAGGGAAATCAGAAAGACAGAAGAGAGCCTTCATACCCGAATTGGACGGCTTATCGGAAAGGAGATGGACAAGCAGCGTGAGTGTTTTTCATTGGAATTTCTTCCGACGTTGTCGCTAACAATAAGTCCTTCAGACCAACGATTAGAAGAAGCTCGAGCTCATGAACAAGCTGAAGATTTCACCCGTCAAGAAAAGATTCTCAAGCTCATCTCGACGGAGCTAACAAGGAATACCACCCGCGTAGTGGAGATGGCGGTTAAGAATGAGGTCCAGAATTCGGTTTTACCTTCTCTGGAAAACATCACCAAGAATGAAGTGAAAGCCGCGCTGAATGATCAGATTGGAAGAGGCTTGGTCGATTTCATCAGCCAGGTTGGTTTGTCATCTAAGGAATTTTCATGTCTTTCGTCTGACCTGGACGCAATTCTTCAGAGTCTCCCGATCGAGATTGAGAAACTTCTCCTTCGTCCCGACATCTCCGGTCATTTTGCGCATATTTTGTCGTCGAACTTGACCCCCCTCATCGAAAGACAAATCAAGGAGGCCATAACCAAGACCTTCATCCCTGTTTACTCTCAGCAGTCCTCGGCTATGCACCAAGAGGTTCTCCGCGAGCTTCGTAACGAGATACATACCGTCAAGACGGAGTTGACCGCGTGGCAGAGCGAAGCATTCAGAAGTCAAGAGGTAAATATCACTGACCGGATGATGTACTCATACTCAACATACTTTTTGTCCAGTCTTCGATCAGGGAACTGGAGCACACCGTGAGAACTCTTTCGGAGCAAGTCAAATTCCTCACCATGAACCCGCCGGGGAGTGGCACGCTTCATCACCTTCAACAACCCCAACAACCTCACAATTCTCCAGGGCCTACTGTGTCACATTCTCAGGCAAACTTGAATCAGCCTCATCTTCGGCAACAAAACCTTCCACCTATCAGCCAAGCCCCTCCGAATTACACCCATAATCAAGGAAACTTCCAGCAACAAACTCAACCATCTGTTCTGCATCCACCTTGGTTTGCTGCCGGAATTGCTGCTCCGCAGGCTTCGCATCCTGCAACGCTGCCCCAACCTCCGCAACAACAATCCCAACCTCAGCAGGAGCGAACGCCTCCAATCAAGCCTGAGCAATGGGATGAAATTTATCTCGGGGTGTTACATACGCAAGATGCATCGAAGCTCCGGGAGCTTCTGTCACATACGAATCCTGAGCTCATTATGCCGTTGAATGGCCCGAGCCTGGTTTCGCAAGCTGTCATACTAACTCTCGTTCATCGTGTAAGTAACCCGTTCATAGCAACTTCATCTCCAGCTCATAGTTCATTTAGCTCTCTGCCGTTGTCGGTGAGACACCGCCAAATGACGAATCGTTCAAAACTTCATTATGGTGGCTTCAACGATCAGTCACTCTTCTCCGTCCCGAGGTAAGAATCTGATCCACTTGTTTGGGCGTATTGCTCAAAATTATGTGTCGTACAGGACAAACTTATCACGGATTTCATACCCCGAGTTGTGCCTAATGTCCAGCACTTGCTGAACACCACAAAGCAACGACTTACAATCCTCCCTGGTGGACCTCCAACCCTGGAGACGGCGAGAACAATTTCCGATATTCAGGAGACTCTCCGTCGCAAGGTTATACCTGTTTGATGATTCGTGATTTTTGGGGGTATCCGACAATGACCTGACGCATAATCCTGACTAGTACTGCTACCATTTCCCATCTACATACTTGTATGTTTCTAACGAATACCTCACGCAATGACTCAACATGAAATCGATCTGTCAAGAGTATTACCATTTATGGTAATGTACCTGATTACGTGGTTCACATGAAGAAAAAATTAGTAAAGCATGAAGGTCATGTGACCTGTAATCTCATCGCAATCGATCAGGCTTAGATCGACCACGACCACTTCTTTGTAAACTTCTACTTCAACTTGTATATTCTTTTTAGGTACTTGGATATAGTTGCCCGCTAGCGAATTTCGGGTTCATCCGAATCAGAAACAAATCTCTCCAAGGTTTCTCCTAAATAATCGTCTAACGCGAACGGCATACACTGGACTCGAAAGTTCCCGGAGTCATCTCATCATGGACTCTCCAACTACTGTCCGTCCAAGTGGAACAGTAGGGAGAGTTGTCAAAGCCAGGACCAACGCGTTTGAGCTGACATGGTCTGAGCGCTCCTCCGTGCATCACTACGATGGTGTGTTTCTCCTCCCGTCTATGCTATATATGTGACATCGTTCCAAATATTCTCGATTTAGTGGGTGAGCGTTCTTTCATCTCAGCACTTAACCTCATGGCCAGGAAAACTCACCTACTGAATTGTAAAATGACACACTCAAGCCATATCACCACTCTGGGAACCGGTCAAGTCCCTCAAAATCGGAGCCCGCAAAGGCATCGAGTTAGTGATGCGTCTACAAGAAGACACCCACCCCAATATATTTCAACCTCCTGGTGCTTACGATGGCAAGAAGAACCTATTCTCCTTCCATCAGTTCAATTTTACGGCGGAAGAGGTTGATAGTCTACTTTACATCTCTCATCTTCTGTTGACTGACCTGAACGCAGTTTCGCGTTCCTTGGGACCGTCTGAGTGGTCATCAAGGGTCCCAACAGAGCCTAAAATTCGCGTCAGTAAAGATAGTATATGTCAGAGCAGTCAATGTTGGGTTAGTACTTGGAATGTGATATTGTAACATCATTAATTCGTTATGCTAATAGTGTCCTGCGTACCCTTCTCAAGGGCCGAGGAAACCTCGAGAGCTTGCGACCCGAGGGTGACGTATCAACTTCTCTGAATATGCTAAACATATTCGTTCAGGCGGCACCTAGAATGTGGGCCACTTGGCTATGAACGTAGTACAAGGTCTTGAACTATCTTGGTCTTATTTTCAGGGCACCTCCAAGGATACACAATTCTAAGAGCTTCTTTGTGCCTCACAGCAATGACCGTTTGTCAGGTTCGATCTGGCCCCTGGAGTTATGGAGGGGTTACTTTCAGTAGGTTCTTAAATACTACAATACTACGGGAACTCATGGTCCCTTGTCGTTTCATCTTCCAGGAGTGTTCGACCAACGTTCGATAGAATAATTGTCAACATCGATGTCACAGTCGGCGCTATGTAACTCACTCCTGTATCTCCGTGTAAACCTCATAGCTGATACATTTTCATAGAGTCCCTGCAGCCAGTTTGGAATCACTTTGCGCTAATTATCTTGGACTTCGTAATTCGAGAGATCTGGCGCGGCTGAACTATCCAGATTTCCACAAACTTCGACAGTTCATCAGGGGCCTCAAAATAGACGTAGACCTCGCAGGTCACAAGGGAAGAAGGCCTAAAACAATCAAAGACCTTGTTCGAGGAGTAGGGGAACAAGAATTCGATACTGGTAATGGACAACAGATGACTGTTGCTGTCAGTATTTCTATTCCTTCTCATGATCCAGGACTGACAGCTCCCCTCTAGGAACACTTCCAGAGAGCCCACAATCGCTTCATCATCCACCCTGGTTCTCTTGGTGTCAAAGTTGGCCATAGCGAACTTTTCCCGCTAACTGCCTGCAGAACAGTAGCACAATTGTACAAGAATCGGTTGTCACCCGAAGGGGTCAGTAAGATGCTACAGTTTTCGCCCAAGAATCCTGAACTACGGATACAGGAGATACAAAAGGGGTGGGAGGTCAGCCCCCCGTTTCATTTGTGTTAGCCTTCCTGAATATACGGCGTTTGTTTTACCATATACAGTACCTTCGTCATCAGCAGTCTCATTTTTTACATGGCGCGGGAATCACTATCTCACCCAAACCTTTGGAGGTTCAAGGTCGACTCCTGTTTCCTCCTGACATTGCCTTTCAGACGAACCTTCATCTTACCGTAAGAAAACTTCCCAGTCCCGATCTCACATTGCTGATTACATTCGTCTTCAGAGACCTGGAGTGTGGGACGTAGTTGGAAAGCGGCTTGCGCAGCCAGTTTCTATCCCTCACTGGACCGTTGTGAACTTTGGCGGAGAGAGAGTCGAAATCTCCATTTTGAATCGGTTTGTCAACGATCTGACTACCGCCATGAGGGAACGAGGTCAGTGCCTCGGTGCATTTCGGTACAACGAGAACTAAGACATTCTTGGTTTAGGCATGAGTGAGTACAAGTATCACATTGCATGTCTCAAAGGTGAACCATCTCCAAGGGGTTGCTGACACCCACGGCATCAAATCCGCGGATCCTGGAGATGCGGAGAAGGTCAGAGCGTCTATTCTATTCCACGATGTTTAAGGCGATGAAAGATCATCCGTCTAGACGCTATTCCAAGAGGGGTACGGCTGTAAGGCTCAATTGATCCTGGTCATCTTGCCAGAAAACGTTGCTCCCTTGTATACACGCGTAAAGCGGTGGGGAGATATCTTACAAGGCGTTGTTACTCAATGTGTTGTGAGTGTTTGAAAAGCTTTCTGCTTGGTAAATTTAGCTAACGCGGAACAAGCGGTGGACTGGCAAAATCAAGGACAATTATTCCGCGAAATCGTGCAACCAATACCACAATAACCTAATCCTTAAGTAGACACTATTCTTATCATTATAGCTCATTTCGGTTGATGCGTTCATGATTTTATTTTGCCCAGGATCAATGCCAAAATGGGTGGCTTGAATTGGTTGCCTCAGAATGCGGCAATGAAGGCGTTGTCGGCTGTGCCGTCGATGGTATTAGGTGAATGTTATCGCTGTAATCGATTCCTAATCATCTGAAAAATCAAACGCTTAGGCGCGGACGTTAGCCATCCAGGGCCAGGGAGCTTGCTTCCATCCGTCACAGCTCTGGTCTCATCGTATGACCCATATGCCAGCCGGTACATTGCATCGACGAAAGTCCAGCAGTCACGAATGGAGATCATCAAAGACCTGGAGGCCATGGTCGTGGTAAATATCGACCCCTGTTCTTGAGGAATGCTCGGTAACATCTCTGCAGCGTGCGCTGAAAGTTTTCCAAAAGAAGAATAAAAGTGAGAAATTTCCGGAAGGGATTCTTCCCAGGAGACTTTTCTTCTATCGAGATGGAGTCTCCGAAGGGGAGTTTCAAACAGTACGCGTTGAGGAGATACCGGCTATCGGAAGTTCGTTCTTTCATTATTACTATGTCGCCATTCTATACTTATTCTCCTTCTCAAGGGGCCATACGAACAGTGTATGGGCCTCATAAATCGACTTGGCCTGGTCTCACATTCTTTGTCGTGGGCAAGAGACATCATGTTAGATTCTTTCCTGAAAATGGAGATCGAGACCAACAAGGCAACAACAATTGTTATTCTGGATTTGTTGTGGATCGGGATATTGTTCATCCTGTCCATCCCGATTTTTACCTGCAATCGCATCCAGGTTTGAAGGGAAGTAAGTTCTAAGTCTGGGTATACTGCTTTATGTTCTGCAAGCTTACGGATGGTAACAGCGAGCCGGCCCGGCCACTATACAGTGCTACGTGATGACAATAAAGGTTCGCCCGATGGGTACGTTTCCTGTCGCCTGCTCCATTAGTGTTGTCTCTCTGATCAATCTCCTCTTTACTCAAGGTATGAAGAATTGTCATACCTTCTATGCCATTGCTATTCTCGCTGCACTCGAGCGGTGAGGATCCCAGCTCCCGTTTATTGTAAGTTCTCATTTGTTGGCGTCTGGCTTTGTTTCAGTGGCTAAAAAACGGTGCACGCTACAGATGCCGACGTTCGTTGTATTTCTTCAACCCTTTCCCCTTGCATCTGACGATGATTCGAAACCGCAGCTCGTATGTCGCAGAGCCAAGTTTCATTTTGATGACCAGGTGAACTACAGTGATGACGTTTCGGTCCATTCGGATGAAAGTTCGCACATGGACTTCTATGAGAAGCATTTCCAGGAAATCAATGAACGCATGAAGGATGTGATGTACTTCTTATAGCCAATGTTCTTTATTGCATGTCTGCGGAGTGTATTTGTTGCCAGTGGTTTGGTGACTCACGGTGGCGTCAAACATGCGCCAACCAATACTAGTAGCGGTACCACAGCATTGACCCAAATTTGTGTGCAAGCTGCTGGCACAGCACACGTCTTCAACACACCTTCCGCTTCAGTCACGTATTCCAGCAGCCCAATAAAAGCCCCTATCTCACCCGACTACCAGAATCGAGAACGACATGGCTAACAAAGGCTGGTTCAACCTTGAGACTGCGGGATCATCGACCATCCCTGAGACACAATTTTTCGAGGGCGACTCTGCGTTTAAGTTTCTCGGATTGTCAAGAACAACAAGGTTATATGGTTTCATCGGTTGGTGAGTCTTTACATTCCATCCCTTTCAGTGGTCCTTCAGCCTGTCGTGACTTGACAAGTATGGACCAACCGCAACCTGAATGTCATAACTCACTTGTGCGCTTGCGCTGTCCAGCCTAGCTGTCGGTTTCATTCTGAGTATCTTAGGTAGTACTTTGCTGTTCCTGGGACAACTGGCCAGCTTCGCAGGTAAATGATGCTTCATAATACCTTTCTGTCGTCCGGCCTAATAACCATCGTCTCGTCAAGTACTCTACGTCATGGGGACAATCGTGGCCATTATTGGCACAGGATTCCTGATTGGCGTAAGTCCTCTGTAACTGCCTGTGATGACTTCTGACCCAGAGCGTGTTCCAAATTGTAGTTTTTCAAGCAATTGAAACTCGTGAGTGTCGGTTTCGTCGTAGGACGAATGAGGCATTGACCAACTGATGCTGGTCTGAAGATGTTCAAACCCGTACGAGTCGTCGCAACGATTGTTTTCCTGGGTTCAATAGGACTTGTTTTCGTGGGAGCCTTTGTCCTGCACAGTGAAGTGCGTCAAATTCCATAGTCATCATTCCGGCTGTATCTTGATACCTCCTTTTCTGCTCCCTAGATCCTCTGCCTGAGTGAGCAGAGATTCCGAATCCCAGTTTCGTGCGCTAACCATTTCGCCCAACAGTATTCGTGTTCATTGAATTCCTAGCCTACACCTGGTACACACTCTCATACATTCCGTATGCCCGCGCGGCCGTCACCAAAGCCATTGGACTGGGATAAATATGTCCTGCGTGGAATGTCGAGGGTGTATGTGGTAATCTCTATGCTTTTCGATTCAAGATTGTAGATAATCCGATACGGTTATGAAAATCAATCCCGGGTTCACGAAACCCATTCTATTGCAATATGATCTATAAAAGTGAATAGGTATAGAATGAAGACATGGTATTACTATTGGGTTGTTCTTAAAACACGACTATAGTTATACCTGGTCTTACAACCGCGATCGCCTGATCATCTGCGTTACACTGAATGATCTGAAACCGGGAACTATGGTAGAGCTCACCCTCTAAAGTCGTTCTTCTGGTTCCTCAGTGATTCCATAATGACACTCTCGGGAGTATCAGAAGTAGCCGCCGTTGCATGTCTGAAAGGCATCATCAGGACGGGAATCTGATGCGGAGTAAGACCTGCACAAACTTGACGGAGTCACTCCCAAGACGCATAAAAACATTCCATTCCTTCTCGTCTCCAATAGTCGTCAACCCAGTGGTGACCTTGTTCTGGTTTACGATGTCCTCCAATCTTGCAATCGCCTTGTTCTCGGGGTCCACTGCTTTAGCAAATGCAAGGTTGCCAGAGGTGTATTCGTGACCATTGTGTACGACGGTATTGTTAGGAAGAGTGGCAAGGTATGTGAGAGCGGTATCCATCTCAGCCGCAGTTCCCTCGAAGAATCGACCGCAACCAGCAACGAACAAGGTGTCTCCCGTGAAGACACCGCCAGGTTGTTGCTTGTTGGCGCTGTCAGTCACATAGTAACAAATGGAATCCCGAGTGTGACAGGGAGTTGCCAGACATCTATATCCACAGAAGTTCAGGGAAATAAGCCTCGCTACGTATATAATGAGTACTTGATATGAGTATTATCCCCAAGGGTGAACTCATCCTTGTCCTTGACAAGTTTGGTTAAGGCCGGTATTTTGTCGCTACCGCCATATATGGGAACATTCGGATATGTAGAGCTCTGAAGAAACGATTAAGTTGTGGGTGCTAACCATGTGTCACGGTGATCCTACATACAAATGTCTGAATGTATTCATCAGAACAAGTCAATATCGGACGAAAACGGAAATACCCGCCTTATTTCCACCGCTGTGATCGAAATGATGGTGAGTGGTAATGCTGGCAACAATTTGAACGCCAAGACGTTCCGCTGCTGCAGCAACTTTGGGAACATCGTATGGGTCAACTGCAGCGGCTTGGTTGGAAGGCTCGTCGATAAGTAGATACGCATAGTTGTCTTTACGAACGGGAACAGGAATGACTTTCATTGCGCGCGACTGAGATACGGGGAATCTAGGAAGCAATGTGCGTGGATTGAGATGGGAGAGCAGTGAAAGCATATGGATGGGCGGTCAATGACTTGCCAAATAGGGTAGGTTTGGTGTGAATTCGGTTGCTGGTATCCAAGATCATTATCCAAGATCATATCGATATCCAAGCATTTCTGGTGGCCAATTCAACGTTGCCACCAACCATACGTGCACTTAACAATGAATTTGCTTGCTAACTTCACACTTCACGACCCTCTTTCCCTTCTTCTTTCTCAAACGATCTTTTTTTACTAGTATTTTCGTCTTTTCTTCTTTGTGCTGGTCACTTCTTAATGCCTGCGCACCTGTTCCATGGTGTGCGCGGAGGTGCATCTGGTTCGGTGTTTGACGGTCTAGCTTGGCTTCTCCGTTCCGCAGAAGGGGTTTGTTTACTTCTGCCTCATATCGAATTCAGCTCATTTATTTTGCAGTCCACTGTGCGCGCGCGTGACGGGGAAGACGGTAATGGAGATGGTGGTCAAAACGGAGGTGGCGATCAAAACGGAGGTGGTCAAAACGGAGGTGGGGGAGGAGGTCGGCACGGAGGGCACGACTGCAACAACAGTGAGCTTTTTCAGCAATGTCCTGGTTTGGACAACGATTAACGACCTGAATGCTTTGTAGATAATCGTCGGGATGGACATGGTTGCGGACACAACGGGGGATTCGGTGGCGGTGGCAGCGGCGGCGATGGCAACAGTGGAGACAATGGCCCAGCTTTCGAACCAGCACCTTTGTTGTCATCTCCACTCGCATCATCGACACCCGAGCCTCTTGTCGTTCAAGGTGTTTCTCCCGTATCTACACCGTTACCCTCCCCAACCGGCCTATCCACCACCACTGACTCCACCTCTCCCGCCTCCCAATCCGTCTTGCCTCAAAACACACTCTCTCACGAGAAAATCAAAACTGTCGCAATTGCCAGCGGCGCAATTGGCGGTTTCTTTGTCCTTATCCTGATAGCAGGAGCTATCTGGCTCTGGATGCGTCGCCGAAAGAACCGTACAGCTCCCTCTGCTGAGTTCTTGATATACCCCCCTGGTGTCCCCTTCCAACGGATGGGTTCGTCCAGTTCTCTGTCGCACAATGACAATGAACCCCCTCCGCCCTTTGCTCCCGGCTTGTATCCCTACCCCATTCGCGAGAAGGAGGGGTAGTTGGATGCCATTGGTATGGCACATCAGTCATTCTTTCGCTTACATTCTTTCTTGTATAATGGGTTCAGGACTCCATATCCTTGCATTGACAGCTAGGAATTACGTTCTGTGCCGTAGGTAATGGAGGGACGGTGGGCATACGACAAAAGCTGTTTTATTTTGTTGTTATTTGCTGTGTACATGTATTCGAGACGAACTTTGAAATTAAATTATTTGCAACGGTTGTATCAAAAATCATGTGCTCAATGTAGATCACTAGGCACAAATGGAGGTGCACTTCTTATAGCCGTAATTCTCTGATCAATCACTGAGAATGGCTTGTACGACATTCCCCACTCTCAATTGCCTCAGATCCGTATACGTCTGTGTAGAGATCGATCAGTAGGTCCAGGCGACAGAAGAAGACAAGGGGTACCTGTCCACACCCTACGAAAATGATGGGCTGTCCGGTGACATATGTCATGGACAGAGCCGCCCCGACCTACACGCAAAAGCGGTTAGCCATCGAGTCCAACGACCACGCTGGAACAAAAGTCAAATCAACGTACTTTGTCGTCGACCGTATCCCATTTCGTGACGAGCATCCCATCTATTCCCCGGCCTTTTCCAGCCGCAGAGGAAGATGAGAAGTCACGGAGCGCTCGGTCGAACTTTGTTAGCTGATCAACAGCTTCGTTGCCCACCAATGCTTCACCCACAAAGATGATCTTATCGGGGTTGTTCACAGCCACCAGCTAATCGAATCCCTTTCAGATCTCATGATCGAGATGACCAATTTGGATGCTCACTTTGGCGAGTGCCCGCATGAGCGGCTGAAATGAAGGATGATCTCATCAAGATCCAGAAAATCGGCGTGGACAGAGTGGAAGATCGTACCTCGTTGTCCTGCATTCGACCTGCAGTGTCGATCAGAACGACATCAAAGTCATTGTCCTTGGCTGGGGCGTGATGAGTGAAGGACCTGGTAATGAGAGGCGAACGTGTTACCGAATGTTATGGCTTCCCTTGCAATGCCAGCTGCATCTTTCCCGTAACCCCGTTCAAAAAGTTCGACTTTTCCTTTGTTGTCTGTGGCTCCGCTGATGCCAAGCATGCTCAAATTGTGAACATGCACGCGGAGCTGTTCAACGGCTCCACTCCTACCAGAGGACATTAACGTAGTCAGGTAAGGCCAATCAAAGAACAGACCGGAAAGTGTCACAAGCTGCGATCAAGACTCGAAGGCCGTTCTGAATCAGCCAGAAACAGACTTTTGATAAATTGGTACTCTTGCCAACGCCATTCACGCCGACGAATGTGATGCTATAAGGCATACGCTGTTGCGCTGAAGGATGCGGCAACGACAACTTTGTCCTAATCGACAACAATAAATCGGTTGACGTTTTTGGTGTCAGAATGCGAGTGAGTGACGTCGACAGTGCCAAGCGGACAGCCGCATTTGTAGCTGAAACACTATTCAGCTCAGGAAATGTCATGTCGAAGAAGAGAGAAATTACTTTGGAATCCACCGACTTTTTTGCCGACCAGACTCTCCCCAACCCCTTCGCAAACCTTGTCTGCAATTTCCATTGCAACATTTTTCTTCATGAGATGTTGCTTCATGCCTTCGAGGACGGGTTTAAGGTCAGCTTCATTAAGAACCTTCGAACCAGTCAGACGAGAAAAGAGAGAGCCCAGCGCGCCGAGTGATCCAGATGTTGAAGCGGTCTTGGTCTCAGTAGGCTTGAGCGCACTGGCAATGACATGGTCGGTGTCGTTATCCTTTGAAAATTCCCAATCCTTGACTTCGTAGAGCCCATCGCGATTTCTGTTTCCCAAGGACGAGTGGTCGACCAAACCGTGGAGGTCATGCGAGCCGAGATCCCCATTAGCAGAGTCGAACTTGTCTGAACTAAAGTCCAGAGACGCCATGTCCGTCTCTGTTGGAGCCTCGTCACCCCATTTACGTTGTGTTTTCGTTTTCGTTTTACGCTTGGCCGGGGCCTCTGAACTATTGGGGCTTCATGGAGTAGGCGATCCAGGGGGAAACAGGGTTTTGATGCTTACTCGGAACTTGGAAGACTGTCTCGTCCGGTCCCCACTTGCGTTCGTCCCCCTCCCCTCCCACCACGTCTCCCACCTCGCCCACGCAGTCGGTTCTTGAGAGCTTGGACATTTCGAGCGATTTGTTGTTCGTCCTGCGCGACCGCCGAAGAGTGGGAAGGAACTGGAGTATCGTCAGCGCCCCGAAATCAACGATGAGACGAAACCCGCACTTGTACTAAGGTCATCTGAGGGAGGGCTCGGATCCACTTCGGTCAGTCGGACTGTACTACGTAGGCGAGATTTTCGGTCCTGTAGCTTGATTGTGAATTGCTGAGATGTCTGGATTCGAACGGACAAACCCACCTGCGCAGCCTTGTCTTCCAATCCCCTGAGCAACTTGTCAAACACTTTGTCCCAACCTTCGAATATTTTAGAAAAATTCCACGACGTGGCTGCTTCTCCAGCGTTTACCTTGCCACTGCTAATTGCACGCAATGACGCAACAAAAGTGGCCAGGAACGGCTCAAATAGTTTGACAAACAGAGTCTTGAGAGCAGCCAGGAGGTCATCGACGTATGTGAGTTGGAGGATCCGCTGGTAGGCTACCTGGTTGAAAGATAGGTTGGACCGTGCAACAAATACATTGAAAAGCACTGGCTTACAACAAATATAAGCTCAAGGTCATTAACAAATGTCCATTTGACAGCATAGCCATCCTTTTCGTATTTCTCATCGGTTGTCCGTCCTTCAATTAGGGCTTCACGGATGAGGGAGTTTACCGGAGAAGCCGATGATGATGCTAGGTGAGAGACATCTGGTGTAAAGGAGCGCGACCACAGGACAATGCCCCCTGAAAACCGACGTCAAACCCACGACAAGTAAAGGGAGGAATCTTAAGGACCTTTGTGTGATATTGAGCAGTGATCTAGCATGTCCAAGTTGAAAGAGTGTATACATTTTAAGTAAATGCCGGACTCGGATAATGTAGGGTTTGAACAGGTCAAGTTCAATTTTTTGGACATCATTTCAGTTCTCTGTTCGTATATCGGTTAGTACACGCGCCTGTCATCAGGGAGCCGAACCCCCAATTATTCGCGCGAAAGCTGGGTTCGATTCCCAGACAGAGAGATATTTTTCTATAGCATTTTTTCTAATGTTAATGTGTCGAATACTATTATAGAGTGTGTTAGCAGGTGTATATATCATTGTTTTATACTAAAAACAAATCATTTTGCATTGGAGGCCTTTGAATAATATTGCTGTGTCCTGTGCAATCGCCATCCAAGTTGGACTGCAGTTCTCTCTTAAGCTGCAGGTTTCAACACTGAATGTCCTGATGGAGGTTGTAAAGAGCCTTGGTAACTTTACTTTCTATCACTGTCACAACCAAATGTACTGATACTTTTTACACTTGTGCAGACATCCCTTTGAATTATACATTGGTTGTGTGCATAGGCAGCATAGTGAGGTGTGAAAGGACATTCTAATAGTCTATTACAGTAGGGGTATACCCACAGGTTTTGGGTGGGTCTTTTTGTATGGGTACATGTCTGGGTATGGATTCCTGTATCCTGTAAGCATGTTGCTTACTACGGTCCTCCTAATGTACATATATATGTAACCTCACGATTACTCATCATTACATAATCAGCTTATTTACTTCCATTTACTTCCGCATTGTTCCTTACTTTTCTACTATCATTGTCTCGACTCTAGCTTCACTCTAATAATCATACAATTGTCTCGTTAACTGTTCGACTTAGTGTTCCTATTACACCATAGGATTACACTTTTTTTTTAACGTGTACGCATTGTGAGTTTCCTTATTTTCTCGCAACTTGA
>Ga0210387_10001906_pt1 | contig 15810 bp, 14 predicted proteins | sample IncBWC7OmetaG_FD_160108 | JGI IMG/M metagenome (GOLD analysis project Ga0210387, IMG submission 160108) | Forest soil microbial communities from Barre Woods Harvard Forest LTER site, Petersham, Massachusetts, United States - Inc-BW-C-7-O ...
ATCAAGGACATTGACCATGCGGAGATCTTCGCCCCAGAGGGCGATCCAACCAGTAGGCGCAATCAGCTCGCCAGACGTCTCGCATTTCATGCTCCGATCACGCTGAAGGCCGACCTTCAAAAGCCGAAGGTCAACAACCACTATGACCTTTTCTTGGCCACGTGTGGTGGTCCAAGGGACCTGATGATGATCGACGCAGTCAGCTATTTAAGAGACGGGTGCACGGCGAAAGTTTGCCTGATAGAAGAGGTCTGGGCCAAACAAATCCACAAACATCGCTATTTCCTAGACGTTCTAAGAAAATTTGATCTCATCGCCACGTATTGCAGCCAGAGCGTCAAAGCTCTCAGCGAGCGAATTGGGCGCAAGTGCATCTTTGTTCCGCCCGGCATCGATAGCATTCGTTTCTGTCCCTATCCAGCGAACCCGGCGAGAGCGGTAGACGTCTATAGCATGGGGCGCAGATCGCCGGCAACGCATCAGGCGCTTCTCAAGATGGTCGAAGAGCGCGGCATATTTTATCTGTACGATAGTACGGAAGGCAACGAAGCCATTCATCCCATAAATCCCGTGGAACACCGATCTCTATTTGCAAATATCGCCAAGAGAAGTAAATACTTCATCGTAAATCCAGGATTAATCGATCGGCCGGACATACGGGGCAGCCAGATTGAATTCGGAAGCAGATACTTTGAAGGTGTTGCGGCCGGTGTGATTATGGTCGGAGAGATTCCGAACAATGGAGAATTTGAACGCCTATTTGACTGGCCCGACGCTGTCGTGCCCCTGCCATTTGGTTCAGACAGAATAGCTGCGCTTATCAATGAGTTGGAAGGGCAGCAAGAAAAGCAAGAAAGAATCCGGAGAATGAATGTAGTTGAAGCGCTCGCAAGACATGATTGGGCGTATCGTTGGGAGAAAATTCTCGAAAATGTTGGCCTTGGGCCAATGCCAGAACTGTTGCAACGAAAAGAACGCCTCGCTAATTTAGCCAAGGTGGTCACGCCTCATGGCCTTGCTGGCATGAGTGGAACGAAGCCGCCAGCGATCCTCCCTTAGATTCGCACCAGTTTAGAACGCCCACAGCAAGGGTCCGTGGACGTTGGGAGTAGACGATCAGTCCGGCAATTTCTCGATGAGGGGTGCTCAAAATAAAGAAAGAGAAGCGGGATGCTGATTCCTATTCGAGGTCGGGGCAATCGCACAGAAGAGCTACGGGAGTACGGATCGTGCTAGCGATTTGCACACTATCCACCACGCCTGGGGAGATGAGGGCTGAATCGCAAGTCGACGCGCGGCTGGGGCTATCGCGGACCGCGGTTTCTCCCCAGACAGATGACGGCCAGCCCAACTTCGGTAAATAACCTCTTCTTGTTCACGGACTCCCTTCGGCCCGAGCAGCGCGGCGTACCGATGCACGACCTTGAGCATGCTTCGACAGTCCCGATCAATATTGCTATTGGAGAGTGAGCCAGGAAGTTGAACGTAAGTAGCAAGTGGCTCGGGTACGAGGTAGATATCTGTCGATGCGACCAGTCTGATCCAAAGATCACGATCCTCAGCCGTCTCCAACCCCGAATCGAAGCGTTGATCGCCCAAGGCAGTCCGCCGTACCAGCACAACACTCGTAAAGAGGTCCATAGCGACGCGGAATGCTTCGGAGCTCAGTGCCCTGAACATTCTGCCAAAGAATTCGGGGTCCTCAATCTTTGCCATGGAACGCGGCTTGCCGGGGTCTTGCGTAAACCATCTACTCCCAACCAGCCCCACACCTTCTGAAGACGCGAGTTGGAGTTCAAGCTTTGCTGGTTCCCAGTAATCATCCGCGTCGAGAAATGCAATCCACTCGCCCCGCGTATGCTCGATCCCTAGATTGCGCGCGCTCGCCGCTCCACCGTTCGGCTTCCGGATCACAGTCACGGAAGAACCGAACTGTTTGGTTGCCTCAGCTGCGTCTTCAGGACTTCCATCATCTACGATGAGGATTTCCAGAGGAAGAACAGTTTGTCCTAAAGCGCTCTCCACGGCACGAGCGATGGTCTGGCTTGCCCGATAGTAAGGAATTATAACGCTGACCGTCTTCCGGTACATGCAATCCCTCGTTCGTTATCCTGGTAGCGCACTCGGCAACTTCGGAACAGCCAAGATGTTGACCCCGGCCGAGCATCGCAGGAATCGGTGTCGCAAAAGTGTATAGAAATGGACATCGCGCAAGATTGTATAAAACGAGACAGCGGAGAGACTGGGAAGTACGAAGAATAGAGTACAGCAGATTGAGTGAAGGCGATGTCGGCAGCCGTAGCCGAAAGTCAACAAACGGCGGGATTAGTTGTTGAGCTGGGCGGGATGGGGATCTTGAGACCGTGGGAGTAGCGCGGCAGGAGAAAATAAGTTGCCGAAATCCGCAGGGCACGTAGGTACCGTAAGAGTATTTATCGCCGACGGCAGTCAGCTGAGTTGCCAATTGATAGCGGCGGCTTTGCGGCGGGGTCGCTACAAGACCCGTGTTGTTGGCTACGCGACGGAGGCCGCGGGAATACGCGAAGGCCTCAAAGAGAGCGAAGCTGACGTGGCATTGATTGGTGCCCGGCTGGAGAACGAAGATCTGGCGGGTTTTCACGTGACGCGAGAGATACGAGCTTCGCGATCTTCGCCGAGCGTGATCATGATACTCGATTCGAACAAACCGGCAATGGTGGTCGAAGCATTCCGAGCAGGAGCCACAGGGATATTTTCCCGGGATCAATCGTCGGAGCTGCTGTGCAAGTGCATCCACGCAGTACACAAAGGGCAAGTGTGGGCGAGCAGCAAGGAATTGCATTTCGTGATCGAAGCGCTGGGCGCGGCTCCCGTAGCAAGGACAATTCCTACGAGAGGAGTGGGAATGCTTACGAAGAGGGAAGAAGGGGTCGTCCACCTGGTAGCGGAAGGAATGACCAATCGAGACATTTCCCAGGAACTGAAGCTCAGCGAGCACACTGTCAGGAACTACCTGTTTAGGATATTTAACAAAGTCGGGACTTCTAATCGACTTGAGTTGGCGCTCTACGCCATCGACCGTCGGGAGAGCCAGGGACAGCTGAGTTCAGGCGCTGCCTCGGATGAGTCGGATGAAAGTGTGAATCAAGTTGCTTCCTCAAGGCGAGCGTGATCAGTCTATCCTTCAGAACAAGCCTCGTTTATTCGTCGCATCAAATCTCAAAGACTACCAAGACATAATTTCTGCAAGGGCTCAGGATCGGGAAAATGACCAGCATTATCGGACAGATTATAGTTCTCGTGAGGCTGAGACTCTCTGTGACAGAAGAGTTATCGACGTGAGCGACGCAGTCCCCAGCGCGGCCCATCTGGTTGAACGAAGCTTTTGTCAAACGAATGCTGGTGCCAGGGGGTATCTCCGTAGCCATACGAAGTGTCCGGGTGTGCAAAAGAAGACAAATACATTTGTACCTAAGATGCGTGGACAGCGTCTCAAGACGTTTACGGCAATATCGTGGTGACTTTCCTTCACTTGCTGGTATCGGGCGACCTGCTAGTGTGCAATTAGAGAGATTGTTGGGGGTGCGTGTTGAGTCTTGAGCGGCCAGCGAGAAAGACGCTCCGGTTCCTGCTGCAAACAGCAGTCACATTCTGGTGGACGAATGGGAACGGGGAGGCGCGGCAGGGAGAAGGCCGCAGCCGTGATGTCAGTGAACACGGCGCGTTTGTTTTTGCTCCGTCCTGCCCACCAGCGGGAACGAGTGTTGTACTCAAAATTGATCTCGAAGGAATCCCCGATGAGATCGGAAGGCTTCCCGTCGAAGTGGAGGGCGAAGTGCTTCGAGTGGAGCACTGCCCCGCGGAGAGGGGAATGCTGACGGCTGGCTTTGCGGTTCAGTATTAAAAGAAATCGACGGGAACGAAGTAATGGAGCGATTTCTTAGAGAATTTGGCAGGGCGAATTTGCAACGTACATTGCGGAAGGCTTGAAGCCAAGCAAGGTTTTCACGGCTGATACCGACCGTAAATGAAATGTAATTAAAGGCTTGCAGGATTCTCTGCTGTAAGTCACAGGGCGGAGCTCTATGCATTCGACGGCGACGGCTGAAAATTATCTTTCTGACGGATCCTGGTACGCACTCTACACTCGCCATCAACATGAGAAAATAGTGGATCAGGTTCTAACGAACAAGGGATTTACGACGTTTCTCCCGCTTTACGCAACCACTCACAATTGGAAGGACCGCGCCAAAGTCCTCTCGCTGCCCCTGTTTCCTTGTTATGTCTTCCTAAAAGGCGGCATTGAGCGCCGGCTCCAGATACTCACGACGCCCGGAGTATTTGGACTTGTGTCCAGCGCGGGCCAGCCCGCAGCGATAGCAGATATTGAAGTCGAAGCAATTCGACGCGTGGTCGAGAGCGGGGTGCGTGTAGAAGCGCATCCGTACCTCAAGTGCGGAAACTGGGTGAGGGTAAAGTGCGGGCCATTGGCGGGAATCGAAGGGATATTGGTGCGGAAGAAGAATGTATCCCGGCTGGTGTTGTCCGTGGAGATGTTGGGGACAGCAGCGGCTATTGAAGTAGAAGCGTTTCAAGTTGAGGAAGTGAATGGCCCGCGGCTGAGAGATTCCATCAGTGGCCCTGCAGCTGGTCTCACGCGCAACAGCAATGAGGCCACGGTCTCAGCTTGATCGAGACTCCGGACTGACCGCCAAGACTTCTGAATCGGAAATGTCCGCAAAAGGAAGCAGATTGTGATGCAAGACTCCAAGTCCATGCGAGAGTTGCAAGCGAGGGTGTCATGAAAAAGTGGTTCTATGTAACCGCTGCGATATCGCTATTGTCGTTTTCGGTTTCCGCGCGAGCTCAAGGGCAGGGGCGCAAAGACATCAAGAGCGAAGGCGCAAAAGTCCTTGCTGCCGGCGAAGTCAGTACGCCGCCCGCGAAGGCCTCGACGGACGATCCCAACTACTCCATCGCCCCCGAGGATGTTCTAACCATTGACGTTTGGAAGGAGCCAGAGATCTCCCGCACCGTGCCGGTGCGGAGAGATGGCAAGATTTCGCTGCCATTGCTAAATGACTTGCAGGCCGCGGGCCTAACTCCCACGCAGCTTGGGGCGGAGATCGTAGAGAAGTTGCGCGCGACGATCGTGCATCCGCAGGTGACGGTAATCGTGGCACAGATGAGCAGCCTGCGGGTATACATTTTGGGCCAAGTAACCCGAGCAGGAGCTTATCCGCTGGTCCCTGACATGACGGTGATGCAGGCGCTCTCGATCGCGGGAGGATTCACGCCCTACGCAAACTTGAAGAAGATCTACATCATGCGCAGCGAAAACGGAGCCAGCAGAATATACCCGATGAACTACAAGGAAGTGATCAGGGGGCGCAAAACACAACAAAATATTCCTCTGAGGGCTGGCGATACGATTGTGGTGCCGTAGGGAAAATCATGGCCAAGCTGATTCACGTTTCCTATTGTGTGCTCATTGCTGTGATTTTATGTGCGCCCCGAGCCTGGGCCCAAGGACCCGATGCGGCCAAGCCGGAACCTGGCGTGCAACCGGTCGCACCCTATCAACCACCCTTGGCGGCCGGGAGCACAAGCATATTAGCTCTGAACCCGAACTCCGATATCCCGGTAGCAGGGGACAATCGGCCCTTAAGCGGCGTGCAGGATCAAACGCTGGGGACGAATTTGGGCGCTCGCAACGTGCTGGCACCTAGCTTCACTGCGGCGTCGGAGATGGGCGCAGGTTCTACAGCGTCAGGTTTTTCTCAGCCGTCAGCTTTCTATCTTCTGCTGGCTACATTGGATTTGAACCACGCATCCGATCGATCCGAACTGCTGGTGCACTATACGGGTGGCGGCATGTTCTCGTCCTACCTAAACTCAGCTGTCCAAGAGTTGCAATTCACTTACAACTTCAAATGGCAGCGCTGGACGCTGCTGGTAGGCGATGACGCCAGCTACCTCTCGGAATCACCTTTTGGGTTTGGAGGCGTCGGAGGGCTGGGCTTGCTCACGGGAGACTCTCCGTTCGGCCCCGGAGGACCTCTGAGTTCCATACTGGGTCCCAATCAAACAATTCCAACAATCATAGTTCCGAGAGTAAGCAATACGGCGGTCGCACAAATAGAATACAAGCTCAGCCCGCGTTCTTCGTGGACTGCTTCCGGGTCCTACGGGACGCTGAATTTTCTGGGAGTGGACTTCATTAATAGCGCTGAAACGCTATTTCAGACAGGCTACAACTACTCACTCAATCCGCGGAGTTCGATCGCGGTGATCTATCGCTTCGATGAATTCCGATTTACCCAATTTGCGCAGTCGATCGAAAACCACGTGATGCAGATTGCCTATGGGCGCAATGTAACTGGAAGACTGAACTGGCATGTGGCGGCCGGACCGAGCGTGGTGATGCTCCGAGGACCTCTGACGGGTTATGGAAACAATGTGTCGTGGGCCGTGGATGGCTCACTGAATTATAAGATGGATCGCGGGGCACTGCAGCTTAGTTACGATCACGTCGTCACAGGGGGAAGTGGAGTACTTGTTGGGGCGCAAACGGGGCAGTTACAAGCGACCATGGAGCGGTCATTGAGCCCGAGGTGGCAGGGCACGGCGTCACTCGGCTACGCAACCAATGGGAGCTTGTTACCACCAGGGGCCAGCTTGGAAAGGCAAAACTACAGCTCTTGGTATGCGGTGGCTCGACTCGATCATCAATTCCGTCCTGGAACCGTTCTTTTCGTCAGTTACGAGGCACAACTGCAAGCCTTGAACACAGCCGCTTGCGGCGCTGCAAATTGTGGGGGCACTTCGATCGCTCACGAATTTTCTGTCGGGTTTAATTTCGGCTTGCGACCCATTTCCTTGCGCTAGCCAGGCAATAAGCAACAGAAGCAGACGCATGCCCAAGAGCCGCGAGTGATGCGCGACGTTTTGACTGGGAAGGATCCCAGGTGACGAAACCAAAAACTTGGTGCTGAGCCGAATGACAATCTTGACCCGAAGGCTGAAAAGAATATGTCCACGGAGAGGCAAGCAATGCCAGACAGACTAGAAGAGCGGGTTCCGCGCGGATGGGAAGAGTATTTCGCCATTTTGGTGCGGCGGCGCTGGTGGATATTGCTTCCGCTGTTTCTGTGCTGGGCGGCAGTGTGGGGAGGCAGCTGGTCTTTGCCAACCACGTACACGTCCGATGCGCTGATCTCCGCGGAACAGCAGAAAGTGTCGGACATCTACGTAATGGAGAACGTCAATGTAAATCTGCAAAACCGTTTGCAGAGTACAACGCAACAGGTGTTGAGCTACGCTAGCCTGCAGGCGATCATAAACCGCTTCAAACTCTACGTAGCACCACCGCGGATGACAGGCTTTTTCAAGATCAAAGATCCCGTCGATCAGATGCGGGGAGATATCAAGATCGAGCTGGTGGGTGCGCCGGGGTATCGGGGAGAGTTCTTTACGTTCAAGATTCATTACTCGGCGGATACACCTGAGATCGCGCAGCAGGTGAATACCGAGCTTACGTCTCTGTTCATCAACGAAAATCTCAGGGCGCAGAGACAACTCTCCGAAAACACGACGGCCTTTCTCGACAGCGAATTGGCAGACGCGCGCACCAAAATGGAGCAGCAGGAAGCGGAAGTATCAGCTTTCAAAGCAAAACATGCCGGGAACCTGCCGGGCCAGTTGCAGAGCAACGTGCAAATCCTGGCAGGATTGCAAGCACAGCTTGCGAGCACGCAACACGCGTTGGACACTTCGAAGCAACAAAAGATTTATCTGGAGTCTTTGCTGCAGCAGTATCAATCCGCGCAGGCAAGCCTGGGTGGAGACGCAAACGTGATCTCGACGCAGGCACTCGATAAGGTGCTTCAGAATCTGCGCCTTCAAATCCAGAATTTGCGCACTCGCTATACGGACGGCCATCCAGACATCGTGGCGCTGAAAGACGAAATCGCCAAGACCGAGACGTTGCGGAAGCAAAACGAAGCGGAAATCTCGTCCAATAAGCAGACCGGCAAGTCTGCAAGCGCGATTGACTTCTCAGCGGAAGAGGGCGTGCAGCGAGGCTCTCCGACTGCGATTATGCAGCTTCAGAGCCAGCTTAAGGCCAATCAGTTGGAGATCCAGAATGAGCAGGAGCACGCGAAAGATCTTGAGGCGCAAACCACGGTGTATCAGGCCCGCTTGAACCTTACGCCGGAAACAGAACAAGAGCTGACGGTGGTTTCGCGCGGCTACGATGAAGCTAAGTTTAATTACAACTCGCTGCTCCAGAAACAAACGCAATCGCAGCTTGCCACCAGCCTCGGACAGCAGCAACAGGGGCAACAGTTCCATATCGTCGATCCGCCCAAGTTGCCGGACAAGCCTTCGGCGCCGAATCGTTTCCTGATTAGCTTAGTCGGTTTGGCGTTAGGAGCTGCGCTGGGCTTGGGTCTGGCCACGTTTCTAGAACTAACCGACGTGCGCTTTAGGCAGGAGAAAGATCTGGAGGGGATTTTGCCGGCCCGGATGCTGGTGGGTATCCCCCGATTGAGCACGCCTAAAGAAGAGCGTTCGCGTGTTGTAGCACGGTACATGGAATGTGGAGCAGTCGCGCTAGTGGCTATATTGATTTTCACCGGAAATCTCTACACGTATTACAACGGTTGAACGCCGGTCGTAGCGAAAAGTTGCATTCTTGAGGCGATACGCTTTCCCTTTGGATCCCAAGCGATTTGCCCTGCGGCATGAGTTGGAACGCTTCTGGCCTGGGGGCAACGCAGAAAACAGGAACGGAAAACAATGAGCCAGTTATTTGAAGGATTTAGCAGAGCATCCATTCCACAGGGCAAGCACGGCAAGGTTCCTTTGGACATGGCTGCGGCAGAATTGGTCGTCTTACCCGAGCCGACGGTAGCGGCCGAAGACTTGGGCAATGCGGCGACTGAAGCGGACAGGCACAGTCTAAGTGGATTCGCAGAGACAGATAAGATCGGCGACGACGATAGGACTCGGTTGGTGATGGCGCAACCGTCGGCAGCATCGCGTCTAATTGCATGGGACGCCCCCAACAGTCTTGGCGCGGAGAAATTTCGAGCCCTCGCCGTCCGGCTAGACGCCATGCGCAGACAACACGAGTTGAAGTCTTTGCAAGTGACCAGCAGCGTGATCAGCGAGGGCAAGTCATTCGTCGCAGCGAATCTCGCAGTGACACTGGCCAAATATTCCGGATATAAGACGCTTCTGATTGAAGGAGACTTGCACAGGCCGACGCTCGCAACGATGTTCGGACTAAAGGATTTGCACGGGCTGAGTGACTGGTGGACGGCACGAAACCAGGAACTTGCCTGCTACATTAAACGATTCACTGGCACGGCTCTATCGTTTCTTCCCGCAGGAAAGGCCTGCGACCGGCCTTCAGAAATTCTGCGTTCCGGACAACTCGCGGATGCCTTCGCACAGTTGAGGAGCCAATTTGATTGGATCGTCGTTGACTCCACACCCATGCTGCCCGTGATCGATGCGAACCTTTGGTCGAGATTAGTGGATGGTTCGCTGCTCGTCGTCAGGGAAGGCGTCGCGCCGCTGAAGGCTTTGAAGAAGGGATTGCAGTCCCTTGACAACCCCAAGTTGATTGGAGTGGTCGTGAATGAAGCTTCGGACTTCGATCAGATTGAATACGAGGGGCAATACTATGGCGCCCGAAAGAACGGAGACAAGGGCTTGAGAAAAGCGCAGTAGATCAAACGTCCCCGAGGGGTCTTCCATTCGAGTGTATAAATCTGAGTCTTCCCCCATCATGGAACATCGCGCAGTTGTGAACTGCCATCGTAGACAGCAAGAAGCATGCGTGACCTGGATCTGGAATTGGGTCTGCTCGAGATTCTTTTAGCCCACCTGATTGAAACAAATAAGATGCCACGCTCAATATTCCCGGTTCTTAACTATCTCGTGTGGCTAGGTGTGAGGGGACGTGCGGAGGTTCTCGAAGGAGACAACCTCGGTTCCTTGAAGAGCCGACAAGATACCCGCGCGGCCTTTGGCGATACCACGCAAGCGAATTACTTAGCATGGGAAGCGTCGCACTTCGTCACATGGGTCGTTGGTCTATCACTACCCATCCTGGTCGCGGTCCTGTATGCGCCGGTGATCGGTTCGATGGTAAAGCAGTGGTGGAGCGACCCAAACTATGGTCACGGATTTTTTGTCCCTGCATTTGCAGGGTACGTTTTGTGGAGCGCGCGCGGTCGGTGGAGCTCGCTGCCGCTCCGCCCGAGCAATTCCGGTTTTGCACTCATGTTATTCGCTATCGGGCTACGGATTCTCGGGATGCTCGGTGCTGAGCTGTTCATGGCGCGGCTGTCTTTGGTGGTTCTGGTTGCAGGCATAACCCTCTTTCTGGCTGGTCGCCAGGCCCTCTGGTCGGTTGCATTTCCGATCGGTTATTTGCTCTTTATGATCCCCTTGCCTGCGATCGTGTACTACCAGCTGACACTTCCTCTCCAGTTGTGGGCATCGCGTTTGGGTGCGACGGGCCTGGTCGCGTTGGGCATTCATACCGTGCGAGAAGGGAATCTACTCTTTCTGCCGAACTGCACGCTGAACGTGGTCGAAGCTTGCAGCGGCATTCGATCGCTACTTTCACTCCTGGCCGCAGCCGTTGCCTATGGATATTTGGCCGAGCGGAGCATGTGGAAGCGTTTCGTCCTTGCGGTTACGAGCATTCCGATCGCGATCGCAGCGAATGGATTGCGTCTCGTCGCGACGGGTGTGCTGAGTTACTACTTCGGACCTGGTGTGGATTCTGGTTTGGTGCATGTGGCGCTTGGTCTAGGGTTTTTTGCGCTGGCGTTTCTTTCGGTCCTGCTCATCCATAGACTCCTTGGCCTGCATTTGAGCGCGGACAATTCCGTACGAGCCTCTCTATGACATATCTAAGAATCTCCATTGCCGCGATGCTTCTTGTGGGAGGAATCTTCGCAACGCATAGCTTCAGACCGAAGCTCGCTGCTGTGCCGCATTGGCCATTGCGTGAATTTCCGCCCGAAATAGGCCTGGCACACAGCGAGGATCGACCATTCGAAGCGGAGATCGTGCGCGCGGTCGGTGCGGATGACTATATCAATCGGGTGTATCTCGGCAGCACGCCACCGATTGAGCTGTATATCGGCTATTACAAAGACCAGCGTTCCGGCGAAAGAATTCACTCTCCCAAGAATTGTCTTCCGGGTTCCGGATGGGAGCCGGTACATGCCAGTCGCGTCGAGATTGGTTCAGAAAACGGAGTTCCCGTACTCGTGAACGGGTATTTAGTAGCACAGGGACCGAGACGGAACATGGTCCTTTACTGGTATCAGTCACAGGGACGGATCGTGGCCAGCGAGTACTTGGCGAAGTTCTTGCTGATTACCGACGGATTGAAGAACAGACCGACTGACGGAGCGATGGTCCGCATCTGGACAAGCGCGGCTGATGGCGAAGCAAGCGCACAGGCGAGGGCGGTAGATTTCGCGCGCCATGTTTATCCAAAGGTTGAAGAATTCCTGCCCGATTGAAAGATAGAAGGACGGTATGCCCATGAGAAACACAGCTCGGATTTTCAAATCATTTTTTTCCTGGAACAGCGGACGGCAAAAAGCAAGGATGCGCCCACGGAGTTGGATCCTTGGCGTGACTCTTGCCGCAGCCCTATTAAGTTGGGGCTGCCCGAAGCAGGATCCATTGCAGGCATTCAGTCCTCCTCCGACTCCTATCGATCAGGGGCCAGCCCCAGTCCCCGAACCGGCCACGGCGCTGCTATTTGGAGCAGCACTGCTGATCGGCGGAGCTATCGCGCGCCGGCGGCGCAAGGGAAGCCACAAATAAATCGTACCTGTTGAGCCGCTGAAGAAGTCTTGTCTACCACAATTCGCGATAACTTGGAGCGTTCCTTGATCCGTCTTTTGCATGCGTATGTTCCTAAACGGACGCTTCTGCTCGGAATTTCAGAAGCATTTCTGATCACTCTCGCCCTTTTGGCTTCCGCTATGGCTCGACTAGGGGCAGGGGAAGCCAGATTCATGCTTACGTATCAATACGGCACTTGGAAGATTCTGTTTGTATCGGTGGCGTTCCTGACGTGCATGTATTACTTCGATCTTTATGAGTCCACGATTGTAAGCAATCGCCGCGAGGCGATGGTTCGTCTCATCCAGGTGATGGGCGTGGCGTACATCGCTTTGGGCCTCCTGTATTATTTGTACCCGCCAATGAAATTGGGCCGGGGAATCTTCCACCTTGGCTTTCTGTTTGTCGGGTTGTTGCTGGTTCTCTGGCGAAGACTCTTTTCAGCTATCAACAATACGCAAGGCTTTGCGGAGCGGGTGGTCATTTTAGGCGAAGGCTCGCTGGCTCAATCACTCGCGCATGAAATCGAAATGCGACCCGAGCTGGGAATTCGTCTTGCCGGTCGTGCACAATTGCTGGCAAGGGAGAGTCGTCCTGGCGATCAAGAGCTCGGGAGTACACAAGCCGTTCTCTCGCAGACCAGCTTCTATGAAGGTCTTGCCGTCGGGCGTCCCGTTCGTGGCATCGACCGGATCGTTGTGGCGATGGAGGAACGGCGGGGCAAGCTACCGGTCGGTTTATTACTTTCGCTGAAAAATCGCGGCGTACAAGTTGAAGATGGAAATGACGTCTATGAATCGATCACTGGGAAAGTTCCGATAGAATCCATCAGGTTGAGCTGGCTGTTGTTCTCGCCGGGTTCTCATGCCTCGCGGTTGTTTCAAATCTACAAGCGGTGTGCGTCCGTAGTAATTTCAGTCTTCGGATTATTCCTCACATTGCCTCTGCTTCCGTTCGTAATTATTGCCATCAAGCTTAGTTCGCCTGGACGGGTTTTATACTCGCAGAACCGTGTAGGACGCGACGATAAGGTTTTTCGTTGCTACAAATTTCGCACGATGAATGCTGACGCGGAGGCGGATACGGGGCCAACCTGGGCGGAGGACGACGATCCTCGAATCACGCTAGTCGGCGGATTCCTTCGCAAGACGCGCATCGACGAGATTCCGCAGTTGTGGAACGTCCTGAGAGGCGACATGAGTCTTGGGGGGCCGCGTCCCGAGCGACCGGAATTTGTCGAGGCCCTGAACGAGAAGATTCCTTACTACCACTTAAGGCACTCCGTCCGCCCGGGGATTACCGGATGGGCCCAGATCCTTTACAAGTATGGAAGTTCGGTCGAAGACGCTAAGGAAAAGCTCCGCTACGACTTGTACTACATCAAGAACACATCCGTCGGGTTAGATATGCTCATCCTGTTTAACACGATCAAGATTGTGTTGCTGGGACGCGGCGCCAAGTAAGGCTGACTCTCGCATTGCCAAGTGAACTTTCCCAGTTTCCGCTCCACTCCTCATTCTAAACCTAGCGCCATGTGTGGCCTGCTTGCATGAACTAACTGATGTCGCTGCATAGTCATGGGATTCGCTCTCACCCTAATCTACATCGTCGTAACCATTATCTCTCCGGAGCAATTCGGAAAGGAGTGGGCAAGCTATCACGTTGTAGTGTACCTGGCGGGTATTACGGCTCTGGCATCCTTGCCCAGCATGTCGAGGTACAACTATTGGAAGAATTCGGTGCAAACATACCTGCTGGTTGCCTTCATTGCAGCCATTGCACTTTCGCAGGTGGCTCACGGATGGCTCGGCGGGGTTGTCGAAAGTTGGCGGTTGTTTTTGCCAAGCGCAGCGGTCTTTTTCTTCATCGTGGTGAACGTGACGACGGTTCGCCGGCTAAAGATAGCGGCCCTTACAGCAGTGGGGGCCTGTCTGATCGTTACGGTCGAAGCGCTTTGCGGATACTACGCGGGCTACCATGGCGAGACGTTCGTGCTACTGACCAATATCTCCTCCCCTGAAGATAACGTGATAGGGCAACTAGCAAGAATCCGCGGTGCGGGCTTCTTGAGCGATCCAAATGATTTTGCGCAGATTCTCCTTATTGTCCTTCCGCTTGCGTTCATTGCCTGGCAGCGGGGACGCGCGGTGACCAACTTCTTTGTCGTTCTCGTACCAACTGCATTGCTGCTCTGGACGACCTATCTCACACACTCCAGAGGAGGATTGATTGCGCTGGCCGCGGTCGCGCTGATGGCAGCCAGGAAAAAACTCGGCACAACCGCGTCGACCGCTCTGGCCGCAGTATTTATCCTTGGGATGCTAGCACTTGATTTCACTGGGGGGCGCGGAATTTCAGCGGCTGACGGCGCGGACAGGCTCGAAGCATGGGCCAACGGCTTAGAAATGTTCAAGAGCGCTCCGTTGTTCGGAATTGGATTCAATGGCTTCACGGATTTGTACGAGATAACCGCCCACAATTCTTTCGTCCTTTGTCTTGCCGAGCTTGGATTGCTGGGTAGCACGTTGTGGGTGGCGTTACTCGTCACCACCACGATGGGGCTGAATCAGATCGTTGGAGGGAAAAAAACAAAAAGGCACAATAGATTACTCGGCCTGCTGCATCTCTTTGAAACGAGCTCTATCACATATAACAGTGCGCTAGCGCTGAACCGAGCACCGTCGAGCGGCATCATTGCATTGAACTACGAGTACGCGTCCGCAGCACTGCCCGCTTCAGTTGGTCCTAATTCTCTGGAATTCGAAACACACCAAGAACCCGTGCATTCGGTAAGAGTACCAAAGCAATGGATTGCGGCTATTCGCTTGGCGCTGGTTTCCTTTATGGCGACCGCGTGGTTTCTATCCCGCAGCTACACCACTACGATGTACCTGGTTTTGGGATTAGCCACCGCGACCATTGCGCTCCAACAAGGTGATCGTATGCCGTCCGATCGTGGTCGCTGGGTTTTGTACACCGTCCCCGCTGAGGTCCTGCTCATCATATTGATTTATGGCCTAGTTCGTCTCCGCCACTGAAAACCATATTTCGATATCACGTAGTAGCGGCGGCAAGCCCGAAGCTGACCCCGCCGAAATTGATTTCGCTAATCCACTGACAAGCAACAACCGCCAAGCCAAGCAGCCTCCTCCCCTTCCGAGCGCTGTTCCGTGCAGTAGTGCGCTTCAAACACCAGGAGGAACAGATGAGTGGAACACACTTTCAAACCTACGCATTTTGGTGCGCCGCATGCCTCATGCTCTATACCTATGTGGGGTATCCGCTCTTCATGTACTTGCGCAGCCGTTTGCAGCCTCGGCAGCAGCAACAAGGATCGATCCTGCCCACGGTGAGTATTATCCTCGCAGTCCACAACGGTGCAGCGCTTCTGCGACAGAGGGTCGCCCACCTCCTTTCCCTGGATTATCCGCGAGATCGAATGAAAATCGAGATCGTATCCGACGGCTCGACGGATGGCACGGAGGATATTCTTAGGCAGCTTCGAGACCCGCGTATCAAGTGCTACCGATGCCCGGAGCATTCTGGTAAGGCAGCAGCTTTAAACCTGGGAATGCAGAACGCCACTGGGGAAATCTTAGTATTTCTGGATATTCGTCCTTGGATCGAGAGTAACGCGCTGCAACTATTGATCAGCAACTTTGAAGACCCCCGAGTGGGATGTGTCACCGGAGAACTCGTTCTGCGTGACGATGGCCACGATCCGGGCGCCAAGGCCGTTGGAGGCCTCTACTGGCGGTACGAGCAGTGGATTCGCAATTGCGAGGCGAAGGTCGACTCGCCGCTGGGAGTCTACGGAGGGTTTTATGCGATACGACGCACGCTGGCGAGCGCACTTCCCAACGGAACTATCCTGGACGACATGCTGCAGCCTCTGAGCGTAATTCGTCAGGGCTACCGCTCCGTCCTGGATCTGCGTGCGCGAGT
>Ga0210387_10001907_pt1 | contig 15806 bp, 10 predicted proteins | sample IncBWC7OmetaG_FD_160108 | JGI IMG/M metagenome (GOLD analysis project Ga0210387, IMG submission 160108) | Forest soil microbial communities from Barre Woods Harvard Forest LTER site, Petersham, Massachusetts, United States - Inc-BW-C-7-O ...
CGGCGGAGGGTTTTTGCGCCACCCGCTTGGGCGATGACGGTTGGGGCGCGGTGTTCGGCGCCGGCAGGGTGAGAGTGGATAGCGACGCCATTTTGGCGCGCGCCTGGCAGGGAGGGTAAGCAGCACTGCTGCCTTGTGCCTCGAGGCTGCCCATACCCCCCGACTATGCGCGCTGCTCAATTTCACGGTGCCGAGGTCTAAACCCAGTCGGTGAGCCGGCTCTTGATGATGGCCGCCAGGGCCTGGGCGTGATCATCATCGTCGTTCAACCCGGCCACCAGCGTGAGGCGCTTGCCGCCCCACTCGAGAAACCGGTCGCGATATTCGATGGCGACTTCCTCGAGCGTTTCCAGGCAATCCACTGCGAAGGACGGAGAAGCCACGGTGAGATCGCGAATGCCGCGATCCGCCAACTCCTTGATCTTGTCGAGCGTGTAGGGCTGAAGCCAGGTCACCCGACCGAATCGCGACTGGTAGCAATGCGACCACTCGGTGTCACTCAATCCTAAGCGAGCCACAACGAGGCGGGTGGTCGCTTCCGTCTGACGCTGATAAGGATCGCCCTTCTCTACGTACGAGGCCGGAATGCCGTGATACGAGAACAGCAGATGCGAGCGCTCGCCCAGCGCATCCCAGTGCCGGCGTATCTTGCGGCTCAGGGCGTCGATATAGCCGTCGTCGTCGTAATAGTCGTTAATGAAGCGACTCTCCGGCAATGAGCGCCAGCGCTTGAGTGCGCGTTGGGTGCCGTCAAATACCGATCCGGTGGTCGAGGAGCAATATTGCGGATACAGGGGCAGCACCAACAGCTTATCGATGCCGAGCGCGGCGAAGGACTGAATGGCGCCCGCGATGCTCGGATTGCCATAGGTCATCGCCAATTCGAGATGAACCTTATCCCCGAGACTTGCACCGAGCAGTGTGCCGATCTTGGCGGCGAGCCGCTTCGAGTACACGGCGAGCGGTGAACCCTCCTTCATCCAGATCTTGCGATAGTTGCCTGCCGTGCGCAGGGGCCGCAACGGCAGCACCAACCCATAGAGAAGCGGCAGCCAAATCAAGCGGGAGGTATCGATGACGCGGCGGTCGCTCAAGAACTCGCGCAAATAGCGCTGGACAGCGAAATAAGTCGGCGCACTCGGCGTGCCTAAGTTGACCAGCAAAACGCCGATTCGGCTCGCCGCCGGGGAGTCTTGGGACGCTGTGGCGGGTGCCACCGCGTGAAAATAGGACATTGATCAGATCCTTAAGCCGAGCCGCCCGCACAGTATACTGCGTCGGGCATGAAGCCCCGTACCGAGAGCTGACAATGATGTGGCTGAGTGCCAACGAGAGCGAAGCGCTTACTTTAAGCTTGAGCGTTGCGACTCGCAGCGTCCTCTTGAGTCTGCCGTTGGCGCTGGTGTTCGCATGGGTGCTGACTCGGAAGCAATTCATCGGCCGCACCATGCTCGATGCGGTCGTGCATCTGCCTCTGGTGCTGCCGCCGGTGGTGGTGGGGTATCTGTTGCTGCTGCTGTTCGGGACGCGCGGCCCGATCGGCGGTTGGCTCGAGCGGGTGTTCGGCATAGAGCTGATCTTTACCCGCAACGGCGCGGCGCTGGCGACGGCGGTCATGTCCTTCCCGCTGATGGTGCGCGCCATGCGCATCTCGCTGGAGAATGTCGATCGCGGACTGGAGGATGCCGCGCGCACTCTGGGTGCCGGGGCCTTCGATCGCTTTGCCAGCATCACCCTGCCGCTCATGTTGCCCGGTGTATTGGCGGGCGCCATCACCGCCTTTTCCGCCGCGCTGGGTGAGTTCGGCGCCGTCATCACTTTCGTCTCGAACATTCCCGGCGAGACGCGCACGCTGCCGCTGGCCTTGTATACAGCCCTGCAAACACCGGGCGGCGACGGCGAAGCGGCGCGCCTGGCGATTCTTTCCTGCGCACTCGGACTCGCCGGGTTGTTGTTGTCGGAGTGGTTCGCGCGGCGCGTGCGGCGGATGTTGGGCCGCTGATGCTGAGGGTAGCTGCCAAAAAACAGCGCGGCGCATTTCTCCTGGACGCGCAGTTCGAGCTCCCTACTCCCGGAGTGGTCGCCCTATTCGGGCGGTCAGGCTGCGGCAAGACCACGCTGGTAAACGTGATCGCAGGTTTGCTCACCGCGGACGGAGGCCGCGTCGCGCTCGATGACGCCGTCCTGCTCGACACCGAGCGCGGCATCAATGTGCCGCCCGAAAAGCGGCGCATCGGCTACGTGTTTCAAGACGCGCGACTGTTTCCTCATTTGCGGGTCGAGGCAAACCTGCGCTATGCGCTCAAGCGTGCAACCGTGGCGCCGTTCGTCGGCGTGGATCGGGTCGTGGAACTTTTGGAGCTTGAGCCGCTGATGAGTCGCCGCACGCATGAGCTTTCGGGCGGCGAGCGTCAACGCGTGGCCATCGGTCGAGCCTTGTTGTCGCAGCCCAGCCTTCTATTGCTCGATGAGCCGTTGGCCTCGCTCGATGCATCACGCCGCGAGGAGGTATTGCCGTACTTGGAAACTCTGCGTGATCAATTGGCCATCCCGATGGTGTATGTCAGCCATAATTTCGACGAGGTGTTGCGACTGGCGACCCACCTCGTGCTCATGGAATCGGGCAAAACCATTGCGCAGGGGAACTTGAGTGAAATGAGCCTGCACCCGCGAGTCCGCGCGATTATCGGGACCGACGCTGTGGGCGCCATTGTCGACGGTACGGTTCTCGGCACCGATGCATCGAGCGGATTGACCCGCGTGCAAGTGGGCCAAGGGGAACTCAAAGTTCAATTCGGCGCGGGGTCGCCGGGCACCCGGCTGCGAGTGCAACTACTGGCGCGAGATCTCATTGTCGCGACCGAGCCGCCTCGGCAACTCAGCGTGCGCAACAGCTTGCCGGGTGTGGTAACCAGCGTGGCGAACGATGTCGACGACTCGGACCTGATCGCCATCGATATCGGCGGCATTCTCATCATGGCGCGAGTGACCAAGGCGGCCACCCGCGAACTGGGACTCGCCCCCGGCAAACCCGTGTGGGCGCTGGTGAAGACCGCTTCCTTGCGTCCGCATGTTATTTGACCGCGGTGCCCAGATGCAGGATGGCCACTATGTGGTCATCCACCGCAAGACCCAACGCCGCCTTGACTCTGGCGCTGTATGCGGCGGGGCCGGTCTTCCACATGGCGCCAATCCCTAATTCGGTCGCCGCCAGCAACAAGTTCTCCACCGCCGCGCCCGCGGCAATCACCTGTTCAATTTCCGGCACCTTGGGAATGTCCTTTCTCACGACACAGCCGACCACCAGGATGCTGGGTGAGCGCCTGATTTTCTCGCGCTCCAGCTCCATCTGCTCGTCTGTAAAACCTGGGTTCTGATCGCGCCGCGACTGCGCGACCGCGTTTGCAAAAGTTTCACGCTCGGCGCCATTGACTGCGACGAAGCGCCAGGGCTTGAGCCGTCCGTGGTCCGGCGCATGCCCGGCAGCCTCCAGGAGCCGGGCGATCTGTTCGGCAGTTGGACCAGGCCCGGTCAGCGATTTGGCGGTTGAGCGCGATGAAATCGCATCAAACAATTCCATGAAATAACCCCTAAATAAAACGTAAAAGGAGATAAGCCCGGGCAAGTGCATTGCTTTGGGCTATGATTTGCGTCCGGGATGCCGCAACGGCAGCCTCAAATTATACCCGTATGTCTCAAGGAGCCTTCAATGAACCGTATCGTTTTGGCGTCACTGGCCGCCCTACTCGGCGCGAGCGCCTTTGCAGCGCCGGTCACCTACACTCTCGATCCGAACCACACGTATCCCAGTTTCGCCGCTGACCACTTTGGCGGACTCTCGGTTTGGCGCGGCAAATTCGACGCCACTTCCGGCAAGGTCGTCTACGACAAGGATGCGAAGGCTGGTTCCATCGAAGTGACAGTGGACATGAATTCCATCGATTTCGGCATGCCCAAGTTGAACGAGCACGCAAAGTCCGCTGAGATGTTCGATGTAGCAAAGTATCCCACCGCCACATTTAGCGGGAAGTTAGCCAAGTTCAACGGTGCAAATCCCACCGAGGCCGAAGGCACGCTGACCATGCACGGCGTGACCAAGCCGGTCACGCTGAAGATTGATTCCTTCAAGTGCGCACCCAATCCGGTGAGCAAGAAGGAAGTTTGCGGCGCGGATGCCAATGGGACCATTAACCGGGCCGATTTCGGCGTGAACTACGGCGATAAGTATGGCTTCAAGATGGACGTCAAGCTGCAAATCCAGGTGGAAGGCAGCCCCGCGGGCTAGCTTTCATTTGTGGCGGGAGCCGGCCTCGCGTGGGGCCGACTCCAATTTTCGTGTCTTGCTGCCTCTTCGCGCCGCCGACGGGCCGGTTCCTGCAACTAGCGAGCCAGCTTCTTCGCCAAGTGCGCGCGCAGCGCATTCACCTGCTCCTGCGACAAATCAGCCAATATGCCGCGCCGCTCGGGCGGAATATGCTCGGTCGAATCGCCATGAGCACCGAACACGTATTGCTCAAAGAACGCACGCCAAGCAACCCGCGATTCGGGCGGCAGCGCACGAATGCTCAAGATGCCGTGCAACAGTGCATCGAAGGCCGAGTCAGCCTTTGAATTGGCGCCCAGCGAGTCGTGCCACCAATAATTCACCAGCACATTGAAAGGCTCGAGCGATTCCACGTGGTGCCACCAAAGCGGCGGAATGAATATGCAGTCGCCGGCTTCGAGCACTGCGACCTGCGCCGCCGCCATTGCCGCGCGAAATTTGGGATAGCGCGTAAAATCCGGATCGCGCAGCGACACCATGCTCATGGCCGCGCCGGTGGGCGCGAAATCCAACGGCCCGATGTAGAGATTCGCCACCTGCTCCGGCGGAAACAGTGTGAAGCGCCGGCTGCCCGCCACGACGCAGGCAACATTGTTCCACTCATCCACGTGCGTGGGCGTCGTGATTCTATTACCCAGCCAGATGCGCGGCAATATGCTCTCATCGAACAGCGTCAGCGCATTTTCCGCGCTGAATGCCGGCAGGCAATCGCGGATCAGCGCGCTTTGCGCCGCGACAGCGGGAGGATTGGGAAATTGCGCATAGCGCAGCACCTGGGCGGCAATCTCCGATAAGGGCAGGCGATTGCGCAGAAAATTGAAGCCGTTCATGGCTGCGTTGTAGGCAATTTGGCCGCCGGCCTCGGGCGCCGTCATCAATGCGTCCACGGGTGCACCGCTGTCGAGCTCCTTGAGATAGCGCACCAGCGATTCCGGCGAATTCAAGAACTCGCGCACGGCGCGCCAGTCGCGCACCAATCCACGCAATATCGCCGGGCGCTTGTCGGGCAGCACGTCGCGCCGGATCTCCTCGACGGACAGTCGCGAATACTCCTTCACCAAAAGTAGACCTGCAGGGTCTGACCGTTGCGGCGCGGCGGGATGCTGCTCAGAACTTCCCGATGATCCTTATAGTTGGCGGCGCTGCGCTCGAGCAGGTTGTCGATTTCCGCGATGCCAAAGGTTTTTTCCGAAAGCAGAGGCGGGCGCAAGGCGTGACGATCCGGGAAGATACCCATGCCTGACATGATCGAGTACCACGAGAATACCGGATAGCCCCGCCCCAGCGTCTGCTTGCGCACCGCGGGCGCAATTCCGTTTCCCGACATCCACAGATTGAGCAGTTGCTTCAACGGTTCCGATATATTCAAGTTGGCCGCGTTTGCCCGCCAATATTCGGTATCGGTCCGGCTGTTGGTCTTGTAGTGCGTCACGATATAGTCACGCGTGCCTTCAAAGTGATCGTTGACGTGAGTGTTGAAGCGGGCCTGCGCCGCTTCGCTCAAGTCGCCTCGCTCGAGGAAATCGACGAAGACGGCCGCGGTTTGTTGAATGAAGAGCAAGGCGGTGGCCTCCAAGGGCTCGATAAAGCCTTGAGACAGCCCCACGGCCAGACAGTTTTTATTCCAGTGCTTGGTCACGCGCCCTATTTTCATCTTTAGGTGCCGCGCGGGTGTGTCTGACTCGAGCAGCCCCAAGCGTTCGCGCAACTCCGTTTCGGCCTGATCGGCGGTGCAAAACTTTGAGCTATAGACATAGCCATTGCCGAAGCGCTCGGTGAGCGGAATCTTCCATGCCCAGCCGTGCTTCATGGCGGTCGAGACCGTCTCGGACGGAATCGTGCTGCCTATCGGGGTCGGCATGGCAACGGCCGCATCGTTGAAGAGATTCTCAGAGAAACTGATAAAGGGCGTCTTCAACGCTTGATTGATGAGCAGCCCCGCAAAGCCGGTGCAATCGATGAACAAATCCGCGCCAAGCGTCGCCCCTTCGCGCGTGCTGACCGACGCGATGGCGCCGTGCTCATCCAAGTTTGCGTGGGTCACGTGCGCGGTCTGATAGCGGACGCCGCGCTCGAGCGCTTTTCTGTGCAGAAACTGACCCAGCAGCACCGCGTCAAAGTGATATCCGTGCCAGATGTCAAAGGGGAAATGCTCGGCGGATTTTGGCGCCAGATGTTTGCGGGCCAGGCGCGCGGCGATAAAAAACCGATCCGGATCCGCGCAGACGTCGGCGCCCCGGACTCTCGCGTCCGTGTTGTGCACGAACTGCGTCATGGTGAGGTTGTCGAGCATCGAGGCGAAAGAATGAAAGTAGCTGGCATGGCCCGGTTTGGTCGACCAGCCGTCAAAGGTAATGCCGCACTTGTAGGTGGCATGGCATGCGGGCATCCATTCCGCTTCCTCGATATTCAAGCTGTCAAAGAATCCCCGCAGCCACGGCGTCGATCCCTCGCCCACCCCAATGATGCCCACGGTAGGCGACTCCACCAGAGAAATCTCGACGCCTTGCTCTACGAGCGAGCGCGCCAAGATCAGGGCGGTCATCCAGCCGGCCGTTCCGCCGCCGACGATGAGCACTCGCCGCAGCGTCGGCGGCAGCGCGGATTGCCGCGATGGGCGCTGCTGGGATTCCTCCGGCGTGCGATTGTAAACAGTGGCGGTGTCGCTCATGTTCACTCCTTCAATGTCAGGCCAGCAATTGGCGTAGCGGCTGCGCCCAATCCTCCGCGGACCCTGGAATCAGCAATTGCAGGGAACCCGTGGCGGGATGAGCGACGCCGCGAATGCCAAGCGTGCGCAACGCGGGTTCATCGACGATTTTCGCATCGGCGACGCGCACCAGCACGCGGCCGGCGTGGCATTCAATGTCTGCCACATTGCGGCGGCCGCCGAGCGCGGCCAGGAGCGCGGATGCGGCCGGAATCTGCCCCGCACTGGCGCCCGCGCGCATCGCGTCGCGGATTTCGCCGGCGACTTGATCGGCGATGGGTCCTAGGACTACCTGCAGCCCGGTGTTGGAGGAGCGCAGCACCCCACGAGAACCCAGGCGCGCCAATGCGAGTTCGTCAATGGCCCGATTGTCGATGAGGCTCAGGCGCAGGCGCGTGGTACATGCGGTGACCTCGGTCAGGTTGCCGGCGCCGCCCAGGGCATCGACAAAGGATCTGCCTCGCGTGCCCGCCGCTACAGGTGCGCTGGCCTGGACGAGAGAGTCGTCGGCCTCGCGGCCGGGAGTCGAAAGATTCAAGCGCACGATGCAGACTCGAAAGACCACGTAGTACAGCACGAAGTAGGCGATGCCGATCGGTATCAACAGCAAGGGGCGCTGTGCATGAGTGAAATTGAGCACGTAGTCAAAGAGTCCTGCCGAGAAACTGAAGCCTAAATGCACGCCGAAGGCATTCATGAGAACCATCGCGAGGCCGGTGGCGACCGCGTGCAGCGCGTAGAGCACGGGGGCAAGAAACATGAAGGTAAATTCCACCGGCTCGGTGACGCCTGTGAGGAAGGAGGTCAACCCCAGCGACAGCAGTAATCCCGCCACGCCGGCGCGGCGCTCGGGGCGCGCGGTGTGATACATGGCAAGGCACGCGCCGGGCAAGCCGAACATCATGACCGGAAAGAAACCCGACATGAAGGCGCCGGCGCTCGGATCGCCGGCGAAGAATCGGTTCAGATCGCCCGTGGCGCCCTGATAATCGCCGAGGATAAACCAGGCGAAGTTATTCAGAATGTGGTGCAGACCGGTCACGATCAATATTCGGTTGAGCACCCCATAAGCGAACAAGCCGATCGACCCCGCGCCCAAAATGGCATGGCTCGCAGAATCCATGCCGTGTTCGACAACCGGCCACGCATACCCGAGGATGACACCAAAGACCAATCCCAGGAGACCGCTGATAATCGGGATAAAGCGCCGCCCCCCAAAAAAACTCAAATAACTGGGCAAGTTGATATTGCTGTAGCGGTTGTAGGCCACGCCGGCGATGATGCCGGACAGCAAACCCACCGGAATGCTCGGCTTGGTAAGCGAGCCGGGTGCCGCATGCAGCAAAGTTTCCGCCGCACGCATCGTCACCACGTAGCCGACCAGGGCCGCGAGCCCCGCGGCACCGTGATTTTCGCGAGCCAGTCCCACCGCGACGCCGACGGCAAACAACAGGCCCAGGTTGTCAAACACGGCTTTGCCGGCCGCCGCCACGGCGACCCAATTGAGCAGATCCGGTTGCCCGAGACGCAGCAGCAAACCGGCGATGGGCAGCACCGCAATGGGCAGCATCAAGGCGCGGCCGAGCTGTTGAAATCCTGTGAAGCGAAAATTCATGTGACATTTCCCCCATCGCCGGCGAGCCGCTCAACCATGCTTCGCACCTCTGCTGCGGAACCCAAGGCGAGACAGCTCTGCGCGAGTCTCTCGCAATCAGGCAGGCGCACGGAGCCGATCCGGCTTTTAAGCGCCGGAATCGCAGCCGGCACCACCGACAGTTCACGAACACCGAGTCCCAACAAGATCGGTACCGCCGTATGATCGGCCGCTACACCGCCGCAAACAGCCACCAGCTTGCCGGCTGCCTTAGCGTCGCGGGCCGCGGCCGCAATCATCTGAAGCACGGCAGGATGCAACGCATCGGTGCGGCGCGCGAGCTCTGTATGGCCGCGATCCATGGCGAGCGTGTACTGGGTCAGGTCATTGCTGCCGATGGACAGAAAATCGACTTCACGCAGCAATGTGGCCGCGGTCAGGGCGGCCGCCGGTGTTTCGATCATGGCGCCCAGCGAGATCCCTCCCTGCAAATTGAGCTCTGCGTTGAGCTCATCAATGACTTTGCGTACGGCAATGATTTCCGACACGTCGGTCACCATGGGGATCAGCAGGCGCACGATGCCCTGGGGCGTCACGCGCAGTGCGGCCCGCAATTGCGTCCGCATCAAGTCCGGGTGCGACAACGCCGTGCGCACCCCGCGCATGCCCAGGGCCGGGTTCGGTTCCGGAGGCTGCGGCAAGTACAACAAGGGCTTGTCGCCGCCCACGTCCATCATTCTCAATATCAGGGGCCGGCCGCCAAGGGCATCGGCGATACTTTGATACGCCGTCAGCTGTTCAGATTCCGTCGGCGCGGTGGCTCGATCAATGAATAGAAACTCCGTCCGCAGCAACCCGCATCCCTCGGCGCCATTCTCGACGGCGGCAATCGCGTCGGCGGTGCTGCCCAGATTCGCAAACACTTCAACCCGGGTGCCATCGGATGATCGGCCCTCGGCAACCGCTGCCGCGCGCAGCGCGGCGCTGCGCGCGAGCCGGGCAGTGACCATCGACTGCGCCCGCGCCACCGCATCGGCGGTAGGCGTCTCGTGCAGCGTGCCGCTGTCGGCATCGACGATGACGATCTGGCCATCGGCGACTTTTCGAAGCTCCGGCCCGAGACCGATCAGCATCGGAATCTCCATCGCCGCGGCCAGAATGGCAACGTGCGAAGTGGCGCCGCCGCCGCTCAAGGCGATGGCCGCCAATCGCCGACGGTCGAGCGCGGTCAATTCCGATGGCAGCAAATCGTCCGCGAGCAGGATGGCTTGCTCCGGCAGCGGTAGATGCATGGGCCTGGCCTCGCCGGCCAGCGCCAGCAAAACGTGGGCCTCGACGTCCAAGAGATCGTCGGCTCGCTCACGCAGGCGCGCATCGTCGAGAGCCTCCAGGGCGGCGATAGATCGTCGCGTGGCGCCGCGCCACGCATGCCCGGCGCTCTTGCCGCCGGCGATGAGCTCGTTCGCGCTGGCGTTCAATCCAGGGTCGTCCAGGAATTCCAAATGTGCACCGATGATCTCCTGCCGCTCGGCACCGCCTGCATTGCGGACGCGCTCGAGCCTTAAGCGGACGTTGGTCCGCGCTCGCTCAAGCTCACCTCGTTCGTGAAGAGGACCTCGCCCTTGTTCCACGACTTCGATCTCGCGGCGTTCGATGCGCGTCGCACGGCCCACGGCAAATCCGGGCACCGCGCATACACCCGCCAGTTCGCCCGGCCGAGCCGCCCGCTCCGCCACGGGCGCGGCCGGAACGCTCACCGCGGCATGCGCCAGATCCAGTCGCTGAGCTTCTTCGAGTGCACCAATCATTTCTGCCATGGCCTGCGGCGCAGACGCGCCGTCGGCTTGAATCAGAAGCTCATCGCCACGGCGCACACCGAGCGCCATGATGCCGACGACACTGCGCGCATCGGTTGCGCGGCCGTGCGCGCGCAGCGTTATGGAGGCGTCCATGCCTTTGGCTCGCCGCGCCAGCAACGCCGCCGGGCGTGCATGCAGACCCTGCGACAGGCTGACGACGAGGGCGCGCTCCGCGCGAGTCACCGATCCTGCGGGCGCAGATGCGCTCTCGAGAGCCCGAGGCGTGGCAGCGCCGTTAATCTCAAATAACAATTCCCCCGCCCTGACCGCCCCGGCGACACGCCGATTCGTCAGCACCGCGCCATCCGAGGTGACCACGATAGGGGTCATCAGACTCTTCGCGCCGCGCGCCACCAGGTCCAAATCGAATCGAATGAGTTCCTCGCCGGCCCGGACCCGCACGCCGGGTTGGACGCGCGCATCAAAGCCTTTTCCGCCAAGTCGAACCGTATCGACGCCGATGTGAATCAGCACGTCCAAGCCATCCAAGCTGCGAATGGATACGGCATGCCCGCTCTGCGGTAGGGTGACAATTTCCCCATCGCAGGGCGCGAGCACGACGCCGCTGGTCGGATCAATGGCGAGTCCATCGCCGAGCATGCGGCCTGCAAAGACTTCGTCAGGCACCTCGTCCAGCGGCGCGCACCAGCCATCGAACGGGGCAGTAATCTTCAGCACGCGCCCTACTCCCCGATCTCAGCCCAATCGAGCGCCCACATAGGATCGAGGCGCGGTCGAGCAAACCTCAGGCAAATGTCGTGTCGACCGGCAAGCTTCGGCAATCGATACGCCGGCAACGTTGTAATACCATCGCGCATCGCGGCCGGCGCCAACGGCAAGGTGAGGGGCGGCGATTCGCACCCATCGATGTGGATCTCCAGTTCGCCCTCCACGCCGCGCGCGTCGCCCACAACAATCTTGGCGGCATCGGCACCCAATTCATAGTTGAACGGCAACGGCGCCACGGCGGCCGTGAAGCGCGGTCCTCGAGTCAAATCCGCGCCGCGATAGATCCAACACGGGTTCATGATGTCGAGTGCAAACGGAGCATCGGGACCTCCGCCCGCGCCGGGCTCGAGCAAAAGGCCAACACGGTCGCTGCAGAGCTCGAGCTGATGACTCGTGCGCCGTGCACCGGTATGCGAGTCTAAATGCGCGGCAAAAATCCGCGAAGCTTGCGAGGAGCCCAAAAACGTGGCAGCGCGAATTTGCGTGCCGGGCGGTAGGTCCAGCGGTTGCGAATAACGCATTGATCCCAAGGTCGGTGCGCCGCCATCGAGCGTGTAGCGAATGCTCGCCTCGGGCATGGCGCTCGCGAATTCGGGCAGATTCGAGAGTGTTACGCGAATGGCGCCGGCATCGAGGGCGTACTCAGACTCGATGCCGAACTCGCTGTCCGCATAGTTGATGCCGAACGCCCGGTAGCGGGCGAACATCGGCAGCAACCGCTTCAGGAAATCGGGCCAGCTTCTTTGCCGCGGCGACCAGCCTACTTCGGCCAACGCCGCCGCGCGCGGCAGGGCCATCCAATCGACGCGCCGTTCGGTTTGCATGTGTTCGGTCCACAGTTCGGCTTGCAACCCCAGGATATGGCGCTGTTGCGCGTCGGAGAGCGCTGGGTCATACGGCTCAAATTCGTATACGTTCTTCAAGGAAAGAATTGGGACGCGCCCCGGCGGCTCGGTTGCCAGCGGGCTCTGCCGATGATCCAGATACAGCCCGGGATCCGGCGCCAGCACGGCATCATTGCCGCCGATTGCAGCCGCGTGCGCGGCAGAGGCGCCATGCCAGGACATCACCACCGCGTCGGCGGCCAAGCCGGGCTGCATGATTTCATCCCAGCCCACCGCGCGTCTGCCCTTGGCCGATAAATAGGCGCTGATCTTTTGGGTGAAATAGGTTTGCATGGCGTTGGCATCGCTGATGCCCAATTGCCGCGCTCGCGCTTGCACTGTTGCCGATGCGTTCCACTCATCCTTGACGGCTTCATCGCCGCCGATGTGTATGTAGTGGGACGGAAAGAGTTGCAGCACTTCGTCGAGCACGTTTTGCAAAAACTCGAAGGTGCTCGGTTCCAAGTTGAATAGATGCGAATGCACGCCCCACCTGGCCGAGACCGGCAGAATTGGATGGCTGTCAATTGCTCCCAATTCAGGGTACGCGGCGAGCGCGGCCTGCGCGTGGCCGGGCATGTCGATTTCCGGAACGATTTGCACGTGTCGGGTCGCCGCGAAGGCGACAATGTCGCGCACTTGCATCTGGGTGTAGAAACCACCATACGGCCCTGGCTTGGCGCTCCCAGGAACGGAAGCGGGAATCCTCCACGCGCCCACCGAAGTGAGCCTGGGGTACTTGCGGATCTCCAGACGCCAGCCCTGATCGTCGGTCAAATGCCAATGCAGCACGTTGAGCTTGTGCCATGCCATCCAGTCAATCATAGAGCGCACGAAGGCCGGCGATTGAAAGTGCCGCGATGAGTCGAGCATCAGCCCGCGCCAGGGATATCGCGGTTCGTCGGTGATGGTTTGCGCGAGGATCAGGCCGCCGCCAGGGCGAACAGGCAATAGTTGCCAGAGCGTCACGGCGCCGTAAAACAGGCCTGCCGCGGAACTTGCGCTCACGGTGATCCGCTGCGGCGTGACCTCGATGCCGTAGGCCTCCTCTCCGTAACCACTGCGGCGTTCAAACTCGATCGTCGGCGTGTGGCCTCGAGCCGAGCCGACGCGCATCGGCAAGGTCAGTCCGTTGGTACGGCTCCACATGTGGGCCAGGTAGCGCACGGCCGTTTCTGCGTCGTGATCGTGAGGCGGCATGTGCAGGACGACCGTGGCATCAACCCGGAATGAGCCGCTGCCGGGGTTGACATGAGCCGGAGCCGGAATGACTCCACTGTGCGCCGCCGGCGGCAGCGCGGTGATCAAGGCAAGGGCGGCGGTTTGCACCGCCGCCCGGGATTGCCGCACCAGACTCAGGCCGTATCGCACGATCCACACTCTACCCGAATGCCTCGTGCGCGGGCCGATACCGCCGACCTACAGCTTGAAGCGGAAGTTCAAGTAGTACTGTCTACCGTTCTCGTAGAAGGCGCGCGGCTGAGTCGTGTTCAGGGCGTAGTACTTGAGCGTCGGATTGTTCAAGTTCATGGCATCGAACGTGATGGAGAAATGATCGTTCATGGTATAGCCCAGCGCCGCTGACAGGGTGCCGATGCCGTCCTGAGTGAACGCCGTGCTGCGATCCAAGCCGCTGTAGAAGGCCGACCGGTAGGTGTAGCCGATCCGAGCGTTGAACATCTTGTTCTCGAAGTAGCCGCTCACGTTGTAAGTGTTCTTCGAGGTGCCGACCAAGCGATCATCGCCCGGGCCTCCCGTTAAAGTGGGCTGCACATTCGTGGTCTGCTTGCCATCCGCATACGTGTAGTTTCCGATGAAGCCGAGGTTGTCGGTGAACGCCTGTTGATAGGCAAACTCCGTGCCGTACACCCGGCCCTTGGCGTTGACCGGAACCGTCAAGTTGTACTCCACGGGGCAGCCGGTCGGACAAATGGAACCGAAGGTGTTGTAGGTTTTGATTTCCGAGCCGTAGCCCACGTAGTTCCGCAGGTCCATATAGAAGGCTGTGGCCGACAGCAATGAACTCTTCGCGAAATACCATTCGAGGCCGGCGTCCAAGTTGGTCGAGCGAATCGGTTTCAAGTCCGGGTTGCCTCCCGAACCACTGCCGACACTACCGGCGACTCCCGGTGGCGTTAGATTGGTAAATCCGGCGAGCGCCGAGTAATCGGGACGTGTCATGGTCTCAGCGGCCGCGAAGCGCGCCACCAAATCGTGCGTCACGTCTATCTTCAAATTCGCGCTCGGCAAGACGTCGTTATAAGTATGTTTTCCCTCTAGCGGGGCAAACGGTCCAAACGCAGAGGTCAGCGTCGCGCCTGGCGTGCTTGCATCCACTTGCGTGTAGCTGATGGCGTCTTCCTTGGTATTGACGTAGCGGATGCCGACGTTCGCCGCCCAGTTGTCGCCCTTGAAGTCCGCCTGCACGAATGCAGCCGCGTCCTTTTCATACACCGCAAACAGATACTGATAGTACTCGCGCGTGATCGGATCGCGATTGACGTTCGTGGGACTGTTGTATGCCGCCAGCTGCGCCGGGGTCCAATACCAAATATCGGTCGGGATGTTGCCGCCGAAGGTGTTGAAGTTCGACGGGTAATTCTGGAAGCCTTGCGGATAGTTCGCGGGGTCCATGCCCGGAGCGAGGGGTCCTTGCGCGACGCCCGTGGGCGAGGTGCGGTCATGCGCCTGATAGCGCACACCGAACTTCAAATCCTTCCAAGCGCCGTTATCGATCTTGTAATCGCTGTCGATCTTCGCCCACTTTTCCGTGTCCCGGACATCGATATCGGCGGCGCCGAAAATCCAGCCGAAGCTTACCGGTACACCGCCGGGTGTCGGCGTGTTGTTGACCGTATTGCCAAGATTAAAATTAGGAGCTGATCCAAGGCCGTTCAATTGGTAACCGGCACCGCTGCCCAGCCCAGGCTGAGTCTCGGACACATCTTGGTTCGGCGTCTTGCCGTCGCCCCAGGAATATCCGATCTGCGCCAAAAAGCTCAAGTTACCCGTGGCATTCCAAGTCGTGTCGAGGTTCACGAAATTCGCAGTTGCGGTTTCGTCGGGACGTGAGATTTGGTCGTAGACACCGTAAAAGGTGCCCGGGACAGGCGCGAAGGTCGCGCTGGTCAGCGTATTGTTCTGCACAACGTAGCCTGGGTCCGGGCTCTGGCCGGCGCCAAAGTTGACGAAGTGCGTCGACCACAGCAGGTAGTTACGGTTGTAGTTGGTGGCCGTCAGCTTCGATGAAAAGCCCGTCAGATCCAAAGTCAGCTCGTCGGTCGGTTTGAACTCGATATCGGCCATGCCGCCGTTGCGCTGACGCCTTTGCGTGAAGAAGGCGGCGCCGATTTCGGTCGGATACTGCACGCCGGAAAGATCCGGGTGCGCCGTCGCGACTGCGCTGCCCGGCGCAATGGTGTCGTAGCCTAGGATTTCCACGCCGTCGCGACGCAGATCCCGTGTTTCGGAAAAGAGCTGCAGCATGATGCCGAAATTATTGGCATCGTTCTTGAAGTTGGCGAGCGCGCTGTATTGACCATCGGTCTTCGAGGGCAAATCCGCGTACACGGCGCCGAGCGATGCTTCGAGCGTGAACTGCTTGCCAAAATCCAGCGGCTTGCGGGTGATGATATCGACCGAACCCGCGACGCCGCCTTCGACCAGCGAAGCGCTGGAACTCTTCTCGACCACGACCTTGCTGACG
>Ga0210387_10001909_pt1 | contig 15802 bp, 12 predicted proteins | sample IncBWC7OmetaG_FD_160108 | JGI IMG/M metagenome (GOLD analysis project Ga0210387, IMG submission 160108) | Forest soil microbial communities from Barre Woods Harvard Forest LTER site, Petersham, Massachusetts, United States - Inc-BW-C-7-O ...
CGCGAATGCGCCTGAGATTCGCGCACGCGGCGGCGACATTCCCGCCGACACCGGCGAGGCGCCGGTGGTCCTGGTCGATCGCGTGGGACGCGAGGTGGGGCTTGCCACTTCGCTGCGTGGGACGCAGCCCAACGCCACCGGGGGAGTGCGCGTGCAGCTTGAATCCGCGCCTTTTGACACCGTGGTCACCTGGCTCGATACCCTGGACCGGCACTACGGTCTGGCGATCGAATCGATCACAGTGGACCGCACGCCCACGCCGGGTCTGGTCAATGCCAGCATCTCGTTCACCCAGCCGCGACATTAAGCGCACGCGGCCGGCAAGACGCTGGCCGCTCATTCTCCTCGGCCTGATCGTTGTATCAGCCGTGGTGATCTTTCTGCTGCCGGCCTCCTTGGCGGCGCGCTTTATGCCGCCGCAAATACACGCCGAGGATTTTTCCGGCACCCTCCTGCACGGCGCCGCGGGAAAGCTCAGCGTCAACGCTCGTGATGCCGGCGCGATTGAATGGCATGTCCACCCGCTTGCTTTATTGCGGCTCGCGATGGTCGCGGACATTCACTGGGTCAAGGTTGGCTTTCTGATCGACGGCACGGCGGAACTCCGTCCAGGCGGTTTCGCGGCACATGACATCAAAGGCGGAGGTCCCCTCGAGGACCTTCAGACTCTCGGATTCGCCGCCGACTGGGAGGGCAGCGCTTCGCTGGCGTTTGCCGCAATCAAAGGCACGTTCGCCAAGCTCGAAGCGGCGGAAGGCAAGATCGACGTGGCCAATATTTCCTCTGCCGGCATTGCGGACGGATCGGATCTGGGCAGCTATGAGCTGCAACTGGGGCCGCAGAGCATCGCCCCCGACGGCAGCATTAGCGCAACTCTCAACGACAAGGGCGGACCGGTCGAGGCCCAGGCGCAGATTCGATTCTCCCCCGCGACGCGCACCGGCATGTTGTCCGGCACGCTCAAGGAACGACCTGAAGCCTCCCCGGCCCTGCGCAATCAGCTCAACAACTTAAGCCAGCTCCGTCCGCGGGACGCTAACGGTCGATTTCCGGTCGAACTCGAGTTTACATTCTAGTGAATTTGGGCGCCACGCAAGGCCTGGGGGTATGGGAAGCTTCGAGGCACGAAGGCAGCAGTGCCTCGAAGCTTCCCATACCCCTACGCCTTTCGGGATCGCTCAAGTTCACTAGCGCGTGAGCACGATTCGAACGGCTACCGTCAGCCAGGTGGCACGTGGCCAAGTGGTTTGGTGGCCAGCATGTGATATTGAACGGCTCACCCCTCGTCAGGGTGGGCTAGAAGAGTCGAGGCACTGTTGCCTTTCGTGCCTCGACTCTTCTAGCCCACTCTGACTAGGTGAACCGTTCAAAATCACTGTTAGCCGCCTACAAACACATTGAGCTTATTGCCGTCCAGATCCCGAAAGTAGCCCGCGTAAAAGTTTTCCGAGCGCTTGCCCGGGGCGCCCTCATCCTTGCCTCCCAATTGCAAAGCCTTGCGATGCAGCGCCTTCACCTTGTCCTCGCTGTCGACCACGAGCGCGACCATGACGCCGTTGCCGACCGAGGCGGCTTTCTTATCGAAGGGCTTGGTCACGCCGAGGCCCGGCAGATCGGGCTTCACCGACCAGGCGACAAAATCAGCGCTTTCCATCATGCGTTTGGCGCCAATTTCACCCAGTAGTGCATCGTAAAAGGCGGCGGCGCGCTGCAAATCATTGGTGCCGAGAGTGACGTATCCAATCATGACTGATCCCTCCTCTGATTTTTGGGATACTGTTTATATATCCAGTAGTCGTGTTAGTCAACTGTTTCGTCCGGGGTCCATTCGCGCCAGCCTCGCATCAACGGAAAGTACAATCCCAACCGAACGGGTTGCGGCCCCAGACGCCTCGCCAGGCGCCCATAGCGCTCAAGCTGGCTGCGGTATCTCTCGACCTCGCGGTCCAGAAAGAACTCAAGGCCACCGCCCAAATGCTGGCTGGTTTTGTAATCGATCACCCACCGGACGCCGGCCTCGTCGATGAAGCTGCGATCGAGCACCACCCGCGAAAACTCTCCCTCCCAGTACCCGGACAACGCGTGCTCACGCAGATCCTCGCGATAGCCAGAATTTAGTATCCAACGTCCGCGTGGATCGCGATGCACGCCGAGCAGTGCCTCCACGACGCGCGCGGTCGCCTGATTCAATCGATCTTCAGGCACACCGTGGAGCGCAAGCCATCGGCGAAAATGCCCCTCGCGCGCATGGATCGCCGCCTCATCAAGGCTGGCGAGGTCCATCCTCTGCAGTTCGGCGTGCACCAGGCTGCCGACTCGCCGCGCAGTTTCGCCGGCCCAGTCGAATATCGGCGTCTCGTCCCTCGCGACAGGGATGACAATCGCCGCACCCGACTGCGGCGCAAGAGGGTCCTGCGAGGATTCCAACGGCAGGCGCTTGAGCGGCCCGCCGCGAGGCGCGTCGTCGGCAGCTTCGCGTTGCTTGAGCGGTGCCGTCGGCAGCTCGAATTCGCCGGCGAGCACCGGCCAGAGCGTGCGCAGCAAGCTTCCGGCGTGCGGCCGGAAAGGCCGGCGCGGCGCCGAATCATCCAGGTCATCGTCATTTTCATCGTCGATGACAGCGGTCAGACGCAATTGGCACTTTGCGCGGGTGCAGGCGACATACAGAAGTCGCTGCGCTTCGAGCACCGCCGCATCGCGCCGCTGGTAGCGCAAGAACTCGAACAAAAGGTCGGACTCGGTGCCCACCGGCGGACGAGCCGCCATCACCATGCCGTCGCGCTCCGTGCGCGCGAACTGGTGCGACAACAACAATTGGTTGCGATCGGGCGGCACGGCACGATCGAGCGCCGGCAGCACGACCAGGTCGAATTCCAGACCTTTGGCCTTGTGAATGGTCATGATTTCAACGGCGCTCGCGCTGCCGTGATCGGCGAACAGGTCGGCAAAGATTTCCGGCAAGTCCGCCGGGTCCGGCATGCCGCGCTCCTCGAGTTTCCGTATGCGGGCGAACGCGGCGCTCGCCAGTTGCAGGTCCTGCGCGCTCGTCATGCAGCTGGGGCCGCCTAAAGCCAGCCAGGTTCTCTCGATCCAGCGAGCGACTCCGGTCTCATTGCGGACCTCGAACGCAGCCTCGAGGTTGAGCCGCAGGCGCGCGCACCGAGCGCGGCCATCCTTGCTTAAGCTAAGCAGCAGCGCCTCGTCTCGAATCGCATCCCACACCAGGGAACCGGCGCTGGAGATCGCCAGTAAATCGGCCAGGGTCAGTCCGGTCCACGGAGCGCGCAACACCGCGAACCAGGCGATACGGTCGCCCCGGTGCAGCAACGCGCGCGTAAGCATCATGATGTCGCGAACCGCAGCGCGATCCTGCAACGGCTCGATATCGACCGCCCGAAACTCGACGTTCAACGCGCGCAAGCTCGCGGCGATTCCGCGTGCATGAGTTCTGGCGCGCACCAAGACGGCGATGCGCCACTCCGGATGCCGCTCGACTTCGCCGGCAATCATCGCTGCGATCGCATTTGATTCGGCGCTGCGGCTCGCAAATGCCTGACACTGCACGTTGCATTCAGACGCGTCGAGCTTCGCCACCGCGGCCTCGCTGGCGCGATAGGCAATCGCGCCGCGGTTGCGGTCATCGATCTCCGGCATCAGACGCGCGAAACAGCGATTGGTCCAGTCCACCAGCGGCGGCGCGGAACGGAAATTGCTTTGCAGACGCTGCACTTCGAAGCGCAGCTCGCCGATGCCCTCCTCCGCGAGGTCGAGGAATGCCCTGACCTCTGCCTGGCGAAAACCGTAGATGGATTGCATCGGGTCGCCCACGCAAAACACGGTGCGCCCATCGCCTTGTTGCCACCCGCCGGTCAGGAGGCGCACCAGTTGCAACTGCGAGCTGGATGTGTCCTGAAATTCGTCGACGAGAATGTGCTGCAGCCGGTAATCGAGACGCAAACTCAAATCCGTGGGTGCATCCTCGCTGCCGAGCGCGCGCAACCCCGCGATCGACACCGCGGAAAAATCAACGGCTCCCTGCTCCCGAAAGACTCCATCCAGTTCAGCCGCCGCCAACACCAGCACCTGTGCCACTTCGCGGACGCGCCCCCAGGCAGCGTCGCTGTAGTACGCATCCGGCAGCGTGCTCAGCTCAACCAGGACCTCTAAAATGCGCGAATCTTCGGCGAATTTCTGCAGCAGGCTTGAAATCGATTCTTTGTCCGCACTTCCAGGCGGAAAGCCCTGTCTTTTGTCGACCGACTTGCGCAATGCGCGCCCGTCCGCTCTCAAGAGCAGCGCCGCCATGGAACGCCAACGCGCGGCGTCCTCGGGACTATCGCGCAACGGACTTGCATCTTGCAGCCAGGCCGCGAGGCGCGTCGGATCCGCGTGGCGCTGCGCCGCGGCGTGCATGAGCGAGGCCAGCGCCGCCATGTCCTCCCTGCCCAAGACTTCGCACGCCCGCAGCAAGACCCGCTGCACCAACAGGCGCAAATCCTCATCGAAATGCCGGCGCACGCTCTTCAGCTGCGCCTCGTCAATCGCGCTCGCGGCCTGCAAGCGCCCCGCGAGCAACGGCAACCAGCGGTCGCGGCTCGGCAGCATCTCCGCGATCAGCTTCACCAGCTTGCGCCAGCGCTGATCGTCGAGCTCGAGCACCCGATCGACAGCGAACCCAAATTGATCGCTGCCCTGATGCGCCAAAGCGCGGCGTGCCGCCTCCTGGTAGCTGGGCGCCGCATCGGTCTGGATGCTCAAGCCCGCGCCGGCGCCCGCCGCAATCGGCAATTGATTGGCGAGCCAGGAATTGAACGCATCGATGGTCTCAATGCGCAATCGCGAAGGCTGCGATTGCAGATCGCAATTCAATGAGTCCATGCGCTTCTTCGCCGCCGCAGCCAGGCTCCAGGTGAGCTGATTCATCCCCTGCGGGCATGCGGCGAGCTGCGCGGCGCTCAAGGCGCCGAGCACTCGTTGCCGCATTTCTTGAGCGGCGCGGCGCGTGAAGGTCAGGGCTAAAATACGTTCCGGCGAGTCGACGGATGCCAGCAGGCGCAGATACCGTTGCGCGAGCAGTGTCGTCTTGCCGGAGCCGGCCGGCGCCTGGACCAACACTGAACCCTGCGCGCTGATCGCACGCTCGCGGGCGGGGCCGTCGGCGAGTCGCGCCGCTTCACTCATGGAACTCATCCGCCTCTTCGAGTGCCGCCGGCACGCGGCACAGGCCCTGAAGTTTGCAGCTCTTGCATGCCTCGATGGTCGGCGCCACCTCCGCGCGCCCGGCGGCGAACTCGCCGGCGATCCGCTCGATGCGCCGCGACCATACCTGTACGAGCTCGGCGAAAGTCGCCATCCCTTCCAATCCGCTGCGGCGTGTTCTCGGGAAAATCTCGCCCCGTTCGGACTCCGCCACAAAGCCGGATTCCGCGGCGTTTACTTTGCCGTAAGCCACCGCGACCAGGGCGCCGGGGGACAGCAGCGCGTAAACCGGCAACTGTGGATTATCAGGCCGCTCGCCGCGCCAATCGGGCTCGGCAGCACCGGTCTTGTAATCAATCAAGACGCGCGCGCCATCCAACAATCGATCGACGCGATCAATGCGTACGCGGAATTCGAGTCCGCCGAAACGAGCGATTTGATCGCGGCCCTCGAGGGCTTCGATGCTGAAGGGTGCGCGGTCCCGTTCGAGCTGCAGCCATTTCGTCAGCAGATTTCGCAGCCGGACGCCTTCACGAAGACGCCAGCGACTCCCCGGATCACGCCGCCGGCACACGGACTCGATTGCACGCGCGCCGGCCTCATCGATCAGACGCTGCTCTGCGTCGCCGCGTATTGCCCGCAGTGCATTCGAGTCGCCCAGCACGGTCCACACATGCTGCAGGGCATGGTGCACAAGCTCGCCGCGTTCGCGTTCGTTGAACCCCGGGACCGGTTGCTCCAGGGGTTGGGCATCCAGCCGGGTCTCCGCAAATCCTCGAAATGCACAGCGCGATTGGGCTCTCAAGGTGGCAACGCCGCGCGTACGTTCGTTCCCCGCATGCGGCGGGGCCTGCTCATCCCAAACTGATTCCAATCCCGGCGCCCTCTCCAACATCTTCCGCCAGTGAGGTTGAGGCGTGGCGGTCAAGTCGACCGGTACGATCTTGGGCAGCAACGGACTGGGCATACTGGAAGTGCCCTCGCCGGAATCGAAAAGGCTGAACACGCACTGATTCGCGCGCTTCTGCCAGCGGCTCTGCAGGTCGATCGCCAGCGCCAGCTGCGATTCCGCGCTCGCCGGGATGACTCCGTATTGGCGCTGCACCCCGACAGGCAGCAAGGCCACGGGCGCCACAGGCTGCGGCCATTGTTCATCATCGCAGCCACTCACCCAGAGCCCGGAGTAATCGAGCCAGGGATCAAGCAGTTGGCCGCTCACCCAAATGGCCGGCACGCCGGTTTGCACTTGAAATGCAGTCTCGCGCGCGGCTCGAGCGAGGATTCTCTGCGCTGAAGCGCGCGAATGCGTCCCGAAAACCGCGTCGCCTAAACTTAGGCCGGCGAGCAGTTCTCGGAATCGCTCCGCCGCTTGATACTCGATGCTCGACCAGCGCCGGCTGAACGCCCAGGGACCGATCTGCAGCGCGCCCATCCAAATCGCCACCCACTCGCTGAAAAGGCGTGCGCCTTGCAGTTGCGACAGCACCTGATGGGCCGCGCGCAGTCGCTGCACAGCCGCAGCAGGCGCCATTTGCGAAGCGGCTGCCACACGATCGGCCAAATCGAGCCAGCCCGCAAAGTCCGCATCGCTCGATGCACGGCGACGCAGCGCGATGTCCAATCTGGCCGCGCTGCCGGCCTCAGAGTCGGAATCCTGCAATTCAGGCGCACGCAGCAGCGCGCTGAATTGTACGAACGAAACACTGCCCACACTTGCGGCCAGCAATTCCAATGCCGCGCGCACAGGCGCGTAGTCGGCGAGCGGCGTACCTCCTGCCACGGCATAGGGGGCCTCTCTTGACTCACCGCGCAGCGCAAATCGTTGCGGCGCCAACGCCGCATCGAAAGCATCGACCACCTCTGCACGACGCCGATTCAAATCCGGGACGCAGATCCAGGCGCGAAATCCGTCCTCTGCCAACTTGCCCCGCGCCCAATCCGCGATGGCGGCCAGTTCCGCCGCGGGCGACGGCGCCCTCACGATGGATACCCCGCCCTGAACCTGGTGCTGCGGCGGCAGCACGCGTCCGTGCCGCTCCAGCCAACGGCGCGCCGCCGGCCGCCATTGCGGGCTTTCGATCCAATCGATGGGACCACCCGGCGAGCCCGGGTCCCGCAGCAAACTATCCGCGCTGATGCAGCCCAAGGCGCTGCAACGCCGCTCGAAGGCGCGGTTCCACTCCAGAAACGCTGCGCATTCCTCGGAATACGCAGCATCGAGAGCCTCGATCGGAATGGCGTATTCGAACAGCGTGCGCCGGGCGCGTCGTGCCGCCCGCGCCGCGCCCGCTGGATCAAGAAAGTCCTTGCCGAATTGCGCCGTGTCGATGACCGTGCGCCAGAGCTCGCGCTCCTCCACCTCGCTCAACAGGCGCGGCGCGATGGCTTCGCCAAGTTGCCGCTGCACATGCTGCTCGCGCAACCAGCTTGAATAGTCATGCACTCGAGGAGTTGGCCAGACCTCATCGCCGGCATCGCGGTGAACGCGCTGGACGGCGTCGAACAAGGCGTTGGCCAACTCCGTATTCGGCGCGAGAACGGTCCGGCCGGCCGCGACGGCCGCCAGCAAGGCGGGAGAAACGCGCTCCACGCTCAGTGCTGCTGGGCCTGGGCGGAGGAGACGACCTTCAGCGCCGGCCCTTCCGCGGCCTGGGCGTCGAGAAGTTCATCGATGCGCGAGAACACCGTCGCAAGAACCTGGGGTTCCGGCAAATTGGTGATTCTAAAGGCATTGCGATAGGGGACGTTAAAGCTCACGCCCGGCGCGACCAGCACGTGTTTCTTTTCCAAAAGCTCGAGCGCAAAGGCTTGATCGTCGAAGTTCGGCAATGCGTCGCTGCGAACTTCCACAAAGGCGTACAGCGCGCCCATCGGCCGCGCCAATTTCAAATACTTGCTGCGCGCCACCGCGTCGAGAATCGCCTGACGCGATTCGTACAGTCGGCCGCCGGAGCGCGTCAGCTCGCGGATGCTCTGATAGCCGCCGAGTGCGGTTTGCACCGCCCACTGTCCCGGAACATTGCTGCAGAGTCGCAGCGACGAGAGCAGCTCCAAACCGCTCAAGTACTCGCTCGCGCTCTCGACATCGCCGGAGAAGGATGCCCAACCCACACGATAGCCGCACGCACGATAGACCTTGGACAGACCACTCATGGTGCAGCACAGGGTGTTATGCACCAAGGTCGCCATCGGAACGAATTCGGCGTCATCGTAAAGAATGTGGTCGTAAATTTCGTCGCACAACACCACCAGGCGATGTTTTTCGGCGAGCTGAGCAATCGCCGTCAATGTCTCGCGCGGGTAAACCGCTCCGGTGGGATTGTTCGGATTGACGACGACAATGGCCCGCGTGCGCTTGGTGATCAGCGACTCGATTTCCTCCGGGTCCGGAATGAAGCGCTGCTCCGGGTGACAGGGATAATGCACCGCGCGGCCGGTATTCAAATTGACCGCGGCAGTCCACAAAGGATAGTCGGGACTCGGCACTAAAACTTCATCGCCGGGATTGAGCAACGCACGCAACGTCAGGTCGATCAGTTCGCTGACGCCGTTGCCGATGAACACCTCTTCGGCGGTGACGCCGCGTACCCCCCGCTCCTGCTGCTGCATCACCACGGCTTCGCGCGCAGGAAAGATGCCCTTCTGGTGGACATAGCCTTCGCTGTTGCGCAGATTCTCAATCATGGCCAAGCGCATCGTTTCCGGTGTACGGAAACCGAAGGCGAATGGATTGCCGATGTTCAACGACACGATCTCATAGCCCAAGCGCTCGAGCGCCAAGGCGCGCCGGGCCAGCTTGCCGCGAATCTCGTAGCGCACATTGGCGAGTCCGTCGCTCGGCCGCACAGGCTTTCGTTGCGTCATGGGCTGGGAGCCTGTCTGATCATTGCGCGTAGGATAGCGGATTCAGCGTCTCGTGCGAACGATGACAGGCGACCCAGCGCCCGGCGGCAATTTCGGCGAGGGGCGGATCGACGGACGCGCACAGCGGCAGCGCATAGGGACAGCGGTCGCGGAAAGCGCATCCCTGAGCGATGGAGTCCGCAGGCAGCGACGTTTCTGCCAGCGGCGCGGGCGCGCCGGCAAGCGGGGGAATCCGCGGCACGGCGGCCAGCAGCGCGCGTGTATAAGGATGTACCGGCGCGGCGAATAGCGCCTCGGATGAGGCGACTTCGACCAGCTTTCCCAAGTACATGACCAGCACCCGATGGCTCAACTGCCTCACAACGGCGAGATTGTGACTGATGAACAGGATTGCCATGCCCATCTCCTGCTGCAAATCCAGCAGCAGATTGATGATCTGCCCCTGTATGGACACGTCGAGAGAACTGACCGCCTCATCGCAAACCAAGAGATTCGGTCGCAGCACCGCGGCGCGGGCAATGCCGATTCTCTGGCACTGACCGCCGCTGAACTCATGCGGGTAGCGGCTCGCCATATCAGCCCGCAGTCCGACTCGCTCGAGCATCGCCGCGACCTTTCCCTGCCGCGCGGCCGCGGTCAACCCGGGCTCGAATATAATCAACGGCTCGGCGATCGCATCTCCAACCGTCATGCGCGGATTCAGGCTTGCGAGCGGATCTTGGAAGACTATTTGCAGGTTGCGGCGCTGCGCTCGCATCATTGCCGGCGGGCACTTGAGCAAATCAAGGCCCGCCAAAACAACGCTGCCCTGCGCCGGCCGCAACAGGCGCAACAGGGCTCGCGCCAAAGTTGATTTTCCGGCGCCCGATTCGCCGACGAGGCCGACGCTCTCTGCGGCGAATAAGTCGAAATTCACATCGCGCACGGCCGAGTGCCGCCCGAACTCGACGCGCAAATTTCTCACCTGCAGGAGCGGCAGCGGGACGTTCATGACAGCGGAAAGTGACAGGCCACCTGGCTCGCTGAGGCGCCGGCCAGCACCGGGCGCTCTACGCGGCAGCGGTCCGCGGCGCGCGCGCAGCGCGGCGCGAACGGGCAGGCTTGCAGTGCCTCACCAGGCTGTGGCGGCTGTCCCGCGAGAGTCGGCATGCGCGCCGAGCGCGGCCCCGTCAACCTGGGCACGCACTTCAGCAACTCGGCGGTATAAGGGTGGCGCGGTCCGTGCAACAGTTCAGCGGCCGCCGCGTTTTCGACGATCCTGCCCGCATACATCACGACAATCCGATCGGCCAGGGCCGCGATCACGCCCAGGTCGTGGCTGATGAGCGCGAGGCCCATGCCGGTTTCTCCGCGCGCCGCGCGCAGCAGCTCCAAGATCTGTGCCTGCAGAGTTACATCGAGCGCTGTGGTGGGCTCATCCGCGATCAACAAGTCAGGCTTGCACAACAAGCTCATCGCCAGCATGACCCGCTGTCGCATCCCGCCCGACAATTCATACGGGTACTGCTGCAGCCGGCGCTTTGGATCCGGGATTCGCACCCGCTCGAGCATGCGCCCTGCGGCACTGCGCGCCTCCTTCCACGATTGCCCTGAGTGACAAACCAGAACCTCGGCCAGCTGTGTGCCAATCCTCAAGTGCGGCGTCAACGAAGTCATAGGGTCTTGAAAAATCATCGTGAGCTTCGAACCGCGGACGCGATTCAGCGCCGCGGGATTTTCACCCAGTAGTTCATTGCCTGCGAAGCGGATGCTGCCGCTGATCTGGGCGGCGTCTGCAAGCAGCCCCATGGCGGCCAGGAATAACTGGGTCTTGCCGGATCCGGATTCGCCGACGATGCCGATGCATTCATTCGGCTCAATGCGCAACGACGCGCCGGCAACCGCTTCGAGCGTGCCGGTTCGATGGGCGAAGCGGATATTCAGATCATCGACGCTCAGGGTCGGAACCACGTCAAGCCTCCTTGACGTCGAGCGCGTCGCGCAGGCCATCGCCAAAGATGTTCAAGCAAAGCAGCAATACCGCCAAAAAGCTGCCGGGCACCAATAGCATCCAGGGCGCCGCTTCCATTTCCCCCACGCCCTCGGCAATCAGCGTACCCAAGCTCGCGCCGGGTTCTTGAATCCCCAACCCTAAGAAGCTCAAAAAGCTCTCGAACAAAATAATCTGCGGCACGGTTAGCGTGGCATACACGATAACCGGCCCGATGACATTGGGGACCACGTGCTTGGCAATGATGCGGCCAGTACCCGCGCCTCCAGCCACCGCCGCAGCTATGAATTCCTGCTGACGGATGCTCAAGGTCTGGCCGCGCACGATCCGCGCCATGGTCAGCCAACCCACCGCGCCGATCGAGATGAACAACAAGGATTCGCTGCGGCCGAAAATGACGGTCAAGAATATGACGAAAAAAATCAACGGCAGGCCGCTCAGGATTTCGATGATGCGCATCATCAAGTGATCGGTGCGTCCGCCGATGTATCCGGCGATGGCGCCGTAACCGACACCGACCAGGATGCTGATCGTGCTCGCCGCCATTCCGATGGCGATGCTGACACGCGCGCCGGCGAGGGTGCGGACATAAAGATCGCGGCCCAGACGGTCGGTGCCGAACCAATGCGCGCTCTGCAAGGTGGGCGCAGCGGCCATATGCAGCCAATCGAGCGTTTGAGTGTTGTTGGGGTTGAGCCAGGGACCGAGCAGCGCGATGATCACGACGGCGACGATGATGAGCAAGGCAAACACGGCAGCGGGACTGGCTCGCAGGCGTCGAATCGCATCGTCAGCCAATGCGCTCATTCGCTGAGTCTCACGCGTGGATCGAGCCATACGTACAGAAGATCGACCAGCAATCCCATGACGATGAGCAAAGTCGAATAAATGATCACCATGCCGAGCACCAGCGTGTAGTCGCGGTTGATCGCGCCTTGCACCAGATATCGTCCGATGCCGGGCAGACCGGCGATGGACTCGACCACCAACGAGCCAGTCAGGATGGATGCGACCGCGGGAACAAGATAGCTGGCCACCGGAGCGAGCGCGGGCCGCAACGCATGGCGAAAAATCACGCTGTGCAGGGGCAGTCCCTTGGCGAACGCGGTTCGAATGTAATGACTGCGCAGTACTTCCAGCATGCTTCCACGTGTCAGGCGCGCGACATAGGCCAGGGGCGGCAATGCCAGTGCGATGACCGGCAGCACCAAGTGGCGCAGCGAGCCGCTCTCCCAGCCGGTGACCGGCAACCAGTGCAGGTATACGCCGAATAACAGTCCGAGAAATGGCAGAACCACAAATGAGGGAATAGCGATACCCGTCACGACCAGCGACATCGTGGCGGTGTCGGCCGCCGAGTTGTGATGGAGCGCGGCAAATGTTCCCAAGGGAATGCCCAACAACAAGGCCAGCGCGATTGCCATGGCGCCAAGCTGCAGTGTGACTGGGAAACCCTGGCCGATCAGTTCGGTGACCGTGAAATCCTTATATTTGAAAGAGGGTCCGAAATCGCCATGCAGGAGAGACTCAAGATAACGGCCGTACTGCGTCCATACCGGTTGATCCAAGCCGTAAGCACGCTGCAGATTCGCCTTGATTTCCGGCGCGAGCGCCTGTTCTTGATCGAAGGGGCCGCCTGGCGCCGCGCGCATCAAAAAAAACGTAATCGTGATGATAATGAACAGCGTGGGAACAGCGCCGGCAAGCCGCGTGAAGAAATAGCGCGTCATCTGCGCTGGAGTCTACTGACTGACCGCAATGTGGACAAGAGAAGTACGGCTCCTTAAACTATCGAGTTCACCAATCCCCGAGGTTTCATGGATTCCACCCGCCCCATCCGCGCGCTGATGCGCGGCCTTGATGCGCTGACTGTTCTCAACTTGCGCGACGGTGCGACGGTATCGGAAGTGGCTCATGAAATCCGCCTACCCCGCACCACCGTCTATCGAATCTTGGAAACCTTGTGCAACTCCGGTTTCGTCTATCGGGACAGCACGGACGAGCGCTATCGGCTGACCATTCTCGTGCGCGGCTTGAGCGAAGGCTTCGATGATGAGGCATGGGTCAGCCAAATCGCCGGGCCGATGATTCACAGCCTGTGCGCGGAAATCGTCTGGCCCGTGAGCATTGCAACCCTGTCCGGCACGAAAATGATGCTGCGCGAGGCCACCGATCACAGCACGCCGCTGGCGATCGAACGCTATTCGGCCGGCTTTCAATTGCCGCTCTTGAGTACGGCGGCCGGCCGCGCCTACCTGGCGAACTGCCCGCCCGTGCAGCGCGACGCGCTCATCGAAGTACTGGCGCGCTCCAACAAGGAAGAGGATAAGCCGGCGCGCGATCGCGTTGAGTTGCTGCGCGCGTTGGCGGAAATCAAATCGCAAGGGTTTGCGACGGCGACGCGTACTCGGCGCCTCATGGATGAATTCGCCATCAGCGTGCCGGTTCCGCTGAATGACCGCACCTTGGCCGCTTTGACCGTGCGCTTCATCGCTTCCGCACTGCCCTTGAAGACCGGATTGGAGCGTTTTTTACCGAAGCTGCGCCAGTGTGCGGCTAAAATCAGCACCCTATTCTTGGAACAACAGGCCGAGGCGCGCGCACCCACGGTTCCCCGAGCAGCGGTTTAAGGAGATTTCGTGCAGAAGATCATGGTCTGTATCAAACGCGTCGTTGATTACAACGTGCGGATTCGAGTAAAGCCGGACGGCAGCGGGGTAATGCTCGACGGAGTCAAAATGAGCATCAACCCGTTTGACGAAATCGCACTCGAAGAGGCGCTGCGCATCAAGGAGCGCGGCGCGAACATCGAAGTCGTTGCGGTCAGCATCGGCGTTGCCGACACCCAGCAACAATTGCGCACGTCGCTGGCGATGGGTGCAGACCGCGCGATTCTGGTGCAAACCGATGCTGCCGTGGAACCGTTGACTGCCGCCAAGGTTTTTCTGGCGCTGGCAAAAAAGGAAAATCCGGATTTGATCTTCCTTGGCAAACAGGCGATCGATGATGATGCCAATCAGACCGGTCAAATGCTCGCAGCGATTTGGGATCGGCCCCAGGCAACCTACGCGTCGAAAATCGAAATCGCGGCGGGCAAAGCCACGGTCACTCGCGAGGTGGATGCAGGATTGGAGACCATCGAAGTCGACCTGCCCGCGGTGATCACCGTGGATCTGCGCCTGAATGAGCCGCGTTATGTGAAGCTGCCGGACATCATGAAAGCCAAGAAAAAGCCGCTGGATGTCACCTCGCTGGACGCCTTGGGAGTGAGCCCGGGAACCTTGCTGAAGAGCGTGAAAACCGAGCCCCCGGCACAGCGTCAAAAAGGCGTAATGGTCAAGGATGTCCCCGAGCTCATCGATGCTCTCAAGAAAAAGGGCGTGATTTAATGCACAAGATACTCATCGTCGGCGAGCACGACGGAAAGGCCTTGAATCCGGCCACCGCGAAATGCGTGACGTGCGCCCAAGGGATTGCCGATGCAGAAATTACCGTCGTCCTGTTGGGCGCCGACACTGCCGCCGCCGCGGCGCAGGCTGCCGTGCTAGCAGGCGTTAAAACGGTGTTGCGGGTGGATCGGCCGGAGAATCTGCATCCCCTCGCCGCGGTGTTCGCGCCGCAACTCGCGGCGCTGGCAGCCGACTACTCGCATGTGTTTGGCCCCTCGACCAGTTTCGGCAAGGATTTGATGCCGCGGCTCGCCGCGCTGCTCGGCGTTCCGCAGGTCAGCGACTTGATGGCGGTCGAGAGCGCCTATCGCTTTCGCCGTCCGATCTATGCCGGCAATGCGATCGTGACGGTCGAGGCGGACCCGTCGCGCAAGCTCCTTGCCACGGTGCGCGTCGCGTCGTTTCAAGCCGCAGCGGGCGGCGGCAGCGCCGCGGTGGAGTCAAAGACAGTCGACGTGCCGTTGCCGTCGCACACTCGCTATGTCGGGGCCAAATCAGGCTCCACCGACCGCCCGGATCTTCAGACCGCCGCGCGGGTGGTATCGGGCGGCCGAGCGCTCGGCAGCGCGGAGAACTTCAAGCTGTTGTTCGGTTTGGCCGACAAACTCGGGGCGGCCGTGGGCGCCTCGCGAGCGGCTGTTGACGCAGGCTATGCGCCGAATGAAATGCAGGTCGGGCAGACCGGCAAGATCATTTCTCCGGAGTTGTACATTGCGATCGGAATCTCCGGCGCAATTCAACATCTGACGGGAATCAAGGACGCGCGCACCATCGTCGCGATCAACAAGGATGCCGAAGCGCCCATATTTGAGGTGGCCGACATTGGATTGGCGGCGGATCTGTTTCAAGCCGTGCCTGAGCTGGAGAAGCTGCTCGGAAAGTAGTGCCCCGGCACTATGAAATTGAGCGGCTCGCAGGGCTTAGCGGGATAGGAAGCGTCGAGGCACGAAAGGCAGCAGTGCCTCGACGCTTCCTATCCCGCTAGGCCGTGTAAGCGGGACGCTCAATCTCGCAAGTGCTGGAGGACTGGTATCGAGTGGCTGCCGTCGGTCGGGTGGCGTCGTACGCGCCCGAAGGCCGGAAAATCAGGTGTCGCGCAAGACTCGCCCGCAGCCACGGCGTCGTGATATCGATCGGCATAGTTCTGGACAGGGACGGTGAGAAGAGTCAAGGCACTGTTGCCTTCGTGCCTTGACTCTTCTCACCGTCCCTGCCCAGCGCTAACCGCTCAATATCACCAAGCCTAAAGCTGCTTTAAAACGTAATCTGCAGCCGAGACCTTGAATTCCCCCGGCGCCTC
>Ga0210387_10001911_pt1 | contig 15797 bp, 13 predicted proteins | sample IncBWC7OmetaG_FD_160108 | JGI IMG/M metagenome (GOLD analysis project Ga0210387, IMG submission 160108) | Forest soil microbial communities from Barre Woods Harvard Forest LTER site, Petersham, Massachusetts, United States - Inc-BW-C-7-O ...
CGCAAGATCGTGCTGCTCGACCACGCCGAGGACAACCTCTTTCAGATCGAGCGAGAGCTGTTGGAGGAGCGCCACATCCAGCCCTCGACGCTCGCGGCCGTGCTGGCCGACTGCAAGGAAGAGGAGCGCATCCGCGAGGTCTGCTCCGAGCACCGCCCCACGGTGGTGTTCCATGCCGCCGCCTACAAGCACGTCGGCCTGATGGAGGCCAACCCGGTGGAGGCGGTGCGCAACAACGCGATCGCCACCCGCGTCGTCGCGCACGTGGCCGGCCAGCTCGGCGCGCGTCGGTTCGTGCTCGTCTCGACCGACAAGGCGGTCGCGCCGGCGACCGTGATGGGCGCCTCGAAGGCACTCGCCGAGTTCGCTCTCGACGCCGCCGCGGCGCGCTTTCCCGAGACCCACTTCAACGCGGTGCGCTTCGGCAACGTGCTCGGCTCCTCCGGCAGCGTCGTCCCGATCTTCGAGCGTCAGATCGCGCGCGGCGGACCGGTAACCGTCACCGACGAGCGGATGACCCGCTATTTCATGACGATCCCCGAGGCGGTCCAGCTGATCATTCGCTCCGGCTCGCTGGTCTGCGCCGAGGGGGGTGGCGCCGAGGTGTTCGTGCTCGACATGGGCGAGCCCGTGCGCATCGTCGAGCTGGCCCGCGCGATGATCGACCTGTCGGGCCTCGACCCCGAGCACGACATCGAGATCGAGATCGTCGGACGCCGCGCCGGCGAGAAGCTGAGCGAGGAGCTCTTCAATGACTACGAGCGCGCGCTGCCCACGTCCGCGGAGAAGATCTCGCTGGCCGATCGCCCGCCACTGGGGGCCGAGGTCGTGGAGTCGATGTTCGCTGAGATCGGTCTGCTCGTGCTCGAGGGCGACGCCGCCGGCCTCGCGGCCAAGGTCTCGGCGCTCTCGCCGGCTCGCACCGGCACGGACGCGACCGGGGGCGGCGATGTCGATGGCGGAGGGCGTTCTCCAGGTGACGCAGGCGACCTCGAGCGCCACCCGACGCGACGCGGGACGCCTGAGCCGCTCGTACACTCCCAGGATTCATGACCGCCGTCCTGCCACTGGCGCTATCGCTGTCGAGCTCGTTCACGAAGATCGGGGCGATCGCGGCATTCGCCGCGCTCGTCGGCATTGCGGTGCTCTCGCTGCTGGTCTTCACGCAGGCCCGTGAGCTAAAGCGCCTGCGCGAGTGGGCCGGGCGCGCCCCGGAGCGCTCCGCCGAACAGGAACAGCGCGTGAGCGCCGAGGCGGCGGCGCGGCTCGGGCGCCCAGCGGCCGGCGCTCCCCCCGTCCGGCAGGTTCCGCGCACGACCCCTCTGAACGCACGCCCCGTGACCGCCACAGGACAACCTGCGCCCGCGCCCGTCACACCCTCGCCCGCCCAGGTCGCCGCCGCTGCCGCCGCCGCGACCGCGGTGGCCGAGGCGCCGGCTTCCCCGGTTCCCGCGAGCGCGGCCGCCCAATCGACAGGCGGCCCGACGACGGGAGCGCCCGCGACGCCGGGTGGGCCCGGCGTTCCTCAAAGCCCGCCCACCACGTCACCGAGCGCAGCTCCTCTGACGGCCGGCGCTCCGGGCGCCCAGACCGCCGCGGGAGCGACGTCCGGCGACCAGGCGCCCAGCCCCGCCTCTGCATCTGGAGCTTCCTCGCCCGCTTCGGCCCCGGGGAGCGTGCCCTTGCCGAGCACGGTGGCCGCCGCCGGTGACCCGACCGCCTCTGCCGCGCCGGTTGCCCAGACGCCGCCACCGACCTCTGGCTCGCCCTCCCCCGCCTCCCCGTCCTCCGTCGCGCCCGGAGCCCAGGCGTCGCCATCGACTTCGGGCTCGTCCGCTGCTCCGCCCTCGGTCGCTGCGCCTGCCGCCGCCCCATCGTCCTCCGCCCCATCGTCCTCCGCACCCGGCGCTCCGGCTCCGGCGACCGTCGCGGGTGCCGCGGCCGTCGCCCCCCGGGCGCCCGTGCCGCCGCCGCCTCCGCCTGAGAACGCCTCGTCCGGCACAGCGCCCGCCCCTGGCGGCGTGGCTGGAGCGGGGGGCGGCGCGCGCCAGGCCTCACCCGCGGCCGGTGGAGCTCCGACGCCCGCCCGCCCGCCGGCGCCCGTCGCTCCGGCGGCGTCTCGGCGTCGCAGCGCGAGCGCGGCCATGACCGCCGACGCGAGCGCCGCGGTCAAGAGCGCGTCGGGAGCCTCCACGAGAGGTTCGACGGGCGCCGAGCGCGACTCCGCGGCCCCCGCGACGGCCAGGGCACGCAGCGGCGGTAGCGGCGGTGGTCAGCCGCCGTCCAAGCGAGCAGGCGTGACGACCTACTCGAGTCGCGGGCGCTCGCCCGCGCGGATGGCCGTGCTGATCGGGGGCGCCGTGATCGTGGCGATCGTGGCGATCGTGCTCGTCGTCAGCTCGCTCGGCTCATCCTCGGGCAGCGGTGCGACGACCTCCGCCACGACGGCCACGCACACGCAGGCGCACCACACCGCGACGAGCACGACGGCGAGCACGCACCCCAGCGAAACCTCGGCGCCGGTGGTCAACCCCGCCGAAGCGCAGGTGGCCGTGCTCAACGGCACGAGCACGCCGAATCTGGCGCACCGGCTCTCGGCGAGCCTGCAGCAGAGCGGCTACTCGCAGGCGACGCCGCTCAACGGCACGCCGCCGGGAAGCCATCAGACGACGGTCGTCGAGTACACCTCGGGCCACCGCGCCGAAGCCGCGAAGGTCGCGCAGGCGCTCGGCGTGACCCAGGTGCAGCCGATCGAAGCGGCCGTCTCGCCGCTCGCCGGGAGCTCGACCGTGGTCGTGATCGCCGGTCTGGACAAGGCCGGCGCCGGCGGCGAAGCGTCGTCGGCCAGCGGCAGCGAAACCTCCGCGTCGAGCGGCGGCGAAGCCTCGCCGGGGGGATCGGTTCCGTGAGCCGCCTCGCGCCGACCGATGCTCGCGGAGACGCGCCCGCTCGCGCGATCGCCCTCGCCGCCGGGCTCGCCGGGTGAGCGCCTGCGGAGCGAGCAGATAGCCGACTTCCTGGACATCCCCCCGCGTTCGGTCAAGCCGCGCGAGCGTGGCATCACGCACGTGCTCGATCGCGGCCTGTCGGTGGCCGAGGTCGCGGGGCTGCTCGAGGTCGCGGGCGCGTACGTGGACATCGTCAAGCTCGGCTGGGGCACGGCGCTCGTGAGCGCCAACCTCGCGCCCAAGCTCGAGCGCTATGCGGCGCACGGGATTCCCGTCGTGCTCGGCGGCACGCTCACCGAGATCGCGATCAGGCAGGGTCGCGTGGAGGGGTTGATCGCGTGGCTGAGGGAGCTGGGCCTGCGTCACGTGGAGATCTCCGACGGCACGATCGCGTTGGAGCCCGCGGTGAAGGTCGAGCTGATCGCGCGCCTCACGGCCGACGGCTTCACGGTCCTGTCGGAGGTCGGCAGCAAGGACGCCGACTTCATCATGGCGCCGTACGTATGGGTCGAGCAGATCGAGCGCGACCTAAAGGCGGGCGCCTGGAAGGTGATCGCGGAGGCGCGCGAGTCGGGCACGGCCGGCATCTACCGCGCCGACGGCGAGGTGCGCACGGGGCTGATCGACGAGATCGTGCACGCGGTCGATGCCGACCGCCTGATCTTCGAGGCGCCCCAGCGCGAGCAGCAGGTGTGGCTGCTGCACCGCTTCGGCAGCGAGTGCAACCTCGGCAACATCGCCGCGGACGACGTCCTCTCGCTGGAGACGCTGCGCCTCGGCCTGCGCTCGGACACGGTCGAGCGGTTCGCCGGCCGACCTCCGATCGGCGGGGGCGATTGAGCGCCGCGGCGCACGCGCCGGCCGCCGACACGGAGGGGCCGGCCGTGGACAGGCTCGCGCAGGTCGTGTTCGCGCTGCTGGTGATCGCGTGCTTCGCCGCGTTCATCGTCACGCAGCGGCTCAAGCACACCCCCACACCGGTCCAGAGCTTCCGGCTGACCCCGCGCTTCTCGCCGACGCCTGAGGGGCACATCAAACAGGAGCGGATCTCGTTCAAGCTCGCGCGCGCCGACGCGATCACGGTCACGATCCTCGACTCCGCCGGTGACACCGTGGCGACGCTCGTGCGCGACCGGCCCGTGCCGCGCTACAAACAGCTCTCGCTGCGCTGGAACGGGCGCCGGGGGAAACCCCACGGCTACACGGTCGTGGTGGCCGCCGACGGCACGACGATCGTCACGCCCCGCAACGCCGGCGTGCCGGCGCCCGCGGGCGAATACCGCGTGCACGTGGCCCTGCGCGCGCAGCACCGCACGGTGCCGGGGCCGCGCGCGTTCACGCTGGTGCGACCGTGAGCGCGTCCGCACCGATCGTGGCTTCGCCGCCGGGCATGCTCACGCCGATCCCGGCCACACTGCCGAGCGCAGGCACGCTCGCGGCGGCGGCGATCGTGGCATTGGCGGCGATCGTCGCGCTGTCGCTGCTGATGCGCCGCCGCCCCGAAGCGCTGCCGCTGCTCGCGATCGCCGCGCTCCCGTTCAGGTTGCCGATCTCCGCCGACGGACGCACGGTGAACCTGCTGATCCCGCTCTACGTGGTCGTGGCCGCGGGGACGATCACGTTCCTGCTCCCCCGCTGGCTGGGTCTCGGCGGCGAGCCCTCGCGCGATGCCGACGGCTGCGGTGACCGGCGCCGCGGGCGTCGTACGCAGGAACTGGCCACCGGGTCTCCCACCAAGATCTCCACCTGGCTGTCGCCGGTCGGCGTCGAATGGCTGCTGCTGGTGGCGGTCGTGCTGTACGCGCTGCAGGGCCTGTACTCGACCGATCATGCGAAGGCCGCGGAGAACGTGGCCTTCTTCTACGTCCCGTTCGGGCTGCTGTTCATGCTCCTGCGCGACGTGCGCTGGACGCGCGAGCTCGTGCTGCGGTGCCTGGGCGTGGCGGTCGCGCTGGCGGTGGTGTTCGCGGGGGTCGGCTTCGTGGAGTACGCGCGCAAGCAGCTGTTCCTGAATCCGAAGGTGGTCGCGGCGAACGAATACGGCAACTACTTCCGCGTCAACTCGCTCTTCTTCGACCCCAACATCTACGGGCGGTTCCTCGCGATCGTGATGGTCGCGCTCACCACCCTCGTGCTGTGGAGCCGCCGCCGGCGCGAGGTGCTGATCGGCGCGGCGCTGCTCGGGTGGCTGCTGGTCGGGCTCGTGACGAGCTTCTCGCAGTCGAGCATCGCGGCGCTGCTGCTCGGCCTGGCGGTGCTCGCGGCCTACCGCTGGGACGTGCGCGCGACCGTGTACGTGACCACCGCGCTGGCCGCGATCGCGGCGGTGGTCGTGCTCGCGGCGCCGCCGAGCCTGCACTTCGGCGTGAACGGCGCGGGCGGCTCGACCAGCAACGCGACGAGCGGACGCACGAAGCTGATCTCGGGCGGTCTCGAACTGTTCGCCGACCGGCCCCTGTACGGGTACGGCGCGGGCTCGTTCGAAACCGAGTACAAGCGCCACGGACGCACGCGCGACGCCGCCGGCGCGACCTCGGCCTCGCACACGATCCCGATCACGGTCGCCGCCGAGCAGGGGGTCCTCGGCCTGGCCGTGTACGTGGTGCTGCTGATCTGCGCCTTCGCCGTGCTCTACCGCGGCGCCGGTCGCTCCCCGCCGCGGATCGCGCTGGCCGCGTGCTTCGCCGCGCTCGTGCTGCACACGTGGACCTACGCCGACTTCCTCGAGGACCCGATCACGTGGACGCTGCTCGGCATCGGCGTAGCGCTGGCACGCGCGGGCTCAGTTTTGGGGGAGACCCATGAGCCTGTCTCTGCGCCCGCAGCCGTAGGCGCCGGTCACGGCAGCTGATGGCGTCTGGCCGGCACCCTTCGGCGGGTGCCGCGGCCATCGGCGCGGGCGGATCATAGGGGTTAGGTTGCTCACACCGTGCTCGCCTATCTGAGACGCCTGGTCACCACCGGCGCGGCCTATCAGGCCGCGGAAATCCTGGCCAAGGCGATCGCGGTGTTCACGCTGCCGCTGTACACGCGCCACGTCTCCACGGCGCAGTACGGCACGTACAACTCGCTGCTCACGGCCGTGATCCTGTTCAGCATCCTGCTGCGCCTCGGGGTCGGCGAGGCGTTCGTGCGCTTCTACTTCACCGACTCAGACCAGGCCCGGCGCACGCGGATCGCGCGCACGGCCACCGCGACCGTGGCCTGGACCACCACGCTCGCCTCGCTGCTCGCGGTGGCCTTCGCCTCACAGCTCTCGCGCCTGCTGCTCGGCTACAGCGACGCGGGGCTGATGTACTGCGCGATCCTCGGGCTGTGGGCCTTCACGAACATCGAGATGGCCTATGCGCAGCTGCGCGTGGACGAGCGCGCGCGCACCTACATGCGCGCCTCGGGCGCGAACGTGGCGATGACCGTGGTGTTCACGATCTCGCTGGTCGTGTTCGCCGAACAGGGCGCGCGCGGGCTGCTGCTGGGGAACTTCGGCGCCTCGGCGATCGTCGTGCTCGCGCTGTGGTGGGTGCTGCGCGCGCGCGTGTCGCTGCGCGTGAAGCTCGCGGACCTGCGCGCGATGCTGCACTTCGGGCTGCCCACGGTGCCGGCCGACGCGAGCGTGTACGCGCTGCAGGTCGCCGACCGCTTCTACCTGCTGCGCGGCGTCGGCTCGGGCGCGGCCGGGGAGTACGCGATCGCGGTGCAGCTGGCCACGGTCGTGTTCGTGTTCGTGCGCGGCTTTCAGTACGCGTGGCCGCCGCTGGCCTACTCGATCGACAGCGACGCCGAGGCCTCGCGCCTGTACTCGCTCGTGACCACCTACTTCGTGCTCGCCACCGGCATCGTCGTCGTCGGCGTGGCGCTGCTCGGGCGCTGGCTCGTGCGGCTGCTGGCCGCGCCCGAGTACTACGGCGCCTACCGCGCGCTGCCCTGGCTCGCGCTCGGCTGGACGCTGTACGGGCTCTACCAGGTGATGATCGCGATCACCGGCCGCGCCCGCGTCACCCAGCGCAACCTGCCCGCGGCCGCCGCCGGCCTGCTCGTGAACGTGGTGCTGCTGTTCGTGCTCGTGCCCGACAGCGGCCTCGGCCTCGGCCTCGCCGGCGCCGGACTGGCGCTGTGCGGCGCCTACGCGGTGATGGTCGCGGTCATGCACCTGCTCACGCGCGGGGTGTTCGCCGTCGAGTTCCAGTGGCGGCGCCTCGGCCAGCTCACCGCGATCCTCGCGGCCGTCGCCGTGTCCGGCGAGCTGCTGCTGCCCACGAGCGGTATCGCGGGCCTGCTGACGCGCGTCGCCTGGCTCGCGCTCGTGCCCGCGCTGCTGCTCCTCACGCGCTTTGTCGCCCCCCACGAGCGCGCGCAGGTCCGCGCGCTGTGGGCCGAGGGCCGCCGGCGCGTGGTGGCCTTCCGGGCCGGCCACGGCGATGTCGAGGCATACGCCGAGGACCCATTGAAAGACATCTGACGGCCGGCCAGCTGCGCAGGGCGGCGTCCTTACCGATCGGAGATCGGATGGGATCTCCGATCGGCCAGGACGCGTACGTAGTGCGCCACGCTCCCTGCGTCCTGGCCCTGACCACGACCTTTGGTCGCGGTGCCCGTCCACGACCGTCAGAGGCGCGGTTACAGACCGCTCGTTCGGTGTAATCGAGGCCGTCGAGCTGTTGAAGAAGGACGTTCGTACCTAAAGGCCCGGCGGGAGTGGGCCGATGCGCGCGGTGGATGCCGGAGATGTCCACCACCTCGCCACGCCCTGCGGGGGTTCGTGAGCGCCGCCGCCGCGCGGAGGCGTTGCGTGCCCATCGCGCGGACGCGCGCGTGCAGAGCATGGCGAGCGCCGGCGAGCTCGCGTACCTGCGCGCGCAGCTGACGCTCGCGGCGCGTCTGACCGCGCGCCTGGCGGCCACGCACGACATCGATGAGCTCGTCGGCATCGTCGTGCAGGAGCTGCACGAAACGTTCGCCTTCTACCTCGCGGCGATCCAGCGCCTGGCCGACGCTGGCGTGCTGCGGCTCGTCGCGGGCAGCGGCGCGCTGGCCGAGGTCATGACCGAGTTCCTGCTCGTGGAGCAGTCGGTCCGCCACGGCATCAACGGACGCGTGGCCCGCAGCGGCGAGACCGCGCTCGTGTCGGACACGCGTGTCGACCGTGACTACATCGTGCGCGATCCGCACACCGACCCGCGCTCGGAGCTGAGCGTGCCGATCGTCGTGGACGGGTCGGTGTGGGGCGTGCTGAACATCGAGGCCGCCGAGGCCGGCGCCTTCGGCGAGGCCGACGCGGTGCTCGTCGAGACGATCGCCGCGAGCCTCGGATCGGCGATCCACCGGGCGGGCCTCGTCGCCGATCTGGAGCGCACGTTCACCACCACGCTGTCGGCGCTGATGAGCACGGTCGAGGCCAAGGACGACTACACCGCCTCGCACGAGGAGGACGTGGCGGACATGGCCGAGCGCGTCGCGCTGCGCATGGGCCTCCCGCCCTCGCACGCCCGCGACGTGCGCTACGCCGCGCTGCTGCACGACGTCGGCAAGGTCGCGGTCCCCAGCGAGATCCTGCTCAAGCCCGGACCGCTGACCGACGCCGAGTGGGTGCAGATGCGCCGGCACACGATCGTCGGCGGCGACCTCGTCGCGCGCATCGAGGCCTTCGCGCACCTCGCCCCGGCGGTCCGCGCCAGCCACGAGCGTTGGGACGGCGATGGCTATCCGGACGGCATCTCCGGCGAGGAGATCCCGCTCGCCGCGCGCATCATCGCCGTGTGCGACACCTACGACGCGATCGTCACCGATCGTCCATACCGCCCTGCGCGCACGATCGCGCAGGCGCGCGCGGAGCTGTGTCGCGTGGCCGGCATCCAACTCGACGCGCGCGTGGTCGAGGCGTTGCTGGAAGAGCTCTCCGCGCGCTAGCGCCGGGCCTCGTCATCGTCGATTGGTGATCCGCCGCGGGTCATGTGTGGTTTCCGGATGGCGCCCTGCTCCGCATGCGGCGCTGTTTCCCCATGAAGGAGCTCAGGACGCGCGGTTGTACTCGGCCGCGGCCTCGCGCAGCCCCTCCCCGCGCCGGGGTGCGAGCGTCGCCGTGACGTGTCGCCAGTAGCGCCTCGGCGAGTGTCCCGGCAGCACGGTCGCGGCCAGCGCGCGCAGCGCGTAGGGCCACGCGGTCAGCCAGCGCACGGCGCGCGCCGCGGCGGGCGAGTGGTGCTTGCGCATGTACAGGTCGCGGTTGCGGGCCATTTCCACGATCCGCCGCTCGGCCGCCGCGCCTGTGGAGAGCTGCTCGTGGTGGATCGCGCGCGCCTGCGGCACGTACAGGCTGCGCCAGCCTCTGTCGCGCAGGCGGCGGGCGAAGTCGACCTCGTCGGAGTAGACGAAGAAGTCGGGGTCCAGGTAGTCCACCTGCGCCGCGGCCTCGCGGCGCACGAGCAGCGCCGAGGACTGGCACCAGTCCACCTCCCGGGTCTGCGCCCCGGTGCTCTGCACGGTGTAGAGGCGATGCAGGAACAGCGCCCCGGCGAGCGCCGTCGCGACGGTCGGGAACCGCCACGCGCACGCCTGAGCGCCGCCTTCGGCGGCCGTGTCCGCGCCGTCAGGGCGCAGTAGCCGCGCTCCCGCGCAGGCCGCGTGCGGGTGCTCTTGCAGCGCGCGCCACAGCGCGAGCGTCGCTCCGGAGAGCAGCTCGGAGTCCTCGTTCAACAGCAGCGCGTAGCGACCGCGCGCGCGCTTGAGCAGCTCCGAGTCGTTCAGCGCCTTCCCCTGACGCTGTGTGAGGGCGATCGTCTCGTCCACCGTCGGGTGCTCGCGCGCGGCCTGCGCGGAGCCGTCGCGCGAGCCGTTGTCCAGCACGAGCACCTCGCTCGCGAACGGCAACCCCGCGCGCTCGCGCGCGATCGCGTCCAGCCCGCGCAGCAGGAGATCGCGCTGGGAGGTGTTCACGACGCAGTACGTCAGCTCGATCTCGCCATCCACCCGCCTATTGTCCCGGTCGGTGCGCGTCCACGTCATCGACCCCTCGGCCTACACCCCGCCCTACGACCACGCCCTCTGCAGTGCCCTGGGGAGGGCCGGTGCCGAGGTGACGCTCGTCACGAGCCGCTTCGCCTACGGTCCGGTGCCGTCGCCCGAGGGGTATGTGCGGCGGGAGCTGTTCTACGGTCACGCGCTCGGTAAGCCCGGCTCCGGTTTGCGTGCCGCCACAAAGCTCGCCGAGCACGTCCCCGACATGCTGCGCTACCGGCGCGTCGCGCGCCCGGCCGAGGTGGTGCACTTCCAGTGGCTCTCCGTGCAGCACCTCGACGGCCGGCTGCTGCCCGCGCGGCGCTCGGCGGGCGGCTCGTTGCGCCCGCGCGTGCTCACCGCGCACGATGTCCTGCCGCGCGAGCCCCGACCGGGGCAACTCGCGGCCCAGCGGCGGCTGTATGAGCGCTTCGACGCGATCGTCGTCCACTCCGCCCACGGGCGCGCGCGCCTGATCGACGAGCTGGGCGTGACTCCAGAGCGCGTGCACGTGATCGCGCACGGGGCCTTCGCCCATCTCGCGGACGGCCCGCCCCAGGCGCCGCCGTTTGCGAGCGAGAAGCCGGTCGTGCTGTGCTTCGGGCTGATGCGTCCGTACAAGGGGATCGACCTGCTGCTGGAGGCCTGGCGTGAGATCGACGGGGCCGAGCTGTGGATCGCGGGGATGCCCAGGTTCGACATCGCCGACCTGCGCCGCCGCGCCCCGGCGAACGTCCGCTTCGTGGCGCGCTTCGTCGATGACACCGAGCTGCCGGCCTACTTCCAGCGCGCCGACCTCGTGGTGCTCCCCTACCGCGAGATCGACCAGTCGGGCGTGCTCTTCACCGCGCTGGCGTTTGGCAAGCCGATGCTGCTGAGCGACGTCGGCGGCTTCCCCGAGGTGGCCGCGACGGGCGCCGCGCGGACTTTCCCAGCGGGCGATGTCCCGGCCCTGCGCGCGACGTTGGGAGAGCTGCTGTCCGACCCCGCGATGCTCGCGACGATGGCCGAGCGCGCCCGCGCGGCCGCGGCCGGCCCGTACTCGTGGGATGAGATCGGCCGGCGCACGCTCGGGTTGTACGAGTCGCTGCTCGGCGGGGAGACTCGTCGATGAGCGCGGTCCTGGAGGTCGTCTTCTGGGTCTGCGCCGCGCTGATCGTGTGGACGCAGGTCGGCTACGCGGCCACGCTGGCCGTGCTCGTGCGCACATTCGGCCGAGTCCCGGCGATCGCGGCGCCCGAGCCGCCGCCCTCGCTGTCGCTGATCGTGGCCGCGCACGACGAGGAGTCCGTCATCGGCGCGCGCGTCGCGAACGCCCTCGCACTCGACTACCCGCGCGAGCTGCTGGAGGTGATCGTCACCTGCGACGGCTGTACCGACGCCACCGCGTCGCGCGCGCGCGAGGCCGGCGCCGACCTCGTGCTGGAGCTGCCGCGCGGCGGCAAGATCCGCGCCCAGGACGCCGCCGTGAAGCGCGCGCGCGGCGAGATAGTGGCCTTCTCCGACGCGAACGCGCTGTGGGAGCCCGAGGCCGCGCGGCTGCTCGCGGCTGCGTTCGCCGATCCGCGCGTCGGGTACGCGTGCGGACAGGTCCGCTTCGTCCAGGCCGTCGCCGGGGCGGACGCGGGCAACCAGGAGGGCGTCTACTGGCGCTACGAGCTGGCCGTGCGCTCCTACGAGTCGCGCCTGTCCTCGATCACGGCCGGCAACGGCGCGATCTACGCGACCCGCCGCGATTCGTACATCGTGGTCGACCCGATCATGGGCCACGACCTGTCGCTCCCCTTCAACATGGTCCGCCGCGGCCTGCGCGCGACCTACGTCCCGGCGGCGCGCGCGAGCGAGAAGATGGTCCCCTCGCTGCTCGGCGAGTTCGCGCGCAAGCGGCGCATGATGAGCCACACCTGGCCGATCCTCCTGCGCGGCGGCATGCTCTCCCCGCGGGGCTACCCGCCGGGCTATGCGGCGATGATCTTCTCCCACCGCCTGCTGCGCTACCTCACGCCGTTCCTGCACCTGCTCGCGCTGCTTGCGAACATCGCGCTGCTCGCCCTCGGCGCGGGCGCGCTGTATGAGGTCACGCTCGCGCTCCAGCTCGCGCTGCTGCTCGGTGCGTTGCTCGGCGGGGCGCTGCGCGTGCGGCCGCTGCTGATCGCCCGCTACTACGTGCTCACGACCGCCTCGCCCGCGGCCGGGCTGTGGGACTGGCTACGCCACGGGACCGCGGCGACCTGGGAAGCTGCCGAGGGCACCAGATGATCATCCTGACGGTCGATGGCCTTCGCGGATGCTTTGTCCTTGCCGATCGGAGATCGGCCAGCACGCGTACCGAAGCCGGGAGACACTCGCTCCGCTCGCATCCCCGTTTCGGCCAGCACGCCACGCTCCCTGCGTCCGCGCCCCGCTCGACCCTCGACCGTCAGGATGTCTCTTCTCGATGATTAGACGGACCTTGGACATAGGCGTCTCTGCGCTCGCGCTCGCGCTCACCTCCCCGGTGCTGGTCGCGGCGATGGTTGCGATCCGGCTCGAGTCCTCCGGCCCGATCGTCTATCGGCAGCGACGCGTGGGCATGCACGGGCACGAGTTCGACGTGTTGAAGCTGCGCACGATGGTCGACGGCGCGGAGCACATCGGCGCGGGCCTGGCGATCGACGCGGGCGACTCGCGCGTGACGCGCGTCGGCGCGCTGCTGCGGCGCACATCGCTGGACGAGCTGCCCAACCTGCTGAACGTGCTGCGCGGCGAGATGTCGCTGATCGGCCCCCGCCCGACGCTGCCGGTGCAGGTGGCTCAGTACACCGAGCGCCAGCGCGGACGCCTTGCGATCAGGCCCGGCATCACCGGCTGGGCGCAGGTCAACGGTCGCGCCTCGCTGCCCTGGTCGGAGCGGATAGAGCTCGACCTCTATTACATCGAGCACCGCTCACCGGCGCTGGACCTGCGCATCCTGTGGCGCACGCCCGCGCTCGTGCTCGGTGGCGACGGTCTCTACAAGGGCCCCGCGGGCGGCTGGGAGCACGAGCTGTGATGGACGCGACATCGACCCCGGGCCCGGCGGCGGTGCTGCTGACGGGCGCGGGCAAGCGCTATGACATCGTCTCCTGCTTCGCGGCGCTCACGAAGACGATCGTCGCCGATCCCGCGCCGCTGGCCCCCGCGCAGTACGCCGCGCACGTGCGCGCGGCCGTGCCCCTGATCGAGGATCCCGAGTACGTGCCCGCGCTGGAGCGACTGTGCGCGGAGCACGGGGTCGGAGCGGTGCTGCCGCTGACCGACCTCGACATCGAGACGCTCGCGCTGGCGCGCGCCGACGGGCGGCTGCCGGCGCTCGTTCCCTCGCCCCAGGTCGCGCACGCCACCTACGACAAGTACGAGACCCATCTGCTGCTCGGCGAGCTGGGCCTGCCCTCACCCCCTACGGTGCTGCCCGAGGGGGATCTCCAGGAGCTGCACTACCCGGTGATGGTCAAGCCCCGACGCGGCTCGGGAGCACGCTCGATCCACCTCGCTCACGATCTCGCGCAGGCGCGGTTCTTCGTCGACTACGTCCGCGAGCCGACGATGGTTCAGCGCGCGATGAACGGGCCCGAGCTGTCGATCGACTGCCTCGGCGACCGCGATGGGCGCTGCCTGAACGCGATCCCTCGGACGATGCTCGAGTCGCGCGGGGGCGAGTCGATCAAGGGCGCGGTGGTCCACGATACGGAGCTGATCGAGCTCGGCGTGCGCGTGATGGAGGCGCTGGCGGTGTGCGGCCCGGCGACGATCCAGGTGTTTCGCGATCCCCAGATAGGCGTGGCGATCACCGATGTGAACACGCGCTTCGGGGGAGCGTTCCCCGCGCCGGCCTACGCGGCGCTGCCGGGGCGCAGCTATCCCGAGCTGATCGTCGCGCTCGCGTCCGGGCGGCAGGTGGAGCCGCACGTCGGCGAGTTCGCAGACGGAATGACGTTCACGCGCTACTACTGGCAGCTCGAGCTCGATTCGCAGATGCATCCGACCGGGCGTGAGATCGTGCCCGACGGTCCCCCGGCACCCCGCTGATCCGACTCTGGGCGACCGTGCCAGACGCGCGCCGAGGGGCCTTCCGGCGAAGAGACCCGACGATGATGCAAGAATCAGGGGTGTGAACCCGCAGTTGCTCGCCGATTCGACGGCGGCGCCCGAGTCAGAGCTCAAGCCGTCTACCGCCGCGGAGGCACCCGAGGATTCCCTGAACGGGTCCGCTCCGGCGTCGCCCGGAGCAGCATCTTCGCCTCCAGAGCCCACGCTCTCGACGAACGAGCCCGCTGCTCGGACCTGCGCGAAATGCGGCGCGACGCTCGATGAGGGCCAGGACTGGTGCCTGCAGTGCGGCGCCGCGGTCCCCGGGAGCCTCGATGGGGGCGGGCCCGGCTGGCGCTCGGCCACGACGGTGCTCGCGGTGACGTCCGTGCTCGTGTTGGGGGCGGCCGCGGCGGCATACGCGGCGCTCACCCAGCCGACGCCGCGAAAGCCCGCGCCCAGGGTCATCACGATCGCGCAGGCGCCCGTAACACCGCCCGTCACGACCCCGACGACTCCCACGCCCGGCGGGCTGGGAACCCCGACGACGATCAACCCGCTGCCCAGCACGAGCACCGCCCCGAAAATCCCGCTCACGGCGCCGACTCCGAAATCGAGCCCGTCCACCGGCTCGGGTACGGGCACGACGAACTCGGGCACGGGCGAATCGGGGACCGGCACGAACAAATCGAGTACCGGCAACGGCGGCACGACCACGACCGAACAGCCCTCGCCGATTTTGCTCGACACGAACGCCGCGAGCACGTACAACCCGTACGGGTACTCGACGAGCTGGTTCGGCGACCCGAGCCTCGCGATCGACGGCGAAACGAGCACCGCCTGGACCGCTCAGGTCAACCCGGCCGTCGCGCCGAAGATGGCCGAGGGACTGGCGATCGACCTGAAGACCGCGCTGAAGGTGGGGTCGGTCAAGCTGATCACCTCGACGCCAGGCATGACCGTGCAGGTGTACGGAGCCAACGGAACCACCCTGCCGGCGTCGATCACCGACGCGGCTTGGGTCGCGCTCAGCCCTTCGCTGGACGCGAAGAAGCGCTCAACGACCGTCAAGCTGCGCGACTCGGGCAAAGCCTTCCGCTTCCTGACGCTGTGGATCAGCCAGGCGCCCAAGTCAGCGGTCGGCACCGCGACCGCGCCCGGTCACGTCAGCGTGAACGAATTGGAACTCTTCGAAGCGAAGTAGGGCTCAGCCCGCGCTCTTGGAGCGCCGGGCGGCCCGGCGTGGGCGCCAGATCTCGTCGAGGAACGAGGCGATCTCGTTCGTGAGGCGCTCGGGGCGCAGGCGCAGCTCGACGAGCGAGTCGGCCTCGAGCAGGCGACCGTTCGGCAGCTCGCCGGCGAGCTGACCGGCGTCGGAGAAGGGGTGCACCGGGTCGTGGTGGTGGCCGAGCACGAGCGCGGGCATCTCAAACGTGCGCCGCTCGCCGCGAGGAGGCGCGATGCGACCGAAGAACAGCCCTTGCAGCAGCGCCCCTCCGGGCCCCGGTTCCTGACGGACGGTGTCGAGCAGCACGTTTCCGTACAGCGGCAGCAGACGGCGCGGGATCGCCCGCGCGCCGCGCGCGAGCAGCTTCATCACGGGCTCGCCGAAGGTGAGCGCGAGCAGGATCGGCGTGAACGTGACAGCGGAGGCCGGCAGCGCGTTGTCGAGGACGGGCATCTCGATCACCATCCCGCGCAGGCGCTCGGGCGCGCGCGAGGCGACCTCGAGCGCGGTGTTCGCCCCGAGCGAGGTGCCCATCACCGCGGCCTCGTCCAGTTCGAGATGATCCATCAGCGCGAGCAGCT
>Ga0210387_10001912_pt1 | contig 15794 bp, 11 predicted proteins | sample IncBWC7OmetaG_FD_160108 | JGI IMG/M metagenome (GOLD analysis project Ga0210387, IMG submission 160108) | Forest soil microbial communities from Barre Woods Harvard Forest LTER site, Petersham, Massachusetts, United States - Inc-BW-C-7-O ...
CACACCCCGAAGTGGCTCAACCAACGGTCGAAAAGGAGCTTCACTACTTCGACCGATTCTATGCCGGCGGGTGGACTCCAGCCGATATGGCCGGCTATCATGAGTATTTCCCGCGCGAGGACGGCTCCAAGGTGGGTGAGTGGACACCCATGTATCTGAGCGCTCCCTGGATACCGAGGCTGCTCGCCGCGGCCGCGCCCGACACGCGTCTGCTGGTGTCGCTGCGCGATCCCGTCGAGCGATTTCTGTCTGGGCTGGAGCACAGCACTCGCATCGCCTCAGAACGCGGCGCTCCGCTCAGCCGGCACGCGCCGCTCGAAGCCTTCATGCGCGGCTTCTACCACGCGCAGCTCACCGGGCTGCTGCTCCACTTCGACCGCTCACAGGTCTTGGTGCTGCAATACGAGCGCTGCGCGGCGGAGCCTCTGGACGAGTTGCGGCGAACGTTCGAGTTCCTCGGACTGCAGGACGCCGGGTTCATACCCGATGTCGGCGCTCGCCCGAATGCCAGTCGCAACGAGAAGCCAAAGCTCGATCCCCACACACTCGAGAGCTGTGTACGCGCTTACAGCGAGGACGTGACCAACCTGCTCAACTCCTTCCCCGAGATCGACGTGCGCCTCTGGCCGAACTTCGCTCATCTGGCGCGCTGACGACGTACCGACTACCGACTACGGGCTCGTCCGGCTGCGGGCTTTGAGCGGTCAGGCCTTGAGCAATTTGCGGACCACATTTGGCCCGCCCACCCCCCGGCGGCGCATCTGCACGCGCCAGGGCTCTCTTGCCAAGTCGTTCAACATCCGTCCCAAGTCCGGGATCAGCGAGGCCGTTGCGGCCGGCTGGCTGTCCAGTTCCCGAATGAGCTGGTCGCCGTCATAACCCATGGTTGCCAGTCGCTCGTTGCCGATGTACCTCAGATATCTACGGCACCACTCTCTGCGGAGTGGGTTGGCGAGCGTTCCCTTCCACTTCTGCATCGGCTCGGTGCTCAAAGCCGAGTATGCCTTGACACCCACAGGATCTCCCGCTCGACCGCTGAGCTTGACCTCGGGGAAGCGGTCGAGGGTTTGCGAATCGAATGGGATCTCCAGGTACTCCATCAGCCCTCCCCATGTCAGTTCGAGATCGCCGGCGAGCAGATCCTCGAAGCGAACGGCGTGGACGTGTGGGAGGTTTTCTCGATATGTGGCGATGAGGTGGGGGAGCCCGACGAATAGATCCTCGCTGTGAGCGGTCGAGCGCCAGCGGCCGCGGTGCCAGGTTTCGATGATGGAGGCAACGATGCTCAGGGGATTGCGCCACAGAAAGACAAACTTGGCCTCGGGAAACAGTCTGATGATCTCGCCCACCACGAAATAGTAAGGCGGGGACTTATCGACGAAGTGGGTCGCTCCCTGCCCGGCCGCCTTCTCGTACAGCCGCAGAACGAAGTCGTGCAACTCCCGGCGGTAGTCCTCGGTTCCCTCCGGAAGCTCCTTGCAGAAGTCTTCGATCGCACTGAGCGCCATGTTGTGGCTGTACTCCGCAACGACACCCCGACTCCTGAGCGTGTACAGCAGCGGTAGCAGCAGCCACGGCTCTGAGACCGTGGCAACACCCTCGTGTGCGGCCACGATCCGCTGCACCAGGGTCGAGCCGCTGCGCGTGATCGAGAAGATGAAGATGGGTCGGATGGCCATTGCTCTCCGCACAAACGGTGCGGCAGGGGATGGACTTCCAGGCTGGCGCCGCGCAAGTCAGCCGCGCCCGGAGACGTTGATGAGCATGCTGGGAGTGGCAGATCTTCGCGAAGCGACGGACGATCTCTGATGGCTGTGCGTGGTCCCCGCACCGCAACAGCCGTCGATCGAGCCGGCGATGCGAACGTCGTCGGTGAGGCGCTCCTGGAGGCGCGGCCCGAGAGCGCAGAGAGCCCCCGCAACGGAGCGAGAATCGTGCGCAGCCCGAATGTGCGCTGGCAAGGATCCGGGCTAACCCGTCAACAGCGTTGGGGTCTGCTGGGACACGTGGGAGCGACCGTCTGGTTCACCGGTCTGCCCGGCGCCGGCAAGTCGACGATCGCAGCTGCCGTGGAGGAGCGATTGGTCGCCGACGGCAGCTCGGCCTTTCTGCTCGACGGAGATAACCTGCGGCACGGTCTCAACGGCGATCTCGGCTTCGACGAGGCGGCAAGGCGCGAGAACGTGCGTCGTACCGCACATGTCTCTCGCTTGCTGGCCGAGTCGGGCACGATTGCGCTGGTCAGCCTGGTCAGCCCTTATGCAGCGGATCGCGAGGCGGCCGCGGCGCTGCACAGCGCCGCGGATCTGCACTTCGTAGAAGTCTTCGTCAGCACACCTCTCGAGCGGTGCGAGGAGCGCGATCCCAAGGGCCTGTATGCGCGGGCGCGGGCCGGCGAGCTGACGGGTCTCACCGGCGTGGGGGCTCCCTACGAGGCTCCGATCGCGCCGGACGTGATCCTGCACACGTGTGCCAACAGCGTGCAGGCAGAGGTCCAGTGTGTGTTGGAGACGCTTGCCGCGCGTGGCCTGATCGCGCCCGCGATCAGCTGACAGGCGCCGGGCATATGGCCCAGGCGCGCACGGTGGGCGTTGGTACGTGCCAGTGAGCGTGAGCGGTGAGCGGTGTGGTGGTTCAGCGCGACCGCGACGGCTAGCGAATCAACAGCGATCGGCTGTAGCCCGATACCTGCTTGCCGCCAGCTACCTGCACATACGCTCTGTAAAGACCTCCGCGACGGATGCGCACTACGCGACTGAATCGCGCGCCGCTCGCGCTCGCGCGCTTGGTGATCGTGCCTGCCACGGTCAGCGGCCTGTGTCCGGTCCGCATCAGCTGGAACCCGACAGGCACGCCGACCTCGGCCGGCGCGACTGTGCCGTACATGCGCACGAACCCATGGCGTCCGGTCGAATGCAGGTGGAGGTTGACGCGTACCGCGACGCGCTGAGCCACGACGAGGCTGTTAACGGTCGGCGAGCCGACCGTGGCTACTCGAAACAGGCTGTTGACCGACAGGCTCTCGACGAAGAACGAGAACCGGCCACCCGGGTCGGTGACCTCGGGACTGCCAATGGCCTTGAAGCCACCGAGATAGGGATAGGGGTTGGTTTGCAGGACGATCTGGCGCCCCGCGGCGCCTGTCCCCGAGAGGATGCCTCCGACCGAGAACCCACTTCCGAACACGACGGGATTGGGTGTTCCGGCGACCTGGAACGTCAGCGGGATCTTCTTGGTCGTGAGCGCGACATCTTGGCCATTGGCGGTGCCGGCCGGGTTCGTCGCCACCAGACGGAAGTGGTATGTCGTGCCGGGTTGCAGTCCGGAGATCGTCTGGCTCACTTTGATTTCCGCGGTTCCGCTGCCGGCCGACACGGGTGCTGTCTGTGCCCCATAGCCGGCCGTCGTACCGAACTGGAAGGCATAGACCGTTTCAAGCCCGTGTGGGTTGATCGTTCCTTTGAGCGTGGCCGAGACGGTGCTCACCGTTGGAAGCCCGCCTGTGTGCACAGACGGGACTCGGGGGCTGGGGGGCGGGGACGCGGCCTGCGAACCGCATGGCAACGCCAGCGCAGCGCTTGCCAGCAAGGCGCTGACCAGCCCAAGCCCTCGACTGGAGCAGATCGCAGACATAACCGAGTAACTCCCTACGTCGGTTGTTCTTGCACGCGCCGCTCATCCAACTCCAAAGTGCGGTCGACGCCAGCTCGCATCGAAATGGAGTGTCTCACCGCGACTTAATCGAGAAACCGGGTATATAGCGGGTATGACCACAAACTTTTGGGACCAGATACGGCGCAACCGCACACGGCGCACCCGCGCGAGCTTGCGCCTATCCGCCGCCCTCTGCGCTCTGTCGGCCGGCGTGGCAGCGCTCGCGGCGCCCAGCGCCCTGGCGGCTTCCGCGCCGGGCGTGAGCACAGGCGGCGCCTCCAGCATCACCTTCTCCTCGGCGATCCTCTCGGGCTCGGTCAACCCCAACGGGCAGATCACCAACTACGTCTTCCAGTACGGCACCACGAGCGGCTACGGTGGGCAGACACCCCTGGGACCGGCCGGCAACGGAACGATCTCGATCAGGCTCACCCAGTCGGTGGCGGGCCTTCAGCCGGGCACGACCTACCACTACCGAATCGTCGCCGTCAGCTCCGCCGGCACGAGCAACGGCAAAGACCGAACGTTCAAAACCGCGAGCATCCCATTGTCGGTGCAGATCGCCGGCGTCCCCAACCCGGTCGTGTTCGGCAACCCGTTCGTCGTCGAGGGCAATCTCTCGGGGACGGGCGCGGCCAACCACGAGGTCGTGCTGCAGGCCAACCAGTTCCCCTACCTCGGCGGTTTTCACAACGTCGGCAATCCTGAGCTGACGAGCGGCACCGGCGGCTTCTCCTTCCCCTACGTGGGTCTGCTCGAAAACGCGCAGCTGCGTGTCGTGACCGTCGGCAAACCCGAAGTCTCGAGCCCCGTGATCGTCGAGGGCGTCGCCGTGCGCGTGTCATTCCACGCCCACCGCACCAGCCGGCGCGGGTTCGTGCGCCTGTACGGGACGGTCGCACCGGCGGAGGTCGGGTCGCTCGTCGGCTTCCAGCTGCTGCGGCCGGGCAAGTCCGTCAACGAGGGCGGCACCGTCGTCAAACCCGGCACATCGACCGTTTCGCGCTTCAGCCGCGTCGTTCGAGTCCGCCATCCCGGCCTGTATCGGGCGCTGGTGCGGATCACCGACGGTGCGCACGTCTCGAACTACAGCGCGCCCGTCTTCGTGCGCTGAGTCTTACAGCCGCCCCTGAGCCTCGCCGCCGCGCCTGAGGCCTCGCGCCCCTGGGCCTCGCCGCCGCGCACCCCTGAGCCGACCCTGAGCGTTAGCGCCAGAATCACCCGTCTCGCGGTTGTGTGTGCGAGAACACACAACTCGATCGACCCACATAAGACGATGTGCGCATCCGCACAATAGCTCCCACACCTCTGGTCGCGGGGCCATCGGCGTGACACCGTCGATGAGCGCGTCTCGATGCGGGCGCCCATGAGCACGCTCGCCCGGTTCGCGTTGCGCCACCCGCGCAAGATCGTCGCGTTCTGGGTCCTCCTGCTCCTGATCAGCGGCGTGGGCGCCTCGCGATTGAGCAGCCGTGTGCAGAACGGGGGATACGGAGCCTCGGGCTCGCAGTCGATTCGGGCGGGCGAACTGGGGGAACATCTGTTCGGCGCCGTCTCGGAATCGCAGGCCTACCTGTCGGTGCTCGCGGCGCGTGGATCGCGGGCGCTGAGCTCGCGCGAAGTCCTCCTGGCCACCGATGCGGTGCGCGGTGTGGCGGGCGTCAGGCTGGTCGGAGCTCCGGTGCTCTCCGCAGACGGGCGCGCGGCCCTGCTTCCGGTGACGTTCGCAGGGAGCTACGGGTATGCCCAGACCCGCGTACCCGATGTCGAAGCGGCGCTCGCCCACACTCGACTGGACTCCTCGACGGCACGGCTGATCGGTCAGGTCGGCATCTATCAGCGCTACATGGTGCAGTCCAAGAAGAGCCTCTCGACCTCCTCGCTGATCTCCTTCCCGGTGACGCTCGCGATCCTGCTCGTCGCGTTCCTGTCGGTGGTCGCCGCGCTGCTGCCGCTGGGTCTCGCCGCGGTGTGCGTGGGCGTGACGTTCGGCTTTCTCTATCTCCTGACCTACGTGGTGCAGTTGAGCGTGTTCGTGGAGGACACCGTCCTCGTCCTCGGCCTGGGACTGAGCATCGACTTCTCGCTGTTCATGGTCACGCGCGTGCGCGAGTCGCTGGCGCGCGAGGGCGCCACGATCGAGCAGGCGATCACCGAAGCGCTGCAGACGACCGGCCGTGCGATCACCGTCTCCGGTCTCACGGTCGCCACGGCGCTCGCCGGCCTGTATGTCACGGGTCTCGGAGTCTTCTCCTCACTGGCAACCGGTGCGATCGGTGCGGCGCTGATCGCGGTGGCCGCCGCGCTGACGCTGACCCCGGCGGCGCTCGTGCTGCTCGGCGATCGACTCGATCGCTTCTCGCTGCGCCGCGCCGTCGCGGCCGCGGAGAAGGGCACGTTCTGGCGCCGACTGGCCGACTTCGTGGTGCGCCGGCGCGTGGCGGTCGTAGCGGTGATCGTGCCGATCATGCTCGTGCTGTCGATCCCGATCGGAGGGATGCACATCACGTTGAAGTCGATCAGCGTGCTCCCCAGCTCAGACCCGGTCCGCACGGCCACCGCCCAGGTCTCCGAGCATTTCCCACCGGGCGCCGGCACCCCCGTGATCGTCATGGCCCACGCCGCGCCCGGGAGGCTGAGAGAGATCGTCGGCGCTCGGCCGGGTGTCGTGGAGGTCGGTCCGACCGAACGGGGAGCACAGGGGTGGATACGCGTTCCGGTAACGCTCGACGCCTACTCCGACAGCTCGCGCGCGGATCAGATCGTGCGCGAGCTGCGCGCCTCCCTGGGGCGGACGTACGGCTCGCAGGCGGTTGTGGGCGGCGCGACGGCGGTGGGGCTCGATCTGATCCAGCGGATCGACGAACGCACGCCTTGGGTAGTGCTCGTCGTGCTGCTAGCCGAGTTCCTCGTGCTGACCATGATCTTCTCCGCGCCGCTGATCGCGCTGAAGGCGGCGCTCACGACGCTGTTGTCGGTGACCGCGGCGCTCGGCGTGATGACGTTCTTCTTCCGCTCCACCGGTGACATCGGCTACTTCGTGCCGCTGTTCCTGTTCGCGACGATCTTCGGGCTGTCGACCGACTACGAGGTGTTCCTGCTCTCGCGAGTGCGCGAGCACCACCGCGAAGGGGAATCGAGCACCGCCAGCCTCAAGCGCGCGCTGATCGGCTCCTCTCGCTCGATCACGCTCGCCGGGATCACGATGGGCGTCGTGTTCTTCTCCTTCGCCGTGTCTCCGCTCGTGCCCTTCCAGGAGCTCGGGGTGGGCATGGGCCTTGCGATCGTGCTCGACGTGACGATCGTGCGCGCCCTGCTGGTGCCCGCGACGGTGGCCCTGCTGGGTGAGCTCAACTGGTGGAGGCCGCGATGGCTCGGCTCGGGCGCACGAAGGAGCGGCGTGCCGGCTGCCGTGGGGCTCGACGAGACGCATTGAGCGCAGTCGCCGCCCCGCGGTTCGCCATCCTGGCGATCAACCTTCCAGCGAGCGCTGCAGCTGCTCGAGCACCCTGACCACGCGCAGCCCGCTGTAACCGTCCGAGCGCGGCGTCTGCCCGCTGCGGACGCATTCGACGAAGTGCTCGCACTCCAGCCGCAGCGGCTCGACGTTGGGGATCCGCGGAGAGTAGATGTCGCCCGATCGCGCGATGTACTCCCCCCACGAGCGCACGTCCTCGTCGAAGCCCTTGTCGTACACCGTCAGCTTGCCCTCGATCTGCATGTCGTCGAATGTGGCCATGCGCTTGGAGCCGACGACGGTCAGGCGCCGCTCCTTGTGGGGATCGAGCCAGGACAGGTGCAGGTGCGCGACGGCGCCCGAGGGAAAGCGCAGGTAGCAGAACACCACGTCCTCGACCCCCTCGCGCACGAACGAGGAGCCGTGCGCGAGGCATTCGACCGGCTCCTCGCCGATCAGCGCCAGCACGACCGAGACGTCGTGCGCGCCGAGGCTCCACAGCGCGTTCTCGTCCGCGCGCAGCTTGCCGAGGTTCAGGCGGTTGCCGTACACGTAGTACAGCTCCCCCAGCTCATCCGAGTCCAGCAGCTCGCTCAGGCGGTGGACGGCCGGGTGGTACTCCAGCAGATGGCCCACCATCAGCGTCGTTCCCGCCTGCGCGGCCGCGTCGACGGCGATCTGCGCATCGGCGGCCGTCGTCGCCAGCGGCTTCTCCACGAAGCAGTGCTTGCCGGCCCGCGCGACCCGCACCGCGAGCTCCGCGTGCGTCGGCACGGGCGTGGCCAGCACGACCGCGTCGAGCTCGGGATCGTCGAGCAGCTCCTGGACGTCCGCTGCCGCGCGGGCATTCGGATAAGCCTTTGCCAGGCGCTCGCGGGCGGGCTCGGAGGCGTCGCACAGCCACGTAAGCTCGCACCCGGCGATCGCGGCGAAGTTGCGTGCGAGGTTCGGTCCCCAGTAGCCGAGTCCCGCCACCCCCACCCGCACGATCTGGGGCTGCTCCTGCGCGCTCACGATGCCGCCAGCGTCTCGATCGCCTGCACGCAGCGCGCGGCCGCGTGCCCGTCCCCGTACAGCGCCGGGCGCTCGGCCGGGGGCGTGCGCGCGAGCGCCGCGAGCGCCGCAGCAGCGTCGAGGTCCACGAGCGTGTTCCAGCCCGCCTGCACCGTCTCGACCCACTCCGTGTTCGCGCGCAGGGTGACGCAGGGCACCCCCGCAAGGTACGCCTCCTTCTGGACGCCCCCCGAGTCGGTGAGCACCGCGCGCGCCTGGCAGAGCAGCGCGCTGAACTCGAGATAGCCGAGCGGCTCGGTCAAGCGCAGGCCATCGATTCGCTCCAGCTCGCCCATGAGCCCGCACTCGTGCAAGCGCGCGCGCGTACGCGGGTGCAGTGGGAGCACCACCGGTGCCGGCAGCGCCGCGATCAGCTCGACGAGCGCGCGCAGGCGCGCGGGATCGTCGACGTTGCCCGCGCGATGCGCCGTCAGCAGCAGGTACTCGCCGCCGCGCACACCGTAAGCGGCGGGAGTGCGCTCGTCAGCGCGCGCCGAGGACTGGCGGCGCAGCGCGACGTCGACCATCACATCGCCCACGACCTCCGTGCGACCGATCGCCGACTCCGCCTCGAGGTTCGCCGCGGCCGTGTCGGAGGGGCACAGCAGCAGCGTCGAGAGGTGGTCGGTCAGCACCCGGTTCAGCTCCTCGGGCATCGTGCGGTCGTACGAGCGCATCCCCGCCTCCACGTGCACGACCGGGATCTGCGCCTGCGCCGCCGCCAGAGCACCCGCGAGCGTCGAGTTGGTGTCCCCGTACACGAGCAGCGCCTCCGGCTCGATCTCCGCGAGCAGGGGCTCGAGCGCGAGCAGCATGCGTGCGGTCTGCGAAGTGTTCGATCCACCCCCGATCTCCAGCTGACGGTCGGGCTCTGCGAGGCCCAGCTCGGCGAAGAACACGCGCGAGAGGTTCTCGTCGTAGTGCTGGCCCGTATGCACCAGCACCTCCTCGTGACGCTCTCTGAGCAGCCCCGACACCGCAGCGGCCTTGATGAATTGGGGGCGGTTGCCCACGATCGTGAGGATCTTCATGGTCTGGATGAGTCCCCAGATGGCGGATGTGGTCGGCCACGCCACATGTGGCGTGGCCCGGGGCCGCACATGTGCGGCCCCGCCGCCGGCGCATGCGCCGGCGGTAGACGAGCCGCATGCGGCTCGTCACGGAGCCTCGCATGCGAGGCTCCGCCGAGCGGCGCGTGCGCCGCTCGGAACAACACCTCTACGCGGCCGCTCCGACTACCGAGGTCGACCAGTCGATCACCGAGGTCGGCCTGACCACATGGCGCTGCAGGCCAAGCTCCTTGGGCTCCAACCCAAGCGCCAGCCCGACCAGCTGCGGGAGGTGCAGCACGGGCATGTTCAGCTCGCGCCCGACCGTCGTTTCCGCGGCCGGCTGCTGCAGGTCGAGGTTCAGGTGGCACAGCGGGCATGGCGTCACCAGACAGTCCGCGTCGGCATCCACCGCGTCGCCGAGATGGCGCCCGGCCTGCGTGAGCGAGGCCTGCTTGTTCATCGTCACGATCGGGAACCCGCAGCACTTGCGCATCCCGGCGTACTCGATCACGGTGCCGCCGAGCGCGTCGATGACCTGCTCCAGGTAGTGGTCGCGCGGGTGCTCTCTGTCGATGCCCAAGCGCTCTCGCGGGCGCACTATGTAACAGCCGTAGAACGGGCCGACGCGCAGGTTCGTCAGGGGCCGGCGCACTTTCGAGCGCAGCTCCTGCAGGCCGATCTCCTCGACGAGCAGCCACAGGAAGTTCTTGTTCGTCAGGCCCTTCTCGTAGGTCAGGCCCTCACCGGCGAGGGTCTCGTTGACGTGCGCGCGATACTCGGCGTTGGCGTCCAGACGTTCCTGGCACTCGCCCTGCGCGCCCTGACAGGTCGAGCAGATGTTCATCATCAGCTCCGCGCCCTGCACCTGTTGAGCAAGCGCGAACGTGCGCGCGTTGAGCGTGTCCGCGAGCTCCTGGTTGTGCTCGGCGATCACCCCGCAGCCGCTGCAGTTGGCGCGATCGAGCTCGACGAGCTCGATGTCCAGCAGCGGCGCCACCCGCGCCATCGAGCCGTGCAGCTCCGGTGTGAACCCGCGGCTTACGCACCCGGGCCAGTAGGCAACCTTCATGCTGCACTCCCTTCGCCGGTGGTGGGCGCTCCTGACGGCCCATCCGGCTCCTGTGTCGCGATTGCGCTCGCGGCGCCCGTATCCGTACCCGCTCCGACGCCCGCAGGGACCGGCTCGTCGTCTTCGTCGTAGCCGGTCACGTACAGGTTCAGCTCATATCGCTGCGGGCGGCTCTCAACCTTGTCGTAGATCGCCTGCACGGCAGCTAGGTCCTGCTTGGGGATCTTGTGACCGAAGATCGCGATCTTCGGGTTCACTTTGCGCCGCAAAATGCCCTTGATGACGGTCGGCAGCGAGCTCAGAAGCTCTTTGCCGGCGGCCGGATGGAACTTGCCGAACCACGAGTTCCCGCCGTAGGAGCGCGGGATGATCTCGGCCTCGTGCAGCAGCCCATAGTCGCGGATCAGCGTCGTCAGCGCCGCCTCGTGGCGCTCGCCGTTGTTGCGGTCGACGATGTGCTGATCCGAGCCGGCGATCCGGCGCAGGCGCATGATCTGGCCCATCGGGTTGACGCCCTTCGGGCAGGCCTCCACACACTTGAAGCAGTGCGTGCAGTCGTAGATCCCCTGCGGGTCTTCGGCCAGGTCCTTCAGACGGATGTCCTGCTGATCGTCGCGCGGATCGCCCACGAAGCGGTAGGCCTTCGCCAGCGCCGCCGGGCCGACGAAGCCCGGATCGACCTCCATCGCCAGGCAGTCCGACACGCACGCCCCGCACTGGATGCAGGCCATCGACTGGGTGATGTCGACCATCGACTCTTTCGGCACGATGTACTCGCGCTCGGGGACCGGCTGCTTGGCGATCAGCCACGGGGTGACGCGCTGGACCTTCTTCCAGTGCACCGCGTCCATGTCCACGATCAGGTCCTTGATCACCGGCATGTTGCCCATCGGCTCGATCTCGATCACGCCGTCCTTCGCGCTCTCACGCGCGTGATCCAGATGCGTGTGGCAGGCCAGGCCCGGTTCGCCGTTGATGCGCACCCCGCACGATCCGCAGATCGCCGCGCGACAGGAGCAGCGAATCCCGATCGAGCCGTCGTGCTTGGCCTTCGCCTGCAGGATCCCCTCGAGCACCGAGCGGTGGGGCTCCAGCTCGATCGTGTGCTCGTCCCAGTAGGGCGCCTCGCCCGACTCGGGGTCGTAGCGGCGCACGCGCAGCTTGAACGTCTCCGGGGGCTTGTGCGTTTCGGCCATCAGCCGCGCTCCTTGCTGGTCGGGGCCATCAGTACTTCCTCTCCTCGGGCTGCCACTGGGTGATGGTGACCGGCGAGTAGCTCACCTGCGGCCCGTCGCCGTTCAGGGAGATGTCGATGTGCTTGAGCCACTGCTCGTCGTTGCGCTCCGGGTAGTCGGTGCGGAACTGAGCCCCGCGGGACTCCTTGCGCTCGATCGCGCCCAGCACCGTCGCCTCGGCGCAGTCGAGCATGTATCCGAGCTCGAGCGCCCCCAGCACGTCCTGGTTGAACACCGTCCCGCGATCGTCCACGTAGGCGCTCTTGGCCTCCTCTTTCAGGCGCCCCACGATCTCGTGCGCCTGCTGCAAGCCCGCTTCGTCGCGATACACCGCCACGTGCTGGTTCATCATCGCGCCGAGCTCGGCCTTGATCTCCGACACGCGCCGTGGGCGGGTGGGACCTCCATTCCTCTCGCGCGCGAGGATCGCGTCGATCTCGGCGACGTCCTCGCGCAGACGCGCGTCCGCCGCCTCGGGCATCGGAATGCTCTGCGCGCGCCTGGCCGCGTGTTCGCCCGCGCGCCGTCCGAAGATGAGCGTGTCCAGCAGCGAGTTGGCGCCCAACCGGTTGCCGCCGTGCACCGACACGCACGCGACCTCGCCCGCCGCGTAGAGCCCCTCGATCGGAGTGGCGCCATCGGCGTCGGTCTTGACGCCGCCCATGATGTAGTGCTGACCGGGGCGGATCATGATCGGTTCGCGCGTGATGTCCACACCGGCGAAGTCTTTGCCGATGTTCACGATCTCGCGCAGCGCCTCCAGCGTGCGCTTGCGCGGGACCTTCGTGATGTCAAGCCAGATGCCCGAGCCGTCGGCGCCGACGCCGCGGCCCTCCAGGATCTCGGTCTGCTCGGCGCGCGAGACCACGTCGCGCGAGGCCAGCTCCATCTTGTTGGGCGCGTACTTCTCCATGAAGCGCTCGCCCTCTGAGTTCAGCAGCACCGCGCCCTCGCCGCGCGCGCCCTCGGTGATCAAGAGGCCGTTCTCCACGAGCGTCGTCGGGTGGTACTGGACCATCTCCATGTCCATCAGCGGCGCGCCGATCCGATAGGCCTGCGCGATGCCGTCGCCGGTCACGATCAGCGCGTTGGTCGTCGGGCTGTACACCTGCCCCGCGCCACCGCACGCCAGGATCGTGTTCTTGGCGTGAAAGGTCTCCATGCGCCCCGAGCGCACGTCGCGCGCGACCACGCCGCAGCAGCTGCCCTGCTCGTCCTGCACGAGCGAGGTCACGAACCACTCCTCGTAGCGGTCCACCGTCTCGTGGTGCTTCATCAGCTGCTCGTAGAGCACGTGCAGGATCGCCTGGCCGGTGATGTCCGCCACGTAGGCCGTGCGCTTCATCGAGGCACCGCCGAACGCGCGCAGGTCCAGCTCGCCGCGCTCGTTGCGGTGGAAGGTGACGCCGATGTGCTCGAGGTGCATGACCTCGTGCGGCGCCTCCGAGCACATGATCTCGATCGCATCCTGGTCGCCCAGGAAGTCCGAGCCCTTGACCGTGTCGTACGCGTGCGAGCGCCAGTCGTCGGCGACGGCGATCGCGGCGTTGATCCCGCCCGCGGCCGCCACCGAGTGCGAGCGCACCGGATGGACCTTGCTGAGGATCGCCACGCTCGCGCCCTCCTGTGCGGCGGCCAGCGCCGCGCGCTGGCCCGCAAGGCCGGCCCCGATGATCAATACGTCGTGTGCTGGCATGGCTCCCTGCGGTCGATTCGGAGGACGTGGGCGGTCGATCGCGCCCGGGCCCGGGACTCTATAACGCCCACGCGCCGACAGCGCGTCCCCGTCATCCACGAGTCAACCCGTGGCGGCCGGGCGCAGCGCTTTGCGCAGCTGCGCCACCGTCACGACGCCCTGCAGGACGCCCTGCTCGTCGACCGCCACCATCGCGCCGAGATGGCCCAGCCCCTCGCTGCGCAGCAGCGATTCGACCGGCTGGTCCTCGGCGATTCGCACCGACATGTTCTCCTCGAGCACGTCCACCACCGGCAGCGCCGGGCGCCCCGCCGCGATCTCCTCGTCCACGCGCTGCTCGCGCACGACCCCGAGGAAGTGGCGCGCCGGGTCCACCACCGCGAACCACGGCCAGCGGTAGCGCAGGAAGAACTGCTCCTGAGCTTCCAGCAGGCTCAGCTCGGCCGGGATCGTCACCGGCTCGCGATCCATGATGTCCGCCACCGTCACGCCCGCGATGCGCTGACCGAACAGCCCCTGCGCCACCGCACCGCTCGCGGCCTGGTAGAGGATGAAGGCGAGCACCATCGTGAACACCCCGAACGAGTCCCCATTGGCCAAACCCGCCAATCCGAGCGCGCCGAGCACCAGCGCGAACCCCTGTCCCGCGCGCCCCGTCCAACGGGTCGCGCGGTTGCGATCCCCCGTGCGCCACCAGATCAGCGCCTGCGCGATCTGACCGCCGTCGAGCGGGAAGGCCGGGATCAGGTTGAACAGCAGCACGAGCACGTTGACCGTCGCCAGCCAGCTCAGCCACACGAGCACCGGCGTCGCCCGCACGTGACCGCTGCCCGTGGCGACTTCCGCGAAGTGACCGCCCGGCGAGGCCAGGCCGGCGGCCAGGGCACAGGCGATGATCACCGCGAGCGTCACCAACGGCCCCGCGATCGCCACCCGCAACTGCACGCCCGGCGTGCTCGCCATCTCACGCATGCGCGTCAATCCGCCGAAGGCCCACAGGTCGATGCCGGCGACCGACAGACCGTTGCGCTTCGCGACGATCGCATGCCCAAGCTCGTGCAGGATCACCGACACGAAGAACGACAGCACGACCGCCACAGAGACCAGAAACGCGGTCGTGTTCTGGCCGCCGAGGACTTCGTGGAAGTAGGGCGTCGTGAAGATCACGAACAGGAACAGCACCACGAACCAGCTCATGCCGACACCGATCCTGATGCCGAATACGCGGGCCAGCTGGAAGTTCGTGCGCGGCGCCATCGCCCTCAATGTTAGGCGCAGTGCTCCCCGCTCCCCGTTCGCGAGATCCCCTGCGCACCGCACACACCCGCTCGCGGCGAGCGCGAGATCACCCACAGGCGCGCCGGTTCAATCACCCACAGACGTGCCGGCCCATGTACCGCCGGCGTACCTCAGAGCTGCGGGCGCGATCGAGCGATGATCGCCTCGAAGTCCGTCCCGGCAGGCAGCGTGCCGTACTCCAGACCACCCTCGCCCGCCAAACGCGCGGCGCAGAACGCATCCGCCACCGCCGCCGGTGCGTGGCGCACGAGCAGCGAGCCCTGCAGGCACAGCGCCATCGATTCGACCACCCGCCGCGCGCGCGACTCCAGCGTCGCGGGATCCACGAACTGAGACTTCAGATCCCGCACCCGCGCATCCAGTCGCGCGTCGGCGCCCTGCGCCTGCCCCAGCTCGTGCAGGAACACCTCGAGCGAGCGCGGCGTGCGCACGAGCGCGCGCAACACGTCCAGGCTGATCACGTTGCCCGAGCCCTCCCAGATCGAGGCCAGCGGCGCCTCGCGATACAGCCGCGGCATCCCCGACTCCTCGACATACCCGGCGCCGCCCAGGCACTCCATCGCCTCGAACGCGTGGTTGGGCACCCGCTTGCACGCCCAGTACTTGCCCACGGCCGTCGCCAGGCGCTTGAACAGCTGCGCGTCGCTCGAGTCCTCCCCCGACTCGGCGTCGGCCGAGGCTTCGTCGTATGCCCGCGCAAGACGCATCGCCAGCGCCGTCGAGGCCTCGGCCTCCAGGCACAGGTCGGCCAGCACGTTGCGCATCAGCGGCTGGTCGATCAGCAGCTTGCCGAACGCCTGCCTGTGAGCGGCATGATGAGTGGCGCTCACGACCGCGGTGCGCATTCCCGCGGCAGACCCGATCACACAGTCAAGGCGGGTGTGGCCCACCATCTCGATGATCGTCGGCACGCCCCGCCCCGGCTCGCCGACCATCCGAGCCCAGGCGCCGTGCAGCTCGATCTCGCTCGAGGCGTTGGAGTGGTTGCCGAGCTTGTCCTTCAGCCGCTGGATGTGCATCGCGTTGCGAGCGCCATCCGGGAGTACGCGGGGCATCAGGAAGCACGACAAGCCCTCGTCCTCCCCACCCGGCGAGTGCGCCTGCGCGAGCACCAGGAAGAGATCGGACATCGGCGCCGAGCAGAACCACTTATGGCCCGTGAGCTCGTACTCCGCCCCCCCGCCGCCCCCGTTCAGCGGCCGCGCGACGGTCGTGTTCGCGCGCACGTCCGAGCCACCCTGCTTCTCGGTCATCGCCATGCCCGCGATCGCGCTCCCCT
>Ga0210387_10001913_pt1 | contig 15794 bp, 11 predicted proteins | sample IncBWC7OmetaG_FD_160108 | JGI IMG/M metagenome (GOLD analysis project Ga0210387, IMG submission 160108) | Forest soil microbial communities from Barre Woods Harvard Forest LTER site, Petersham, Massachusetts, United States - Inc-BW-C-7-O ...
GCTTTGCTGCTCCAGCCCGCGGGCAGCGCGCCCAGGTTCGTACTGAGCGCGAAGGCTGTGGCTGCGTTGCCGTCGTCGGTGATGAAATTGACGACAACGGATTGTTTGCCGCCGCCCACGGCCGCATCGATTTCCCCGCTCGGCGAGACAGACGCAACGACGTGATTGGATGCAGTTGCCGCATACGCAATCGTCATGCAGGGACCCGGCGTCCGAGGCAGCCCTGCGTTATCGACGTACACGCAGTCCAGGGTCAGGGTGCCGGTTTCGATGGCAGCCGGCGCATAAGTCAGCGCCAGAACACAGCCGCTGCCGGGACCCACCACGGCGCAGGTGAGACTGGTGGGCGCGCTCCAGCCGGCCGGAAGCGTGCCCAAGCTTCCGTAAACCGAGAAGCCGGAAATCGGCAATCCGTCAGTCGATGTGAACGTAACAGTGACGGTTTGACTGGTGCCGACTGCAACGGCCAGTGCATCGACCGAAGCCGTCGCGGCCACTTTGTTGTCCGAGCCGCTGACGCCGCCTCCGCCGGGGCCGGCCTTCGGCGGCGTGACGGGTGCCGTCGGCATGGAGCCGCCGGCGGGCACCTGCGCGATGGTCCCGCTTTCACTGCCCTGCGAGGTGGAGCCGCAACCGCTGAAAATGGGGAGCGTCAGCATGCCGAGCAGAAGCAATCGATGGTCTAGTCGCATTTTCTTCCGTCCTGGAGCCTAAGTGTCGTGCGAATCGAACTCGCGGACCCGCGACCAATGGCCTAGGAAGGTATGCTGGGGGACACTACCCTGGTGTGAACTGGGTCACGCGAGTGCGTGCACTCCAGTTATCGTCAAATTAGATTTTGCTCACGTCCGGCCCGCGCACTGTTTCGCCAGTGAATGTTGGCTAAACGCCACGGCCCTCAGCGATTCAAGCCGTCGATGGCTTTTTTATCCACGGCCAACGCCGCTTCGTGAATGGCCTCGGACAATGTCGGATGCGCGTGGATGGTGCGTTGAATGTCTTCGGTGCTGGCGGAATATTCCATCGCCAGTACCGCTTCGCTGATCAATTCGCCGGCCATCGGCCCGATCACATGGATCCCGAGTACTTCATCATCGTCCTTCGCGGACACAATTTTCGCCATGCCCGCCGCCGCCTCCATGGCACGCGCGCGGCCACTGGCGGCAAAGGGGAATGTGCCGACCTTGTAGGGACGGCCGCTGGCTTTGACTTGCTCTTCGGTCTGCCCGACCCAGGCAATCTCAGGCGCCGTGTAAATCACCGAGGGAATCACCTTGTAATTCACCTCGCCGTAATGGCCGGCGATCAGATCGGCAACCATCACGCCCTCTTCCTTGCCCTTGTGCGCGAGCATGGGACCGCGCACCACATCACCCACAGCCCACACGTTGGGTGCATTGGTCTTGCAATGCTCGTCAACTTTGATGAACCCGCGCTCGTCCAATTCGACGCCCGTGCCCTCGGCCAGCAACTCCTGGGTAAACGGCCGTCGTCCGACCGCGACGACGAGCTTGTCGACTTGCACGGTGTGCTCGCCTTGCGCATCGGTATAGGTAACATCCACGGCGTTGCCGGACACCGCCGCGCTCGATACTTTCGCGCCCAGTTTGATGTCCAGACCCTGCTTCTTGAAATGCCGTTGAGCCTCCTTCGCGATGGTCTGGTCCACCATGGGCAGAAACTGCTCCAGCGCTTCGAGCACCACCACTTCACTGCCCAGCCGCCGCCAAACGCTGCCGAGCTCGAGACCAATGACGCCGGCGCCGATCACGCCCAAACGTGCGGGCACGGCATCGAATTCCAAAGCGTTCCAAGAATCGACGATGTACTTGCCGTCGTGCGGCACGGATCTCAATCGAATCGGCGTCGATCCGGAAGCCAGTATCACGTTCTTCGCCTCCAGCGTTTTTTCCGTGCCGTCGGCCCCCTTGACCTGCACCTTGTTTCCGGGCAGCAATCGTCCATGGCCCTGGATGCCGACAACACCATTGGCTTTGAACAGGGTGTTGATGCCGTTGGTCATGGTCTTGACCACCGAGGCACGCCGCTTCTGCATCGCCCCAAGATCGAGAGCGAGGCTGCCCACCTTGATGCCGTGTATGGCGAACTCATCCTTGGCCCGCTGAAACAGCTCCGAGGATTCCAGCAGCGCCTTGGACGGGATACACCCGGCGTTCAAGCAGGTTCCGCCGAAGGCATACGTGCCGTCGGTGTTCTGCCACTCATCGACGCAGGCTACTTTCAACTTGTTCTGTCCGGCACGAATCGCCGCCGGATATCCGGCCGGCCCTGCGCCAATGACAATTACATCGTAGACATCACTCATATGTGCAGCACCATGCGTGCGGGATCCTCCAGACACTGTTTTACCGTGACCAAGAATTGCACCGCCTCGCGGCCGTCAATGATGCGGTGATCGTAAGTCAGCGCGATGTACATCATCGGGCGCACTACAATCTGTCCGTCAATGACCACCGGGCGGTCCTGAATCTTGTGCATACCCAAGATGGCGCTTTGCGGCGAATTTACAATGGGCGTCGACAACAGCGAGCCGAAGACGCCGCCATTGGTGATCGTAAACGTGCCGCCGGTGAGTTCCTCAATCGTGATCGAGCCGGCGCGCGCGCGCGCCGCAAAATTGCCGATTGACTTCTCGATGTCGGCGAAACTCAATTGATCCGCGTCACGCAGCACCGGAACGATCAATCCGCGATCGGTCGAGACGGCGACACCGATGTCGAAATATTCGTGATACACGATGTCGTTGCCATCCACCGAGGCATTCACCGCGGGAAACTTCTTCAGCGCCTCGACGCAGGCCTTGGCGAAGAAGGACATGAAACCCAACTTCACACCGTACTGCTTTTCGAACGGGTCCTTGTAGCGCGCCCGCAGCTCATTGACAGCGTGCAAATCAACCTCGTTGAAGGAGGTCAACAACGCCTGGGTGGCTTGCGCCTGCACCATGCGTTCGGCAATGCGCGCACGCAGCCGCGTCATGGGCACACGCTGCTCGGCGCGTGCCGTGCGTGCACTCGGTGCGGGGACAAACTGTGCCGGCGCCTTGGCCGCGGGGCTCGCCGCAGCGGCAACCGCAGCCGCAGCCTGGGCCGGGGCCGGTGAGGCCGCATCCTTGGCAGACAGATAATTCACGACATCGGACTTTGAGACTCGGCCGTCCCGGCCGGAACCTGCGACCGTTTTCGGATCGACCTTGTTTTCCTCGGCCACCCGCTTTGCCGCAGGACTCAGCTTACCGCCTGCCGTATCCGGCTTGACGGCGTCCGGCTTGACGGTGTCCTTCGCCGCAGCGGTTGCGCCGCTCGATGCCGCCAGAATGGCGGGCGCGCTCGCTCCAGGGACCGCGGCGGCCCCCTCCTCGATGATGGCCAAAATTTGACCGCTGGTGACCGTGGTGCCGTCGCTCAACCTGATTTCCTTGAGCACCCCGTTTGCCGGAGCAGGCACCTCGAGCACCACCTTGTCGGTTTCCAGATCGACGAGATTTTCATCCCGCACGACGCTGTCGCCGGGTTTTTTATGCCAGGAGACGAGCGTCGCGTCAGCCACCGACTCCGGCAACTGCGGCACGCGAACTTCGATAGTCATTAAGCGGTCCTAGTTTGAGCGGGCGGGATGCGCATCGTTTGTCGGGAGGTCTCTTCCGGCGGTACACCTTGCAGGGCTGCGGTGACCAAATTCTTTTGCTGCTGTTCGTGCAGCGCCGCGATGCCTGTTGCAGGCGCGGCGGCGCCCGCGCGGCCGGCATACAGCAGCTCGTGACGGTCATCGAGCTTCGACTGCAGGCGATGGCGAATCTGATACCAGCTGCCCTGGTTCTGCGGCTCTTCCTGGCACCAGATGATTTCCCGCGCGTTCGAATACTTGCGCAGCACAGCCTCGTATTCGTCGGACGGAAATGGATAGAGTTGCTCGATTCGAACGATGGCCACCGTATCGGTCTTGGCCTCGCGGCGCGCTTTCAGCAAGTCGAAGTACACCTTGCCGCTGCACAACACCACGCGCGTTACCGCGGACGGTTTGATGTCGTCGATCTCATCGATGACGTTTTGGAATCCACTGCCTGAAAGCTCCTCCAGCCGCGACACGGACAGCGGATGACGCAGCAAACTCTTGGGCGTCATGATGATGAGCGGCTTGCGTAAGGAGCGCAGCATCTGCCTGCGCAGCATGTGAAACATTTGCGCCGGTGTCGAGGGCACGCACACCTGCATGTTGAACTCGGCGCACAGCTGCAAGAACCGCTCCAGTCGCGCGGAGGAGTGTTCCGGTCCCTGGCCCTCGTAGCCATGCGGCAGGAACAGCGTAATGCCGGAGACGCGGCCCCATTTGGCCTCGCCCGAACTGATGAACTGATCGATGATGACTTGCGCGCCATTGCAGAAGTCGCCGAACTGCCCTTCCCAAATGGTCAGGCAGCGAGGCTCGGTGGTGGAGAAGCCGTATTCGAAACCCATGACGGCTTCTTCCGACAGTATGGAATCGGTCACCGTGAACTTCGGTTGATTGCTGGCCACGTGCTGCAGCGGCACGTAAGCGCGTCCGGTGGCCTGGTCGTGCAGAACCGCATGACGATGGAAGAAGGTGCCGCGGCCGCTATCCTGCCCGGTCAGACGGATCGGATACCCCTCTTGCACCAGACTGGCGTACGCCAAATTTTCCGCACAGCCCCAATCCAAAGCAAGTTCGCCGTTCACCATCTTCTCGCGCGACTGCATGATGGCGAGCACGCGCGGATGCAAATTCCAGTCGGTGGGGTAGGTCGTGATTGCCTTTCCCAAGACCCGCAGGCGTCCTAAGTCCACACCGGTCTTCACCGCTTCCCAGTCCGCACCCAAGTACTCGCTCCAGTCGACGGTGTAGCGGTTGCCGATCAAACCCAAGGCTGCGCGTGCCTGTGGCTTGCCCTCATCCAGGCCGCTGCGGTACTGCTCCATCATGGCGGCCGCGTCGGCCGCGCTCAAGACGCCCTCCGCGACCAGCTTGTCGGTATACAGCTGCCGCACCGTCGGCTTCTTGCGGATGATTTGATACATGAGCGGCTGCGTGGCCGCCGGCTCGTCCGCTTCGTTGTGCCCATGGCGCCGGTAGCACACCAGGTCGATCACCACATCCTTGTGGAATTTCATCCGATATTCGAGCGCAAAGCGTGTCACGAAGCACACGGCCTCAGGATCATCGGCATTGACGTGCAGAATGGGCGCTTCGACCATCTTCGCGACATCGGAACAGTACAGCGTGGAGCGCGCGTCGCGCGGGTCGCTGGTGGTGAAACCGACCTGGTTATTGATGATGAGGTGAACGGTGCCGCCGGTATAAAAGCCGCGCGTCTGGGATAGCTGCAGGGTCTCCATGTTCACGCCCTGCCCGGCAAAGGCGGCATCGCCGTGGATCTGCACCGGCAACACCTTGTCGCCGAGCGCATCGCCGCGCCGTTCCTGGCGGGCGCGGGCGGATCCTTCGACGACGGGGTTTACCACTTCCAAATGCGAGGGGTTGAATGCCAGCGCAACGTGCACGTTGCCCGATTCGGCCTTGAGGTCGGCGGAAAATCCCTTGTGATACTTGACGTCGCCCGAACCGCGCAGCTTGGCGAGGTCGTACTGGCCTTCGAATTCACTGAACAGATCTTTCGGCGATTTGCCCAGCAAATTCACCAGCACATTGAGGCGTCCGCGATGCGCCATGCCGATGATGGTTTCCTCCACCCCGCTCTTGCCGCCCTGCTGCACCAAGTCGTCCAGCAAGGGAATCAAACTGTCGCCGCCCTCCAGGGAGAATCGCTTCTGACCCACGTACTTGGTGTGCAGATAACGCTCCAACCCTTCCGCCGCGGTCAGCTGCCAGAGAATGTTTTTCTTTTCGGCGACGCTGAAACGCCGCTGCATGCGCGCAACTTGAAACCCATCCTGCAGCCACAAGCGCTCTTCGGTGTCCGACACATGCGCAAACTCCGCGCCGATGGTGTCGGTGTAGATGAACTTGAGGTCGGCAAGAATTTTTCTTAAGGTGGCGCGTTCAGGAATCGCGTGATTGCGGCTGCCGGTGAAGAATTCGGTATCAAGATCCGCATCGGACAAGCCGAAGTACTGCAAGTCGAGCACATAGGGCTTGGCGCGTTCCTGTAGACCCAAAGGATCCAGGTTGGCGATCAGATGACCGCGATTCGCATAAACCTGAATGAGGCGCGACACGGCGCCCTGTTTGGCGCTCGCGCCGGCCGATTGGCTCCCAAGAGCGGCGGCCGGCGCCGGCGGCTGTTGAACGCGCGCCAACAGGCGTTCGCGAATGGGGCCGTGGGCGATATCGCCGCCGCTGCCCCTCAAGCCTTTGAAATACTCGCGCCAGGCGGGATCGACTCCGCTCGGGTCCCGCAAGAACTGTTCGTAGAGATCTTCAATGAAACCGGCGTTTCCGCCGGACAGCGCCGTGGTGGCTAGTTGATCGGCAAGTGATTGGCTCATGAGCGCAGTAGGCGGTGGAAAACCTCAAGTATATCAATATGATGAGGAGAAGAAGTGAGTTGAAGGCCGCGAACCTTAAGTTTAGCCGAAGGCACCATAATATGGAATGTGACGGCGCGCGGGGAATTTACAAGAGGGGCAACTCGCCTGAGCCTCCCAGCATCCAAACCTCGTAGCCGATGAGCCACGCATAGACGGTCAACACCGCATACAAGACAAGCTGGACCCGAATCACGCGCATAAATTGGTAGCGCGCCAGAAAGACCATCACCATGATCCCGGCGCCGGTCATGGCCATTTTGAAGGCCGCAAACATGGCGACGCTCCGGTACAAGAGAGCCGCCATGACGGGATTTATCTCGTCGGCGCCGTGCACCAGCAAGATGCCGGTCAGAAATGCGTCCGCCGCGCTCAGCAACAAGATGCCCAGGGACACGGCCAGCAGATGCGCGGAATACCAGTCAACAGGATGAAAGCGAGAATCATCCAGCCGCCGCGCGGGCCGTCTGCGGCGGGGGTTGAAATTGCCATAGAGGACCGACCACCACTTTTTGCGCCGGCGATCCGTTCGTTCACGGCGCTCCGAACCCTGCGCCCCCGTGCCCCGTAATTGTCGGCTGACCCAGTCGTCTATCCGGCGAGATCGGCTCGCATCTTTCATCCAAGCATCTTTCATCCACACCACTATCCGGACTTGCCGCCATCTTAGGCAAGCCCGATGCGTCATAATCTGTGCCGGCGGACGACTATTTTTTTCAAGACGCGGTCACCAGCTTCGCCACAAAGTCGCTGACCGGCATGGCCGCCAGCGTCCGTTGATCGGCAAACATGGCCTGAATCGATGCGGTTTGCTTGGGTTGGAAGTGGGCCGCAACGCTGGTCTCAAACTTCTTCACCAGCACCGGCATGCCTTCAGCGCGGCGCTTGCGGTGTCCGATGGGATAGTCGACCGCCACGCGCTGACTCGACGTGCCATCCTGAAAGAACACCTGCACCGCGTTGCCGATGTAGCGTTTGTCCGCGGCATAGTAGTCCTGCGTGAATGTCGGATTCTCCCTGACCTGCATCTTCGCGCGCAGCGCGTCGACCCGCGGATCGCTTGCGATCTTGTCTTCATAGTCGGACGCCTCCAGCCTGCCGAACAGCAGCGGGATGGCGACCATGTATTGAATGCAGTGATCGCGATCGGCCGGGTTGGCGAGCGGGCCCGTCTTGTCGATGATGCGCACGCCGGGTTCTTGCGTTTCAATGACCACTCGATCGATCTGATCGATTTTCGTCAAAATCTGCGGGTGCAGCGTCATGGCCGCCTCCACCGCGGTCTGCGCATGAAACTCCGCGGGAAACGAGATTTTGAACAGCACATTTTCCATGACGTAGCTGCCCAAGGGCTGGGGCAGCACCACCGGTTTCCCTTTGAACAGGACATCTTGGAAGCCCCAGGTCTTTGCGGAAAGCGCCGACGGATATCCCATCTCGCCTTTGAGCGCGAACAGCGCATGACGTACCGCACGGCTGGTGGCATCGCCCGCGGCCCAGCTCTTGCGCGAGCCGGTATTCGGCGCATGCCGGTAGGTTCGCAGCGCGCCGCCGTCGATCCAGGCATTCGACACCGCGTTGATGATCTGCTCGCGCGAACCGCCCAGCATCGCTGTGACGACGGCGGTCGAGGCCACGCGCACCAGCAGCACATGATCCAGTCCGACACGATTGAAGCTGTTCTCCAAGGCGAGGATGCCTTGAATCTCATGCGCTTTGATCATGGCGGAGAGCACGTCGCGCACCACGACTCGCTTGCCCGAGCGCGACAGGTAATCGGCCACGGCGAGAATCCCGCCCAAATTATCGGAAGGGTGTCCCCACTCGGCCGCCAGCCACGTATCGTTGAAATCCAACCAGCGGATCATGGCGCCGATGTTGAATGCCGCCGTGATCGGATCGAGTTCGTAAGCCGTGCCGGGAACCCGCGCACCCCCGGTGAGCGTCGCGCCCGGAACCACCGGGCCCATCAACTTCGTGCAGGCCGGATACTTCAGCGCTTGAAAACCGCAGGCCAGCGTATCCATCAAGCAGTACGCGGCGGTCTCGTACGCCAGTGTGCTCGTGATGTCGTAACTCAGCGCGTAATCCGCGATGGCGCTCAGAACCTGATCGGGAGCCGGTCTCTCGGCGGACTTGATATCGTGGGATGACATAGACTTAAGGTCGCTCCGCAAGGGGTATGAATTTCAGGTTTTCGGGTCCGACGTAGTTGGCGCTCGGCCGAATAATCTTCCCATCCTCGCGCTGTTCGATGACATGCGCCGCCCAGCCAGAGGTGCGGCTGATGACAAACAGCGGCGTGAACATGGCGGTCGGCACGCCCATCAGGTGATACGACACCGCAGAGAACCAATCCAAGTTGGGAAACATTTTTTTGATGTCCCACATGACCGATTCGATTCGCTCGGCCACCTCGAAACCCAGCATGTCGTTCGCCTCGCGTGCCAGGCCGCGGGATACCTCCTTGATCACCTGATTGCGCGGATCCGACACGGTATAAACAGGATGACCGAATCCAATAATGACTTCCTTGGACGACACGCGCTTGCGGATATCCGCTTCGGCGGCGTCCGGCGTCGGATAGCGATTCTGAATCTCGAAGGCGACTTCGTTCGCGCCGCCATGCTTGGGTCCGCGCAGCGCGCCGATCGCGCCGGTAATACAGGAGTAGAGATCTGACCCCGTGCCGGCAATCACCCGGGCCGTAAAGGTCGAGGCGTTGAATTCATGCTCGGCATACAAGTTGAGCGATGTGTGCATGGCCCGCACCCAGCTGGCGGAGGGCTTGCGGCCGTGCAACAGGTGCAAAAAATGCGCGCCGATCGAGTCATCGTCGGTTTGCACATCGATGCGCCGGCCGCTCTCGGCGAAGTGATGCCAGTAGCACAGCATCGAACCCAAGCAGGCCAACAGCCGATCGGCCAGATCGCGCGCTCCCGAGGAAGCATGATCATTCGCTTCCGGCACCCAACAGCCGAGCGCCGATACTCCGGTACGCAGCACGTCCATGGGATGGCTGCTCGGCGGGAGTTGCTCGAGGATGGCGGTGACCGCGGCCGGCAGCACGCGCAGGCCCTTCAGCTTGGCCTTATAAGCCGCGAGTTGCGACCGATTAGGCAGTTTCTCGTGCACCAGCAAGTGTGCTATTTCCTCGAATTCGCATTGCGTGGCGATATCCAGAATATCGTAGCCGCGATAATGCAAATCGTTGCCGGTTCTACCGACCGTGCACAACGCCGTATTGCCCGCGGTGACACCGGATAAGGCGACGGATTTTTTCGGTTTGAACGCACCGGCGGCTTGAGACTCGGGGTTGCTTGTCACTTTTCCTTTCCTTCGGCGAAGAGTTCGTCCAGCTTGGCTTCGTAGGCGTAGTAATCAAGATACTTGTACAGATCGGCGCGCGTCTGCATCGTGGCAAGCACATTCTTCTGCGTTCCGTCGCGGCGAATGGCTTGGTAGGTGTTGAGTGCCGCGGCGTTCATCGCGCGGTAGGCGGAACAGCAGTGCAAAACGATGTCGACTCCCACCGTCGCCAGTTCATCTCGTGTGTACAGTGGGGTCTGGCCGAACTCGGTGATGTTGGCCAGAATCGGCACCTTGACCGCATCCTTGAAGCGGCGGTACATGGCGAGTTCCGTGATGGCTTCCGGAAAAATCATATCGGCGCCCGCCTCGACGCAGGCGACCGCGCGGTCGAGCGCTTTTTCCATGCCCTCCACGGCCAACGCATCGGTGCGCGCCATGATCACGAACTTCTCGTCGGTTCGAGCATCGACCGCAGCTTTGACGCGATCGGTCATTTCCTGTTTGGAAACGATTTCCTTGCCGGGACGATGGCCGCAACGCTTGGACTGCACCTGATCCTCGATGTGCATGCCGGCTGCGCCGAATTTCGTGAAGGATTTCACCGTGCGCGCAATGTTGAACGCCCCGCCCCACCCGGTATCCGCGTCGACCAACATAGGCAACGGACAGGCATCGGTGATTCTGCGGATGTCGACCAGCACATCATCCATGGTGCTGATGCCCAAATCCGGAACTCCCAACGAATTGGCGGCGACGCCGCTGCCGGCCAAGTACAGCGCCTTGAAGCCGCATGCAGCCGCCATCCGGGCGGTAAACGCATTGATGGCGCCGACCATTTGCAGCGGACTTTCCTCTATTACGGCGGCGCGCAGGCGTGCACCGGCGGAAGGCTGATTCGACACGCTCATACGCGCCCCGCAACGGGTATCAAAGCGCCCGTGACCGCGCCGGCGGAGTCCGAGATCAGAAAGGCGATCACCTCGCCGATCGCAGCAGGCGCCACCCAGCGGCTAAAATCCGCGGTCGGCATGTCGAGGCGGTTTCGCGGCGTGTCCAGTATGCTCGGCAGCACTGCGTTCACCGTAACGCCCCGATCCTTGAACTCATCAGCGAGTGCCTCCGTTAATTTGGCGACGCCGGCCTTGGATGCCGCATAAGGGCCCATGCCGGCGCCCGCCTTGACGGCGCCGAGCGCGCCGATGTTGATGATGCGGCCGTGCCCGGATTTCATCAGGTACGGCAACGCGGCCTTGCAACAGGCAACCGCGGTACGCAGGTTCGACCGGTACTGTGAATCCCACGTTTCGAGCGCCCCCTGCTCGAGTTTCTCGAAGCGAAAGCCGCCGGCAATATTGACCAGTCCGTCCAAGCGGCCGGTCTCTTGCACAATCTTTCGAATGGTTGAAGCCGCGGTCGCATCGTCCGCCAAGTCGAGACCGCCGTAGGACAGCGAGCCCGACGGCGATCCCGGCGGCACGGCGGCGTGATCGAGCCGCGCCACTTGCGCGCCAAAACCGGCGAGTGTCGCCGCAACCGCCGAGCCCAATGCGCCGAATGCGCCGGTGACCGCAACCACTTTTCCGGAGAAATCGACTTGGATGCTGCTCACATCATCTTCCTCGTGGGTGACCGAAAACTATAGAGCCAAGCCGGTTCAAGCTCCGTGACAAAAACTTCCAAAACGAGTGCGCGAAATTGCAACACGCGAGAGCGTCGGGCGCAATAGCTTAAGGAGCCTCAAGGCTGCAAGCGGCGGCGAAATTCGCCCGGCGATGCACCGGTCCATTTCTTGAATGCGCGATGAAAGGCGCTGCGCTCAGAAAAACCGAGTTCCAGGCCGATGTCCATGGCGCTGCGCTTCGAATGGCTCAAGTACCCGATGGCCAGGTCTCTGCGCAGTTGATCCTTGATCGATTGATAAAACGTGCCTTCCTCGTGCAGCCGCCGGCGCAACGTCGCTGGGGTCATGTTCATCTCTTCTGCCAGCGCTTCGAACTCAGGCAAGTCGCCCGGCAGCGACTGACGCAAGCGCCGCCGTATCCTCGCGCCCAGACTGCTGCCATTTTTATACTTCAGTAAAATGTTTTCCGGCGCGTTGCGCAAGAATTCCTTCACCGTTCGTTCATTCTGGACGATGGGCAGCGAAAGGAACGCGGCATCGAAAATAATGGCCGTATGCGGCGCTCGAAAACCGATGCTGGTGCTGTACATCAGTCGATACTCCCCGCTATGCCCCGGCTCGTCGTAGCTGAACTGAGCACGCTTGATCGGGATGCGCCGTCCGACCAGCCAACAGGCCACGCCATGCAGCAGCATGAGGAGCACTTCGTGCGCAAACACCCGCTGCGGCCCGGCGGCGCCCTCGTGCAGCGTGATGCTCGCTTCAGCGCCATCCCGATTCAGCTTGCCGTAAATGTCGTCCAGAATCAGCGCGTAGAATCGCAGACTGCGATCGATCGCCTGCCCCAAGGTTCGGCAATTGAGCACCGAATGGCAAATCATCGCAAAACTCCCCGCCTTCATCCGGCGCGAGTCTTGGCCGAAAAATTCATCGTCCAGGGTCAGCGCGACCAAGCGCCACAGGGCACCGTAATGCTTGGCGGACACCCGCGTCTGCGATGACTGCAACAGCCCCGGGGAAAGTCCGATCTGCCTCAGCAGTCCGTCCGCATCCAGCCCTCGGGCGCGCACGCTCTCCAGCGCTGCTGCGACGAAGCAAATCGCTATGGTCCCCGGTTCGGACCTCGCCGCCTCGGCGCCGGCCGCTCGGCTCAAGCCCTTCGGCAACTGTTGCATTTTCGCTCACGCATTTTGAACGGTTTGGGCACGCCGCGGTGACAACTCCACCTTATAGTTTACGCGATACGGCCATACGCCGACGCGCTTGGGCAACTTATGGATTTCTACACCGACGAGCAGCGCATGATCCGCGATTCCGCGAAGGATTTTGCGCTCCAGGAACTCAAACCCCACGCCGCTCAATGGGAAAAGGACGGTTGGATCGCCGATTCGGCGGTCACCAAACTCGGCGAACTCGGGCTTCTCGGAATGATGGTCCCGGATGAATGGGGTGGTTCCTACACCGACTACATCGCCTACGCGCTGGCAGTCGAGGAGATCGCCGCCGGCGATGGCGCCACCGCGGCGCTGGTGAGCGTGCACAGCTCGGTCGGTTGCGGGCCCATCCTCAAGTACGGCGACACCGCGCAGAAGCAACGCTATCTTGCCGATATGGCGCAGGGCCGGATGATCGGCTGCTTTTGCTTGACGGAACCGCAGGCGGGATCGGAAGCGCATAATTTGAAAACCCGCGCCATCCTGGACGGCGACGCCTGGGTGCTCAACGGCTCCAAGCAGTTCATCACCAACGGCAAGCGCGCGAAGGTCGCGATCGTGTTTGCGGTCACCGATCCGGAGTTGGGCAAGAAAGGACTGTCGGCTTTCATCGTGCCGACGGATACGCCGGGTTTTCTGGTGGGACGTCCCGAGCACAAGCTCGGCATCCGCGCTTCCGATACCTGCGCCATCACTTTCGACAATTGCAGGATTGGCGCGGAAGGCCTCTTGGGTCCACGCGGCAAGGGATTATCCATCGCCTTGTCCAACCTGGAGGGCGGCCGCATCGGTATTGCCGCGCAAGCCATCGGGATCGCCCGCGCGGCATTCGAGGCGGCGCTGGCCTATGCGCAGACACGCAAGCAGTTTGACCAGCCTATTGCCAAGTTCGGCAGCATCAGCAACATGCTTGCCGATATGCACACTTCCATCAATTCGGCGCGGCTGCTGACACATCACGCGGCCCGCCTGCGCAGCGCCGGGGAGCCCTGCCTTTCGGAGGCCTGCCAGGCTAAACTGTACGCCTCGGAGATGGCCGAACGGGTGTGCTCCCATGCCATACAGATTCACGGTGGCTACGGCTATCTGGCGGACTACGATGTCGAGCGATATTACCGCGATGCGCGCATCACGCAGATTTATGAAGGCACGAACGAGATCCAGAGGCTGGTGATCGCGAGGGAATTGCTCGCGCGCCCGGAACTTTAAAGAGAGGTATTGATATGACGCCTAAACCCGCATTGCAGGGCAAAGCCGTGGACACGGTAAAATTGTTGATCAACGGCGCCTTCGTCGAATCCAAGACGACCGAATGGCACGACGTCATCAATCCGGCGACGCAGGAAGTGCTGGCGCAAGTCCCGTTCGCGACGGACGGAGAAATTGACGCTGCCGTGGCCGCTGCCAAGGAAGCCTACAAGACCTGGAAGCACACGCCGCTGGCGGCGCGTGCCCGCATCATGTTGAAACTGCAGGCTCTGGTACGCGAGCACATGAGCCGCATCGCACAAACCTTGAGCGCCGAACAGGGCAAGACGCTCGCCGATGCCGAAGGCGATGTATTTCGCGGCCTGGAAGTCGTCGAGCACGCATGTTCCATCGGCAGCTTGCAGATGGGCGAGTTCGCCGAAAATGTCGCCGGCGGCGTGGACACCTACACCATTCGACAACCCATCGGCGTATGCGCCGGGATCACGCCCTTTAATTTTCCGGCGATGATCCCGCTTTGGATGTTCCCCATGGCCATCGTCTGCGGCAATACCTTCGTGCTCAAGCCATCGGAACAGGATCCTCTGACCCCGATGCTGTTGGCGGAGCTCGCGCTTCAGGCCGGCGTGCCTGCCGGCGTCCTCAACATCATCCACGGCGGCAAGCGCGCCGTCGACGCGATTTGCACGCATCCGGACATCGTCGCCGTTTCATTTGTCGGCTCGACGCCGGTGGGCACGCATGTGTACAACCTGGGCACGCAGCACGGCAAGCGCGTGCAAGCCATGATGGGCGCCAAGAATCACGCGGTGATCATGCCGGATGCAAACAAGGAGCAATCGCTCAACGCATTGGTGGGCGCGACATTCGGTGCCGCCGGACAGCGCTGCATGGCGACCTCCGTGACGGTGCTGGTCGGCGAAGCGCAGCGCTGGATCCCCGACATCGTCGCCAAGGCGAAGACTCTCAAAGTGAATTCCGGCAGCGAAAAAGGCACGGATATCGGGCCGGTCATTTCGCGCACCGCCAAGCAGCGCATTTTGGGATTGGTGGAAGACGGCATCAAGGAGGGCGCGAAGCTCGAACTGGATGGCCGCGGCGTCAAGGTCAACGGATTCGAGCACGGCAATTTCATCGGACCGACGATATTTTCCGGCGTTACGCCCAACATGAAGATTTATACCACCGAGATCTTCGGACCCGTGATGGTCATCGTCGGTGTGCAGACCTTGAACGAAGCCATCGACCTCATCAATAAAAATCCCTTCGGTAACGGCACCGGCCTCTTTACGCAGAGCGGCGCGGCGGCCCGCAAATTCCAAAATGAAATCGATGTGGGACAGGTCGGCATCAATGTGCCCATACCCGTGCCTGTGCCGTTTTTCAGTTTCACAGGATCGCGCGGTTCGAAGCTCGGCGATCTGGGTCCCTATGGCAAGCAAGTGATTCAGTTTTACACTCAGACCAAGACGATAACGTCGCGTTGGTTCGATGACAGCACCACTTCGGGCGGTGTGAATACGACGATCAGCCTCAAATGAAAATCGGTTTCGTGGGCCTTGGCCATATGGGTGCGCCCATGGCGCGCAATCTGCTCAAGGCCGGACATTCGCTGACTGTCTATGACGTCGTGCAGCGCAACGTCGATGCGTTGAAGGCCGCCGGGGCCGGCGCTGCCCAGTCCGCGGCGCGCGCCGCCGGCGACGCCGAATTGGTCATCACCATGCTGCCGTCCTCGCCCCACGTCAAAACCGTCTACCTCGGGAATGACGGGGTTTTGGCAGGCGTTGCGCCGGGCGTCGCGCTCATCGATTCGAGCACCATTGATCCGCATACCGCGCGCGAAGTGGCCGTGCTCGCCGCGGAGCACGGCAATCCGATGGCGGATGCACCGGTGTCGGGCGGCACGGGCGG
>Ga0210387_10001917_pt1 | contig 15775 bp, 17 predicted proteins | sample IncBWC7OmetaG_FD_160108 | JGI IMG/M metagenome (GOLD analysis project Ga0210387, IMG submission 160108) | Forest soil microbial communities from Barre Woods Harvard Forest LTER site, Petersham, Massachusetts, United States - Inc-BW-C-7-O ...
TCGGATCGGATCTGCAAGGTATAGAAAGGCGAAGATTTAGCGAATATATGCAGGCATATTTTCGGCAATATATACCCAATTTATTGTATTTATTGAAGTTAGGGCGCTTCCGGGCGGCCAGAAATTATCGGTTGACATTCGCATGGTGCGGAGCTACAAACGCAACACTTCAACTACGAGGATCAGTCGACCGGAGCCCAAAGAGGTTGAGCTGCGGGGGCATAGAGTCTTCGAGGGGAAGCAGGGGCGGGCGGGCACTTCCAGGGCCAGGTCCTTTCACAACACGTAATGCAGGTCGCGACGCGCATGGATTCCGACGCAGAGTGTGAGCCACAGGCGAAGCAGTCCTCATAGCAACTGAGCGAGCCCATTCGACCGCTGAAAAATTGCTGAGGCTCGCCGGGGGAAAACTGTGCCTGGAGATATAACAGAATGAAGGACTTCCGCGTTGATTTAAAAGTGTGTGAAGCTTGCGGGGCGTTGTGGCTGCGAGCCATGGGTCACGGGGTGTACTGCTCTGGATGCGCGTTGTGGCTGTCGGATTTTCCGGCACCGCGAGCGTCAAGCCGACGGGCACAAAGGCGTACGACGGTGAGTACGGCGTATGCAGGGGGTGCTCAATGAGTGAGCAACTACGTAGCAGAGAGCAGATAGAGGGGCTGAGGCTGGTTCCCAAATCGGTACGGCGGACTGGGCAGGAGCAGGTCATCCGGGAGGGAAGTACGGGACGGGTGGTGGCCACGCTAACCAACGCCTTGAAGCTCCGGCGAGTGTGGGCGGTTGCAGAGAAAGCTGCTGCCTCACCGCAGGAGGTTATACCGGAGACGGATGAAAAGCCGGCAGTGGAGCTGGCGTTTTATAGAAAGTACACGGAGGCGATGCTGAGGCGGTATCTGCGGATATCGATCCAGAGTGGCCGAGTGCCGTCCTTGTTGGGACGGGAGTTATTCCGCGGGAATGTGACGAGCTATCGCGTTCACAGCTTCGAAGATGGCGTTATCTTCTGTTTCGATGTGGAGAAACGTTTGGGCAGGCTGACGGTCATGGAGCAGCAGCTAATCAAACGGATGGGTCTGCAAGAGTACACGCAAGGCGAAGCCGCGGGGATGCTGGGGCTCAGCCTGCGAAACTGTATTCGTCAGTACGGATATGCGCTGGATGCGCTGACGGAGATGTTTCTGGAGGCTGGAATGTTGGAACCGCTGAAAAGCTGTCAAGGGGGTAACGGCGACGAAATCGGCCGAAGTGCGTCATTCTAAAGCTGATAATAAATTGAAAAAGTTGGCATAGTTACCCTAGTCAACTTGGTATTCTAGTTAAGTAGAGATAAAGCGGGAGGCCCTTCGGGGTCTCCCGTTTTGCGTTTTGGGAAAATGAGCTGAGATGACGCGAAGCAAGGAGCTTGATCAGGTGAAGGAAGCTTTGGATGAGGGGAAGGCGAAGTACATGCGGCCGAGTGAGTGCCGCAGTCACATGAGGCGGACGCTGGCGAAGGAGTTCGACGAGATTGTGAAGGGGTTCGTTGCCGCGGCGAAGAAGGGAAGTTGTCCGCATTTGAAGTTGGCGACGGAGTTACTCAAGCCGATACGGACGGGGCCTTCACGGAAGAAGGGAACGGCGACGAAGTACTGGGAGATGCTGCAGAGAGAAGAACGAGAAAAAGAGCAGTTGAAGAAAGAGCAGCTCGCAGCAGGCCAGGAACTGCAGGGCGCGGACGGCAGCGAAATTTTGGGAACGAGATTTTAGATAACAGGGCGGGCAGCCGCCAGGAGATAGATCGATGAGCGTTTTCAGCAATGTAATCAAGGATTTGAAATCATTTTCGGCCAAGGTTGAAGCGGCGTTCAAGAAATTGTTTGGGGACGCGCCCTCGTGGATTGCGATTGCTCAGGGGGTACTGACGTATCTTGGGCCGATCGTGGTGACCATCTTGACGATTGGTGGGGGACCGGCGCTCGGAGATGAGGCGAACCAGATCATCGCGACAATCAAGACAGATCTTGCGACGGCGCTGGCGACGGTGACTGCGGCGAATGGAGCGACCAGCTTACCGAGTTTGCTGGCGGATATTCAGACGCAGCTTCCTGTACTGCTGGCAGCGGTGAAGGTGAGCAATCCGACAGTGGTGGCGAGTATTGAGAAGTACATAAATATGATCGACGCGGAAATTACGGCGTTGTTGACTGCCCTGCCGGCGGCGGTCTGAGATGAGCCAGGCGAAGACGTATCGACTATCCGATCCAGCCGCCATTGCCGCGAAGGTGAAGGCGGCTGGCGGACCGGCGCTTGATCTGACTCAAGCTACGGGCGAAGCGAGCGCTGATGGGGTGACGTTGAGTTGGAGCATCAGCGAGGGGCGGATTCTGATCACGATCATTCGAAAGCCCTGGATGATCGCGTACAGTGCCATCTGGAGCCATGTGGATGCGGCTCTGGGCTAAGCATCTGCCAAGAGTCGCGAAACTCGTGAGGAACCCGGGAAAATTCAGGCCGGTGAACAGTTGCGAAGAGGCATTCTGCAATGCGGCGATGAGATGGAGAGTCCCAATTCCGCATCATTCTGCATCCTAGAGGGCAGGACGAGAGTCGATATACTAAGTAATTGCAATTGATGAAGAATTTGAGAGCGTTGTCGGTGATGTTGGTCGCGATGACAGGCGGGTTAACCGGCTGTTTTTCGACGACTCGTCTTGTTCTGAAGTCGGAGGTTCCGACGGTTTATCAGACTGCCAGCGTGGAGCAATTGGAGAAGGATGTTTCGGATAGGGATGCTGCGGTAAAGACGCTTAATGCGCAGGTACAGATTACGGCGACTACGGGCGGGTCGAAGGAAGGCAAGCTGAAGGAGTACACGTCGTTTACCGGGTACATCTTTGTGCAGAAGCCGGCGGACCTGAGGGTGATTTTGCAGTTGCCTTTGATTGGTTCGCGGGCGCTCGATATGGTGAGCACAGGGGACACCTTTACGTTGGTGCATGCGTCGTCGCATGGGAATGTCTGGATACAGGGAACGGGGAAGGTAACGACGCCGTCGAAGAACGGGTTGGAGAACTTGAGGCCGTCGGTATTTCTGGACTCGCTCCTGGTGCCGGGCGTGGATCCGAAAGAGTGGGTCACGATGACGGAGTCGTCGCGGGTGCTGCATCAGGACATGCACCATAAGACGGAGACGATTGAGCCGGATTACAACCTGACGGTGCTGAAGGCGACCAGCGGAAACATTCTGCATGTGCAGCGGGTGATTCGCATCAACCGCGTGACCATGCTGCCGTATCAACAGGATATTTACAACGACGAGGGCGAGGTCGTGACGCAGGCGACGTATGACAACTACCAGACGCATGGTGGCCAACAGTTTCCTGCGGAGATTACGATCCGCAGGCCGCTGGATGAGTATTCGCTGAAGATCGATGTGACGAAGCTGACGCTGAATGATTCGTTCGAGGCGGACCAGTTTGAGCTGACGATTCCGCCGGGGACTACCGTGCAGAAGCTCCAGTAGGCCCTTAGGGGACGGAGCGGCTAGAGAAGGCCGGCGCGGTGGGCGTGCGCGGCGATCTGGTCGTTGATGGAGAGAGCCAGTGCAAGAGCTTCGCGGCCGGCTTGAGCGGGAACGCGGGGTTGCGTGCGTGTGCGAACAGCATTCAGGAAGTCTTCGAGCTCGAGGCGAAGGGGTTCGCCTTTGGGGATGTCCGCCTTGGTGAGGGAGAGGCCTGCGGTGGGGTGCTCACCGTGTGCGGACGAGGATGGAGGGGTGGTGGGAATGGGTGTGGGGGCGGCCGCGGTGGGTACAGGGAGGGGAGAAGAACCTGTAGCGGGCGTCTTAGCGGATGCGGCAGCGATTGCGGCTGCGACGACGGCTGGATCGACGCTGATGGTCAGGAGTTCCTGGCGGGCGAAGTCGAGGGAGAGGTACTGGTGGGGTTGGAAGAGACGAAGCTTGCGGACTTGCTCGGTAGAGACGCGGCTGGCGGTGAAGTTGGCTACGCAGCCGGAGTCGAATTCGACGCGAACGTTGGCGATGTCAGTTTTGTGCGACAGGATCGGCAGGCCGACGGCGCGGACTTCGCGAACGGGTGAGTTGGTGAGGCTGAGGACGATGTCGAGATCATGGATCATGAGATCGAGAACGACGTCGACGTCGAGGGAACGCGGGGTGAAGACGCTGAGCCGGTGCGACTCGAAGAACATTGGGTGGTTTAGGGCGGCGAGGGTCGCGGTGACGGCCGGGTTGAAGCGCTCGAGATGGCCGATGGCGACGATGCGGTCATGCGCCTGCGAGATGGCGAGGATGTGGTCTGCCTGGGCGAGGGTTGCGGCGAAGGGCTTTTCGATGAGGACGTCGATGCCGGCGGGCAGAAGCTCCTCGGCAACCGAAGCGTGGTGGCTGGTGGGGACGCAGATGGATGCGGCGTCGGGCGAGAGGTTGGCTGCGAGCAACTCGGCGACGGACGCGAAGGCGGGGATGTTGTAGGTAGAGGCGAATGATGAGCGGCGCTCGGTGAGGGGATCGACGAGCGCGACGAGTTGGACGAGTTGGGGCTGAGCGGCTTCGAGCTCGCGATAGACGCGAAGGTGATTACGCCCGAAGGCGCCCGTGCCCACAACTGCGACGCGAAGAGGAGGCACGGCTACTTTTGAGCTGCGGCGCCGGGCAGAGGAGATTCAACGGCTACGCGGCAGCGGGTGTAGAGCTCGAACAGCTGGGTTAGCTGATCTTCGGGCTTGGGAGCAGAGGGAAGGCCGAAGCCGGTCGAAGAGGCGCCTTTGGTGCCGAGATTGGTGTGTGCGGCAACGAACTTGAGGAGATCAAGAGCGATGTCTTCAGAGCGGCGAGGTGCGGAGTTGCTGTTGCTGGATTCCATAGGAGCCTTTCAGAGCATGTTGCTAAAGGTGATGGTAGCGGTTCGGCGGAGATGGTTGCAACGTATGACCAGCCCCGAGCGAGGACGCAGGCAGGAATGTGCACTGCAGTGCGGAGGTTTCGACCGAATGCGGGATCGGAATCGAAGAATTTGTGATTGCGGAAGTTAGAGAGGCCGGTGAGGCCGAGGAGAGACATATGAACAGAGTGGAACTGCAGAGGATTCTTGGCTTGCTGAACATCGGATTGGCGATCGCCCACGACAGTGGGGTGTCGATCGGACACTTTGGTTGCGGAGATTTTATAGAGCTTGCGCAGACGGCGAATGGCATATTGCTGCGTTCGATTGCGCCAGTCGCGGTCGCTGAGCAAGGTTGTGCGACTGGAGCGAGCACTCCGCTTGCAGGCGCTCCGGTGGCCGTCTAAAGGGAAGGTGATTTTCGCGATGAAGGCACCAACAGAGATTAGAGCAGCAGTAGAGGTGGAGGAGCGATGAGCAGAACAAAACGAGTGTTGATGCTGCTGGTGGTACTGGTGGCGATGATCGCTGCGTGCGCGGGTATGGCAGCGGCCCAGGTACCAGTGACGACGGTATCCGATACGGTCTACAGCGCCAACGGAACACCGGTAGGCGGCACGATCCTGGTGAGCTGGAGCTCATTTACCACGGCGGGTGGGCAGACCGTTCCGGCGGGGACTACGTCTGTGACGATCGGGGCAGGGGGCCAGTTGTCGATTGCTCTGACGCCGAATGCAGGCGCATCGCCGATGGGCAGCTATTACACCGCGATATTCCACTTGAGCGACGGAACGACGAGCCACGAGTACTCGCGATTTTCGAGCGTGGTGTTTTTGAACATGCCGGCTAACGAGACGGCTTAGGGGAGATGTAGTGAGGGGTGATGAGGTGGGTCGATGACGGATTTTGAGGGTCAGGTATTGCAGGAGTTGAGTGTCCTAAAGGTGCAAATGGAGCAGTTGCTCGGTATCGGGCAGCCTGGGCGGCTGCATCAGCTCGAAGGGCGCGTTGAGGAGCACGAACGAAGCGTGCAGAGGTTGAAGGGAGCAGGTATAGTTTTCGGCGGAATCCTGACGATGCTGCACCTGATCATTGCGTTTCTGGTTGAACGCTATGCCAAATTCTAGGCTAGGCGGTCTATAGGGGTGGCCGTCGGCTAGCCGATATCTTCGGACCAGTTCTCCAGGTATGCCTGGAACTCCGACATGAATTTGCCTGCATCTGCGCCGTCGATGATCCGGTGATCAAAGCCGAGAGTGAAGTGCTGGATACTCCGGATCGCGATCGTATCCTGGCCGTCCTTGTCGGTGAGGACCACGGCTTCTTTATTGAGGCCGCCGATTCCGAGGATTGCAGACTGAGGCTGCGCGATGATGGGCATGCCGAATTGCTCACCGAAGATGCCGGAGTTGGTTAGGGTGAAGGTCCCGCCGGCAACATCGTCGGGGGCGAGCTTTTTGGAACGGGCGCGATCTGCGAGGTCGACCACCGCGCGGGCAATGCCGAGGAAGCTCTTTTCTTCCGCCTGCTTGATGACCGGAACGATCAGCCCCCACTCCAGTGCGACCGCGATCCCGACATTGATGTTCTTGTTGTAGAGGATGGATTCGCCCTGCATGGAAGCGTTGACGATCGGATGCTTGCGGAGAGCCTGCACGGCGGCGCGCGTGATGAATGGCATGTAGGTCAACTTCACGCCGTTGCGCTGCTCGTACTTGTTCTTCTCTTTTTCACGCAGCTTAACGATGCGCGTCATATCCACCTTGAAGACCGTGTGAACATGCGGGCTTGTGGCTTTTGACTCCACCATGCGCTTGGCAATGATGGAGCGCATCTTGGACAGTGGGACGAGTTCGCCGGGCAGCGGAGCGGCGGTGGGAGCGGGTGCGGCTTTCGCGGCAGCCGGAGCGGCGGGTGCGGAAGTGGCAGCGGTCGGCACCGGAGAAACTGCCGGTGCCGCAGCAGCCGCGCCCTCAAGATGACCGAGGATGTCCTGCTTGGTGATGCGGCCGGAGGCGCCAGTGCCTGGAACTCCCTTGAGGTCGATTTTGTTCTCGGCTGCGATCTTGCGGACCAGAGGCGAAGAACGCAGGCCTTGGCCTGCCGTGCCGGATGGTGCAGGGACGGGGACAGGCGCGATCGGAGCTGGCGTGCTGGGAGTTGAGACTGCAGCAGCCTGAGGGGCAGACGCGGGAGCTGCCGCGCCACCGCCAATTACTGCAACCACGGTGCTCACGGTCACGGTCTGCCCTTCCTGCACGCGGATCTCGGAGAGTACGCCGGCAGAGGGAGAGGGAATCTCAGCATCCACTTTGTCGGTGGAGATTTCGAAGATGGGTTCGTCGCGCGCCACCGTGTCTCCGACCTTCTTTAGCCACTTGGTGAGCGTGCCCTCGGTGATGGACTCGCCCATCTGCGGCATGAGGACTTCGGTGCCGGGGCCGGATGTTTCGGGAGCGGGGGGCGGAACGGCTTGATCTCTGGCTGCGGTGGCTGCGGCTGCGGGCGTAACCGTCTGCTCCTTCGGCGCCGCTTCATTTGCTGCCGGCGCGGTTGGGGCAGCCTGCGCTGAACCAGAATCGTTGATCGCGCAAACTACGGTTCCGACGCCAACCGTAGCGCCTTCCTGCACTTTGATTTCGCCGAGCGTGCCGGCTGCGGGAGAGGGAATCTCAGCGTCGACCTTGTCGGTGGAGATCTCGAAGAGGGGTTCATCGCGAGCGACGGTGTCGCCGGGCTTCTTGAGCCACTTGGTGAGTGTGCCTTCCGTGATTGATTCGCCCATCTGGGGCATGACGACGTCGATTGGCATGGGGAAGGGTCTCCGGCAGAGGTTACGGCGCCGCTTACGGCGCAATTTCAGATTATACGGGGGCAGACCATTCCAGGGCGTAAATTAGCAGGTATATGTACCGTGCGGTACGTAATTTGATCAAACGGTAGATGCTTGAGAGCCGATTAGTTGATCGAGGGATTCTGCGGCGATGATCTGCCGTTGGAAGACGCGACCGAAGTTTGTCGAGACGCTGCTGGCAGCCTCGGCGAGTGAGGGCGGAGGAGTACGAGGCGATTCCACTTCGAGCGAGGTTACAGCCCGGTCGGTGATGCCACAGGGGATGATCCAGTCGAAATCGCGCAGGTCCGTGGTGACGTTTAGCGCAAACCCGTGGGAGGTCACTGCCTGCGAGACATGGACGCCGATGGCGGCAATTTTCTTCTCACGAACGCTGCCGCCCGGCAAGGTCCACACGCCTGTAAGTTTGCAGATGCGCTGAGTTGGGACGCCGAAGTCTTTGCAGGTAAGGATGAGCGCCTCTTCCATCAAGCGGACGAAATCGACCGGGCCCAGGTGCGGACCTCGTTTTCCGGGAAGGTCGCCGCGCAGGTCGAAGATCGGGTAGCCGACGAGCTGGCCGGGGCCGTGATAGGTGACATCCCCACCGCGGTTGATCTCGTGAACCTGGATACCACGGCTGGCTAACTGTTGGTCGCTGGCGAGGATATTCGCACGGGATGCGTTGCGGCCAAGCGTGAGCACGGGCGGGTGCTCAAGCAGGATGAGGGTGTCCCCGATAACGCCGGCCTTGCGCGCGGCGACAACTTCCGCCTGGATACGCAGTCCTTCGGTATAAGGAATGCGTCCGAGTTGGAGCAAGTGCATGTGCATGATGCGCTAGAGGCCGAGATCGGTGAGGCTGGGGTGATCATCAGGACGGCGGCCGGACGGCCAGTGAAACAACCTCTCGGTTGGTTTGATCGCGAGATCGTTGATACTCGCGTGGCGTGCGATCATGAGGCCGTTGGAGTCAAATTCCCAGTTTTCGTTGCCGTAAGAGCGAAACCACTGTCCGGTTTGGTCGTGAGATTCGTAGGCGAAACGCACCGCAATACGGTTCCCCGTGAATGCCCAGAGCTCCTTGATCAGTCGATAGTCCGATTCGCGCTGCCATTTGCTCGTGAGAAACGCGACGATCTCGTCTCGGCCATTGATGAACTGGTCTCGGTTGCGCCAGCGGCTATCGAGAGAGTAGGCGAGCGAGACCTTTTGTGGGTCGCGGCTATTCCAGGCGTCCTCTGCCTTGCGTACCTTTTCGATCGCGGTTTCGCGTGTGAACGGCGGAAATGGAGGTCTCGGCTCTGAGTTCATAGCTTTGTACCTGTAACGGTTCGGTTAGACGTTAATTGCCATGCCTTCGACGCTGGAGAAGCCGTCCAGCAAGCTTTCGGAGAGGGTGGGATGCGCGTGAATGATGAACATCATCTCTTCGACCGTGGCCTCAAGCTGCATCGCAACGACGCACTCGGCAATGAGCTCCGTTGCCTGCGGGCCGATGATATGGACGCCCAGAACCTCGCCATACTTTGCATCGGAGACTACTTTTACAAAGCCATCGTGGGAGTCGACGATGGTGGCTTTGGAGTTGCCAACGAAGGGGAACTTGCCGACCTTTACCTGATAACCCTTCTCTTTGGCCTGGGCTTCTGTCAGCCCGACGCTACCGATTTGCGGGTCGCAATAGGTGCAGCCGGGAACGCGGTCCTTCCGAACAGGCAATGCGTATTTGCCGGCCAACTTGCTGGCTACAACGACACCGCACATCGCGCCAACGTGGGCGAGCTGCGGTAATCCGGCAACGATATCGCCAATTGCGTAGACGCCTGGCTCCGAGGTTTCCATCCACTCATTGACGGGGACGAAGCCGCGGTCGAGGGTGATCTTCACCTTGTCGATACCCGCGTCCGCGGTGCGCGGACCGCGACCGACGGCCACCAGGGCTTTCTCTGCTTCTTTGACCTGCGGCTTACCAGCAGCGTCGGTGAAACTTACCTTGACACCGGCGCCTGTTTTCTCAATCTTCTCTACTTTGCAACTGACGTTTACGTCGATGCCGCGCTTCTTGTAGGCACGAGTGAGTTCCTTCGAGATCTCTTCGTCTTCAACCGGAACAATGCGTGGGAGGGCCTCGATGATGGTCACATCGGAGCCGAAGCTCTTGAAGACCGAGGCGAACTCGACACCTACCGCTCCCGAGCCGATCACGACGAGCGATTTTGGCAGCGCCGGCAGGGTGATGATCTCTATGTTCGTGAGGATCGTGTCATCAGCCTTGTAGCCGGGCAGCATGCGCGCGTCGGAACCTGTGGCAAGGACGACCTTTTTCGCCAAAACCTGGGTTGCGGTCTGAAGCTCTGAGCCCTCGCCTTTGCCTTTATCTTCTGCGGAGACGTCAATCGTGAAGACTTCTGCCTTGGCGGGGCCGGTTAGACGGCCGTGGCCGCGCACGACCGTGATCTTGTTCTTCTTCATCAGGAAGTCGAGACCCTTGGTGTGCTTCACAATGATGTCGTTCTTGCGCTTAAGCAGGTTGTCCCAGTTCAGCGTCGGCGAGGATACGCCTTCGATTCCATAGCTCTCGGCGTGCTTGAGATGGTCCCAGATCTCCGCCGAAAACAGCATGGCCTTGGTCGGGATGCAGCCCCAGTGGAGGCAGGTGCCACCAAGTTTGTCGGTCTTCTCGATGAGCGCGACCTTTAGGCCAAGTTGTGCTGCGCGGATGCCGCAGGTATAGCCTGCCGGCCCGCCGCCGACGATAGCCAGGTCATAAATAGTGTCTGCCAAGAGAGTTTGCTCCATTCGTTGGGGGATCACGGCCGGCGGTGTCGCACGTTCCCGTGTTCTCGAGTTCCCTGAGACCTTAGTTTAGCCGTTGCCGCAGCCCACGTCATTCGATGTGCGACGGAGGCGCACGATTCAAGCCGCCATTTCACCAAGTTTTGAACCAAACCATGCGCTCGTGGAGGTGCGCTTTCAATGCAGGAATTTAGCTATAGCGATCGGGGATTAGCGTTCACCAAGAGCTTTGAGGGACTCCGCCTTGAGGCGTATCAAGATTGCGCGGGCATTTGGACGATCGGTTATGGTCACACAGGTCCTGCTGTCTCCGCGGGTCAATCCATCAGCGATGCGGAAGCTGAGAAATTGCTCGGGGCGGATCTGGCAGATGCCGTCGCCTGCGTGAATCATACGGTGCAGGCCGCCATCTCCCAAAACCAATTCGATGCGATGGTGGATTTCTGCTTCAACGCCGGTCGCGGGAACTTCGTTCGGTCCACGCTGTTGCGAAAAGTAAACACCGGCGACCTTCAGGGTGCTGCTGCACAGTTCGCGCTGTGGGTCCACGCAGGCGGCGAGGTCGTTTCGGGATTATTGCGGCGACGCAATGCGGAAGCGGCGCTGTTTAACGCCTGAATGTTTGGTCACACTTTGCCCGGGGTGTCACTCTAAAGTGCCTTTGCGGCATCTTTCGCGAAGTAGGTGACGATGAAGTCTGCGCCGGCGCGGCGAATGCTCAGCAGGCTTTCGAGCATCGCGCGTTCGGGTTCGAGCCAGCCCCGCTGAAAGGCGGCGTGCAGCATCGAGTATTCGCCTGAAACCTGGTAGGCACCCATCGGAAGATCGAATCGATTGCGAGCCTCGCGGATGACATCGAGGTAGGGCATCGCGGGCTTCATCAGCAGCATGTCGGCGCCCTCGGCAATGTCCTGTTCGATCTCACGCATGGCCTCGCGCAGGTTGGCGCCGTCCATCTGATAGGTGCGACGATCGCCAAATTGCGGAGCTGAATCGGCCGCCTCACGGAAGGGGCCGTAGAAGGCGGAGGCAAATTTCGAGGCGTAGCTGAGGATCGGGGTGTTGTGCTTACCCGCATCGTCGAGTGCGGTGCGGATGGCGGCGACGCGGCCGTCCATCATGTCGCTGGGGGCGATGATGTCGGCACCTGCTTCGGCGAGCGATGCCGCGGTTCTGGCGAGCAGGGCTACGCTGGAGTCGTTCTCTACGGCAAAATGATCACCGTCGCGCGTGACGATTCCACAGTGGCCGTGTGAGGTGTACTCGCAGAGACAAACGTCGGCAATCACCACGAGGGATTCAGAACGGGAGGACTTTTTGATGGCCCGGATACCGCGCTGGACGATTCCGTCGGCGGCCCAGGCGCCGGTGCCTTGCTCGTCTTTCTCTTCCGGAATGCCAAACAGGAGCAGGCCGCCGATTCCAAGAGCAGCACAGGCCTCGACTTCCTTCACGGCTTCGTCGATGGAAAGATTGAAGACCCCTGGCATGCTGCTGATCTCGCGACGCACACCCTCGCCTTCGCAGAGAAACAAAGGGTAGATGAGGGCGGAGGGTTCCAGATGTGTTTCTCGAACCAGCGATCGCATGGCTGCGGAGGAGCGGAGACGGCGTAGACGGGTTGCAGGAAAGTCCATGCAGGCAATTCTATGACTAACCCGAATTTGCGTTGGTAACACCCATCACACGCAGTCTTACGTTCGAGGTTTGTGTTGCGCATCAGCGAGGGCTGCGTACTCGTCTCCGCTGGCACCAGGCGCGAGCACCCAGAGCGTGTAAATCCCAAGCGCCGTTCCAAGCGGCAAATGAATCAGAGCGAGAATGCCGAAGACGATAGCGAAGATGCGTCCCCACGGTTGGCGCGTCAGTAAGGCGTACCCAGTCAGAAGGATGCAGCAGACGCTGGTCAAGAGCGAAAACAGGGCCATGGGCCAGAGGCTGGCGAGCCACATAGATCCGAAGGGGCTCCAGCCGAGGTTGAAGTCGGAATTGCCAAAGTGCCTGCCGAAGATACCATGAAGGATTAGAACGCCAAACAACCCTGAGAAGATCCTCAAACCGGCATACACGAGCCAGAGGATTCCTAGCCCCTGAATATTCCGCGAGACGCGGTCATACACCAACGGTGGTTGCGGATAGGCTGACCCCGGCTGTTGTTGGAAAAGAGTCTGGCCGCCGCAGCGAGGGCAGAATCGCGCATCGGGCGACACGGCATTTCCGCATGCTGAACAGTTCATCTAGCTGCCTCCTCAAAACACAAGCTTGCCGGTTCCGACAATAATGACTACGCAAACCGCATGAAATCGGTTCCGCCAGACCCGCCTGCTCACGGCGCCCGTTGTATCGAAGTGAACCCGGCCAGCTTAGCGGGGCCGACTCGTTTCCCCGTATTCTATTTGGGTGGCATTCCTTCCTGAAATTCCGTCTCCACTGTCTGAAATGAGTGCCGAGGCGCTGCAATGGCCCGAGCTGATCGAGCGCCTGTCTCATGGGGCACAATCGCCGCTGGGCAGGGAATGGATCAAAGCGTTGCAACCCAGCTCTGACGCCGCATGGGTCGAACAGCAGCAGCAGCGCAACGCCGAGATGCAGAAGCTGATCGCCGGCGGCAGCTTCGACTTTCGTGGCATCTTCGATGTGACAGAGCCTCTCGACAAGGCACGGATTGAGGGTGCGGCTCTGGAGGCGATGGAGATTCGGTCGCTGATTGTGCACGCGGAACGCGTGGAGGCGTGGAGGCAGGTTGTCCTGTCTCCCCCGGATTCGGTCAGGGATCAGTGGCCGGGGATTGAGCAGCTCACGGCTCCGTTGCTTCACTGCGATCTGGGAGAACTGTTGAGATCGCTCACTGGAAAAATCGAGCCCGATGGCAGCTTGAGTGACGATGCGTCGCCCGACCTGCGCCGAATTCGCCGTGCGCTGGAACAGCAACATCGGGCGATTGAGACCAGTCTACGACGTGCGCTCGCGAAGCTTTCAGAGGATGGCAACACGCAGGAATCGCTGATTACTGTGCGTGGCGAGCGCTTCGTAATTCCAGTCAAGAACGAATTCAAGCGTAAGGTCGGCGGCGTGATCCATGGCTCAAGCTCGAGCGGCCAGACAGTGTTTGTGGAGCCGATGGAAACGATCGAACACAACAACGAGTTGGCGCGGCTGCTGGATGAGGAGCAAGCGGAGATTCATCGAATCCTGGTTGCCATGACCCGCGCAATTGCTGCGCAGAGCGATGCGCTTTTGCTGGGCGCAACGATCCTCGGCGAGGCCGATGCACACCAGAGGATTGCGCGTTTTGCTGCGGAATTGAGCTGCATACGACCGAGCTTCGCAGGGTCTACTTTGGATTCCGAGGAAGAGACGACAGACGAGTTCAATCTTGTGGCGGCGCGTCATCCATTGCTAGACATGCGGCTGCGTGCGCAGGGCGGAGTGATCGTTCCGTTAACCGTTACGCTTCCTGCGGGCAAGCACCAAATGATTATCAGTGGACCGAACACCGGCGGAAAGACCGTGGCGCTGAAGACCTCAGGCCTGGTCGCCCTGATGGCCCAGACTGGGTTGCCTGTGCCGGCGGAGAAGGCGCACCTTCCATTCTTTACGGCCATCTATGCCGACATCGGAGACGCGCAGTCGATTGAGCAAAATCTCTCAACGTTTTCGGCCCATATCGTTCACGTAGAACGCATTGCTCGCGATGCGGATGAGCAGTCCTTGGTGTTGCTGGATGAGCTCGGATCAGCGACGGATCCGGAAGAAGGGGCAGCGCTGGCCGTTGCGGTCGCGGAGCACTTTCTTGAACGCGGCGCATGGTGCATTATCACGACGCACCTCACTTCTTTGAAGGTGTACGCCGCCAAGCACGACGGTGTGATCAATGCGGCGGTGGGGTTCGACGAAGTTGCGCTGGCGCCTACGTATGAGCTGCGGCTGGGGGTGCCCGGTGCGTCGGCGGGGTTGAATATTGCTGCGCGGCTGGGTCTCGACCCAGCGATTGTGGCGAATGCGCGTTCGCAGATGACGACGCAGCAGGTAGATATTGGCAGGTTTTTGGATGAGCTACATGCCCAGCTGACCGCAGCTACGGCCGAACGGGAGCATCTGAGCGCAACCGAGCGCGAACTGGCGAGAGAGCGGCTACGGCTTGAACAGGAGGGACGCGCCGAACAGCAAGCCCGAACGCGCGAGCTGGAAAAGCAGCTAAAGCGTCTCATTGAAGACTTCGAATCGCAATTACGAGACACCGTGAAGGCGATCGATGACAAGACTGTCGCGCAAAAGATTGCTCGGGATTCGGCTCTGCGGATCGCTCGCCTGAAACGCGAGTTCTCCGAGCAATTTCAGACGACGGTTGTCGCTCATAACTCTCCTGCGCAAACCGAGGCACAAAAGAAGGCTGCAGATCGGCGGAGCGACCCAAAACCCGGCGACATCGTTCGGTTGAAGTCACTCAATCGCGAAGGTCGAGTGGTGCGCGTCATCGACGCGAAGACCCTGGAGGTCGCGATTGGCTCGATGAAGACCCGAGTCGGACGCGACGATGTCGCCGAAATAACGGCCGCGGCCGAGAAGCCGCTCGAGGCGGTGAAGCGACGCGGAGGCATCACTGTATCCACAACATCGAATTCGGAAGACGCTGATTACATGAGTTCGGAGATCAACGTTATCGGCCGAACCGCAGACGAAGCGGAGAGCGAGGTCGAGCGATTCCTGGAGCGAGCGTTTCTTGCTGGCCTGCCGCGCATCCGTGTGGTGCATGGCGTCGGAATGGGGATTTTGCGGCGGACACTGCGTGAATTTCTGACTAAGCATCCCCATGTGACCTCAGTAACGGAGCCGCCTTATAACGAGGGTGGACAGGGTGCGACGATCGTGGAGCTGCAGCAGTGAAGCGGCGTCGGCCGAAGCCTACAGATTCCATTGAGGTTAGCCACCTAGGAAAGTTGATTCCCATTCAACCGGCGATATCCCCATTCACTGCAAAATATCCCCGTTCACTGTATTGATAACGACTTAGAGCCTTGACTCCCCATAACCTGAATGAGCAAGTTGTAATTTGATGGGAAATAACCTCTTGCCGCGCGGTTGTCGGGGCAAACCTTCAGGAGATAAAGATATGGGTAAGGCAACGAAATTCTTTGAGACAGGCGTCGTGGTGGCCGCGAAGGCTGGTTGGAGCGTGTTTAGCAAATTGAACGCAATCAGCCCGAACGCTAGCTTCACTCCGAAGTGGTCGGACAAGCCGTTGCTGAAGTCCTATCAG
>Ga0210387_10001919_pt1 | contig 15771 bp, 16 predicted proteins | sample IncBWC7OmetaG_FD_160108 | JGI IMG/M metagenome (GOLD analysis project Ga0210387, IMG submission 160108) | Forest soil microbial communities from Barre Woods Harvard Forest LTER site, Petersham, Massachusetts, United States - Inc-BW-C-7-O ...
GTAACCTCCACCAGCTCGGGTTTCCGGCTGACCTTCTCTCGCGTCGTCGTCGCGCTTGGAACCGGGTTTTCTCCAGTTTTTGGAGATTGCTTGGCAGGACCCTTAAAAAAAGCGACGATTCGCTGCCAGAAAGAAGGATTAGGTTTCGGAGTGACCGGAGTAACCGGAGCAACTCCTCGGGTTGGTCGTCTGCGACGTCCCCGATGAGATCGTCGTCCTGAGTATTGCGGTGATTGAGATTTCATTTGAACACAATTCTGAAGTTCATCAGGCGAAGGACATGCATTACGCACACTGAGAAAGAACAGTTTGGGCTGAAGTTAACCCTTAAAACCCAAGACCTTCACCGCAACTTCCGGGAGCGCTCGAGCACCTCGGAAGGTGAGCACCAGTTTCGGCTATCCCATGAACAGTCGACCGAAGTGTCCTGGCCATTAAGGAAGAGCCTGAGACGATGCAGTGAATCCCAAAAAGATTCGGGGCCCACGACATCCTCAAGCCCGGGATCTCCCGTGTTACATTGGATATATACTTGACCCTTTCGAATCCGGCAACCCTTAAAAGTCAGGATTCAGGAGTTTGCCGCACGGACGCCGGCTCGCACTGAAGAGGACGTGTGAGTTCTGCGATCAGGTGGTCAATACGTTCCGATGGATTCATTGCATGATTAATTTGTCCTGATTCACGACTTTTGAGCCGCCTGAGGCGGCCAGTTGGGCGTCTCAATACCGAATTGCTTGGCGTACTCCACGTTCAGCCGCTGCCAGCCGAACTTCATCGCCTCACCACCAACGATGCGGCCGATGGGAGTTCCGCTTAGAAGCCGATCCAGAACATCGACACAAATGTGCCACCCGGCAGCACCCATTGAGATGAAACGTCGATCGATGTTGTGCCACAGCGTCAGGCGCGTGCCACCGCCAAAGGCTTCGAGTTCCCACCGGATCTCGTTGCCACCCCAGTTATAATCAAGCACTTTGGGAGCGTCGGCTCGCGTCACTGTTGTTTCGGAAATCTGCGGCGTGGGCGCTCCCACCGTGGTGAGCTTCACCGTGGTTCCAACCGTACCCAGGCTCACATCGGCTTCAAAGGGAGCCCACTCGCGCAGATGCGCTGGGTCGGTAAGCGCCTGCCAGACTTTTTCCGGCGAGTGGCGCAGTTCTCTGACGAGAATTAGCGTCCACTTTTCTCCGTCCTTTCGCACCTCCGCGCCGCTGGCGGGGCCCGATGTGTACTGTTCGCGAGCGTTCATCTTTTTCTCCTTGTCTTCCTTTTCGTTGGTGTTGATTGATTCATGCGGTCGAGGTGGCGTTCAAGAGCATCTACATGAGCGGACCAGAATCGACGGAACGGAGCCAGCCAGGCATCCACGTCTTGAAGTGGTTCAGGTTTCAGCCGGTAGAGACGGCGCTGTGCGTCCACCGTGGATTCTACGAAACCGGCCTCTCGCAGAACTCGCAGATGCTTTGACACGGTCGGCTGCGACATACGAAGTTGACGCTCGATCTCTCCAACCGACTGTTGTGACGAGACCAGGAGGCTCAATATCGCGCGGCGGTTCGGCTCCGCGATGATTTCGAACACAGACTCCATTCTCCTAATATACTCGACAGAGTATATACGTGTCAAGGTATATACAGGAAGAGGTCCATAGCTTTTCAGTGGACCGGTTCGCCGATAGGAAAGGATTAGTCCGCGCAGTGTAAAGGATACCCTGGTACCCACACCCAAAAAGCTGATCCTAGCCGGTAAACTTAAGATTCAACTCACGCCCTCAACATTCATCTGTCCCAGCAGGCGTTCCTGACTCCTGCCCTACGCGAGCCTTCCGCAGCAGTTCTTATATTTCTTTCCGCTACCACACGGACAAGGGTCGTTACGGCCTACTTTTGGCGCTTCTCTTCGCACGACGGGTATCACCAGCTCGAGTTCATCGCCGTTTTTGGCGCGTTGCTCCTCGGTGGCTAATCCAAGATTTTCGCGGCGCGGCGCTGGCCCCGCCGGAATTCGCACCGGCTGCCCAGGCTCGGGCGGCTGCTGAGGAATGTTGAAAGGAAGCGAGGACAAAAATTGCTCGAACGCCATCAGGTTGGTCGTGCTCCGGAATAAATTGGACAAAACCTCGTTTTTGATGCTCGCCATCAACTGGCTGAACATGTCGTAAGCCTCGGCCTTGTATTCCACCAACGGGTCCTTTTGACCGTAACTGCGTAAATATATTCCCTCCCGGAGCCCGTCCATCGCGTAGAGATGCTCCTGCCAGAGCCGATCGATCGCGTTGAGAATGACGTAGCGTTCGAGACCGGCCACCGCTTCCGTTTCCTCGTGGCTGACTTTTCGTTGATAGGATTGCTTAATGCGGTCAACGAGGAACTGCGAATTTTCTTCGGGTGTGCGCGTGTCGAACTGGGCTGAATTCCGGCTCAGGCCCAATGGGAACGTGGTGTTTACCCATTGCAGCATACCCTCATTGTCCGGTTCGCTCCCATCGGGAGGCTGCAAGTATTCGTGGACCCTGAGCGGGATAACCTCGTCCACAATCTCAAAGATTAATTTACGCGGCTCGTTGGTTTCAAGAGTCTCGTTTCGCAGTGCGTAAACCACTTCGCGCTGCTTGTTCATGACATCGTCAAAATCCAATGTCCGCTTACGGATCAAATAGTTTCGCTGTTCGACTCGTTTCTGGGCCGTTTCGACGCTCTTATTGAGCCAGGGATGCTCCAGTTCTTCGCCGTCTTTGAGGCCGAACCGCTCCATCATCGATGTCATCTTCTCGGAGGCACCGAAATTGCGCATCAAATCGTCCTCGAAGCTGACATAGAACCGAGAAGAGCCTGGATCACCTTGACGGGCGCAGCGACCTCGAAGCTGACGATCGACACGGCGTGACTCGTGTCTCTCGGTGCCGAGCACGTGAAGTCCGCCGACACCAGGGACGCCCTCGCCAAGTTTAATGTCCGTTCCACGGCCGGCCATGTTGGTCGAGATCGTGACTGTACCGCGCTGGCCTGCACGGGCCACAATCTCGGCTTCCTGCCGGTGATACTTTGCGTTGAGGACATTGTGCGGAATCTTTTCGCGTTTCAACATCCGGCTTAAGAGTTCCGATGCCTCGACACTGGCGGTGCCGACGAGAACCGGTTGGCCATTGCCATAGCAAGCCTTGATTTCGTCGACGGCCGCGCTGTACTTCTCCCGGCGCGTTTTATAAATGCGGTCGTTGTTGTCATTGCGAATCACCGGACGATTCGTCGGGATAACGACGACATCCAGTTTGTAAATGTCATGGAACTCATTGGCCTCTGTCTCCGCAGTGCCGGTCATCCCGGCCAACTTGTGATAGAGGCGGAAGTAGTTCTGAATCGTGATCGTGGCGAGTGTCTGAGTTTCCCGGTCAATCTGCACGCCTTCTTTGGCCTCAACGGCCTGATGCAAGCCGTCGCTCCAGCGACGGCCAGGCATCTTTCGTCCAGTGTGCTCGTCCACGATGATCACCTTATTTTCTTCGATGACGTAATCGACGTCTTTCTCGAACAAGCAGTACGCACGAAGGAGTTGAGCGATATTGTGAATACGCTCCGCCTGGCTGTCACAATATTGCTGGCGTAGCTTTTTGGCTTCGTCTTTCTGGGCCGGATTCAGATTTTGGTCCAAATCAATTTCGGTGAACTCGGTGATGAGATCGGGCAAAACGAAAGCGTTCGGATCGTCCGGATTCAGGAAGGATCGGCCCATCTCGGAGAGGTCTGAATCCTGATGCCGTTCGTCGATGGTGAAAAACAATTCCTCTTTCAAGGCGACCAGTTCCTCTTTCCGGGAATCCTGGTAGAAAGAGAGCTCGGATTTATCGATGGCCTTGCGGTTTTCCGGGTCTTCCATCATGCGAAGGAGTCCTTTATTACGGGGCTGGCCTAGTTTCACCTTGAAGAGAAGTCTTCCAGCTTCCTCGACCGAACCCTTTTCCAGCAACTCTTTGGCCTCAGAAACCAATCGATTGCAGAGCATCGTTTGTTTGCGCACCAACTGTTCGACGAGTGGCTTAAACTTGTCGTACTGGTGAGAGGAAACGGTGGCGGGGCCGCTGATGATGAGCGGTGTTCGCGCTTCATCGATCAGGATGGAATCGACTTCATCGACGATGGCATAATAATATCCACGCTGGACCTGCTGCTCTTTTGTCGTCGCCATTCCGTTATCGCGGAGGTAATCGAACCCGAACTCGCTGTTGGTTCCGTACGTGACATCGCAATCGTATTGCTCCTTGCGGAGAGAAGGCGATTGGTCGTGTTGAATGCATCCGACGGTGAGTCCGAGCATTTTGTAGATCTCGCCCATCCATTCTGCGTCTCGACGAGCGAGGTAATCGTTCACGGTCACGAGGTGAACGCCGCGCCCGGTTAGAGCATTCAGGTAGATTGGACACGTTGCGACGAGCGTTTTGCCTTCGCCGGTCGCCATTTCCGCAATCTTGCCTTCGTGTAGAACGATTCCACCGATGAGCTGAACATCGAAATGAATCATGTTCCAGACGATCTGCTGATCACAGACGAGGATAGTTTTGTCACAGAGCCGGCGTGCCGCGTTCTTGACGAGGGCAAATGCCTCGGGCAAAACGGCATACAGACGACGCGCGAGTTCGTCGGGATCGTCGATGTTGGCAAGATCCTTTTTCCACTGCGTCGTCTTCTCGCGGAGTTGATCTTCCGTGAGTGCCTGAAACTCCTGTTCCAACTGATTGATCTTTTCGATGAGCGGGCGAATTCGTTTGACCTCCCGCTGGTTCTTTGAACCCAGAACCTTCCGTAAAATCCAACTAACCATAAAAAATCTTTCTACTTACTGCCGGGACGGTCCACTGGGATAGCTGCGAGTTCTGGAGGAAGGTTGTCAGGCTCGAACGTCTCCACATTTAGCTTAGCCAGGCTCACGAATTTACATCCAAAATCCGGCGATTGATCACCGCTCCGGTCGACCAGACAACCGACTGCAACAACCTTGCCGCCAAAACTTTTCACAATCTCAATGGTCTCCTGAACTTTGGTGCCCCGCGTAACGACATCTTCGGCCACGATGAATTGCTCGCCGGGCGCAACCTTAAATCCGCGTCGCAACACTAGTTTTCCATCCTGCTTTTCAGCAAATATATGACGTTTCCCCAGATTTCGACCAACTTCTTGTCCAACGACAATGCCTCCCATAGCTGGTGAAATAACAGCATCGCACGTCACATTGGCGAGCTTGGCGGCGAGGTCCGCGCAAATCTGCGCAGCGAGTTCGGTGTGTTGCAGGACCAGGGCGCACTGAAAATACTGCCGGCTGTGCAGGCCGGAACTGAGAATGAAATGGCCGTGTAATAGTGCGCCGGTTTTCTCGAAAGCTTCTAAAATCGATTGAGCCACGTCTGTCTGTCTAAGAGGGTTTTAAGGCAATCGCCTCAATTTCTACGTTAGCACCCTTCGGCAGAGCTGCGACCTGGATTGTTGAGCGGGCAGGGGACTCGCCGGGGAAGAACCTGGCGTACACCGCGTTCATTTCGCCGAAATTAGTCAAATCCGTCAAAAACACAGTCGTTTTGACCACGTGCGCCATCTCAAGGCCGCCGGCGCGAAGAACCGCAGCGATATTTTGCAGGATGCGTTCGGTTTGTTTGGAAATATCGCCTTCGATCAAGGTTCCCGTTTCGGGTACCAGCGGAATCTGTCCAGAGCAAAACACGAACGGCCCGGCTGCGACGGCCTGTGAGTAAGGCCCGACGGCGGCGGGCGCTTCGGTTGTCGAGATCACCGTCTTCATGAGAAGCGTTGAAGGGTACCCAACGCAGAGGGGGTGTCAACCCCCACTTAATCGTCCTCGTCCTCGGATTCTCCAAGACGCGGGAAACGCCTCGTTTGCGATCAACGTTCATAGATCGAGGACGAGGACGAGTACGAAAGAGGGAAACCTCAAAATCGAAGCAATCCACCGGGGCAGAAGCGCTACCGCTGGAGATCCTCCCAATCGTCCATCGTGTCCGCAGCAAGAGTTAAAGCAGGATGCCTTCCCACCCAGTAAGTAAACCGTCCCGGTTTACCCGGGTTTCCTTCCGGCGTTGAACAGGTAAGGCCGGACGCCTGCAGCTGAAGAGGTAAGGCGGGACGCCTTACTTACTGTCGGCAAGCCGTCCCGGCTTCCTGCCGGGGCGCCCGCAGCTGAACAGGTAAAGCGGGACGCTTCATTTAACCGTCCTCGTTCTCGAATTTTCCCGATGCGGGAAACGCTTCGTTTGCCATCAACGTTCACAGACCGAGGATTCTAGGAAAGATTGCGAGCTGAGAGCCCTAAGCACATGCCACAGAGGCGATAACTGCCTACCGCCTACCGCCTACTGCCTACTGCTGCCAACTGCCTACTGACAACTGACAACCGACAACCGCCAACCGACAACCGACAACCGACAACCGACAACCGACAACCGACAACTGACAACTGACAACTGACAACTGACACTGACACTGACACCGACACCTGCCTACCGCCTACAGCAACGAGTTCAGTTTTTCGGTCAAAGCCGCTACCTGCTGTCGGAGTTCCTTTAATTCTCCGGCGATTCTCGGGAGACGTCTGATCTGGACCTGCTGCTCGAGAAACCGTCGTTTTGGTTCCGCGGGAGAACCAATAATGATGCTCTTCGGGGGAACATGATTGGAGATTCCAGCCTGGGGATGAACCAAGGCGTCGTCCCCGATGGTCAAGTGGTCCGGAAGTCCGGCCTGACCGCCGACGACGGCGCGGTGCCCGACCTTTGAACTGCCTCCCAAACCGACCTGCGCGACAATGAGACAGTTTGTACCGATCGTCACGTTGTGGCCCACCTGGACCAAGTTATCCAATTTGGAACCCCGACCAACTCGGGTTTCTCCGAGGGTGCCGCGATCGATACAGGTACCGGCGCCGATCTCGACCTCATCTTCGATCACCACATTTCCAATGGAATTGATTCGAATGAGTTCGTTATTGAAGCTGCGGACCTCGCCCGTTGCGCGGGCGGATTCGATGCTGCCTGGTTCCGGTGTCACATAGGCAAAGCCATCGCCGCCGATCGCGGCGTTCGCTTGAACGATGACCCGGTTACCGATCTGGCACCGGTCGCCGATCCGGACGCCTGCGTGCAGCAGAGTATTTTCGCCGATCGTAACATCGGCCCCGATGCTGACATGAGCAACCAGCCTGGAATGATCGGCGATTTTGCTGTTTGGACCTATCCAACAAAATGGCCCGATCGATACGTTTTGACCAATAGTTGCGCTCGAATCAATCACGGCGCTTGGATGCACGCCGCAGGCAACGTGGACCGGTCGATCAAAGATCTCCAACAACTTCGCCAGAACGAGCCTCGGGCGTTTAACGACAATCTGGTTCGGCGTTAGATGACCATCGACCTCCTCTGGAAGCACCGCGTTCGCAATCTTGCCTGAGGCCAGGATCGAAGCGGCACTCGGTGAAAGGACCAGAGCGAGATCGGAATCGTCTTGGACCAGAGAAGGATGGACGACGCGTTTTATCGGCCGAGAGGCGTCGCCGCACAGTTGGCCGCCGACATAGCTAGCGATCTCACCCAGAGTTTTCATAGGGTGTTGACTAATTCGGATTCGATTACGGAACCGTCAAGGAGTACGGAGGAGAATTTCGTCCGGCGAGCTTCGGTTCTATTCATTTGACCACCAGTTGCCAGGTGTCTTTTCCTCCCGGGTGCAGATGTCGGGTCTCGGCATCGCTTGTTGCGGTTTCGGCGCGGAAAACGGCGCCTCTATTTGCGCCGGATGCGCCGGTGATCTCCAGTCGCAGCGATTGTCCCGTTCTTTCAACGACGGTAATCGCGTAACGGTTTTGTTCGATGGAGAATCTGCCAAGAGGAATTCCGTCGAGTTGAAGATCGACCGCGTTGCCTTGCTGGGATTCGTCCTCGGCCACCCAAATCGTGAAGGTGGCGGCTTTTCCGGCGGCGAAATCGGCGGCTAACTGCTTGATGAGAGGCTCCAGAGCGGGATTAGCATGCCCTTCGGCAAGTGCACGTTGAGCTTCCTTCAGCGAGACGCCGCTCAATTGCTGGCGAGCATCTCTCCAAAGGGCAGCGCCGAGCCGAGCGTCGATCTGATTCTGTTTGAGCAGATTTTTTTCAACGGCGGTTGTTTCAGGGTCGATGTCCTGAGCGGTGAGTTCCAAGACCTTGTGCCTGCGATCAACATCGTCACTTCCAATACCGATTGCGAAAACGATCCCCACGACGACCAGCGCGGTGGCTGCGATGATAGCGAGGGCATACGCCAAAAAACGAAACCACGATTTGGTAATCGCCGGACGATTGGGTGGCCAACGTGAGCGTTTGGACCTTTTGGTGTTTCTCCGTCTTGACGCCATCAGAAAGGGAGTAAGGAAACCTAACCGGCGCCGGTCGGAGAAGGAGGAACGTCCCATAATCCTGCCGGGGGCCGTTAGCCGGATTGAGCGCCGCTTGAGAGCTCGAGGATCGTATCGAACTGGTATTTCGTAAGCTTCATGACGGACAACCTGGAATTCTTCAGCAAAGGCATGTCGAACAGCCTGGTCTCTCCCTTGATCTGGTCAATTGTTACGGGCGGATCAACCGGTTTCACCGGCGTGAGTTCGACTGCAGACCAGTCTCCTTCGGCTGCGGTGGGATCGCGGAAGGCCTCTTTTGTGACCTTCGCGATTCCGACCACCGCCTTGCCGTTCACGCTGTGATAGTAAAAGACTGAATCGCCGAGTTTCATCGAGCGCAGATTGTTTCTCGCCTGAAAATTTCGCACACCGGTCCAATCTGTTTTGCCGTCAGCGGCGAATTGTTCCCAGGAATAAGCGGTTGGTTCCTGTTTCACCAGCCAGTATTGCGCCATGACGCAGCGATAACACGTAGAACGGAAATTGAACAGCAGGAAGCTGGCGGTAGGTAAAGCGTCCCGCTTATCTCTTCAACTGCGGGCGTCCCCCGAAAGAAGCCGAGACGGCTTGCCTACCACTAAGTAAGCCGTCCGGCCTTACCCTGGAGTTTGGACATTTTAACGTTTAACGCGGGGGCGGTGCTGGTATGTCCCGGAGGGACGACTAGAAAGTAGGCCGGCGATTTATCGCCGGTACTGGTGTTTAGAATTTGATCTGGTCCCGGAGGGACGATCGAACTCACCGGCTCGAGCTTCCAGGAAGAATATCTCTTTGAAAGGAAACACGGGGGCCCTTTGCTTACTTGTATTTCGCGGCCCACCGGCTTATCGGCCACAGATGCCCGGTTTGTTTGTCACATTTGAAGGGGGCGAGGCGTGTGGAAAATCGACCCAGGTCAGACGTTTGGTGCGCCGACTCGAAAAACTGGGTCGAACGGTATTGGCCGTGCACGAACCAGGATTTACGGAGATCGGATTGGCTATTCGGCAACTCCTTCTGCATGCCAAGACCGGAGACTCGATGCGGAGTGAAACGGAATTGCTGCTTTTCGCGGCCAGCCGCGCACAGCTGGTGGGTGAAACGATCCGGCCTGCCATCCAAAGAGGATCAGTTATCGTCTCGGACCGGTTTTATGATTCAACCACCGTTTACCAGGGAATTGGCCGAGGATTGGATGTGACGTTCATCAAGGCGCTGAACGAATTCGTAGCCGGAGAATGCACGCCCGATCGGACGTTTCTGCTGGATCTCGAGGTGGCAGTTTCCCGAGCGCGTCAGTTGCGCCGGGTCCGTCCGGTCGGGCAGCGGGATAGAATGGAGCGGCTCTCTGACGAATTTTTTGAACAAGTTCGACGTGGATATCTCGCTATCGCCCAAGCGGAGCCGGGCCGGGTGAAAGTGATTGACGCGTCAGGAACAGAGGATCAAGTGGAAGAGGCGATCTGGAAGGAAATCGATGGCGTTTTCATTTGAACAGGCTTCAGGGTTTCTCAGCGAGGCGAATGCCCAAGGACGGCTCGCGCACTCGTTTCTGTTCTCCGGACCTGAAGGGAGCGGAAAACGGCGATTGGTCGCCGAATTTTATCGGACCGTCAACGGGAATGCGACGGATGCAGCCGATTTTCACTCCATCGAGCCCGAATCCAAGTCCAGAAAAATTCTCGTTGAGCAGATTCGGACTCTGGAAGGTTCGCTCCGGATGCATGCGACGCGGGCCAGGGTGAAATTTGGAGTCGTGTATGAGGCGGACCGACTTATGCCACAGGCCGCGAATGCCTTTTTGAAGACATTGGAGGAACCGCCGGATCATTCGGTATTAATTCTTGTGACCGCGCTTCCCGAGGCGTTGCTGGATACAATCCGGTCTCGTTGCATCGCGGTTGCGTTGCGCGCTCCTGACGAAAAAGCGCTCACTGCGGAGGAAGCAGAGCTTGTGGCAGAGCTATTTCGCCTTGTTGGTGAGGACGGGTTTTCCGTTCTGACGGCCCTGAGATTTTCCCGTGTTTTTCTCGGAATTCTGGGAAAGGTACGAGAAAGAATTGAAACGGAGCACAGCGATCTTCTGACCAAGGATCAAACGGCTTACAGGCAGACCACGGACGGCACCTGGCTCGGGGAGCGTGAAGAACGCCTGTCCGCGTTGACCGAAAGCAGGTATGTGAAGACGCGAGCGAACTTGATTCAAAAAATGATTGAATGCCTCGGGGACGCGCTGCGTACCAAATATGAAAGCCCGTTTTTAGACTTGGCCGACTACCGCGTGTCCGCGGTCAACCTTGGGGGACGCCTTTCGAGCGTCGAGCTGCTAAAGAGACTTGATGCTCTCCAAACCCTGATGGATTCTCTTTCAAGAAATGTTCAGGAAGCTCTTGCTGTCGAGGTTGCTTTCCTGAACGCGTTTGGGCCAGGCACACAGAGGTCCAATGGACGCCTTGCCGTAGAACACCGCGCTCAATAAAAAGGAACGTTTCCGCCATGCAACTCTTCCTACTCCGTCACGCCGAGGCTGAACCCGCAGCAGCGAACGATGAGATGCGGGTTTTGACTCCAAAAGGCTCGAAACAAGCGGAAACTATCGGCAAGTTCTGCCTCAAGCATGGGTTCGTTCCGGAGATAATTTTATCGAGTCCTCTGACGCGAGCCGAAGAAACAGCTCGGCTCGTCGCGCAAGAACTTGGTCTATCGAAGCTCGTACAGATCGCGGAGTTTCTGCGGGCCGGAATGACCGCGGAGCGAGCTTTCTCCGGTCTCCGCGAGTTCTTGGTCGGCCTGGTGAAGAGAGAGAAATATCCAGAAAAGGCGAACATCATGTTGGTGGGCCACGAGCCGGATTTTAGCAATCTGGCTGGAGCGTTGATTGGGGGTCGCGCTCAGAGTGTTCATTTTCGAAAAGCGACTTTGATGGGCGTAACTCTCCAAGAGTTGAAGCCGGGAGCCGGAACGATCGAATTTATCGTACCGGTTAAATACGTGTGAGAACAGTTGGCGTCTGGCGTTGCGAGGAGTTCAACGCAACTGGCTGCTGAAACCGTGCACCGAGAAAGGGCTAGTACCTGAGACTCGCAACTGACACTGACAGGTTGGTCAACTCGTGATACGATCGGCGAATGGGAATGTCACCCGCAGATTTTCCGATGAGCGAACTCAGCAAGATCGTCCAACGATGCAATCCAGACTTCGACTCCGCGCGTGCGATCTCGTGGCAGGTCGAAGTCCCGGTGGCGGACAGCTGGCAAAATTGGATAAAAGACCTGTTTGAGCCGCTCCTCCTTCCGCATCTTTTAAGAGTGCTGGATTTATCGGCGCGCCAATCTGCGAGGGAAATTATTCTGCTGGACGTGGAGTTGAACGGGAGCATGAAACCGTGGCCCCGGCAACGCAGCATTGATGCCGGGCGATTACTGCTTCAACAGAGCACGCCTCGCGGCGACCGACTGATGGCCAGGCTGCAGGAAGCCATTCAAGCTGGCGTGGCCTTTGGGCATTTCGCGACTTTGTATGGGGTCAGATGCGGGGCATTTTCTATTCCCATTCGGACCGCGATCCTGGGGTACCTTGTGCAGGAGTTGTCTGTCGGCGCGCCGGACGAGACCGGCCGGTTGAAATTGCTGGAAGCGTCCGTCGGATCAGTGAACGAGTTCTTGCGCATATCGGCAAACGGATCGACTGAGGGTTTGCGTTTCCATGGCTGAAACAGTTGTTGAAACCAAGGTCGAGACATCACTCGGGACTCCGTGGAACGTTGTGGTGCACGACGATCCCGTGAATCTGATGAGCTACGTTACGATGGTTTTTCAGCGGGTTTTTGGGTTTTCCAAACAGAAGGCGCAACATCACATGTTGGAGGTCCATCACAAAGGGCGCTCGATTGTTTGGACCGGCGCACGTGAACGAGCGGAATTTTATATCCAGCAGTTGCACGGGTATTTGTTACTCGCGACCTTGGAGAGAGCGGAATGAGATGTTGATTCGCCGACGGAAAGAGAATTCGATTGAGCTCGTGGACATTGAGCCAATCGAAGCGGAATTACTCCGGCAGGTCCCTGGTGTTTGCGACAGCGGAGGGGATAGTCGATCCGAAGCACGCCTTTTCAGCAGTCCCGCCGATTCCAGTGAGGGTCAATTTCTGAATGATTGGGCCGAATACGTGCGGCCGGAGCTCAGGCATCTGTTTCTTTCGGCGAGAAACACAGTCAAGGAGGATTTGGAAAAACTTTCGGATTTTCCCGGACGCCTCGGAAAGCTCATCGTTCCTCGAGCACACGGTGACGCCTGGCTGAACGCCTTGAATCAGGCCCGGCTGATCCTTGCGACAAAGTTCAATTTCAGCGACCGAGAACTTTCGCTGCACGAAGCGCCGAAATGGTTTTCGCGACGCGACCTGGTCCTGCAGCAAATTAACTTTTATGCGGAGATCCAGGAGCGGATGATCGATGCCATCGAGGATAAATGACGGACGTGGGTCAACCTTTTTTTGCGGTACCTGGGGGCCGAATCCCGGATAATTCCGCTCTTGAAGCGATTAGGCGACTGGCTAGGCTTGCGGTATGAGCAAACCCGTTGTCGAAGTGCAGATTCGCGCTGTGATTCCCACGAGCGGTGGCTGCGCGGTTTTTATTGGCAACGAGCAAAAGGTTTTCGTGATCTACGTTGATCAGAGCGTAGGCGCGGCGATCACCATGTTCATGCGGGGCACTCAAAAAGAGCGACCGCTAACACACGATCTGCTGGCCCACATTTTAAGGGCGCTCGGTGCCAAGGTCGAACGGGTGATCGTCAACGATCTGAAGCGTGGCACCTATTTTGCAAGACTGATTCTCAGCGCGGAGAACGAGTTGCAACAAAAAAAGATCATCGAGATTGACGCGCGGCCCAGTGACTGTATCGCAATGGCGACACAGCAAACGGCTCCAATCTATGTCAGTCGTGAGGTCTGGGAGGAAGTGGAGGACATGAGCGAAGTCCTTCGGAAAATGGAAGAGGAGAGCTCTCAATCCGAAGAAACGGATGAGGAAGAGTGAGGAACGGGAAGCGCTAAGAAGGGTTCCGCCCATTTTTTTTGCAGCTCCGGATTGAATTTCAGACCTTGTCACCTAGTGTGCCGTCGAAATGACTGAAACGTGGGATATTCCTTCCGCCATCGCTCTCTACAATATCGATCGGTGGGGTAGCGGGTACTTCAATATCAACGCTGCCGGGAATGTCCAAGTGATGCCAACGCAGGCCTACGGCCAGGCCATCGATCTGATGGATGTGGTGGCCGAGGCGCGTGATCGCGGGATGGCTTTCCCGCTGGTTGTACGGTTCCAGGATCTCCTCAGACATAGAGTCGAGACGATCAATCGTGCGTTCCAGTCGGCGATCTCCGAAGCAAACTACCAAAATGTTTACAAAGGGGTTTTTCCGATCAAAGTCAACCAGCTCCGGGAAGTCGTCGAAGAGATCATGGATGCAGGCCGGCCGTTCAATTTTGGTCTGGAGGCAGGGAGCAAACCGGAGTTAATCGCCGCCTTGGCCGTGCACCGTGATCCCGAAGGCTTGATCATCTGCAACGGGTACAAGGATCCGACGTATATCAAGAACGCGTTGCTCGGCCGTAAGCTGGGCAAACAAGTGATCATGGTGGTCGAGAAACTGGAAGAGGTTCGGCAGATCCTGCAGGTCTCCAGAGAAATGAGCGTGACGCCGTTAATCGGTCTAAGGGTTCGTCTCCAGTCCAAGGGTTCGGGAAAGTGGGCAACGAGCGGGGGTGAAAACGCGAAGTTCGGTTTGTCGACCGCCGACCTGATTGCAGCCAGCAATTGTTTGAAGAGCGAGGGGATGGCCGAGTCTCTGGTCCTTGTTCATTTCCACGTTGGCTCCCAAGTGACCGACATCGGTGTGATTAAGCGAGCCGTGCGGGAAGCGGCTCGCTTTTATGCAAAACTGTCAAAAATGGGTCATCCGATGCAATTTATCGATGTCGGCGGCGGGTTGGGCGTTGACTACGATGGTTCGAGAACTGCATCCGACAGCTCGATGAACTACACGCTGCACGAGTATGCCAGAGACGTAGTTTATAACATTATCGACGTCTGCGATTCGGAAAAAGTGACGCATCCGACCATTGTCAGCGAAGGCGGTCGTGCCATCGTTGCTCATCATTCCGTGCTCGTTGTGGAGGCTTTCGGTTCGATCGAGAAGATTGGCGCCGACCTTTCTCTAGAGAGACGGGAGACTGATCCCAAGTTGTTTCACGAGATGGTGGAGACTCAGAAAGCTCTGACGAAACAGAATCGCATGGAGGTCTTGCACGACGCGCAGCAGATCAAGGAGCAATGCCAATCGATGTTTGAGCTTGGTTTGCTGGATCTCGAAAGCAAAGCCAAGATCGAGACCATCTATTGGCAGATCGCGCAGTCGGTGGTGGAACTTTGTCGGGGGATGCGGTATGTCCCGGAAGAAGTCAAGGAGCTGGAGACTGCGCTGGGAGATCAGTACCTCTGTAATTTTTCGGTCTTCCAGTCTTTGCTGGATCACTGGGCGCTCGGACAACTCTTTCCGATTATGCCAATCCATCACTTGGAACAACCGCCGGATCGCAATGGGACGCTGGTGGACATTACCTGCGACTCGGACGGTAAAGTGAGCAGTTTTATCGATTTGCAGGACGTTAAGGAGACACTACCGCTGCATCGGATTCGACCCGGGGAGCCGTACTACCTGGGATTCTTTCTGATGGGCGCCTACCAGGACATCATGGGCGATCTGCACAACCTATTTGGCCGAGTAAACGAGGTGCACGTTTTCCTGGATGAAGACGAAGATTCGGGATGGTACATCGAGGAAGTGATCGAGGGCAGCACTGTCGGGAGTGTTTTGTCGATGACGCAATGGGATCAACCCGAATTGATCCGCCTGGTCAAAGCGCAGGTCGACGCGGCCATCAAATCAGATCGCCTGAAACCGAATGAAGCGATGCGTCTCTTGAGCGAATACGAACGCGGCCTGAAGGGATATACCTACCTGAATTTTCAGAACGGCGCGCGGACCGGCTAACATTGCTGCGACCCGCGCAATCGGAACGAGGATAGATAGTTCCAACCGTAATCTTTTGGCGGAAACAGCGCGCGGTAGCCCCTTGCTGTTCTTAACCGAGCAAGCCTAGTTCGCCACTCCGTCGGACTCAAATCAGCCAATGACTCTGTCAGGCCTTGGATAGCGGGCATAAGCGCTAAGATAATTGTGAGGCGCCTCGATGGGCGAATGGCTTTTGTCCCGGAGGGACAGCACGATAGTAGCCAGGCACGAAGTGCCTGGAATCATGAGGAAAATAGCCCGTCCCAGCGGGAC
>Ga0210387_10001920_pt1 | contig 15769 bp, 9 predicted proteins | sample IncBWC7OmetaG_FD_160108 | JGI IMG/M metagenome (GOLD analysis project Ga0210387, IMG submission 160108) | Forest soil microbial communities from Barre Woods Harvard Forest LTER site, Petersham, Massachusetts, United States - Inc-BW-C-7-O ...
GTCCGCTTCTTCGAAACGGCTGAGGCGTACCAGACGCCGGGCATGCTGGGCGAAGCGCTGAAAGGCCTGCCGCGCGACAGCTACCAGCTGATGAGCAAAGTGACCACGTTCCACGAGGGCATTGACCCGCAGGCCAAGTTTGACGAGCTGCGGCGCATCTCCCAAACCGAATACTTTGACATCATGCTGCTGCACTGGCAGCATACGGCAGACTGGCCGGAGACAACGAAGCGTTGGCAGGATGGGATTCTTGAGGCGCAGCACAGAAAGATCGTCCGCACACATGGCGCCTCAGTGCACGGGCTGCCGGCGCTGCGGCAGATGCCGGGCACGAAGTGGCTCGATGTAGGGCTGATCCGCATCAATCATAACGGCGCACGCATGGACGGGCCGACCTATGAAGACACCAACCACCCTGACAACGTGAGCGAGGTGGTCGACCACATCCACCAATTGAAGAAGGAAGGGCTCGGGGTGATAGGAATGAAGCTGTGCGGCGGCGGTCAGTTCGAGCATAGTTATGACGATAGGGTGAAGGCGATGAGGTTCGCCTTCCAGAATGCTGGTGTAGACTGCGCTACGGTCGGCTTCAAGAGCACGCGGGAGATCGACGAAGCCATCAGCAATACGAATCTGGCGCTGGCCTAATGCCGCAGCCCGGGCAGTATATAGCTAGATGCCGGTTCACCGTCGGTCTACCTTAGGGCGTCGCACATCCGCAAGCCGTCTCGTCCTTGCCATTGCTCTTATACCGGTCGTGAACCTTCCCCCAGTCCGGAATCGAGTGTGACGTCCATACTCCTCGCGCCCCTTTGGCAGTACGTCATAGAATGCGAGGATTCCCATGAATTGTTCATCGCCCCGGCCGAAGGCGCCGTAAGTGTGAAAGATTTCACCCTTTGCGTTCTTGTAGAAGACACTGTGTCCTGAAAGCGTATACGTCTCAGGGTCAATCTTCTTATCGCGAAAGTTATAAATTGTCTTCCCGGCCTTGACTTCGTCCGGTCGAAACGACACATGGAAGTCATAGTTGAAGTCGGATTTGTATGACGATACCCAGCAGAATTCCCAACCCATCCGCTTCCGCACAACTTCGATCTCCTCGATCGGGGCCCGCGACACGGCTACATAGGATAGATCGTGATGTTCTAAGTGCGGCAGCAAACCGTTTATATGGTCCGTTGCGAGCGAGCAACCCTCACACTGCCACTCCTGTTCCAGTTCCATCATGAAGTGCTTGATCAGGAACTGACGATGCTGCTTGAAGAGGTCCGATCATGCCACGCACTGCGACCAGGGAAGCCGTGACAAGGGACCTATGGATTCACTATCGAGGAACAGAAGCTCGCTGGGCCCGGCCCCGTCGGGCCGCAGTCGGGTTGCGATCACCACATTCGACGGCGAGGGCAACTTATCTCAGATCGACTCCGTTGTAATCGGCGGATCGCTTGTGGCCGAATTTACCCATCCGCCTGCCAGCGGCACTTATTCCGTCAATGCCGACTGCACCGGAACATTCACGATTGAGTTCCGGGATAGCCGGCAGCCTGTCACAGTGGACTTCATTGTCGTTGATGCGTAAAGCCAGAATTCTTCCCAGGTACATGCCCGTTTCTCAGAACTCATCTCTCGAGCCCATCGCAGATGAACCGATGCAGTGGTCCAGAGCTAAGTAGCTCGTGAATGCCACAGAGCAGTTTGAAGAACATTCCGAGCATTTGGAGCGCAAAGTCCTACCAATCATTGGTGGCGAATCGCGATCAGATGGATGTCGCCGAGCAGTCCGGATTCTGGCAGAATCTGGGCCCTACCGAAGGCTCCTCCGCTACTAGGTCTCCCCGGGAGTACAGCAGAGGGTGACAAAATTCGTTGGCCCTCCGGCAGGGTACGGTCACCGATCTGGCGATTTGTCCACTCATTGGTGACAGCAATCTCGATCCTGTTCAAACCGCGATTGAGATCGGCAGTGACTTCGAGCCTGTAAGGCGGCGCCCAACTGACGCCGACAGGCCTTCCGTTGATTTTGACTTCGGCGATATCGCGAACTTTGCCGAGGTCGAGCCAAATACGCTGGCCTGGGCGAAACCATGCCGCAGATGCCTGAATCGTCCTGGTGTAGGTGGCGGTACCGGAGAAATACTTTACGCCTGGATTCGTGCTATCCGTCCAGGAGATCAGCTTCGACATCGTGATGCTTGGTGGTGCGCCCCAATGAGCAGGGAAATAGACTGTCCAGGAGTCGTTGAGGGACATGAGGGTTGTCTCCGTGACGGCTGGAGCGGCACGGGAGGGAGCAGGGGAGACGTTGCGAAAAACGACGAAGACTGATTCGCGTTCGGCGAGGTGTAATGGAACGGTGGTGAAGCCGGACTGGGTAACATAGGCGGCTGGTTGCAGACCAGGCTGGCGATTGCCGGTACGATCCTCAATGGGAGCGACGCTTGTGTATGCGGCCCCATGACCGGGCGTATTCCCGATCGTGCCATCCATGGGACGCCAAATTTGGACATCTTTTCCCGCGACGCGGAAGCGAGCCTCGATGTTTTGCGGAATGTCGGACTGGTTGGCAAGGAAGTAAATGTCGGCATTGGGCGCGTGACGGTGGATCCAGACAGGCGAATCGTCGAGCGAATTGCCTGAAGCAAAGTCGGGTGAGACTTTGAGGCGATTGAGCACCTCCTCAATCGAGAGACCAGAGTAGGTCATGCCTTTACCGAAGGCATGCTGATTCAACGTAACGCCGTCGATGTCTCCCCATAGATCTGTTGCGAGAGAGTGAATCTCGTTGTCTGCGTCCGGATAATGCAGGAGACTCGGCGAAGACGTGGGACATGTGCCGGTGATGGTTGCGCCCGCCGAGACAAGCTCGTGCAACTTGTGCAGGACCTCCGGGGTCACCTGAGTGCTCGGTGGGAGAACGAGGAGCCTATAGGTCATGCCTTCAGGAAGATCGTGGCTGCCAGCGACATGAATGCTCCCGTCCCTCGCAACACTAGTGTGATGGAGAAGGATGTCTGTGTTGAGGTAGTCATAGTCATAACCGGGCGGAGGTGCAGGTTGAAGTCCGCTTCCCCAGAAAGGCATGGTGGATGGCGCGCCTTCAGGTAGCAGATAGGCAATATCCACCACGGGACCACCTTGCTGAAGCATGTACGAAACACGTGCGATATAGGTCATAAAGGGGCGTGCCTGTTCGGCCCATGTAATGTTTCGGTTGATATGAGTGCCGACCATAGTGTTGCCAGGCTTGGTGTCAAGTGGCTGGTGCGCGGAGGTATGGAAGACCAGGCGATTGACTCCTTGAGCAAACCAGTAATCCGCGATCTTTTTAAGCGTGTAGGGCGATTCATAACCGCCGCCAGTAAAGGATTCCGTGGCGACAATGGGTTTGCCGTAGACGTGAGCAGCGGAGGCCGCGCCACGCACATCGACGTAATACATCGATTCCGGATGCAGTGCATGGACCCAGAACTCGGCCATGGGAATGTCGATCTTGCTCTTGTTGAGGAGAGTATCTTCAGGAATTTCGAGAGCTACTCCGGAGGCCTCGGAGTAGGCCTCCATCCCTCTTTTGTGGAGTTCGCTGTCCATGGTGCCATAAAAGTCTTCCGCGAACATATCAGCAAGGGTACGGCGGAAGTCCCAGAGAAAACGGTCGCTAATGTCGGCGCTCCCGACGACTCTTCCGGCCAGGATGGGCAGATAGGTTGTAGGGTCGTAGCCACGCCGGCGCTGGAATTCCGAGATCATCTCGTCGGTCCAGTTCTGCATGCCTGCTTCCCAGCTGTCCATTGTCATATAGTGAGTGGTGGAACCCAGCAGACTGCCGAGGTGTTGTTGCAGCGGATCGATGTAGCCGTTGACGTATTTCTGAACATATTTCGCGCTGAGCTTATCGACCTCATAACCACTACCCGCGGGGACTGAAGGCCGGTTCTTTGCGCCGGTAAGCGAGTAGCCCATGCGCAGAACGGTCCACTTGCCAGGTGGTACATCCCAGCGCAGTATGCCATCTTTGTCCATCTTGCCGGTGAGATTGATTACATCGGTGCGCGATATCTCCGCGGCAGCGGGCGCGGCCGGCGTCGGGACAACATCGTATACGTCCATCAGACTGCCGAAGGCGCCTTTGTCCTCCCATCGATTCACGCGAGCATCGGAATAAAAGATAGCTTCGGTCACTGTGAAAGAAGCACCTGGGACAACCGGCGCTCCGTGGATCACAGCCGCAGGGGTGAGGCCTGCACCGTCAAACTCGATGCGAAAGAACTTTGCCGTGACGGCGGGAAAGGCAAAGGTGCGAATGAAGGCTCCGTGGTAACCCTGCGGACCGGGTAGGTCGACGATCGTCCGAAAGATGACTCCATCCTCACTTGCGAGAACCCGTCCGACCGGGATTCTTCCTCCGCTGCCGAACGACAGCGCCCGCGCGGTATACGGCTGAGCGAACTCGAACTGCAACCATGTAGGAGAGCCGTCCTTTGGCGCGGGTATCGTGACCGATGTGGTGAGGCTGCCGTCGAGCAGAGCCATGCCGTCGATAGGTCCGTTGCTCGTGGTAATCGTGGGGTGCATTGATGCCAAGGAGAGGGAATCGCCGGGCGTACGATAAGCGACGACGACAGAATCGGAATAGAAGTGAGGCGCGTCCGTACGTGAACCGGCACGCGAGTCCCGCACAGGGCCTTCGTTCGAGGGTGGTTGAGCAAGCTTTTCCGAATACTGAAGAGGGCCGGTAATTTCGGTCTCGCTCCACACCAGCTTCTTCATCGCCATCTCCGGAGTGACCCACGGCCCTCCGGCTTCGCTCCACCCGGCGCAACTGAAGATTGACATCTCCAGCCCAAGTCGTTTGGCTTCCTCGGCGGAGTGAAGGACGGCGTGATACCACTCGGGTGTACCGAAGTTGATCTTCGATTCAACAATCTGGCCGCTTCCGGCAGCTACGTCGACAAGTTGAAATCCGCCGATGCCGGAGCGCTTCATCCACTCGAGATCTTTGGTGATGCCCGTTTCGGATACGTTGCCGTAGGTCCAGTGCCACCAAGTGCGAGGCTTCGCTGAGTTGGGAGGGCTGATGAATCCCTCGGACAACGAATCGCCACTGCTCTGGGCAAAAGCCACACTCGCAGTCATTATGCCAATTGCTAGTACTGACGCCCTTCGTATACGTGTCATCACTGTTCCGGATGGAGTGTCTTCTTGAGAAACTCGATGTAGATGCCCCAGTCCGAAGGCACCATCCCGTGGCCGCCCTCATGCATGTAATAGCTAAGGTCATGAAAGATGGGCTGCTTGGCACCTGGCCAGACACCCGTGCCTAAATCTTCTTTGCCGAGTAGCTTATAGACTGGTCCTGCGGCGACCGCAGCCAGAAATTCGCCCCTGGGATCCGACCAGTAGTCGGTACTGCCGGTCTGCAGGAGCAAGGGACGGGGCGCGATCAGCGCTATCAGGAGATTGGCGTCCATGGGGGCATTATCGGGGAAGCCGCCGTACTTCGCGAAGTTTGCTGCAAACTGGTACGGATAGCGAGTGGGAGCGGTGAGATGCGCGATCGTCTCGCCATAGTTTCGATGACTGAGAGCAGCGCCACCCTCGCCCGAACAGCTTGCGATCACCGCAGCGAAGCGCTGGTCGTGCGCTCCAGCCCACATAACGGTCTTTCCCAAGCGGGAGACGCCGTGGATAGCGACGCGCTTTGCATCGATGTTCTTATCGGTTTCGAAGTAGTCCTCGACACGGCTCATGCCCCAAGCCCAGGCCGCGATTGAGCCCCAGTCATCGGGAGCCCGATCCGTCTGTCCAGGCTTCAGATAGCGAACGCGAATGCCATTGGGAAACCCAGCAAGATAATCGGGATCGATGTCTCCGTAGTAATAGGTCGCCACACCAAAGCCGGCATCGAGCAGGTCCTCGGCATCGATGCGGCCGAATCCACGGCCCACGGGCGGCGTTATCCGGGAATTGGTCTTGGGGTCCCAGGCGGTCTCAGGTTTGATCCCGGGATCATCTACTGCGTTCTGCACGGCACCAAAATTGATACTAAAAAACATCGGCACTGGCTTGCTGGCTGCGGCTGGGAGATAGATGAGCAGATCGATCGATGGGCCGGTCTTGTCCTTGGTGAAATAGATCGTGACCTGTTTGCGAATCGCTTTGCCGTTGAGCGAAGGCGTTCCCTTGTCGACGATTTCGAAGCTCTCATCCGCAGGCCTGCCCGGCGCTCGACCATATTGCTGGGTCTCGAACATTTCGACGATCTCCGGACGGCGTTTGGAGTACCAGGTTCGGGCGTCGCGGACAGGCTTTCCATCGTTAAGCGTGAGAGGGGCGGGCAATGAGTAGATCCCTGCCTTCGCCTCGTCGTAGTTGACAGGAATTCCGGCGACGACATCGGGGGGAGGCTTCGGTGTTGAGGGCGGCGTCTGTGCCTGTAGTGTCAACGCAGGGGTGATAAGAGCGAACGCTAGGAGCGGTTCTCTGAGGGTCATGGAAAAATTGCCTCGACGGTCGTGAGGGAGAGACGTTTCATCAGGGAAATAAGTTGCCACACGGAACGTTAGAGTTGTCGTCGTACCTTGTCAATCCGCGCTGCTCGAGTATCTCTCCCCGCTTGGCTGGGAGCACATCAACCTAACGGGCGGCCGTTCCGCACTGGACTATTTCCTAGCTTCGCATTAGCCACTTCCGTCAGTCGCCAAACGTGGTGTTCCTCTTTACCAATAAAGATACGCAACCCTGCATCCTCCCGGCAAATCGCGCCACACCTCACTCCATCCACCAAACTGACGAACACTTGGGTTAATAACTCGCTACGTCTACAGTGTTTCTGCGGCTGAATTCACCTACGGATGGAGTCATCAACAGCTCGCCTCGGCGTGCGCAGCTGGCGGCTAAGTACATCTCTAAACATGTGGGCGAGTTTTGGAGGGCATGCGATTGCCTGTGCATGCCCTTTTATGTTTTGAGCAGGGACGGCGAGAGAGCCGCGCCGCTAGAGTTTTTTGCGACATTGATCCGCATGTGAAAAGGGCTTAGACAGAACCAGAGGGCCTGTTTAACCAAATACAGGCTGAACATTCTGAGATTCGTCGAATGTGCGTCCCGTCCAACTGAGTTGAACATACCTAGAAGGTGATGCGAGCCTCCAACTGCAGCTTCCTGGAGCTATTGGCTTGGTTGGTTACTGTACCGAAGGCAGTAGAATCGAAGTTGGTGGTAACGCCGCCAAAGTTCACGGTGTTGTAGATGTTGAAAGCCGAAATGGCAGCCTGTAGCTTCACGTTTTCCCATATGCCGAAGGTGCGACGAAGAGTGACATCCTGATTCCATAGGAAGGGCGAACGCAGGCCGTAGGGACCCGAGCGTGTAAGGTTGCCGAAGGTGAACGCAGGGACCTTCTGAAATGCGTTGGAGTTGATGTACGAGACAGTGTGTCCCGGGATCGCGTTCCCCTGCCCTGAGCTCAGGCCGCCGTTAATGCTGGGTGAGCCGACGAAGTTGGGGTTGTAGTTGGGAACGCAAAGTCCTCCGGTAAACGGGATGTTGCAGGAGGTCGAGGTGATGGCGAGCGGTGCTCCCGACGTCAGGAAGTAGACACTCGACAGCTCGAAGCCACCAAAGATCGAGGATTTGATGCCGGTAGAGGCGAAGCGATGGTTTTTGCCGAAGGGTAGCGTCCAGACACCAGAACTGGTGATCAGGTGCTTCCGGTCAATGGCGCCAATCGCTCGCTCCAGCCTATTGTTGTAGGCAGTCCGGGCGCTGCCAACAACGTCGTCGATCTCCCTGGACCAGGTGTAGGCGATCTGCAGGGTAAGGCTGTTGGCTGCGTGATAGTTGCCGATAACCTCGAGCGCGTTGTAGCTGGAGTTCCCGATTCCGCCCCAGATATCGCTGATGCTGTTGTACTGCGGAAAACGAAAAAGAGCACGGCCAAAGCTATCGTTGTAGTTGGCAAAGGGCAGGCGGAACGCAGGAAGACCCACGGCGGCAGCATCTTTGTTGTACTGAGCAATATTTGCTGCGGAGGTCACGGACAGATTCAGGTCGTTCCCCAAGGCCAGAAATCTCGGATCGATCTGGTTGACCCAGGGTATCCGTCCGACGCTTGTAGGCAGATAGTGACCCTGGCTGCCGGTGTAGGCGAGTGTAAGAGTCAGTGCGTCGGTGAAGGCCTGCTGGACGCTGAGCGTGTAGTTGTTGAAAGCGGGTGGCCGACCACCGATGTCGGGATCACCGAAGGTAATTCCGCCTCCGGCTGCAAGGCAGCCCGGTCCACTGCAGAAGCCTGTGTTGAGCGTGGGATCGAAGAATGGGGGCTTCTGATACGGTGGGAGGCCACCCACTGGAACCGTGGTGACGTAAGCGGGGGGAAGGCTGCTCTGTGAGGACCAGAAGAATGCAGGTGCACCGTTCTCCAGGACGCTATTGAAGGAGGGGTTGGCGTTGAAGCCAAGTTGTCCGAGGCCGTTGCGGCCGCCCCCACGGCCGCTGGTGCCGTTGCCGTGGGCATACATAATCGCGAATCCGGCTCGGAAGGAAGTCTTCGGGTTCGGCGAATATGCTGCACCGATGCGTGGGCCGATAGCACCGTAGTATGTTTTGACCGGAGTGCGGCAGTGACAGCTAGCAGCGCCATTACCGGCGAACTGCAATGCACCCGGATAGTTGCTGGCCGCAGGATTCGCCAGTGTGGGGTTTAGAAAGGACATGCGGTCCAGCGCTTCACGGAAGGTTCCGAGGATGTCGTACCGCAGGCCGAGATTTAAGGTCAGGTTCGGGAGCAGACGGTAGTCGTCCTGAACATAAACGGCGAAATCCTTATAGCGTGCACCTGTAGTGATGACGCCATTGTCGTTGACGCTGGCGGAGTCGTTTGCGCCAAGAAGGTAGCTGGCGAAGGCGTTGCCGGTGGTGGTGAGGAGATTTCCCGTACCTGAGTAGCCGGCGGTCTCTGAATTGGCAAAGTTAAAAGTGGCGTTGCTCCGGTCGTCAGGACTGGTGTAGTTATCCTGCAACCACTGAAACTGACCGCCTATCGTGATGGAGTGCTTGCCTTTGACCCACTGCACATTGTCCTGAATCACATAGGTATTAGCGGTTTCGTCGAATGCCTGGGAGTTGGTTCCGGCCCACGACTGTGGAGCATTGGGACCGCTGAAGTTGATCGTGGGAAAGGCGTTACTTGCCTGGCCGGCTGGCATCCCCTGGAGTCCGGCCTTAATGGGATATTGGCCGGTTGCGGTGGCGCTTGTGATGGGGATGGCCAGTCGTGCATAGGAATAGCCAAACTGATTCAGCAGATTCGGAGTGAAGGTGAAGAGGTGGTGCACCTGAGCAGTCAGCGGCTTTTCCGTGACAATTCGCGTTGCTGCATAGGGTAGAGGGAGAGCACTCGTGTTGGCCGAGATGCCTGCAAAAGGAACTGTGACATATTTGCCCATGGAGAAGATGCCATATATACGCTGGCGCTGGCTGAAGTTGTAGTCCACCCGCACTGTTGTGCTGTCCGTATTGAGGCCCACGGGAAGGATAGCGACATAGTTAGGACCGATGGCTGCGGACGGGCCTACCGGAGGTAGAAAGGAGGCAAGCGATGCCGATACAGGAGAGATGCGGCTCATCGGGATGATGTTTCCTGCAAAGGCAGTGCGCTTGTTTGGGCCGGTTGCGGTCGAGAGGGGGTCATAGATGCAACCAGCTACTGGTGTTGCGTTGCAGTTCGTTCCGGCTGGAATCAAAGCGCTAAAGTCTCCATTGAGCATCGGCGCCGTAGGAACGAACTGAAGGGTTGGATTGGATGTGGCACGGTAGCGATAGCCGTCGTAGTTGCCGAAAAAGAAAAGCTTATCGCGGATAATGGCACCGCCGATGCGTCCGCCGAACTGGTTCTGCTTTTCCACCGGCTTAACCGCGACTCCCGTCGCCGGGTTCGGCGTCGTAGCGAAGTAACCCCAAGTGTCCAGAACCGTGTTGCGGAAGTATTCATAAGCAGCGCCGTGGAACGTATTGGAGCCCGACTTGATCGTGTAGTTCTCGATACCTTGGCCCTGGTACTCGGCTGGCGAATTGTTGGTCTGAACCTGAAACTGATCAACAGCTTCGACGGAGACGCTATAAGCGAGGTTGCGTGTCTCGCCCTGTACTGAGGCGTTTGTAGTGGGGATGCCTTCGATGTAGACCTCATTCATATAGGGCTGGCCGCCGTTAAAGGTGGCGAACGATGATCCGGCAGCTTGTGAACTCAACGCTTGGACGCCCGGAACCAGCGCGACGAAAGCGGTTGGGTCGCGAGGGCCAGCGTTCATCGCTAATGGAAGATCGGTATAGACCTCGTTACGCATAACGTAGCCCAGCGTGGCATTTGAAGTTTCGATCTGTGGTGGCGCTTCGGTGACGGTGATGACGTCATTGGCCGAGCCGACACTCATCGTAAGGTTAACCGTGGCTACCGCGAGAGCGTCGACGGTGACGTTCTGCTGGGTCAGCTTCTGAAAACCCGGCGAGGTCACCGTTAAGGTGTATCGTCCGGCAGGTAATGCTGCCAGCGAATAGAAGCCCGAGGAAGAGCTCTGTTGGTTTGTGACGGCATTTGTGGCTGAATTCGTGGCCGCCACGGTTGCACCGGAGATGACCGCCCCAGCCGAATCGGTGACCGTCCCTTGAATTGAACCCGTACCGCCAATCTGGCCAAGAGCCGCGGATGCGAAAAGCACTAATGCAACCAGCGGCGTAAAACAACGGAACAACGTGGGTGCCTTTTTGCCGTCGAGTTGGTTCGAAAGATTGGTCAGGGAATGAGTCAACGAGAAGCTCATCACGGATCCCTCCTATTTCGCAGCAGCCAGAATTCCTGTGCAGAAGACTGATGCGGTCTGCAATCAATAAGGCGAGGATTATTGCTATTCGATCGTATAGTTGTCAATCGGGAACAATTTCTATAATGAAACTCGCTTCGAAGGGGTATCGGAGGAAGTAGACGCTCGCTCTGAGTTTCATTTAACTCTTCGGCAGATTGTGGATGCCGAAGCGCGGCGGCCCGTCGCGGGTTCGCTTTGTTCAAGTGAGGGCAGGGAACTGTAGGCTACAGGAACAACCGTTGGACCTACCAGGCCCAGCAGAATGCAACACCAGGGTGTTCAATGAGCTGGGAGAGGGATTTTTCGCGGATGAGAACAACGTCGAAGACGGCGCACAGGCCCGCCAGAGCTACCAGGAGAAAGCTCCCGCTTCGTCGAGGGGCGTTGAACCAAGATCAGCCGAGTAGATGTTCGGCGGCGGTTTTCTCGGAAGAGTCGCGGCTAACAGCCATCGAGGCTGGTGATGGCAAGAGAGTCCCAACCTGACGCAAGAGTGCCGTTGCATCGACTGCGCCCTTTCGGATGCGCCTTCTCATCAATTCAGCGTTTTCCGTGTCTTTCTTGCTCTCATATTTACCCAGAGCGTCTATATCTTTCAAGACCTCTTTGGATTTCTGTTCGTATTGCTTTTTGAGTTTTTTCAGCTCGTCTTTGTCCATGCATAGAGCATAGGCGCAATTGCAGGATCCGTGTGCAGTTCATGCCAATGCCATCACCCACGAGGACCGACTCGCACCTTGCTATGTCTATTGACCGACATAGCGTTGAGGCATACTATCTGCAAACTACAATGAATCCTTCACCCAAGCGAATTTTGGTCGTATCCCATGACACGATGCTTCGCTCAACACGGGCCGCTATTTTGGAGCGGTCAGGTTATTCGGTGATCTCCGTAGCGACAGACGATGACGCAATGAAATTACTTGAGACCGAGTACTTCGATTTGGTTCTCATAGGCCGGAAATCTGAAAGCCCCCGGCAGGCACTCGACCAACGACTGAGAGAGAAGTATCCAGAGTTGCCGGTGCTCAAGATTCAGCCGAGAGGCGACGCAATCAGCGGGTATTCTTCTCGTACGACGGATGCATTGCCAGAACATGTTGTTGACACACTGAAGGATATGTTGGACTAACTTCTTTCTCCGCACAACTAAGGCTTGGCTTCCGGCATCAGCTAGGCATGAAAGATATTGTCAGGCACGTGAAGGAACTAATTGAAGCCGCTGAGCCTGACATAACGGTCGTTGAGTCTAGCAGTAGTGAGTCGTCCGCCTGTCCCGTCGCTGAGGCGTTGTGGCTGGAGTATCGTAAACGCAACCCGAATGGACTCACCATACCTCCCGCTGACTCGCGCAACAATATAGACCCTGAATTGCTTCCATACCTTGAGCATGTGGACGGTTGCGACGATTGCAAAGAAGTCTGATTCTGCATCACCCTATGCAGGGTGCAGGATGAGGAATAACGCAAACACCGAATTGGGCTGGCCAGCAGTCGCATTTCTGTTCGCGATTGCAGTGTTCGGAGTTGTCCTCATTGGTCACGAGCCGAAGTGGCCAATTTATGTCTCTGTCTTGGCTTGGTGGGGATTCGTTATTTACAGGGCCATGCGAACGTGAGGTGTCTAAGCGCGTCTCATGTGGGTATACCCCCACCGGGGGCCGTGATGACAAGCGCGTTTTCTATGAGCAGCTCCTTATTGTCAAATTCTTTTGCTCCGGAGGGCTGATACGAGGAGACCTACTACATGGTGACCACGATGCGAGGTTTGCCAGGCTCTTCCCACACATCTTCGATCTCTGAGAGGCGCATAGTGTGTGTCGCGATCTGGAGCTTCGCGGGCCCGGCAGCCTCGAAAACGCTTTTGATTGCGTCGAGCAACCTCGGAAACGGGACGCTTTTCAGGCCGCTACCCATCAACTGAATCGCTGAGGAGCGGAGGGCAGCACCGGGAAGCGCGATCTCTTCCTCGCGACTCGCCCCGCCGACATGCACGAAGCGCACCGGAGTGGCATCTTCCACTGTCTTTGCAATGGCTACAATGACCGCCTTTGCACTCTCGCCCCAGAGATAATCAACAACGACGTTGATACCCCCGGCGAACGCCTCTTTCAGCGCCTGCTCATATCGCTTTGCACCAAACGGATGCTGGGCATCCAGAGTAAACAGAATGACAGCGTCCGCTCCCAACGCGAGCAATTCCTGAAGCTCGTTCTCATTGCGTCCGGTGGCGATGACCTTGCCCGCGCCTAAGTATTTGGCGAGCCGCACCGCAAGGCGGCCCGCACTCCCGGTTGCGCCATTCACGAGGACTGTTTCGCCATGCTGCAGGCCCGCACGCTCGACCAACGCGGCCCAGGCCGACATGCCGGGATTAGCAATGGCTGCGGCGGTCACGTCATCCAGGCCGTCGGGAAGTTCAACGCACTGGTTCGTGCGAACGAGGCACTTCTCAGCAAGAGCTCCGTACGGCGCCTCGGGAAGGACGAAGTAAACGCGACGGCCGTCTTCCGTACGTCCAACACCATCGACGCCGGCCACGGTTGGGAACGCGCTTTCTGAGCTGTAGTGGGTGCCTGAAGAGCGCGATTTGCTGAACTGGCTCAAAGCAGAGGCACTGACGGTGATGAGTTCCACTCCCGGCGTGGCCGTGGGCTCGTTGAACTCTCCGAAGATGGGCGACTTGCCGGCGGCCGTGATGATAGCTGCTTTCATGTTTCTCCTTCGCGATCGATCCATTTCATAGATCGTGGCTTTATCTAACCATGTTAGATTTATCTAACAACGTTAGACGAAGGGATGTCAAGGCTGCTACGCTGGATTCATGAAAGTGAATCGCGACATGGTAGCCCGGGCAGGACTGAAGCTGTTGAACGAGGTTGGTCTCGAACAGCTAACCCTGCGACTTCTCGCAAAGGAACTCAAGATCCAGGCTCCAACGGTCTACTGGCACTTCAAGGACAAAGAAGAACTGATCGACGAAATGGCCACTATGGTTCTCGCCGAGTGTGCCCGTCAACTGGTTCCGGCGAAAGACTCTGCGGAGTGGACCATCTGGGCCGCTGCGTTCGGAGGCGGTCTTCGCAAGACCCTGCTGCTCTATCGTGATGGCGCAAGGATGGTGGCTGGAAGCCGCCTGACTAACACCGAATATATGAAAACGGTGGAGCGGGTCGGGGCCAGACTCATTGAGGAAGGTCTTACTGTTCGTCAGACTGTCGTTCTGCTTAGCACGATTTACAACTACACCCTGAGCTTTGTCATGGAAGAGCAGGCTGTCTTCCCGCGCCCGAACGAGCGCTCACCAAAATACGATATTGCGATGAGAAACGCGAAGCTCGATCCAAAGGAGTTTCCGATTCTGCGCCAGAGCGCCCCCATACTCTTCGCCAAGTTTGATCGTCGTTATAAAGAGGGCCTCGACTTGATCTTGTGTGGTGCAAAGGTGAAAGAAATAGCGAAAGTCTAAGGCAACGGCTAGCACAACACTCTCGGCCAACGTTCGTCTGGTCACAATTCGTCTCGATGATGTAGATGCCTACAAACGCGCACTCGTCATTCACACTGGATTGTCGGCGACTCAGAAGTTGGACCAGGGATGAACTGGGTCCAAGCGGTCAACTCCTCGGCTGTAGCGCGAATGCGCCCGTCGGCCAGTGTCGCCAGAACTGCGGGAGCAGTCTGCCCCTTGCTCTCGCCACTATTTCGCTTTCCCAACGCAAGCGTGAAATCAACCTTCTTCGGAACGATATATATATATATATATATATATATGTGCAACACTCAAACGGAGATGCCCCTTACTAATGTGTATCTTTGGCGGAGCACTACGCTGTTGAGAAACACCAGGTTTGCGGCCAAAATCAATAGCAGTCCGACATTGGGAAGCGTTCGCATAGGTTGCGATCACAGAATATGTTGCCCAACTGCTGTGACGGTGGTGCGCGAAAGGTATTGGACCTCATCTTGGATAACGGCTCTGGGGGAAGAAGCACATACCACTAGAAGTTCTAATCCCTGATGCCATGTGATAAATCCATCCCCGATGCTTCAAAGGTCCCTTGGGTCGAACCTATGCGCTATGCTCGAGAGCGGAGGATTCATGAATACTAGGGACATCGTTCTCGCGATCGATGCTGAGATCGCGCAGCTGCAGAAGGTGAAGGCACTTTTGACGGGCACCGACGTTACCACGAAACGAAAGCCGGGTCGTCCAGCTGCGCCCAATAAGGCAACCTAGATTCAATCCAGTGGAATTCGCGAAGAAAACTAAGCGACGCACCATGAGCGCGGAAGGACGTGCAAAGATCGCCGCAGCACAAAAAGCTCGCTGGGCAAAATCCAAGAAACTCGCGAAAAAACTTTAGGCAAATTTGCTGCGGTACCAGCTAAGTAGGCGGTGACGGCGATCCATTCGAACTGACACGGAATCCGCGTCAGTTCGAATGGTCTCTGCGTTCCGGGGGCATCTCGCCGAAGTGGAGTGTCGATACAGTTTGGCCTGTACTGTAGCCATGAAAGAAGCCGGATGTCGCCTCCTCATCGTCGGTTTTGAGTCCGGTGCCCAAGAGGGAATCGACGATCCGCCAGGCACCTCGACCTTACTCGCCACTGCTGCAAACTCGGCGCGGTCATCAACGGCGGCTCCATTCTCGGTCTCTCCCGGCGAGGCAAAAGAATTCACCCACAACACCATCATGTTGCCAGGTAACTTGGCGAAAATTACTCTTCAAATTTTGCCAGAATTGCCTTCGCTACTGCTTCACCTGTCAATAACGCTCCTTCGAAAAAACCACCCCAGCGCTCAGCGATTTCTGAGCCTGCCCAATAAATGTGTCCGACTGGAGCAGCGAGTGCTTCGCCGAAGCCGGTCCACACGCCCGGCGGCATAAAGGCAGAATAGCC
>Ga0210387_10001922_pt1 | contig 15761 bp, 21 predicted proteins | sample IncBWC7OmetaG_FD_160108 | JGI IMG/M metagenome (GOLD analysis project Ga0210387, IMG submission 160108) | Forest soil microbial communities from Barre Woods Harvard Forest LTER site, Petersham, Massachusetts, United States - Inc-BW-C-7-O ...
GCGTGAGCGTTGAACCCGACACCTCGGAGAAGAGAGTTACTTCTTTCGCGACGCCGCCCGTGCTCGTCCAGTAGGGATTCGCTGGGCAGAGCTCCGAGTGACCGCCTGGATCACAGTAGTAAACAAGCGGCGAAATTTTTTGCACAGACGAATCGGACCAGGAAATGCCGAACATAGTAGGCAAGGTCGCAGAGAACACCGTTGTGCAGCTCCACGGGGCCCCGGTGGCCGTAAGCGCAATCGATCCGGTGGAAGCCGGCGGAGCACCAGCGTAATCGTAGAAAGTAAGTCCGTACCACTGCTGAAAGTCTGACATCCAGTTAGTGTTGTTATAGCAAACCCCGTTGCCGAACATTTGAGCCACCCAAACTTCGCCCCTGCTCGGGTCCGTCGCCACAATATTATTATCAAGGCTGACGGCGATATGTGCCACGGTGCCCGCGAGCGCGTGCCAAGTCACGCTGCCGGTAGCGACGCAGATGCCGCTACCACACGCCTCGGTGGGCGTGCCGTACTGAACTACTCCATTCGTATCGACGATCCACGGCATGTCGTTCGCCGCCACGCCGATGTCGGTGGCCAACCCGGGTTGCTGAACCCACGTTAGCGTTGCGTGCGCCTTTGGCGCGACCGATAGAACCGCCGCGATCGTCGCAGCCGATAGAACCCCAATTGCTTTTGTCATGCGTATCCTTCTCTGCCCCAACCACGAGCGACGCTTAGCTTCGACGCGCGTCTCCGTATAGGACGCTGTTGCAGCAGGACCTAGTGGGTGAGCCGACCGCTCGCGAGTGTAACCCGGCGGTTGCCGCCACCGTGGCCAGATTGTTTGAATGCGCGCCTAGGGCGCGCGCTATCGAAACAGATGCGGCGCGAGAGCACGGGGCTGAGCTGCTGGTACGTCGGCGAGCACGAGTCGGCGGCAATGTGGCTCCTCTACGCGGCGGAAGGAATTGCCATTGAGACGACGTTCAGTCACTTTCTTCAGAGTCTGCCGAAAGGGGTTGAGGGCGACGGAAGCAGTCCCATCCAAGTAGGATTGGTCCGATATGTCGACTACGAGACGGCCCTTATGCCACCGGGCAATTCGTACTGGCCTTTCATCCACAAACGCCTGAGTTTCGCGCACGAACAGGAGCTTCGAGCGGTAATTCACCACATCGGGCCGAACATGGTGGACCACACCGCATTTCAGATACGTGAAGGCGGTGTTCCTCCCGGGGGGGTTTCGGTACCCGTCAGCGTCGGGACGCTGGTCCAGAAGGTGCACGTTGCTCCGAGTTCCCCCGCGTGGTTCGCCGATGCTGTCAAGGCCGCTGTGGATCGCTTCGGCTACGGTTTTCCGGTCGTGCAGTCGCTCCTAGACGTTACCCCATTTCATTGAGAAGCGTGAAGGCCCAAGCTTTCGGTGAAGGCTATGCAGCTATGCCAACAGCAACTCTGTTGATTGTCACGCCACTAGCCGCCTCTCAAACCCCAACGATATCGCGGTATACAGCCCGCATTGCGCCCCCGCGCAACCACAGCCCGCGGAATCGAGAAGCCCTCGGTTCCGCGGTTTGCTTTTGTGCTGTGATTTCGCGGTATACAGCGCGCGTTGCGCCTAGCGCTTCTTCGCTTTGATCAGCCGTTCGAAGGCATCCACGGCTGCCAAGTCTTGCGGCCGAGCTGATGCCCGCTTGTTTCGCAAGAGCACGTCGAGTCCGATGACGGCGGCGCACCTTCACCCTTCGCTCGAAATCTCAGCTTGCGTGCTCGCGTGCGTAGGCGCCCGGGGTCGTGCCGACGAGACGCCGGAAGTGCCGGTTCAACTGGCTCTGATCGTAGAGCCCGACTCGCTGCGCGACTGCGCTCGGCTTCACGCCTGCCGCCAGGAGCTCCTGCGCGCGCATGATGCGCAGCCGCGTGAGGTAGGCATGAGGTGGTAGGCCGACTTCCGCTCGGAAGGCGCGGCACAGGTGGAACTTGTCGGTGCCGGCGTGGTCGGCAAGCGCGTCGAGCGTCACCTCGGCATCGAGGCGGTCGCGCAGGAGCTCGATCGCGCGGCGCACTGCACGCGTCTGCTCGCACCTCGCGCCCTGGATGGCTGCGAACGCCAAGGTCGCCTCGGCGACCGCGACCTCCAAGGTCAGCCGACCCGCACCGGCCTTCACTGCGTCGTGCAAGCGCTGGAACGCCGCGCCGCGCGGATCCCCCGCCTCGAGATGCGGATGGACGCGGACGTTGTCGTTGACGCCGTCCACCGCGCGCGGCGAAAACACGACGATCTGATACGTCGCGGGGCCATCTCGCGCGAGGTCACGCACGACGTCGCCGGGCGCCTGGATTCGGAGCGAGCCGGGCGCGCTCGACCACACCTTGCCGCGGGTCAAGAAGGAGGAACGCCCCGCCTCGACGCGGGTGATCGTGTACGACTCCTTCATTCCTACGTAGAGCTCGTCGCTCGACCAGCGCAGCGCGCGGAGGCCGGGAACGGACACGGGGAGGACACGCTTGCGAGCCGCCACATCACCATCTTACGCGCGCGCGGGCAGGGCGCTTGGACATTCTTGGCAATACTCGCCGAATTTCCCGCCAAGAATCGCCAAGGCGCGGCCTGCCTCGCTGGCTATATCTGAACCATGCACGAAAACAAGGTCGCGCTCGTCACCGGCGCCAACAAGGGTATCGGTCACGCCATCGCAAGCGCTCTCGCCGCGCGTGGTCTCACGGTGTTGGTCGGCGCACGAGACGCCGCGCGAGGCGAAGCCGCTGCCCAACGCATCGCCGGCGATGCTCGCGCCTGCCCGCTGGACGTCACCCGCGCCGACTCGATCGCTGCCGCCGTCAGCCGCATCGAGCGCGAGTTCGGGCGCCTCGACGTGCTCGTCAACAACGCCGGCATCGCAACGTTCGGCACAGCGAGCACGACACGCCTCGACGACGTCCGCGCCGTGTTCGAAACCAACGTCTTCGGCGTGATCGCCGTCACTCAGGCCATGTTGCCGCTCCTGCGCGCGGCGCCTGCGGGCCGCATCGTCAACGTCTCTACCCGCCTCGGCTCGCTCACCGCCATCACAGACCCCGCCTTCCCGATGCGCGGCATCGGCGGCGTCGCCTACGGCCCCTCGAAGAGCGCGCTCAACGCCATCACCGTGGCATTTGCACAGGAGCTCGCTGACACGAACATCAAGGTCAACGCAGCGTGCCCCGGACACACCGCGACCGACCTGAACGGCCACAGCGGAGAGCGCACGGTGGACGAAGCAGCGAAACAGCCAGTGCGGCTCGCGTTGCTCGGCGACGACGGACCCACCGGCACCTTCTCGAACGACGCCGGCACCATTCCGTGGTGAAAGTTTGAGGCGGGACGCCGACGACATTCGAAGACTCCTTCGTGGCGGCGGTTTGGCGGAGGCAACCCGACGACGCTCATGTGCGGCCGCCCAGCGCCTTGTCGGCCGGACATCTACGCTTCCGAGACGCCTCACTTCTTTCCTTTGACGGAAGCCGACCGCGAGCGACTGCGTCGCTTGTATCCGCCGACCTGGGCCCCCTGACCGCGCAAACGCGCTCGCCGTTTCAGTCTCAAGCGACCTTCATACCCGGCGGGATCGGACTAGGCGCCGGAAGGTCCTCAGCAGCCGATGCACCGGCGAAGGCGATGACCGCGCGAACGTCGATCTGGCTTGCAGGCGAACCGTACGGACCGTACACTTCGGTCATGCCCAAAGAAGAGCTACGGCGCCGAGGAAGCACGTACCCTACTTCCCGAGCTCATCGAGCGGGCGCATCGCGGGGAGCACAGCGCCGTTTCGCTCGATCTTCGAGGCGGTGGACAATGGTCGAATCCGGGCACTCGTGACGCCTATTACGGTGGCGGAGGTGGTCACGGGCCCTCTAAAAGCGAACAGAGACGCTTTGGCCGAGCGATATCGGCGGACAATCACCCAAAATCCGGGTTGGGAGATTCGCGACATCGACGCTGATATCGCGATGCTCGCTGCCCGCCTGCGGCTGCGTCACGCACTGAAGCTTCCGGACGCGTTCCAGCTCGCCGTCGCACTCGAGGAGGCCTGCTCCGCTCTCGTCACCCACGATCGCGACTTCGGTACGGGGAGCGACATACTTGTGCTCGGCACCGCTCGGCGCTCCCGCTAACGGAGAACACTTGCAGGCATTTGTTTCCCCCCTCGACGGCGTGTTCCAAGGGACTGGTCTAAGCCGCGAGGCGCCGCTCAAACTCCAATGACATTGCGGTATACAGCCCGCGTTGCGCCCCCGCGCAACCACTGAAACGCGGAATCGATAATCCTCGATTCCGCGTTTCTCTTTTGTGCTGTGATTCCGCGGTATACAGCCCGCGTCGCGCCCTAGCGCCTCAAGTACCCGACGTCGTGCAGGACGACCGCGAGCTTTGCTTCGAGATCTTGTTCGCGGGCGTAGCCTCGATCAGTAATTCGAGCCAGGTGTTCGCGGACGCGGGAGATGTCGAGGCTGGGCGTGAACTGCAGCAAGTGCTGAGCATCGATCCGATCCTGCAGTCGGGTGTCGGTCATGCTCAAGACCTTCATCGCCAACAACTCCTCGGCGTTCGCAACGGGCACGGAGCCGGCTCCTTCGAAGTCGATCGGTGTGGCGCGATCGACAATTTCGGCCTCGATGCCTGAGCTGGCAAACAGCAGGTCCACCTTGACACGAGACGGAGACATGAGGCGAACAGTCGAAAGGCGGTGACGCGTCTCATGCTCGACGCTGGCGACCGCCGAGTACCCAGCCAAACGAAGCTCGTACGTCAGCGATTCCGCCTCCGAGTCATCGGCGACAGCCACGGCGATATCGACGTCGCGTGTAAACCGCACCTCTGCGCGAACGGACACCGCGAGACCGCCGACCAATGCGAACCGGCGGCCCAGCCGCACCAATTCGCGGCAGATTGCGGCTAGTGCAAGCTCCGGTGCCGGCTCAGTCATCCCCGCCTAGCCATTTAGCCAGACGGTGGTCGACTTCCGTCTCGTCCGCTTCGGGGAACTGCCGACGCAGCGTGGAACGCTTTAGGCGAATTCCGGCGCGCATGACGTCGAGTGCTTGCTGCAGCTTCTCGGCTGGCTCGAGCTGGCGAGCGTGCTCTCGGTCATGGGCAAGAAGCGCGTCCATTTGCTGAGTCTACTCCACCCAGGACACCCGGTCATCCTGCTCCGGAAGCTCTAAAACCCCGGTCGTTCTTCGCACGCAGAAGCCGAACTCATGCCAGGCCTCGATTTGAGCTGCGCGTGTTGTTGAACCGAACCCATTTCCGAACGCGGAATGGACGTGCTACTCGATAGACCGTGCGACGGCGCGGCTCCAAGCTCGCTGGGGACGCTGTCTCCCGGCTCTTCGGGGATACCCCGAGGCAGATTGATTGCGCTGGCATCACACCGCGAGACCTCCGCTCCGATTCCGGAGATCCGGTCACGCACGACACGACTCGTTGGGACGCGCCGTCGCACGCCTCTGCGTCATGAGCTCGCCTGATACCCTCGCCAGGGCGCTGGCGCTCGCGTTCCTGGCCGGTCCGTGGACCCGCGCGCGCTTGGTCGAGCGCGGGGAGCAGGTGTTGGGTGAGCGCCCGCGCTGGCTGACTGGCTTGGCGCGCGAAATACTCGGGCAGTTCGGCGAAGCCCCGAACGACGCGGACAGAACCCTGCGCGAAGCAATCGAGCGCGCGCGCAGCTTCAAGCGCGGGATGGCGCCTGGAAAAGCACGATCGCGTATACATACGCTACTGGTGTCGGAGCCGAGCATGGGCATTCGTCGTTGGCCCGTGCCAGAGTTGTGCACGACCCCGGACGTCGCTTCCTGGCTTGAGATCGCCCCGAGCGAACTCGATTGGTTCGCGGACGTGCGCGGACTCAACGGCGAGGTGGCGATCCCCGCGCTGCTCCACTACGCCTTCAAATGGCGTCCCAAGCGACGCGGGGGCCATCGCCTGCTGGAGGCGCCGAAGACGCGGCTCAAGGCCCTACAGCGTCGAATATTGCAGGATATTCTACGGCAAGTGCCCATACACGACGCGGCGCACGGTTTCGTGTCAGGACGGTCGGCGCTGACGTGCGCGCGCGTGCACGAAGGCCGCAACGTGGTCCTGCGCATGGACCTCGAAGACTACTTCCCTTCGATTGGAGCCGCGCGCGTCTACCGGCTGTTCCGGAGCGTTGGATATCCCGAAGCGGTCGCACAAGTATTGACAGGCCTCTGCACGCTCAAAGTCTCAGCTCGCGTACTCGGCACGATGCCCTGCCTCAGCTTCGTCGAACAGTACGATCCACGCGCACTCGCCACACGCGCGCGCATTCGCCATCGCCTCCGCCATCGGCACCTCGCGCAGGGCGCGCCGACATCAGCCAAACGTCCCTCGCCGCACGCGCGAGCTCCTAGAAGCAATCTTGACCAACGCCGCGAGGCATGGCCTTGCGAGCCAAAATCGCGGCGCCAACCCCCACTTTCTCGAATCACTGCGCGGTCAAGTTGCGTGGGTCGCGCAGACGAACCCCGATCACGCGCAAAAGTTGCGCAACCTGCTCAGGGCATGCGAGGGACAGTAAGTCGAGCGCTTGCCGTATCGGGATCGACAAGCCACGTCGAAGGCCGCGCTCAACCTAGCCGCGCGAAAGCATCGCCTCATGCCACTAGCCGCCGCTCAAACCCCAATGATATCGCGGTATACAGCCCGCGTTGCGCCCCCGCGCAACTAAGAATGAAAACGCGGAGTTAGCGAAAGCTGACTCCGCGTTTTGCGTTTGTTCACGGCACCTCAGTCGCTCCCGTACAGGCCTGTGCGAAGAGCGCTGCGGTCGCACTTTCGGGAGTCACCGTCGTCTTGTAGAGCGGACTGCACGGCGTCTTGGCGAACTTGACAGAGCATGTGAGCAATGACGGCTCGTGCTCGAGATAAAGCTCAAGGCCCTTTGCAAAGTCGACGAGGATGCCGGTCACTTGGCGGCTGGCAGTTCGCCCGAGCACGAGCGTTCCCATCTCAACAAGCTCGCGGTCGATGCTTGCCGCGTCGAGCCTCAGCGCACGCAGCACGTCGCCGACGCCGCGGTGCAAATGCGTGACGACCGAGCTGACTGGCGCAGCGGGCAGGACTACCGGCAGGAAGGTTCGCTCGCTGACCGCCAGCACGAGCTGCACCCTGCCGATGTGAAGTAGGTTCGCGTACCAATCGCCAAGCAGCGTGGTTGGCTCACCGACGGCAAGCTCGGTCCGGTCGACTTTGAGTCGGGCGAGGAGCCGTTGCGTACAGCGCAGGGTGAACACGCTATTTTTTGCTAGTACGGATGCGCGCGGTGGACAGCAATCGGTCCTCGGTCTCGCGCGCGCTCTGCTAGGCTCGGTGCCGTATGGGCAAGCAGATCTTGATCCTTGCGGGACCAAACGGAGCCGGCAAGACGACGTTTGCTCGTGAGTTTCTCGTAACGGAAGCCAACTGCCCGACGTTCTTGAACGCCGACATCATCGCAGCCGAGCTGTCGCCTCAGCACCCTGAGCAAGTATCGATGCGCGCCGCTCGGTTCATGCTTCAGCGGATTCGAGGGGAGGTCACGGAAGGCGAAATTTTCGCGTTCGAGACGACCCTCGCGAATAGGAGCTACGCGCATTCGATTCGCGAATGGCAGGCTGCCGGCTACCACATGGCGCTGTGGTTCTTGGCGCTGCCCAGCGCCGAGGCGGCGATTGCGCGCGTTGCTCAGCGCGTGCTCCAGTGTGGGCACAATATCCCCGAGGAGGTCGTTCGCCGCCGCTTTGTAGCCGGAAGAGCCAATTTCGACAACATCTACAGGGGGCTGGTCGACGCCTGGGTGCTGTACGACAATTCCGAGACCGTCCCGGTGCTGCTAGACTGGGGCGAGAAGCGATGAACCCTAAGCCCATCGAGCAAGCGAAGAGCCCACTCTTGGCGCGCACGCTGCCGGCGTTGCTCCGCGCGCGAAAGCGAGCCGAAGAATTGGCGGCCGCGACCAACACGTCCCTCGTCGAGGTGGTTGACGGCAAGGTCGTTCACGTGCGCCCACCATCGCCGGTCGCTTCGGGCGCCGCAAAGTAGAGTCGCGACCGCGCGGCGCCCTACGCCACCCGCACCTCAATCGGCACCGTAAAACCAGTTGTCCACGTGTAGTTGCGCCCCCGCGCAACCAAGAATGAAAACGCGGAGTTAGCGAAAGCTGGCTCCGCGTTTTGCTGGCTTTGGCGGCGGCTCGATCGCCGCGCACGGAGCGCGCAGAGTCGGCATGTCGCCTCCGCCGTCTACGGCACCTGACAGAGTGCGCTTCAGTTTGGCCGAGAGTCAGCGAGCTCGGCATTCCGGACCAACGCGCAAAGAATCCTCCGGCCCTCCCGCGCAAGTGTGTGTCCGTACGATGGTCCCGGCGTTGCGTGCTAAGCTCCGCGGGGCGGAAAGTCCCGGGGCGACCATGAAAGTTGTTATAGGGATTGCGGTTCTTGCTGCGGGCACCTTTGTGATGTGTAGCTCGTCAGAGGACCTCCCATCTGCTGGTTCCGGCGGAGTGGGTGGTGGTTCCGCCGGCGCGGCGAATGGGCATGCGGGTACGGGCTCCGCCGAACCAGATGCCGGCGTATCGGGATCAGTCTCATCAGGTGGTAGCTATTCCTCAGGCGGCGCTTCGAGTGAGGCCGGCGCGCCGAACGACAACACCGGTGGAGTCGCAGCAACGGCGGGAGCGCCCGACGAGCTCGCGGGAGCGGCGGGCCAAGCGGGCCAAGAAGGTCCGTGTCTCACCCATTCTTTTCAATGGCTGAACATCCCGCCAGACTGGCACCGCGGCTCCAGCTCATTTTCTTGGCGCAGCAATTTGCTCGTCAGCGGCAATGGCTGCGTCGTCGTTGGAACGCTGGACTCGACCCTAGAAAACCCAAGAACGACGACCATCTTCCGTTGGACCGAGTCATCAGGGCTCGAAGTTCTGCCGTCGAGCAATGGCGCCATTCCCGCAGCCGTTAGCGCGGACGGCTCGACAATTCTGTCCTACACGCCGGCCAGCGAGATCGCGTCTCTTTGGACGCGAGGTCGCGGCTGGCAACCTTCACCACTTCCCGCTGCGATCGCCATGAGCGCCGACGGTTCCGCAATGTTGGCGAATACCATCAGTGGACAGCCAAACGTCTCCGGATACTTCTGGAAGAATGGAACGACCGAAGCAGTTCTGCCGCTTCCCGTTCCCGGTGGCTCAACGGATGTAGTTGCGGGCGTCAGCGTGCTCGCTTTGAGCGCTGATGGCTCGACGGCCCTGGCCATCTCGTTGCTGGACGATGATATGGGCAACTTCGCGTCGGGCCGGCAGATGGTGTGGACCCACACCGCCGGCAGCCAGGAGATTGACGTGCCTTTGGCGGACTCACCAATTGCGCTGAGCACTGGCGGCGCCGTCCTAGCAACTCGAATGCACGCCTACTTCTTGACTGCCTCTCCACCGGTGCCGATGCGCACTTTCGCGCCGCCGGCCGAGTCGAATAGTGAAGTCGTCAACTTGCAATATATGTCCGACGACGGACAGACGTTCGTTGGTCTCACACATTCCACCGGCAACCTTTCGGAAAGCGAAGCCTACATATCAAACGATAGCTACCCTTGGTCGCCCGCGAGCGTCACAGCTCGTTTGATGGCCAATGGCGTCGATCTCGGCGGAGAGGTACTACCGATTGCCAATGGCGCATCGTCGGACGGCAAGGTGATCGCCGGCTATTCGGTGGACATTTCGCGCTATTGGATCGCAACGAACGCGGCGTATGCGGGCACGGCAAACTAGTGCGGAAGGATAGGCATTCCGCTAAACGGCGAGCCTTCTTCCGCACTTGTTCGTGGCCCGTTGCGTATGGCGGGACACGTCCGCACCGCATGCGGCCAGCCTCTACGCCACCCAGCACTCCGCAACCTCTTGATCTTGCTGGGCAGGAAAGTCGAGTTGCGAGCCCGCGCAACAAAGAATGAAAACGCGGAGTTAGCGAAAGCTGACTCCGCGTTTTGCGTTTGTAGCGGCGCGAAGAGTTGTGCAGGACAGAGCCGGGAAGAGTTGTGCAGCGCCTGCTGCACAACTTCTTGCTGGCTTTGTTCAGGGCTCCGTTGCAGGGAGATCCGGCAGGTACCGGGCAAGATGAACGAGGCGCGCGACGTAGATCGTCCCGTCTTCGTGGGACTCTGTAGATATATCCGTGCGGTGCCTTAATTCGTCCGGCCGCGATGCAATACACGCGGATACCTGCACCTAGATGCTCGCGCAGCTGACCGACCGTCGGGTGTCTTCACAGAATACGGCGACCTTCGGCGATAAGCCGCGCGTAGAGAAGTACTTGCCTTGGACCAAACTGCTCACGTGTATATGCGAGTGCTTCGTCAATGTCGTCGTAGACGCGAGGGTGAAGCCGAACCCGCTTCATTCCGCAGAGTGGATGCAGGACTTGCTCGAACTCGTCATCAGTCGGTTCGATGTACGAGCCGTCTTCCATCTCGCGGAAGACGGCGGCCAAATCTTGTCGCACCTGATGCCGTTGCTGATCGCGCTGTTGCAGGAGTCGAAAGGCCTCTTGTGCCACTGCGCCGACGTTTTTGTACTCGCCGGCCCGCACGCGTTCTTCCGCGAAGGCCTGGAGATCTTCGGGGAGCGCGATCATGTGGGAGGCGTTCGACATGAGTATCAATGAAGTTTAGTGCGTGGCTTCGCGTTTCGCCAGCCCCCGAAAATCTGGATGGCCCCCTGCAGTTCCGCGCGGCTGCGGCGAATGCTGCCTGCGCTGGCCGAGTACGAAGTGATACCCCTGTCGACGGAAGGGCGCTTGTCCTCTACATTGGCTCGGGAACGGGCGGACTACCAGATGCGGCGCGAGTATCGAGACACCCGAGACGAAAAACCGCAGGCTCTGAGCAGCGAGCTGTGGCGAGCCCGGCACACTATCGTGAACCTCGTGCCGCCGGCCATCACCGGCGTGCTCCAGGGCTACTACCGTTACGACACGCTTGAGCAAAGAGACGCCTGGCATTCCGAGACGGTCGACAAGCTGATCGACACCGCAGTGCGACAACGGCATCAACGACGGCAGCTTCGGCACTTGCACCTCAGCCTGCAAGCTCGCTGACTACTGCGGCGACGGCATTAAGTGCTCGAATTGCCGGTCTACCGTCCCCAAGTGAGCTACTGCGCGTGAGTCGAAACGCGGCGCCGAAGGCATTGCTTCCGCGCGGCGTAGCGCGTGACCATCAAGGCCAGGCGGTAATCAGCCGACTTCGTCCGTCCACACTTTGAAGCTCTTGAGCGTGGCTTCGCCGAAGGCCGTGCTGATCGCTACGTCCGCGGCGTCTCGACCGCGGGCGAGGACGATGCGGCCGATGCGCGGGATATTGTGACGCGCGTCGAAGGTGTACCACTCCCCGTCGAGGTACGCCTCGAACCAACCGGAAAAATCCATGGGCGCACGGCATGTGGGCACGCCGATGTCGCCCAGGTAGCCCGCGCAGTAGCGCGCGGGGATGTTCATGCAGCGGCACAGCGTGACGGCGAGGTGCGCGAAGTCTCGGCAGACGCCGGTGCGTTCTTGATACGCCTCCCACGCTGTTTTGGTGTTGCGCGCGAACCCGTAGCCGAACGTGAGGTGACCGTGCACGAAGTCGCAGATGGCCTGCACACGGCCCCAACCTGTCGGCGCGTTGCCGAACAGTTGCCACGCGACTTGCGACAGGCGATCCGTTTCGCAGTACCGGCTGCCGAGCAGGAAGATCAGCGTGTCGTGGGGCAGGAGGCCCACCGGGGTTTGCCGGGCTTCCGGCACCACTCGGTCGGGCAGGCCGGTGTCGTTCACGAGCGCGTCGGACGTGACGCGCGTGGTGCCCGTGGGCGCCAGGATGCGCGTGCACCAATTGCCGAAGAGATCCCGGTACATGTCGATGGGCACCGACGGGATCGTCTTCAGGAAATCTGGCCTGACGATGTCCGATGCTCGCGAGTAGTGGATGTTCAGCATGAACAGCATCGAAGTCGGCTGAGCACACTCGAACACTAATTCATAGCCGACCTTGATTTGCATGACGATCAGCTCGTAGCATCGCCTGCGCGCGCGCGCGCAACGTTTCGACTACGTGTCGCGCATGGCCGTCACCACTTTACGTCAGGCAGACCGCGAAACACCGTGCGCACGCCCTCGCTCCAGTCTTTACTGAGCGCGGCGAAATCTGCGTCGCCTTCGTCGAAGCGGCGGCGGTGATTCAATTTCAAGCTGCCGGTCTCGTACTGAATCAGATCGATGGGCATGCCGACCGAGAGGTTCGAGCGCATGGTCGAGTCGAACGAAACCAGCACGCATTTGGTAGCGTCGCTCAAGCTCGTGTCCGGCTTGACCACGCGATCGATGATCGGTTTGCCGTATTTCGCCTCACCAGTCTGAAAGAACTGGGTTTCCGGGCCGGCCTCCACGAAATTGCCTTCGGCATAGGTGCGAAAAAGCCGCGGTCCTTCGCCCTTGATTTGCCCGCCAACGATGAACGAAGCATCGAATTTCAGGTCACTTTTCTCGAGGTGCGGCCGATCACGCCGCCCGACGTCACGGACGGCGTCCGACACTAGCGTCACGAAATCGAACATCGTCCGCACGGTCCACAGGTTCGGCGTGTCGCCTTTCTCTTCGGCGCGTTGTTTCAAGATTGTGATCACTGCCTGGGTGCCAGCCAGATTGCCGCTGCTGAGCAGGACCAGCGCGCGATCCCCTTCACGCTCGAATACGCTCATCTTGCAAAACTTCGCAAAGTTGTCGACGCCTGCGTGAGTTCGCGAGTCGGAGGCGAACACGATGCCGTCTTTCAGCAGAATTCCAACACAGTACGTCATCGGGCAGCCCTAGCACGGGCGCACGATCGCGTCTTATTGGCGCGGCGTTCTGTTCGATCATAACCCCTAGGCCGCCCACAACGCCGGCTCCGCCGGAGTTGAACCAAGCAATGCCGTACCCGAGCAAAGCCACTGGTGCCGTTGCAACGGCGGCAATGCCCAGGCCGACGACGGCGGCACAAGTGCCTCCGATGATCAGAGCCTTGCGCATCGTCGGATCCATGCCGCTTGGGCTCCCTGAAGGCGCGACTGGAGGGCTGTTGGTTGCGATCGGAGTATTGGGAACTTGAGATCCGGGTGTCGCCGGCTCGGTCTTTTGCGGGCGTCGGCGCGACCGTCGGGTGTGGGGCTTCTGGAGCGTTTGGAGGAGTCGGCGCCGCTATGTCAGGCTTCTTTGGGGGAGTCGTGGGCGGGGGGGATGCCGACTCGTCTCCGCCCGCCGAACAGGCCCAACCTTCGCCAGCCATGGAGGGCTCGAATCCAGAGGGATCCGTGAACGACAGCGGATTATTCCTGACGTAACTGTACCTATTTAGTCCCAATGCCGTTCGGTTAAGGACCGAGACCACAATATGGACCCCATCGCTCATGCTGCCCCCACAACATATCGTAGGGTTCGCCGCTTAAGTGAACGGCATTGTATTTAGTCCCTGACTCGACAACGGATCGGACGTGATCGGATCGGGAGTCAAAAACCGCGCCAGCCTCGGATCGTACATCCGGCCGCGCATGTTCACGAGGCCGAGGTCGGGATCCTCTTGTTGCCCGGTGAAACCGGTCAACACGTCAGGGCCCGCGAGAGTCTGGTTCTGATCACCGAACGCGGAGAATGACTGGCGTTGCACCACGCCGTTGCTGTCGGTTACTACCTGCGTCGATCCGAGATGGTCGTCGTGGAGATAGACGACCTCTTCGTCGGTCAGCGACGTACCTGTCTGCGAGCGCGTGACTTGCGCTACTTGGCGGCCACCTCCGTAGACGCGATAGATGTGCTGAATTGGTCCGTTGATTGGCGAAGCTTGTTGCGGCGTGAAGCGCTCATACAGCTCGGAGATCGAGACACGTTGCCATGCCGAGTTGAAATCGCGTGATATCGCGTGACGACCCATGATGCTGCGATGCCGAGGATTCCCACGTCATGTTCAGAGGTTGTGAATGATTTCGCGTCGTCGTGACGTCAGCCAAAAAAGGCCGATTTTCGCCTCATAACCCGAAGGTCGGAGGTTCATCCCCGCGCAACTAAGGAAAACGCGCGGTTAGCTTGACCGCTAGTTCTCGCGTTTTTTGCCACGGTGGGCCACAGACCCTCGAACCGACTTCCCGCAATTCGGCCGCGTAGTCTACGGGAGGCCGGCGACCTTGTCTTGACGGACATGGATCCCAGTGGCGAAGCCGGTCAAGCATCGCGGCAAGTGGCGCATCCGCTGGTTCGACGAAAACGACCACCGGCAGAGCGAGGTGCACGATGACGACCGCGTCGCGCAGGTCAGGCTCGCGAGCACGAAGTCGAGGTCAATCGCTCCTCCAAGGCGCAGCGGCAAGCACGACGAGAACGTCTTCCGCAAGGACCTAGGCGCGGCTTTCGAGACGATGCGCGTGCGCGATACTGGAGTGGAAGACGGCGACGCCTCTCTCCGGTCCCACACGGAACGCTTGCTCGTGCAATCGACGAGCTCGTCGGGCCCATGGCGTTCGTTGTGGATCTCGGTGGTCAGCAGCGGCGCTCGGACGAACCAATGTGACTAGGGCCATCAGCGGTGCGCTTTGCGAAGCCGCGCTGGCGGTTTACGCCACGCGCGCGACCTCGAAGCACGTGGCGCAACTGCGTGTGGCAACAGTCAGTGGGCCGCGCTGAGATCTCGCAATTTCGTTCTATCCCGACTTGGGGCGCACGCGTAAGCAGTCCGCGGTGGTTGGGGCACCGAAGGGATTGTACATATGACGAAAGTAGTTGGGGTTCTGTCAGCTGCAACGGCTGCGGCGATTTTGTCAGTCGCGCCCATGGCGCACGCGACGCTAACCTGGGTTCAGGAACCTGGGCTGGCCACCGACATCGGCGTCGCAGCGAACGACACACCGTGGATCGTCGATATGAATGGAGTGGTTCAGTACGGCACGCCCACCGAGGCGTGTGGCAGCGGCATCTGCGTCGATACCGGCGATGTGACTTGGCACGCGCTTGCTGGCACGTTGGCGCATATCGCTGTTGCGCTCGATAATCAGATTCTGGGAACGGACCCGAGCAGAGGCGAAGTCTGGTTCCCTCAAACATCCGACGATCACAATCAGGCCTGCAACTACACCGTGAGCAATTGGATGTCTGACTTTGACCAATGGTACGGACTCACTTTCCGCTATTCCTCTGGTGCTGTGTCCTCGACTGGATCGTTCGCGCTAAAGGCAGGGTACACATCGCCACCGATCTGCGTCCAGAACCCATTACCGATCACTCTATTCGGCATTGCCTGGTCGGACTCGTCCGTGCAACAAGTAACTACGGAGGTTCTCCAGCTTTCCAATGGGCAGTTCGGCGTATCGAACCCATACTGGTCGAACACGGGCGGCGTCGCCAAACAAGTAACCCTCTTCTCCGAAGTGTCGGGATCAACAATTACCCAAACACCGTGGGCCGTCACTTCGAACGGCCAGCTCTGGTTTTTTGACGCGAGCTGGGTCCCAGTAGAGGGACCGGCTTGGTCCACCGGGAAGACCGTACCTGGCGGAGTCACCTATGCAACGGACTCTTGGGTCGTCGCTGGCAACTTCGTCTGGGCCTGGCTCGCCGGCGCGAGCGGAGAACGAAGAACGGGCAGCTCAGCGCAGGATTACGACGAGATCATGGGGCCGCCACCATCGGCTACGATTGCGAAGATCGCAGTCGCTGGCGCGTACCCCGACCTGGGTTGT
>Ga0210387_10001923_pt1 | contig 15760 bp, 15 predicted proteins | sample IncBWC7OmetaG_FD_160108 | JGI IMG/M metagenome (GOLD analysis project Ga0210387, IMG submission 160108) | Forest soil microbial communities from Barre Woods Harvard Forest LTER site, Petersham, Massachusetts, United States - Inc-BW-C-7-O ...
ATCAAGCGTATCCGGAACAAGTTCCGCAGCTTCGACCCGACCTTCGACGAGATCGAAAATTACAGCGGTTTCGGGTACTGTTGGAAGAAGCCTGACTAAACCGACCGGTGGCATGATCGGACGCGACAAATAAGCCGATCCGCGCGTCATTAAGCTTGTGAAGATGGCAGGAGGATTGCTATGGCCTCCCTCGGGGTTGGGGAGAATAGTTGCCATGGATCTGGGGGTCGGCCGTCGTGACGAGACGGCGGCGGCGAACAGCATATTGGCCTTCGCGGCAGGCGTCGTAGCGGCGCCGAACTTCAGTGACCGCACAGCGGAGGACGCGCCGGATGACTTCGAACGAAACGTCGCCGCCATTGAAGTGCATGTTGCGGGCTTGCCGCTCTCACTTCCGGCGCTCGCCCGAATAGCATCTGGCCTCGAACCGTCCGGCGATGCGGACTGGGGCCCGCTCGCGGCGGAATTGCGCCAGAACTACCCGGACCTCTCCGACCTGCATTTCGCGGGCGTGGCTTTGGCAGCGGTCGAGGCGATTCGCGAGCGCGCGCTCACAATGCCGGCAGCAACGCTCGTCGATTCGAGCGCCCGCCTCAGGCTTTTCGCGATGGGATTGGGCGTGGCGCCGGAGCGTCGAGAAGCCATCCGGGCATTGCTGGTGCAGGACATCGACACCCTCCTGAGCGTGAGGAGGCCAGCCTATTCATCCTCCGTCAAACCCGATGGCGGGGGCGGCAGGGCGGCGGGGTGTTGACAGGCCACGATTAGTGCGAAGCTGGGGCGAACGACGCGTCAGCGCATGGCGGTGGCGGACGCTCTAAGCCAGAGCCAAAAAATGACAAACTTCGTGGTGGCCGATCTGTTGATCCTCGATTGGGGCCTTCCGAATGTCTTGAGCCTCGGCCTACCCCTCGATGCCGAGGGAGAGATTTCCGTCGCGAGCGCTTCTCGAGGAAAGCGGGAGACCATGTCTCGATGCCGCAGCCATCCCGCACAAGTGCGGCGCCCCGTGCAAGCGCCGCTTTCATCGTGAAGCGCCCTGTAACCGGCTTGGACGTTCAGCACGTCTTCGACGATGACGGGTCGGACACTGAAGACGAGCGAGCCTACGTAGGCGTGCGCTGCCTGGTCTGCACGCGTATCCATTTGGTAAGCCGCAAGACGGGCCGTTTTGATTGCAGTAGCCAGCTATGGGGAATACCGGGTGCCGCTGGCCGCTGTCACCGAAGGGTACCGCCTACAAGCTGAGGGCGCGCGGTGGCCTGCGATCAAAGTGTGACCTGCGAGCCGCTTAGCCGATTGGTGTGTTGGCGCTGTCCAGCCAAGGGCGATCAACCTCGCATCAACGCATTTCAGCGCCCGTCACAGACCGGTAAATCTGTTCTGCCGGTAATGTCGCAGACAAAGTCTTCCACAACATCAAAGACCATAGCGAAACCGCCGTATAAGCACGCTGCGACCAAGAGAAGTCCGACAAAAGACAAGATCCACGGCGTGCGGCGCGCCATGGACCGCTCGGTCCTGCGGTCCGCGTTGCCCTTTGTCGGTCGGGCAGCCAAGGCCCAATCTGGCGATCCGACCAAACCTTCAATGAGCTGCCGATACAAGTGCCGGTCGATGTCAGGCAGTGCTGACCATTCGGGGTCACCCTCAACTGGATCAAGTTTGATCAGGTCGGAGTAGAGTCGCCTTGCAAGGCGATCTACAGCCTCGCTTGAGACAAGGGTCGCCGTCTCTTGATTGTCAGCCATCATGTGACCCTCCACGAAGGCCATCATCTCTGCGGCATGCCCCTGCACGGCAATGGTGGCCGCTGTTCGGGGGGACCACGAGCGGGTCTCCACGAGCGGGTCTCAATGAAGAGACTTGGGAGATACCCCATAGAGCCGGCCTAGGCCCCTGGCTGCCACCCGAGAACGATCTAGCTGACAGGATTGGTGCAACCAGAAGGCTCGCAAGCAACGTCTGCCCGATGGGAGATTATCACCTCAGGTACGTGAGGCTGAACGGCTTGCAAGAGGTACCTCTTGGGTGCCTAACCGGGCGCAGACCCTCTACGCCGCCGGCATTAGCTATTGCCCAAAACTCGCGGCTATGTGGAATGCCGGATGAAAACTGCTTCACCGAAGCGCCGATCAAGCCGACGAAGCGCGCCAAAAATTAGCGCGGTCGAGAAGACGGCGATTCGCATCATGCACAAACTTTATGAAGCGACCGGCGGTCAGCAGCAGCGATGGGAGTTCCTGGGCAACTTGGGCGCCATCGAGGCCGACGCCGCCGGCATCGCTTACGCGATTGAAAGGAATTGGCTCATCATTTCTGGTGGCCTGCGCTCACTCCATGCAGGTGCTGTTCATTAGAAGGTGTCGTAACTGCTTGGTGATGTAGAGGTGTCGGCCACGCGCCGGCCGTTCACCACGGTGCCGGCGTCGCACGTCACGGCCCAGCCATCGCCGTGCGGATGGGTCAGCGAGGCGCAGAGATTGCGTCCTGGATGCCCCCCAGCGCGCCCAACACAACAAGGTCGAAGCCGTCGGCCGCCCTTGCGCGCGGACCCTCATCGCCCCAGGCCCAAGCATCGCTGCTGATTGGGAAAAGCAACACCAACGCAAGTAGAATGCGCCGCGCGCTACTTCCCCAAGCAACAAACCCAGCATCAGCCGAAGTTTCATCTAGCCCCCGCATCGCTCGGTGCCAACATTTTCGCACACGACGAGTTGGGAACGTATCTCGTTCGCTTAGGACTAAGCGCCTAGAGGTCGTCTTTGCCGGCAAAGCAGACCGCGACAGGACGGTTGTTCTTGTGGTCATAGTCAACCTGATGACACCCGTACCCGCTACCACTTCCAATAACGTCATGCTAATCCCGGCCATGTTAAAGCTCGTCAAAAACTCTGTCCTCAGAGTTAGCCGTTTCTTCGGTTATGAAATCGTGCCCCTGCGCGAGATGAAGGAGCGGGACTTTGCCCTTCATCTGCGCGCCGTGCTGGCGCATCAGAACATCGACTGCATCCTCGATGTTGGTGCAAATGTTGGCCAGTATCACGACTTCCTGCGCGACAAGGTCTTGTACGGGGGGCCGATCGTCTCGTTCGAGCCCGTCAGTCGCAATATCGATCGGCTGCTCGACCGTGCGCGGTTCGACAGCGCCTGGCACATCGAGGGATACGCGCTCGGCGCAGCGGAGGGCAGCCTGCCGCTTAACGTCATGGTTTCCGACCAGTTCAGTTCGTTCCTCGAGCCGGACAACAGCCGCGCCCAAGATCTAGGCGAGTTGAACATGCCCAGCCATGTCGAGACGGTGGCGGTGCACACCCTTGATACCGTGCTGCCGGCTCTTCGGGAGCGGCTGGGTTTCGACCGGCCCTACCTCAAGCTTGACACGCAAGGTTTCGACATGGAGGTGCTGCGCGGCGGCAGCGATAGCCTTTCCACGGTGCTGGCGCTGCAGACCGAAGCGTCGGTGATCGGCATCTACAAGGGCATGCCGACCTACATGGAGACGATCGGCTATCTTGGCGAGCGCGGCTTCCATCTCAGCGGCCTCTACCCGGTGGCCCGCGACAGCTCGCTCCGTCTGTTCGAGTTCGACTGCGTGATGATAAGAACGATCGATAGTCCTCCGATCCCAAACCAGGCAGCCCGGTAGGACCGCTATCCGCTGTCAGAGAGATCCGATCACTGGAACATTGCGACTGTCGTGGGCCACCCGAGTCAAAATCTGACTCAGAACGCTTTGCAGGGTCCAGAGACCCCCGCACTACCCGCCGAGGGGTAGTTCGGTTCCACGGGCAGAAAAACGACCCTAGCGGCAATGTCGCCTTCTTGACCGTCCCTTCGGCTCAGCGTCACTCATTCGACGGCGCCGACCCGACGAAAGCTCTAGTCTTTCCAGGCGCTCCAGGAGTCGGGTGACGGTGGTGAGGCGCCATTTGCCGCCTCGTGGTGCTGCTATCCCTCGCTCGTTCAACTCGCCCGCGATGGCCTTGATGGAGACAAAGCCCGCTTTGCGAAGTTTGCGAATTGTCGGACCAAGGGTCTCGGCTCGCACGTCCGCGGCCCGCTTGTTTTCCAATTCATCGCTGATCCTGCCTCCGCTAAGCAGCGCCACGCGTCTAAGCAACCTCGCTACAGTGGTGCGGTGCCAGTTACCGCCACGGGCAGTCGTAATTCCTCTTCGGTTCATTTCATTCGCCAGCTCACGTTGGGAAACGAAGCCAGCCGCCATAAGCGTCCGAACGGTCGGCAGCAAAGCAAGCGCGTGGGCGTCTGCGCCCCGCCTATTCGCTGAGGCACCTTTGCGGGATGCGCTTTCCTCACCTAGTTGCATCATTGAGCCATCATGGCCGAGGCTTGATGTGCTCAGCTAGGCGGCGGCTCAGTGTTCAAAAGGGGTAAGCCGAACGGGAACGGCGGCGGTTTTTCTGGATGCTCGCACGTGCCTTCGATCCCACACGCGGCTGAAATGCTGAGATTCGTGATACGGAAAATCACATGCTCCGTAGGACAGACGCGTAGCCGCACGGGGGGCGCTGCTTGTCGAAGCCGCGATCCAACTAGATCTGATCACCCCCAAGCAGGCCGAGGCGCTGGTCGAAAAGGGCAAGACGCTCGGAGAGTGGTCAGTGGAGCAGGAGAAGAACGAAGCGGGCGAGCCTCGGAGAGCCAAACAAAGGATGCTGGATGCATTGGGGGTGCTCGCACTCATCCTGTTCAATCTCGTAGTGCTAGTAGGTTTGGGGTGGATCGTACTGCGGGTCTTGAGGTCGCTGTAACCGATCATCCGTGGCGTGCGGACCCCGGCGGGTCGGGACCGTTGAGACGCCAAGCAAGTCTCGCGGTTGCTGGCTGCCTGAAGGTCTTGCAATGCTCGACCGGTGGTCTTGCGCATCGTGATGGCAGAGGTATTTGTGGTTACCTCTGCCGCCCGCGCCTAAATCGAATTTGCGCAGGCAATCGCAACCGCAATTGGCAGTATATCAAGGTCAGCCACTCCCTGCTCACTTCCCAAGCCAGCAGCGAGCGGTTAGGCCCCTCACAGACTTCCCACACACCCACTGTGTGGGGCCGCCCCGGTTAACGCCGTGTTCGGCATCACACTTCGACACATTATTCGACGTGAAGACAGGGGCGCACGTGCCGACACGTCGTGAGGTCCATCACGACACGCGCCCCCTGCGACCCCCGACCTCTATGGTCTCTTTAGAGGTACTACTTGTGTCTGGCGCTCGCGCCGTTGCTAGCCGAGGTGACCCTTGGGCATCCTAACTTGGTGGGAAGAGGTGCTGCTGCTGCGGCCGTCGGAGCCGCTTGCCGGCTACACCGTGGGGGCGGCGGCTGGCCTGTGCCGCCCCCGCTTTGCCCTTATCCGGAAAGCCCCTACACGCTGGCAGCATCCGCCACATGCTGGCAGGCTAGCCAGTCCGGTTACAAAAGAAGCGTTGGATGCAATCGACATCGCAGCATCCCGGTGATATCGAGGGGGTGTGTGGAAGGCTCTGATGTCCGAACGGTAGGGGTATCGTTCGACAGCGTCAGGGTGGGGCTTGGGAGAATTCCGGTGAAATTATTCGCGTGGATCTGCGCGCCTTTCGTGTGGAAAGTCGTGCGCCAACGCAACGGTTACACTTACTTTGAGAATGCAGTCACGGGCCGGCGCCGCTGCCGCTGGGATGGCATCTGGGACCACATCGATTACAGCTTCATGCGATCGGGCAATGTCTCTTGCGGTCCGTTGGATCGCCAGGTCTTCGATTAGGAAGGCCCATGGTCGAACAGCATCCTGTCACGGCGCTGCCGTGGTATGCCCGTGCCGACTATCCAGCTCTGTTGAGGCTGTTCAGCGACCCCGACAAGTTGCCGGCGACCTACGACGCATGGCTTCAGCGCGCTGAGCAAGTTGAGCATCAGTTGCAAAGGGCAGGTTTGGCTGTGGCCAGGATCCGGATCCGCCCGGTTCCCTTTGCGACCTGGTGTAAGGAGCACAATATTTCGCCCGATCAAGCGGCGCGCCTTACATTCGCAAATGAGACCGCAAGAATCTTTCCCGCACGGCGCTAAAATGCCCGCATTTATGCTGCAGTTATGCGTAACCGCAGATTGAACAATATTCTTTCAATGGCTATGCAGCTTGAACAATTAATGGCGCCTTCTGGGAGCCCATGCCGCAAGAGCAATCGTCTGCCGCGCCGGTTGTGCTGATCGTCGAAAACGACGTTCTCTTACGTCTGGTAACGGCGAGCAACCTGCGCGAGGCGGGCTTTGAGGTCATCGAGGCAGCTAATTGCGCTGAGGCACTCCGCGTCCTGGATTGTATCCCGGTAGATGTGTTGTTTTCTGACATCGACATGTCGGGCAACATGGACGGTCTTGCACTGGCGCAATGGGTGCACCGGAGCCAGGCTGATACGAGAATTATACTCACTTCGGGTGCGGCGAGGACGCCAGGCGAGGTCAAGGAATACGCGTCTTTCCTTCCCAAGCCCTACGCGGAGAAGGACGTTGAGCGTCTCTTGCGAAGCGTTCTTCCTTCATCCTAGGGAGAGCAACAGGCAGCGGGGGAGTTAATGTCCGAACACGCGGCGTACAGTCCACCACCGGTTGTCCTCGTCGTGGCAAACGACATCTTCGAACGAATGTTCAAGGCGGCAAATCTTCGGCGCCAGGGGTTTGAGGTATTCGAAGCGGCGGATGTATTCGAGGCGGTCACAGTGCTGAAAAAAATCGCGGTGGACCTTGTAATTTCTGACATCAGCCTGATCGACGGAGCGGTGCTGGCGCAACTGGCTAAGGAGCACCAGCCCACCACGCAGATAGCTTGGACTTTAGACAGCCGACAAAGTTCCGTCGAGACTACCGTAGTACACTGATCTGGCGTCCCAAAAGCCGTCCAATCACTACCGATGACGAGCGCGCACGATAATCATCGGTGCAGATCAGGCCCATGATCAGCGCGTGCGGGCGACCGGCATAGGTTTCGGCGTCTAAGGATGTCATCGGCCGCTGTGTCGTAGAGATCGGGGTGACGGTCATGCTGCGCAAAGCGCGATCCTCGTTCGGCCATCGGTACGACGATGTTCAGCGTCTCATCCGCCGACAAGATATTTGTCCCCCTTCGTCGACGGCAGCTTGACCACCGTCGTCGTGGTATCGGTCAAAGCCTCGAAATCGGTGGCCTCTCCGGGCTTCACGACGACGATATCGCCCGCTGCGAATACGCGGCCATTCATCTTCACCTGGCCCGATACGATCATTGTCAATTCGGTCGCGGCCTTGTGAACGTGAGCTACGTCCTTTTCGCCGCCCTTGTAGTGCTTGACGGAAACCTCGCACGCCGCCGTTCGCAACGCAGTGGGTTCGAAATCGCCGACAAACCAGCCTTTCACCATGTCGTCCAAACGATAGACATCCATCAGACGGCTCCCACTCGTCGTTCTGTCAACTCGGCCTGAAAGTCATGGACGCCGTCCGGGTTGGCAAGGAAACATAGGCCGATTTGGATACCTTCGCGATGCCGATGCGTCGGCAAGGCCTTGATGTCCGAACGGTAGGGGTATCGTTCAACAGCGTCAGGGTGGACTTGGGAGTACCGATGAAGCTGCTTACGTGGATCTGCGCGCCTTTCGCGTGGAAAGTCGCGCGTCAGCACGACGGGACACCTACTTTGAAAATGCAATCACGGGCCAGCGCCGCTGCTACTGGGACGGCAGCGTCTGGGCCACATTGATTACAGCTTCCTGCGTTCGGGGGATGTCTCTTACGGGCCGTTCGGCCGTGAAGTCTATGGCAGGTTTAACGGCTTCGATCGGCTAACCGGCTATAGCTGAGGTTGGTTCAAGAGGTCGTGTCGGGCGTCCATGGCGAGACTCGGTCCAACTCGCCTCTGGCCCCACGGAGCGCGTGCACGAATCGCGCCAGTTTTCGGGCCGAGCCGTGGAACCGCTCACGTGAATCGACCACTTCGACCTCGATGATACGGCCTTTGCGCCGGCCCACAGCGTTGATGGCATGCACGCGGATCGCGCCATCACAGATAAACCATGACACCACTAACTGAGCCATTGGACGTTCCCATTTTCAGTCGCGATGGAAGCACACACGCTTAAGGCATCTCGGCTGCGCACCGTTTTGCATCACGGTGGGTTCTTGCACAGCATAGCCACTGAACAAGGACGCGCATTGAGTAGCTCGGAAGGCCGCTGCGACCATCCGGTGACCGCAAGTTTTTGCGCTCGCGGCTGCAAAAGAAATTGTTGTTGCACCTGCGCAAACTTGTGGCCGAAATGCAGCGAAGGTGGTTAATTTGCGCATGACCCGGACCGGCGCCGCCCGACGATATTCGATTGAAATCAAAGACGCCAAGGGCTCAATCGTGTTCTCTGCGGTTGCTTGTTGGGACGACAAGGACAAACGTCTCGCGCTTGCACAAATCGAACGCCTCGCTCAACTGCCGGAGGTGAACTTCTACACCGGCCCCGCGCATGAGCCAGACTCTGGTACTGGCAAGCGGCGGCCGAGGCTCAGAATGGTGCGGCTTCGTCGGGAGCCCTGACTTAGCGTCGCCGGATGTCGAACCTAGCCCTTTCCGCTAATTCGCGGAGGCCCAGACGCTCTGGTACCAACTCTCACTGAACGGCGAGTCGTGACTGTCACCCCGAGCGAAGCGAGGGGTCTTTACGGATGCAGAAAGGTCCCTCGCTACGCTCGGCATGACAATGGGGCTGTAACTGGCATTTGTGATTCCAGATACTAGACACCGCGCAGGATCGACGTGCCGGCGTAGCGCGCCTGGGTGCCGAGCTGCTCCTCGATGCGCAGGAGCTGGTTGTACTTGGCGAGCCGGTCCGAGCGCGACAGCGAGCCGGTCTTGATCTGGCCGCAGTTGGTGGCGACGGCGAGGTCGGCGATGGTGGCGTCCTCGGTCTCGCCAGAACGATGGGACATCACGGCGCCGTAGGCGGCGTGGCGCGCCATCGCCACGGCCTCCATGGTCTCGCTGAGCGTGCCGATCTGGTTCACCTTGATCAGGATGGCGTTGGCCAGCCCGTCCTTGATGCCGTCGGCCAGCCGCCTGGGGTTGGTGACGAACAGGTCGTCGCCCACGAGCTGGATCTTCTTGCCGAGCTTGTCGGTGATCGCCTTCCAGCCGGCCATGTCGTCCTCGGCCATGCCGTCCTCGATCGACACGATCGGGTAGCGCTTCACGAGGTCGGCGTAGTAGTCGACCATGCCGGCGGCATCGAGCGACTTCTTCTCGCCCTCCAGCTCGTACTTGCCCTTCTTGAAGAACTCCGTCGAAGCAGGATCGAGCGCCAGCATGACATCCTCGCCCGGCTTGTAGCCCGCCTGCTCGATCGACTTCATGATGAAGCCCAGCGCCTCGTCGGCCGAGGCGAGGTTGGGCGCGAAGCCGCCCTCGTCGCCCACGTTGGTGTTGTGGCCGGCGTCCTTGAGCTGGCCGCGCAGCGCGTGGAAAACTTCGGAGCCCATGCGCAACGCCTCGGCGAAGCGGTCGGCCTTGACCGGCATGATCATGAATTCCTGGATGTCGATGGGATTGTCGGCGTGCACGCCGCCGTTGATGATGTTCATCATCGGCACCGGCAGAAGCGAAGCCTGGCTGCCGCCGACATAGCGATAGAGCGGCAGGCCGCACTCCATCGCGGCGGCCTTGGCGACGGCCAGCGAAGCGCCGAGGATGGCGTTGGCGCCCAGCCGCCCCTTGTTGGGCGTGCCGTCGAGCTCGATCAGGGCGCGGTCGATTTTGATCTGCTCCAGCGCATCGAGGCCCGAGAGCAGGTCCATGATCTCGCCGTTCACCGCCTGGACGGCCTTCAGCACGCCCTTGCCGCCATAGCGCTTCCTGTCGCCGTCGCGCAGCTCGACCGCCTCGTGCGCGCCGGTCGAGGCGCCGGAGGGAACGGCGGCGCGGCCCATCGCGCCGCTGTCGAGTTCGACCTCGACCTCGACCGTGGGATTGCCGCGGCTGTCGAGGATTTCGCGGGCGCGGACTTCGGCAATGGCACTCATCGGCAGCTCCTTTTTGGCGCGGCCTGTCTAGCCGTGCCCCTCCCCCGGAGCAAGTGACGGTCATCCCGAGCGTAGCGAGGGACCTTTACTGCGGCCCAAAGGTCCCTCGCTACGCTCGGGATGACAATTTTTGTGATCCGGGATCAGCCCTCAGCGCCAGGCGCTCTTCAAGGCCTGGTCGGTTTTCCATTTCTCGACGGCCGCGACGTCGTCGCAGGAGAAGGCCTGCGTGTTCTTGCGCGGATTGCCCTCGATCCAGGCGAAGACCAGGCAGTGCGACTGGCTGTTGCCGTCCTGCTTGGTCTCGAGGAGGATTTCGCTCGCCACCGCGGCGCCCACCTTGGCTTCGCCGTAGTCGTCGATGATCGGCGCGATCTCGCCGACCTTGCGGCCGGCCGCCTTGTTGTCGGCATACCACTTGGCGAAGACCGCGAACTGGTCGCCGGCCACGCCCTTGCCGTCGGCTGCGACATAGGCCTTGAGGTCGCGGATCAGCGACTGCGCCGCCGCGTCGGCCTTGGGCTCCGCCGCCTTGCGGCGTTCGGCGAGGCGGGCGTTCAGCGCTTTCAGTGCATCGGCGTTCGACGGCGGAGGCGACGGCGGCGGAGCCGCGGCCGTCTGGGGCGGCGGCTCGATGCGCTTGATGGGCGTGCGGCTCGCCTCGGCGTTGAGCTGCTGCGCTTCCTGCGGCGTCAGCTTGCCGGCGACATGCAGGCCATGCGCTCTCTGCCAGTCGCTGATCGCCTTTTCCGTCGCCTCGGACTGCAGGTTGCCGTCGATCGGACCGTTGTACTTGTCGAGCGTGTGCAGGGATTCCTGGATGCGCCTTCGATCCGGTTCGGGACTCTGCAGCACCGTCGTGTAGTCCGGCGCCGGCGCGGCCGGTCGCGTCGCCGCGACAGGAGCACCGCTTGACGGCGCCGGCACGGCAGGAGCTCCGCCGCCCTGGCCGCACGCCGCCGGATTCTGGAAGCAGCGCTCGACCTCTCCCGCGCTTTGGCCGAACGCCGTCGCCGGCGCCAGGGCAGCAAAGGCCAGGAGCATCCAGGTGTGGCGCATCTCAGATACCGCCATATGTTGCGACGGCGAGCTGAGCCGGCAGTCCGATCACCATCACCACCGGCTGGCCGCGGCCGGTCTGGCCGCGCGCGATGATGTGGTCGTTGGGCGCGCCGGTCTTGCTCTGATAGCTGCCATTGCCGCTGAACTTGCCGGCAAAACAGGACAGCGAGAACAGTCCGCTGGCCGGCGCGCTGTTGGTGAAGGTGCCTTCGCAAACCTGCTCGCCGCGCTGGTTGTCGACCGAGAACCTGACCGACCGGTCGCGGCCGATCAGGGCGCCATACTTGGCGACGCCGTTCACGCGCGCAACGTTGCCGCCGGGGTCGCGATAGAAGATCGACACCGGGCCGTAGGAATCGTCGGGCAGCGAACTGCGCGGCACGACATAACGCTCGTTGCTGACCACGACCTGGCAGCGGCAATCGGTGCTGTAGTTCTCGCCGAGCGGTCCCAGTTCGGCGAGCTTGTGGTTGCAGTTCGAGAGCGCCATCTGCTGCACTTCGCTCTCGCTCATCTGCCCCTTGGTGTAGGAGTCGGCATAGAGGAAGGCGCACTGGCGCGGCATCGGAACCGCCACCACCTTGTGGCTCGCCGCGGAGGTGTCGGTGCTGACCCAGTAGCGTTCCGCCATTTCCGGGAATCGCAGGAAGATCGGATCGCGCCGTTCAGCCTTGGCCTGGGAGGATTGCGCGGCCGACGGCGTCCAGGCCGCCGGCACCAGCGCCGCGGCGGCGAGCAGGATGAGGGCGAGAAAGCGTTTCATGACAGCCCACTCCACCCGAGAAACATGACGGAAATACGACTCGGCCGCGCCCCGGTCTAGACCAGCCGGCTCTGGTTCTTGGCGGCGCCGATGAACGAGGTGAACAGGGGATGCGGCGCGAACGGCCGGGATTTCAGCTCGGGATGGTACTGCACGCCGATGAACCAAGGATGGTCCGGGATCTCGACGATCTCCGGCAGGATGCCGTCGGGCGACATGCCGGAGAAGCGCAGGCCGACCTGCTCGAGGCGGTCCTTGTAGTTGACGTTGACCTCGTAGCGGTGGCGGTGACGTTCGCTGATCACGTCCTGATCGTAGATCTCGTGCACCTTGGTGCCGGGGCGAAGATGCGCCGGATAGGCGCCGAGCCGCATCGTGCCGCCGAGGTCGCCGTTGGCGGCGCGTTTTTCGATCTGGTTGCCCTTCAGCCATTCGGTCATCAGCCCGACCACGGCATGTTCGGTCGGGCCGAACTCGCTCGACGAGGCGTCCTCGATGCCGAGCAGGTTGCGCGCCGCCTCGATCACCGCCATCTGCATGCCGAAGCAGATGCCGAAGAACGGCACCTTGCGTTCGCGCGCGAACTTGACGGCGTGGATCTTGCCTTCGGTGCCGCGCTCGCCGAAACCGCCCGGCACCAGGATGCCGTGCACGTTCTCGAGATGGGCGACGGCATCGTCGCGTTCGAAGATCTCGGAATCCATCCACTCCAGGCCGACCTTGACGTTGCTGCCGAAGCCGCCGTGCGTCAGCGCCTCCGAGAGCGACTTGTAGGCATCGAGCAGCACCGTGTACTTGCCGACCACCGCGATCGTCACCTTGCCCTCGGGCTCGCGCACCGACCGCACCACGCCGCGCCAGCGGTCGAGATTGGGCTCGCGCTCGGCGTCGAGGCCGAAATAGCGGCAGACCTCGCGATCGAAGCCGCGATCGTGATAGGCGATCGGCACCTGGTAGATCGTGTCGACGTCGCGCGCCTCGATGACGCGCTCCGGCTTGACGTTGCAGAACAGCGCGATCTTGCGCTGCTCGTTGGCCGGGATCTCCTTGTCGCCGCTGCGGCAGACCAGCAGGTCGGGCTGGATGCCGACGCTCAGCAGCTCCTTGACCGAGTGCTGCGTCGGCTTGGTCTTGAGCTCGCCCGCCGTCGGCACCCAGGGCAGCAGGGTGAGATGCACGTACATCGTGCGCTCGCGGCCGAGTTCGTTGCCGAGCTGGCGGATCGCTTCGAGGAACGGCAGGCCTTCGATGTCGCCCACCGTGCCGCCGATCTCGACCAGGACGAACTCTTCATCGGCGGTGTCGGCCAGGATGAATTCCTTGATGGCGTCGGTGATGTGCGGGATCACCTGCACGGTCGCCCCGAGATACTCGCCGCGCCGCTCGCGGGCGATCACCGACGAATAGATGCGGCCGGTGGTGATGTTGTCGCTCTGTCGGGCGTCGACGCCGGTGAAGCGCTCGTAATGGCCGAGATCGAGATCGGTCTCCGCGCCGTCGTCGGTCACGAAGACCTCGCCGTGCTGATAAGGACTCATCGTTCCAGGATCGACGTTCAGATAGGGATCGAGCTTGCGCAGCCGGACCCGATGTCCACGCGCCTGCAACAGCGCTCCGAGCGCCGCCGACGAAAGACCCTTACCTAGCGAGGAAACCACGCCGCCCGTTATGAATATAAAGCGCGTCATGGGCTTACAGCATACTAAAGCTTGCTGGATGCAGCCATGGGGATATCGCCCCGCCGGAGGATCTTCGGCGGAGGAAACGATGGGCCACGGTGGTTGTTCCTAGCGGGTCGGCGCGGAGGGCGTCGCCGGCGCCTCAGGCGCCGCCGGCGCGAGGCCGCCGGGTGCCGTGCTCCCCGGCGCTGCGGGAGCGCTCGGCGATGCCGGCGCATTGTCCATGATCGAGCGCGAGGAGCGCGACGTATCGGCAAGGCTCCAGGCCATCACGAGGCTCAGGAAGAAGAAGGTGCCGGCGAAGATCGCCGTCATGCGCGACAGCACGTTGGCCTGGCCGCGCACCGAAAACAGCGCGTCGGTGCGGCCCATGCCCAGTCCGCCGCCCTCGCTGCGCTGAAGCAGGATGACGACGATCATCGCGGCCGTGACGCCGACATGGATGATCAGCAACACCAGCCGCCAATCGTGCAAAAAGCCTCGTACCGCGTCCATTTGGTCCAGCGTTGGATGGGGGGCGCCCAGCAGGGATACCCCGCAAGGGGGCGCTTCTAGCCGCTTTGGGCGGCCTTGGCGATAGCCAAAAATTCAGCCGCCTTGAGGCTGGCGCCGCCAACCAGGGCGCCATCGACGTCGCCCGCCGCCAGCAATTCGGCGGCATTGCTGTCCTTCACCGAGCCGCCATAAAGAAGGCGCACCCCGGCCGCCTCGCCCATCAGCCCGCCCAGCACCTTGCGAATGTGCGCATGCGCTGCAGCGACCTCGGCGGTGGTCGGCGTCTTGCCCGTGCCGATCGCCCACACGGGCTCGTAGGCCACGACCAGCCTGGCCGCGGTCGATCCGGCCGGGACGCTGCCCTTGAGCTGGGCTTCGAGCACGGCCAGCGTGCTGCCGCTCTCGCGCTCGGCCAGGGTTTCGCCGATGCAGACGATCGGCAGCAGGCCGGCCCGCCACGCCGCCTCGGCCTTGGCGCGCACGACGGCGTCGGTCTCGCCGCAATCGGCGCGCCGCTCGGAGTGGCCGACGATCACATGGGTCGCGCCGCAATCGCGCAACATCTCGGCAGCGATTTCACCGGTATGGGCACCGCTTGGTTCGGCGTGGCAGTTCTGGCCGCCGACCAGCAGCCCGCTGGCCTTCACCGCCTCGGCGACGGCCAGGATCAGGGTCGCCGGCGGACAGACCAGCACCTCGCGATCGCGCCAACCGGCTTGCTTCACGCCGTCCGCGACGCCCTTGGCCAGCGCCAGGGCATCGGCCCTGAGGCCGTTCATCTTCCAGTTGCCGGCGATCAGTGGCCGTCTGCTCCGTGCCATGAAATTCCCCAAATTTGCCCGACGCGTGTCTAGTACCGGTCTAGTACCGGCTTTCATAGATAGATGATTCACAGACAACCTCATCCTGAGGAGCCGCGCGCAGCGCGGCATCTCGATCGCGCGGGGTAACCCCCGCGCTGTGATGGGCAACAACGATGGTGTATCCCACCCTTCGAGACGGCCCTGCGGGCCTCCTCAGGGTGAGGTTGGGGCCGTATCAGCAGTCTATGAAAGCAAGTACTAGCGGCGGCGGCTTCGGCGGTCAAAGGCCGCTTGGTTGCCTGTCCCAGGGGCCGGTGGTAGGCATGCGCCCCGATAAAACGCCCCGTTTGTCACCCGTCCATCAACCCCGCCAGCACCGTGAATCAGTTCCGCAAATACGCAAAGTATATCGTCCTGACCCTGATGTTCGGCATGCTGATCATCAGCTTCGGTCTGTGGGGCATCGGCGACATGCTGCGCGGTGGCGGAAGCAGTACCGAGATCGCTCATGTCGGCGGCACGCACATCCCGCTCTATGGCTGGATCGGCGGCTCGTCGGTCAGCGCCAATCAGGTGCGCGACCAGTTCAACCTCCAGCTCGACGGCATCCAGCGCCAGACCGGCCAGCGGCCCGAGCCCGAGCAGGCGCTGCGCTATGGCCTGCATGTGCGCGCGCTCGAGGAGGTCGTGCAGCGCGCCGTGCTCGACCACGCCATCCAGGAGTTCGGGCTGATCGTGAGCGATGAAGAGGTGCGGGCGGCGATCGCGCGCAATCCGGCCTTCCTGGGCACCGGCGGCTCGTTCGATCCCCTGCTCTACCGCAACCGCCTGCAGCAGGCGCGCATCTCCGAGGCGCAGTACGTCACCGAGATGCGCCGCGAGATCGCGGCCAACCAGCTGTTCGGCGTGGTGCGGCCCGAGGGGCTGGC